>Ga0302325_10000508_pt1 | contig 107932 bp, 110 predicted proteins | sample Palsa_T0_2_FD_201948 | JGI IMG/M metagenome (GOLD analysis project Ga0302325, IMG submission 201948) | Peat permafrost microbial communities from Stordalen Mire near Abisko, Sweden - Palsa_T0_2 | ecosystem: Environmental > Terrestrial > Soil > Palsa > Peat permafrost | place: Sweden: Abisko...
ACCCGTTTGCGAAGATCCTCGGAAAGCGCCATCCCCGCCGCCTCCTTCTCGCGGCGGGTATCATGAATCAGAACAAACGCGATTCGGGAATCCCCTGCGATTCACTTCGCTAGGAAACCGCTCTAGCTCTCTTCGAGGCGATCCTGTAATCATGTGCTTGGTATCGATTCCACAACAATGTCCGAAGGGAGACGATAGGGGTAGGTTCTATCTCGTGACCAACATGCGCACGCATCGGACGTGGACTCTTCCAGACTCGGAGCATATGTGCGGCGGGGCATGAATTCTGCTTGGCTGTCAAAGCGGCCTTTTTTTAAGATGCCGCGCTCCGCCTTCAGCTTCGCTGGCCATCCCCAGCGTTGGCGCTCAAGCCAGTCATGCACTAACATTCAAATCGGACCACCTACCGGGGGGCCGGCCACTTGCATCTGCAATATGTTGATTTTGAATAAAAAATTCTTGGCTGGGGGACCTGGATTCGAACCAAGATTGACGGAGTCAGAGTCCGCAGTTCTACCGTTGAACTATCCCCCAACGACGCGGCGCGACCGCGAGTGCGCGTAGATAGCGAAGGCGGGCGCGGCGCGCAAGGCCTTGACCGCCACGCTCCCCCGCTCCAGTCGCAAATGTCGTTGAGGGTCCGCTTGCTGCGGCGCCCGACTTGCCGCCACGCGGCCATAAGGGCAAAGTCGCAGCGCCCGGCCGCGCAGCGCGGCGGGGCAGCTTTAGGTCCAAAAGAGGGGCTAACCTCATGGCGTTGCATAAGATTCTTGTCGCTCAGGGGGGCGGGCCGACGGCCGTCATCAACCAATCGCTGGTCGGCGTCGCGCTGGAGGCGCGCAAATTCGCTAACGTCGAGCGCGTCTATGGCGCGGCTTTCGGCGTGCGCGGCATCGTCAACGAGGATTTCGTCGACCTTTCCAGCGAGACGAGCCGCAACCTGGAGGCGGTCGCCAATACGCCGTCCTCGGCTTTGGGCTCGACGCGCGACAAGCCGGACCTCGCCTATTGCCAGGAAATCCTCAAAGTCCTCAAGGCTCACGCGATCGACCATTTCTTCTATATCGGCGGCAATGATTCCTCGGACACGGTTCGCATCGTCGCCGACGAGGCGCGCAAACTCGGCCATCCCCTGCGCTGCATCCATATCCCCAAGACCATCGACAACGATCTCGTCGGTAGCGACCACACGCCCGGCTTTCCCTCGGCGGCGCGCTTCGTCGTGCAGGCCTTCATGGGCGTCAATCTCGACAATGCCGCGCTGAAAGGCGTCTATTGCGCCGTCGTCATGGGCCGCCATGCCGGCTTCCTCACCGCCGCCGCCGCTATGGCCAGAAAATTCCCCGACGACGGGCCGCATCTCATCTATCTGCCCGAACGCGTGTTCGCGACCGACAAGTTCCTTTCAGACGTCAAGACGACTTTCGAGCGCTACGGGCGCTGCATCATCGCGGTTTCCGAAGGAATTCACGACGAGCAGGGCGCGCCGATCATCACCAAGCTCGCCGGCGCGGTCGAAAAGGACGCGCATGGCAATGTGCAGCTATCGGGCACCGGCGCGCTCGCCGACCTGCTTTGCGAGGAAGTGAAATCCAAGCTCGGCATCAAGCGCGTGCGCGGCGACACGTTCGGCTATCTCCAGCGCTCGTTCGCCGGCTGCGTTTCGGACGTCGATCAGCGCGAGGCGCGCGAAGTCGGCGAGAAAGCGGTGCAATATGCGCTTTGGGGGCAAAGCGACGGATCGGTGGCGATCCGCCGCCTCGGCGACTACGCCGTGGATTATCCGCTGATCCCGCTCGAAAGCGTCGCCGGCAAGACGCGCGTGATGGAGGACGAATTCATCGCGCCGGCCGGCAATGACGTGACCGGGGCGTTCCGAACCTATCTGCGCCCGCTGCTGGGCTCTGGAATGCCGGAGGTGGAGCGGCTGCGGATGAGCAAGGTGGCGAAGATTTTGAAGGTTTGAGCGGCCGCGACGGATCGTGTGTGCCGAGGCCACGCCGCCGAGCCGCCGTCAAGTCGCTGCGCGACTCCTTCGCTTCGCTTGGGCGCCTTCGGCGTGACTGCGTCTCGGCGGCGTGGCTATTTGCCTACAAGTCCTTTTGGTGCGCGATCGCGGCCTCCGGGCCGCATCGCTCACCAAAAGGACTTGCAGGCTAAACGCCATCGACGAGCGGAGCGGTCAAGGTTCGCTAAACTCTTGCGAAGCGACCGCCGAAGGCGGCTTGACCTTGACGGTGAGCACGGCGATGGCAGCGCGACGCCCGACCTTCCTGACATCCACACAGAGGGCGCCCATTCGCCAGCGCGAATGCCCACCCTGCAATCAGACCGTGAAGCTCACCCCGCAGCCGCAGGAGGCGACCGCGTTGGGGTTCTTCACCTTGAACGACTGGCCCATCAGATCGTCGACGAAATCGACTTCCGAGCCCTTCATATATTCGAGCGAGACGGGATCGACGAGGATCACCGCGCCGTCGCGCTCGACGACGAGATCGTCCTCGGCGCGCGCCTTTTCGATGTCGAAAGCATATTGAAAGCCCGAACAGCCGCCGCCCTTGACCGAAATGCGCAAGGCGGCGCCGTCGTCGGCGCCCAAAATCTTGGATAGCCGGCGGGCCGCGCTGGCGCTCATGGATACCGGCGCTAGTTCCGTTTGGGAGGCGGGGGCCTGGCTCATTCAGCTCTCTTTGTCGCGGGGCGCTCGGCCCTCGCCGTGCTAAGATAGGCTCTAAAGGGTTAGCATTCAATGCCGGGATAGGGCGGTCCATGCAAAGCGGCGGATGGAGATCGGGTCAGCGGGCGCCTTATGCGGCCGACCCCAAGGCTTCGCGCGGGCGCCTGCACGCCGAAGCGCCTTCGCCGACGCGAACGCCCTTCCAGCGCGACCGCGACCGCATCGTGCATTCGACCGCCTTCCGCCGTCTCGCGCATAAGACGCAAGTGTTCGTGCATCACGAGGGCGACCATTTCCGCACCCGCCTCACCCATACGATCGAGGTGGCGCAGATCGCCCGCGCCTTGGCCAAGGCGCTTGGCCTCGACGACGACCTGGCCGAGGGGGTGGCCCTGGCGCATGACCTCGGCCATACGCCATTTGGCCATACCGGCGAGGACGCGCTGGACGCGTGCATGGCGCCGTTCGGCGGCTTCGACCACAACAGCCACGGCCTGCGCCTGGTGACAGAGCTGGAGCGCCGCTACGCCGATTTCGACGGGCTCAACCTCACCTATGAGACGCTCGAAGGCATGGTCAAGCATAATGGGCCGCTGCTGGACGCTAACGGCGAGCCGCTGGCGCGCTGGCGCGCGCGGGGCGTGCCGCAGGCGATTCTCGCCTATGACCAGCTCCAGAGCCTCGACCTGGGCGCCTTCGCTAGCCTGGAGGCTCAGGCGGCGGCGATCGCCGACGACATCGCCTATGATTCCCACGATCTCGACGACGGCTTGCGCGCCGGCCTGTTCGACCTCGAGGCGGTGCGCGAAATATCGCTCTTGCGCGATTTGCTCGATGAGGTCGATGCGCTGCATCCCGGCCTCGAGCGCCCGCGCGTCTTTCATGAATTGGCCCGCCGGGTCGTGACGCGGTTCATCGAGGACGCCATGTCGGAAAGCGGCCGGCGCATCGCCGCGGCGGGCGTGCGCTCGATCGACGACGTGCGCAGGGCCGGGCGCGCGCTGGTTGGTCTGTCGCCAGCGCTCGCGGCGGCGGATGTCGACATCAAGCGCTTTCTGTTCGCCAATATGTATCGCCACGCCGAAGTGAAGCGCGTGCGCGAAAAGGCCGATCTCGTCGTGCGGCGGCTGTTCGCCGCGTTTTTCGCCGATCCCGCCGCGATGCCGGGGGAATGGGCGAGCGCGGCGGCGGCGGCGGACGAAGGCGCCCGCGCGCGCCTGGCGGCCGACTATATCGCGGGGATGACCGACCGCTTCGCGATTTCCGAGCATCGCCGGCTTTTTGACGAGGCGCCGGACTTGCGTTAGAGCGGCGCCGGCCGCCAGGAACAGGTTTTATGAATATTTTCGTTGATTTTCAGCAGCGTATCGCGGCTTTGCTGGCGGGCGTCATCAAGGCCGGCAGGCTGCCGCAAACGCTTGATCTTGCCCGCTTTGTCGTCGAGCCGCCGCGCGATCCGAGCCATGGCGACCTCTCCACCAATGCGGCGATGGTCTACGCCAAGGAGGCCAAGGCGGCCGGCTCCAGCGCGCGCGCGCTGGCGCTCGAAATCGCCGCGGGCCTTGCCGAATTTGCCGATGTCGAGGAGGCCGATGTCGCCGGCCCCGGATTCATCAATATGCGGCTGAAGCCCGAGGTTTACGCCGGCGTCCTGCGCGCGGCGTTGATCGAGGGTCGGCGGTTCGGCGCGGGCGAGGCGGACGACGTCAGCCCGGTCAACGTCGAATATGTCAGCGCCAATCCCACCGGCCCGATGCATGTCGGCCATGCCCGCGGCGCGGTTTTCGGCGACGCCTTGGCCAGCCTGCTGAGCTTTGCCGGACGCAAAGTGACGCGCGAATATTACATCAACGACGCGGGCGCGCAGGTCGACGTGCTCGCCCGCTCGGCCTATCTGCGCTATCTCGAAGCCCTGGGCGACGAAATCGGCGCGATCCCCGACGGGCTTTATCCCGGCGACTATCTCGTTCCGGCCGGACAGGCGCTCGCCCGCGAATTCGGCGAGCGTCTGCGCGAAAAGCCGCAAAGCGAATGGCTGCCGATCGTCCGCGCCCAGGCGATCGCGGCGATGATGGCGATGATTCGGCAGGACTTGAAGGCGCTCAACATTAGCCATGACGTCTTTTCGTCCGAGCGCGCCTTGACCGGCGCGGACGGCGGACCGGACCGGGTGCGCGAGGCGATCGAGGCCCTGCGCGCGCGCGACATCGTCTATGTCGGGCGGCTGGAGCCGCCCAAGGGCGCGACGATAGAGGATTGGGAAGATCGCGAGCAGACTCTGTTCCGCTCGACCGCCTTTGGCGACGACGTCGACCGTCCGCTCATCAAGTCGGACGGCGGCTATACCTATTTTGCGACCGACATCGCCTATCACAAGAACAAGATCGATCGCGGCTTCCTCAGCCTCGTCGATGTCTGGGGCGCCGATCACGGCGGCTATGTCAAACGCATGCAGGCGGCGGTCGCCGCGATCTCCGACGGCCGCGCCACGCTCGATGTGCGCCTGTGCCAGCTTGTGCGGCTGATGCGGGCGGGCGAACCGGTCAAAATGTCCAAGCGTTCCGGGGATTTCGTGACCCTGCGCGAAGTCGTCGACGAGGTCGGCGTCGACGCCGTGCGCTTCATGATGCTGATGCGCAAGAACGACGCGCCGCTCGATTTCGATCTTGCCAAGGTCAAGGAGCAGAGCCAGGACAATCCTGTCTTCTATGTGCAATATGCTCATGCGCGCGGGTGCAGCGTTTTGCGTCAGGGGCGGGCGACCTTTCCCGATCTCGATGCGTCTCCGGCCGCCCTGGCCGCCGCCGACCTTGGCTTGCTCGACGACGAGAGCGAAGGCGCGATCCTGCGGCTCATCGCCCAGTTCCCGCGCATCGTCGATCAGGCGGCCAGCGCCCGCGAGCCTCATCGCATCGCCTTTTATAGCCATGATCTGGCCACCGCTTTTCATGCGCATTGGAACAGAGGCAAAGATTTGCCGCATTTGCGTTTCGTTAATGAAATTAATAGAGATTTGACCAATGCTCGACTGGCTTTGGCAAGTTCGGTAACCTTGACGCTGGCGACCGCCCTTTCGATTCTAGGCGTCAGCGCGCCGCAGGAGATGCGTTAAGGTTTTTTAACCGTGTATTTTTTCAACGCGAAAGCGCCAAGTAATTGCCTCTATGCGCTTGCATTAGAGTTCCGCGCATCGACGATTGGCGGATGTCGAGGCGCGAATATTGGCGGATGTCGCGTTACTATTGAACGAGGTACACAATGAGCAGTTCGGCGCTGAAGGGGGCTCCCCCGGTCAATCTCGACGAGTTCGAGCGCAGATTGCGCGTGGCGGGCGCGCGGGTCGGCCCGCAGGAAGATCCGCTCGACGAATTGGCGCGATTGGTGGGCGCCGAAGCGCGCGGGCCGCGGCCTTTCGACAGAGCGGCGCCCACGCCGGCGCCAGCGCCGCAGCTCCATCTGCCGCATATCGATGAATCTGCCAATGAAGGCAATGATTTCGACCATCTTCTTCATGCTGATTTCAACAACGGGGAGCCGGCGCGGGCCGAGCATCAATCCTCGCAGCCACCGCACGAAGAGGCGCCCGGCCACGACGACGCCGCGCAACTCGAGGCGGCGCATTCGGACGCCTATTACCATTCCGCAACGCTGGCGCCGGCCGAAGAGGCGATGGTCCCGCCTCGCCGAAGCGGCCGCACAACGCTGACCCTCAGCGTTCTCATCGCCGTCGGGGCCGCCGGCCTTGTCGCCGCCTGGGCCCTCAAGGGCGCACCGGGCCTGCCGAGAACCCCGCCCATCATCATGGCGGCGGACGGCCCGACCAAAGTGGCGCCGCCCTCACAGGAAACCGTCGCTTCGCCCGGCGATTCCGCCTCGATGCTGCCCCGCGACCCCTCCGCCAAGCCCGGCCCGGTCAATCTCGTCTCCACCGAAGAGCAGCCGGTCGATCTGCAGCAGCAGACCCGGTCGCTGGCCGCGCCCTCGGCCGCCGCGCCGGCGAATCCGGCCGCAACCGCGCCGTCGTCCGCGACGACGCCTCCGGCGCCGCCCCTGACGACGCTTGGCCCGACCCTTGCGGCGCCGGCCGCTCCGGCGCCGTTTCCCGAACCCAAACGGGTGAAGACGGTGTCCGTCCGCCCCGACGGCTCGGTGATTTCGAGCGGCAGCGGATTGCCCGCCGCCGCCGATGCGGCCGCCGCGCCAGCGGCGCCCGCCGACGCCGCATCCGCCATCCCGGCGCCGACCGACGCCGCCGCGCAACCGGTCAATCCGCCCGTGCCGGTGGCGCGTCCGTCCTTCGACGCCGCGGCGAGCGGCGCGCCGCAACCCACCACGCCCAAACTCGATCTACCGGCCAAGCCTGCGGCCAAATCGACCGCCCGCGTGCCGACCGCGAAAATCGACACGACCGCCTCGCCGGAGGCGCCGCTGCGGACCTTGCCGACCAAGCTCGAAAAGCCGGTTAAGGCCAGCCCGTCGCCGACCGAAGTCGCCTCCGCCGAGCCGGCCGCGCCTGCGACGAGCGCGGCAGCCAGCTCGGGCGTCTATTCCGTGCAGATCGCAGCGCCCGGAAGCGAAGAGGAGGCCAAGAGCGCCGCGTCCCGCCTGCAATCGAAATATTCGAGCGAACTTGGCGGGTTGCAGCCGGCCATTCGTCCGGCCGAGGTGAATGGCCGGTCGATCTATCGCGTGCGCGTCGGCGGCCTGTCGAAGGCCGACGCCGTCGCCTTGTGCCTCAAGCTCAAGGCGAGCGGCGGCGATGCGGCGTGCTTCGTCGCGAAGAATTAATCGCCTCTCAGCGTGACCGTCGGGCGCCCATGACCCTAGCCTTCATTTGCGGTTGCGCGGGGACCGCGCTCGATGCGCAGGAGCGCGCCTTCATCGCGGAAAGCCAGCCGTGGGGGCTCATCCTGTTCAAGCGCAATGTCGCCGACCCCGCGCAGATGCGGGCGCTGAGCGATTCGTTCCGTCAATTGGTCGGCCGCTCCGACGCGCCGGTCCTCATCGATCAGGAAGGCGGACGGGTGCAGCGCATGGGCCCGCCCCATTGGCCAGCCTATCCCAGCGCGGCCAGTTTCGAGGCGATCGGCGATCCCGATGCGGCGATCGCGACGGCGCGCATCTGCGCGCGGCTGATCGCCCATGATCTCAGCGAGGTCGGCGTCAATGTCGATTGCACGCCGGTCCTCGACGTCGCGCAAACCGGAATGCATGCGGTGATCGGCACGCGCTCGTGGTCGGGCCAGGCGGGCCGCGTCGCCGCTTTCGGGCGGGCGGTCGCCGACGGCCTGTTGGCCGGCGGCGTCGCGCCCGTCATCAAACATATTCCCGGCCACGGCCGCGCCCAGGTCGACAGCCATCTCGAATTGCCGGTGGTCGAGGCGAGCCGCGCCGAACTTGCGGCGCATGATTTTGCCCCGTTCGTCGCGTTGCGCGATCTGCCGATGGCGATGACCGCGCATGTCGTCTACCGCGCGATCGATCCCGACCGGCCCGCGACGACGTCGCCGATCGTCGTCGACGAGATCATTCGCCGGCAGATCGGATTTGACGGGCTGTTGATGAGCGACGATCTGTCGATGAAGGCGCTCGGCGGTCCCCTGGCGGCGCGCGCGGCGGCGGCGTTCGCCGCCGGGCTCGATATCGCGCTCCATTGCAACGGGGACCTAGGCGAGGCGCGCGAGGTGGCGGAAGTCTCGCCCACGCTCACGGGCGAGCCGCTGCGCCGCGCGCGCGCGGCGATTGCGTGCATCGCCGGGCCGCGGCCGTTCGATCGGGAGGCGGCAAAAGCCAAGCTCGCGGCGGCGTTCGAGCCGGCGTGACGGCGCCTTGTGCCGGACCCCCGTCAGCTGATCGGCGCGGCGCCGGGAGGCGTTGCGCTTCAAATGAAAACCCCTCGGAGATTGTCCGAGGGGCGATCGAAATCAGGGGCGTTTGCGGGAGGCCTCAGGGGCCGCCGAAGAAGTAGTTCACGCCAACGCGCGCGACCGAGATCGGCACGTTCCCGGCTTTTGCCGAACCGCCGGGGATTGCCAGCGTGTCGCTGCCCAAAAGGTCGATGAACAGATATTCGGCCTTCACGCTCCAATTGGCCGCCACTTTCCATTCGACGCCGCCGCCGACGGCAAAGCCTGGCCGAACGTTGCTGGCCGAAGCGCCGACCTGCAAGGCCGCCAATTGGGCGGTGGTCAAATTGCCAGGCGTCGTCGCAATGCCGAATGTATTGAATTTCGTATTGACGTCGCCCCACGCGAGGCCGCCGGTGCCAAACAGCAGCATCTGGTCATAGGCCCAGCCGATCCGGCCGCGCACCGTGCCGAAATAATCGACGCTCTGGCTGAGGCCGACATTGCCGGTGAAATTGGCGATGTCGCCGCCGATGGTGCCGTTGACGAAGAAGGGCGCCGCGGTGGAGGCTCTCATGCCGCTCCAATCGACGTCGGCCTCAAGGCCGAGCACCAGGGAATTCTGCTGCCAGTTGTAACCGATCTGGCCGCCGCCGAGCCAGCCTTGGGGATGGACCGACAGGTTGATGGGGGGACTGGCGCCGGTCACCACAAACGGGCCGAGCGCCCCGATCGCCGTCGTCGCATAGGTCGTCGGATTGAAAGTGGCGTTGGCGGGGTCCCATCCATAGCCGCCGTTGAGGCCGATGTAGAACCCGCCCCAGTTGGTCACCGGCGCGACCGGGGGAACAAAGACCGGCGCGGGCTTATGGGTCGGCAAGTCCGAAGCGCTGGCGGCGCCAGCCGAGAGGGCGCCAATGGCGATTATGCAAACGGCCAGAATTTTCACGGCGAACCTCGTCGGATTTGACCCGCCCAACCAACAAGCGGCATACCATTTCTCCGCATGCTAACTTAATTCGGCGCTACGTGTTGTGTCCTTGGCGCAACAACCGACAAGATTCCTCCAACCTCGCGAGCGCCGGGTCGGCCCGCGCCCCGGACGATCGCCGCAAACGATTGTGCGAACAAGCGAATGCGGACGTCAGCGGCCATCCGCCGCCGTTCTTTTGCGCGGCATGGCGGCGAGCTTCCGTATCAGGGGACCTGCCCGGTGACGGCGATGAACCGCCGGTCGGGGCCTTCATGGCCCTGACTGAACCGCTGCACGAGGACGGCGAAGACCGCCGGCTTGCCTTTCTGCTGGTATTCATAAACTTCCGACAGGCTGTAGGAGGTCGGACAGTTCAGCGATTCCGGCACGGACTTGTCCTCGTGCAGCACCTTGAGCGGCGCGCCGTCCGGCGCCTCGAGCGTCAGGCGAAAGCCGAGCGCCTTGCCCGTCTTGTCGCCTTGCTGCGCGGCATCGAGGCTCGCCGAGCAATCCTTCACGCTGCCCGCGAGAATCTGTTCGAGCTGGACGGTTTCCAGCAGCCTCTCGGAGGCCTGTTCGACGCGCGCGATGTCGCCGGCGGCGATCATGTCGTCGGGAAAGGTGGACTTGTCGGCGGCCGTCCGCTGGCCGCGCGCGCCGATCGAATATTTGGCGATGAGCGGCGCCGCCTGCGCGGCGGCCTCGGCGCGCGCCTGCTTGAGATTCGCCTCGCCCTTCTTGTCCTCGATGACCAAGATCGGCTTGCCGCCGATGACCTCATCGGTCTGCGTATCGATGATGGCGATCTCCGACCAGCCCGAATGCGATTCGGTTCCGTCGAGCACGCCATATTGCTCGAAAGCGAAATAGCCGCCGTCGGGCGAAAAACCGATGACGCGCCGCGCGGCCGCGTCGCCGGCCTCGGCGGGGCTGGCGGCGAACGCCAGCAGAATCGCGAATGCGGTCGACAAGAGGGATAGGCGTTGAATCATGGGGGGCGAATTCCGAGGTAGGGGAGTTTCAAAGAGCCTCAAACCAGGGATATAGTCAAAGGGCTGGTGGACCCCCGGAAGCGAGACACGCGAGTGGCGATAGGGCCTCTGACGCGCCTGTTGAAAACCTTGGTGCTCGGCGCCTTGGCGATCTTGCCGGCTGTTCCATCGGCGCAAGCCGGTCTGTATCATTACCCCTGGTGCGAAACGGTTAGGGAGCGCTGTTACGCCAAGGCGCTGGTGCGCAAGGCCGAGTGCAACTGGCGATATAATTACGCCAAAACGCATGAGCTTAATGGATTGAGCAAATGGCCGAAAGGGACGGCCAATTATTGCTACATCTATTCGGACAGCCATCCGCAAGCGACGGCGCCGACGGGCGAGCGGACCCTTATTTCCGCTCCGCCGACAGCGCCCATAAATTGACGCCGCCCTCGGTCGCGAATCCATCGACCTCGCGCAGTTCGGCCTCGGAGAAATCGAGGTTTCGTAGCGCCCCCAGACATTCGACAATCTGCTCGGGACGGCTCGCGCCGATCAGCGCCGAAGTGACGCGGCCCCCGCGCAGCACCCAGGCCAGCGACATTTGCGCCAGACTCTGGCCACGCCGCCCGGCGATCGCATTGAGGCCTCGCACCTTGCGAAGATTGTCCTCGCTCAGCATTCGACGATCTAGCGACGTGCCCTCCGCCGCTCTACTCTGCTCCGGCACGCCCTGCAGATATTTGGCCGTCAGCACGCCCTGCGCCAGGGGCGAAAAAGCGATGGAGCCGATGCCTTCCTGCGCCAGCGTGTCGAGCAGCCCGTCCTCTTCGACCCAACGGTTGATCATCGAATAGCTCGGCTGGTGGATGAGGCAGGGCGTTCCCAATCGCCTGAGAATCGCCGCGGCCTCGCGCGTGCGCTGCGAATTGTACGAGGAAATGCCGGCGTAGAGCGCCTTGCCCTGGCGCACGGCGGCGTCGAGCGCGCCCATCGTCTCCTCGAGCGGCGTGTCGGGATCGAAACGGTGGGAATAGAAGATGTCGACGTAATCGAGCCCGAGGCGCGACAGGCTCTGGTCGAGGCTCGAAAGGAGGGATTTTCGGCTGCCGAATTCGCCATAGGGGCCCGGCCACATGAGATAGCCGGCCTTGGTCGAGATCACGAGTTCGTCGCGCAGGCCGGCAAAATCGGTGCGCAGGATCTCGCCGAACGCCGCCTCCGCGGATCCGGGCGGCGGCCCGTAATTATTGGCGAGATCGAAATGCGTAATGCCGCCGTCGAAAGCAGTGCGGCACAAGGCCTTCATGGCGCCAAGCGATCGATCTTCGCCAAAATTGTGCCAGAGCCCCAGCGAAATCGCCGGCAGTTTGAGGCCGCTCCGCCCGCATCGGCGGTAAGGCGTCCCGTCATAGCGATTTTCGGCGGGCAGGTAAGGCATCGTTGCTCCGGGAGGGGGTTTGCGGGCGCGGCGAACGGACGCTTTGGCCGCCGCTTCATCGTGAAGTCCCTAACCCTAAGGTGCGCGCCGCGCAATGACGACTGAAAAGTCAGTTTTTCTGTTTTAGAGAACTATTTCTGGACATTCCAGCTTTTCCGTCGCATAATCGTGGGAACGAGATATGAGAGCAAAAGGACAGATCGGACGCCAGCCATCCCCGGAAGAACGCGTTTCCAAATTTTTTCGGACCTAAGCCCTTGATATCTCGTGTCCCCGCCAAGGAAAAGCGTGGAAAAAGTTTGGAAAATATTTGGACGCTGATTAATTGTGATTTATAAGCCCTTGATATCAAAGACAGTCGAAAAACCGCACTGCGCCGAAGTCGCAAGTTTTCCAACCCGATCCAAGGCTTTCCCAAAAATCGAACGACGCCCTGCGGGCGGGAGAACGGGCTGCAAGCGCTTGCGGGCGCCGGCGACAACAGTCAACATTGACCTTTCTACGCATGGAGCGATTCGTGGCGGGCCTGCTGGCTTTCGAGGCGGAAGAAGCGTTCGATCGAGGCGAGGGCGAGCCGGCCTTCGTGGTCGATATCGACGGATTCGAGGGGCCGCTCGATCTGCTGCTGGAGCTGGCGCGCCGGCAGAAGGTCGATCTTGCCCGCATTTCCGTCCTGGCTCTGGCCGAGCAATATCTCGTCTTCATCGAACAGGCCCAGCGTGTAAGGCTGGAGCTCGCCGCCGACTACCTCGTGATGGCCGCCTGGCTCGCCTATCTCAAATCGCGCCTGCTGCTGCCCGACCCGCCGCGGGCGGAGGAGCCGGGCGCGGCCGAATTGGCCGAGGCTTTGTCGCGCCGCCTGCAGCGGCTGGAGCAGATACGCCTGGCCGCCGAAAGGCTCGTCAACCGGCCAAGGCTCGGGCGAGATTTTTTTGGACGCGGCGAGCCCGAATCGATCGCGGTCACGAAGCGGTCGCAATATGAGGCGACCCTCTACGACTTGCTCGCCGCCTATGCGCGCCAGCGTCAGAAGCAGGCGCTCTCGCGCGTGCGGTTGCAGCGCCGCGTCGTCTGGTCGCTGGCCGAGGCGCGCGAGGCTCTGTCGCGACTGCTGGGCGTCGCGCTCGATTGGATCGACATGGACAATTGGCTGATCGCCTATTGCGGCGATCCCAAAATGCGCCGCACCATGCGCGCCTCATCCTTTTCGGCCTCGCTCGAACTGGTGCGCGAAGGCAAGCTGGAGCTGCGCCAGGACGGAGCGTTTTCGCCGATCTGGGCGCGGGCGCGCGCCGACAATTGGCAGGCGGCGTGACGTCAAGCGGCCATAGATTATTGAGAGGCTTGAATGGGTGAAGTCGCACAATTATTCGATCGGCTGATCATGGCGCCGAAACTGGAGCCCGAAACCCTGCGCATCGCCGAGGCGCTGGTGTTCGCCGCTGCCGAGCCGCTCGATGAAGCCGTCATCGCGAGCCGGCTGCCCGAGGGCGTTGATGTTGCGGCGGTGATGGCGGAATTGCAACGCGTTTACGCGGGCAGGGGCGTCAATCTCGTGCGCGTCGCGCGCAAATGGACGTTTCGCACCGCCGCCGATCTTTCCTGGCTGCTGGCGCGCGAGGATCGCGAACAGAAAAAACTCTCGCGCGCGGCGATCGAGACGCTGGCGATCATCGCCTATCACCAGCCGGTGACGCGCGCCGACATCGAGGACATCCGCGGCGTCGCCGTCTCCAAGGGCGCGCTCGACGTGTTGATGGAGGCGGGCTGGGTGCGCATGCGCGGGCGGCGGCGCTCGCCGGGCCGGCCGATCACCTACGGCACCAATCAGGAATTCCTCATCCATTTCGGCCTGGATTCGATCGGCGACCTGCCGGGTCTCGACGAACTCAAGGGAGCCGGCCTGTTCGACGGCAAATTGCCGACGGGCTTCGGCATTCCTCTGCCCAATGACGACGCCGGCCTTGCCGAAGACGAGGAGCCGCTCGAGGCGGCGGTCGATCTGAAGGAGGTCTGGGGCGAGCCGGACGAAGAGGAAGGGGCGTAGGCAAGGCTTGGCCTATCCTAGTCTCCGGAAATGCCGCGATGGCGCGCCAAAGTCTCACGAATAGAGCGCTGATCGGGACCGCCGGGCTCGCGCTCGCTCTGGCGGCGCTGATCTTCGGTCCGGCGCAGTCGCTGGCCTATTGGCAGGGCTGGATATTTTGGTTCCTGTTCACGGCGAGCTGCCTGGCGATGACCTTGCATCTTTTGCGGCATGATCCCGCCCTGGTCGAGCGGCGGATGAAATCGGGCCCGACCGCCGAGCGCGAGCCCAGCCAGAAGATCATCCAGGCGTTCACGAGCGTTCTGTTTGGCGCGATTATCGTTGTGTCCGCGCTCGATCGCCGGTTGGGCTGGTCGGCAGTCCCCGTCGCGCTTGTCATCCTCGGTGATTGTCTTGTGATCTTAGGCTTCTGGATCATATTTCTCGTGTTTCGTGAGAATTCTTTCGCCTCCTCCATCATCGAGGTGAGCGCGGATCAGCAGGTCGTCTCGAGCGGCCCCTATGCGCTCGTTCGGCATCCGATGTATGCGGGCGCGTTTGGGTTGCTCGTGGGCGCGCCGATCGCGCTCGGGTCCTGGTGGGGCTTGGCGCCCGCGGCGCTCTTCGGCGGCGCGCTCGCCTGGCGATTGCTGGACGAGGAGCGCTATCTGAGGCGACATCTCGCCGGCTATGAGGAATACCAGCGCAAGGTGCGCTGGCGGCTGGCGCCCGGGCTCTGGTAGCGCGGCGGCTTTACCCCGCCTTGCGTCGCGCCAGCGCGATCATCGGGAAATAGTGCCGGTAGAGGTTGAACGATATCATGAAGCCGCGCGACAATTCGGGGCCTTGGCCGAGCTTTTCGTTCAAGGTTGGGTCGCGCAGGTCGATGCGCGCGCCGACGCCATAGCCGGGAAAGCCGGTCGCGGTGTAATGGGCCTCGTCCCAGGTTCCATCCGCGCGTTGCGTGGCGGCCAGATGTTCGAAGCCGCGCGCGATGGCTGGCGCGGCCTGTCCGCCGCCGGCCGCCATCAGCGCCATCAGCGCCCAGGCGGTTTGCGAAGGCGTGCTCTCGCCGCGCCCGATCCAATCGGCGTCCATATAGGAGGCGCAGCTCTCGCCCCAACCCCCGTCGGCGTTCTGCTTGGCGACGAGCCAGGCCGCGGCCTTCCGGACCGCCGGCGCCGTCATATCCTCGCCGATCGCGGCCAGCGCCGGCAAGACGGCGCCGACGCCATAGATGTGGTTGACGCCCCATCGCCCGAACCACGAGCCCTCAGGCTCCTGCTCGGCATAGACAAAGGCGAGCGCCCGGGCGACGGCGGGCTGCTCCTTATCCATGCCCAAGGCGGCCAGCGCCTCCAGCACATGGGCGGTCACATCGACGCTGGGCGGATCCAAAGCTTCGCCGAAATTGCAGAACGGAATCTTGGAGATGATCGCTTTATCGTTGTCGCGATCGAAGGCCGCCCAGCCGCCATTGGCGCTTTGCATGCCGAAAATCCAGGCGAGGGCCCGTTCGATGGCGAAATCGACCCGCAAGCTGAGATCGCCGCTCGTCGCGCGCAGTTTGGCCAGAACCAGCAGCGCCAAAGCGGTGTCGTCCACATCGGGATAGCGCATATTGGCGCGCTCGAACGCCCAGCCGCCGGGCGCCACGCCCTTGACGGTCAGCGCCCAGTCGCCGGGCTCCAGAATCTGATGATCGAGGATATAGAGCAGCGCCCTGCGCATGGCGGGCGTCGCGTCCAGCGCGTGGCCGGCCTCGACCATGGCGAGCAGGCAGAACAAACTATCCCAGACCGGCGATTCGCTGGCCTGGATATGTGTGCCGCCCTCCCGCTCATAGCTCCAATGCTCGCCGAGCGCCGCGAGGCCGCGCGCCATGACCGGATGGTTGAGCCCGTAGCCTTCCCCGCGCAGCGCCATCAGCCCATAGATCCACGGCGGCTGGATGCCGCCCCAGGCGCCGTCGGCGTCCTGGTGGCGGATCATCCATTCCAGGCAGAGCTTGATCGAATTCTCGCGAAACGGGATCAGCCGCCGGCTCTGCAAAGCATGCAGCGCCCGGTCGATGCGCACGAAGAGGGCTTCTAGCGACCAAGGCCGCGCCTTTTTGACGGGGACCGTGAAATCGAAATTGTCGTAGCCCTTAGGGAACAATTCCTCGAGCTTGCCCGCGTCTTTTAAAGGAAACACCGGCCGGCGCGCGCAAAGCACGGCGAGCGGGACCATGGTGGCGCGCGCCCATTGGGCGAAATTATAGATGTTGAACGGAAACCATAGGGGAAAGCGAATGATCTCGGGGGGCAGGTTGGGAATATCCCGCCAGGGCCAGATGCCGATCAACGCGAGCCAATAGCGGGTGAAGACGCGCACATTGGCGAGCCCGCCATAGGCATGGATCCAGGCGCGGGCGCGCGCGAGCTCCTCGCGTTCGGCTGGCTCGCCCATGGCGCGCATCGCCGCATAGACTTCGACGGTGGAGTTGATGTCGCCGGCCGGCGCGCCGGGATAAATATCCCAGGAGCCGTCCGGGCGCTGGCGGTTGAACAAGGCGCGCATGACGCCGTCGCGGATCGGCAGTTCGACGCCAAGAATATGCGAGCAAAGCAGCCATTGCGCCTCGATGCAGGAATTGGATTCGACCATGCCGACCCAATAGCCTTCCGGTTTTTGCGCGTTCAGCAGCCAGTCGGTGGCGCGGCGCAGAGTTTGTTCGACGCTGGGGGTCAAGGGCGGGTTTCCGTTCGAGAGCGCAAAAGCGCTTCTTAGCGCAGATGCCCGGCGCGCCGCCACAATTAGCCTTGGCCGCCTTCCGCGCTTGTTTTTGCGCGCCGTCGCGCTTAGGTTCAAACATGGATTAGGCTAGGCGGCGCACTTAGAGACGCGCGTGCGGCCGTTTTGACGCTGAGGATGGCGAACATGGGTAGCTTTAGCATCTGGCACTGGATGTTGTTCGGAGCCGTCGCGCTTCTGCTTTTCGGCGGCAAAGGCAAGATTTCCGACTTGATGGGCGACGTCGCCAAAGGCATCAAATCCTTCAAGAAAGGCATGGCCGAAGACGATACCGAAGCCAAAGCCGGCAAGCCGGCCGCCTTGCCGATCGAAAGTCGCGGCGTGACGGTCGACGCCAGCGACAAGCAAAAGATCAGCTAGTCAAAACGGAGCGAGCCGAAGCCAAGGCCGCGGGCGGGCGCTGAGGCGACGCGCCTCATGAGCTTGCGCTTGGCCGGACCATAGCCATGTTCGATATAGACGCAGGCAAGATACTGGTCGTTGGCGTTGTCGCCCTGCTCGTCATCGGGCCGAAGGATTTGCCGCGCGTGCTGCGCACCGTCGGACAGACGGTCGGCAAGATGCGGCGCATGGCCTCCGAGTTCCAGAACCAGTTCATGGAAGCGATCAAGGAGGCCGATCTCGAAGACGTCAAAAAGGAATTCACCGCGATCCGCGACTCCGCCAATATCGATACGTCCTTCGATGCGGCGGCCCTGATGCGCGATGAAATAACCACCGCCGTCGAGGGACCCAAAGAGGGCGAGGCGCCCAAGGAGATCGGCCATTCCACGATCGATCTGACCGGCGAAGCCGGCGCGGGGGCGGCGGGCGCCAAACCCGCGGAAGTCGCGGGGCCCTTGCCTGAGCCGGCCGCGCCCGAGGCGCTGCCGCCTGAGCCGGCGCCAGGCAAAATCGAAGTCGCGCCGGAAGCGCTCATGCCTGGGCCCGCGCCGGACAAAATTGAAGTGGTGCAAGAAGAGGACGCCGGCCATCGCGTCGTCGCGGCCCGCCAGGGCGATGTGGGATGACGGACGAGGATATAGACGCCACCAAAGCGCCGCTGATGGATCATCTGATCGAATTGCGCGCCCGGCTCATCCGCGCGATCGCCGCGTTTTTTGTCGCCTTTCTCGTCTGCTTCTATTTCTCGCGCGGCATCTACAATATTCTCACCGAGCCCTATGTGCGGGTGGTCGGCGCGGAAAACGCCAAGCTGATCGCGACCCATTTCCTCGAGCAATTCTACACCAACATCCAGCTCAGCATGTTCGGCGCCGGCGTCATCGCCTTTCCGATCATCGCACAGCAGATCTATAAATTCGTGGCGCCCGGGCTCTACAAGCACGAAAAGCAGGCGTTTTTCCCCTATCTGATTGCGACGCCCGTGTTCTTCGTGCTCGGCGGCCTGCTGGTCTATTTCGTCGTCATGCCGTTGCTGATCCGCTTTTCCGTGTCCTTGCAGCAGGTCAACGTGCCGGGCGAAGCGACGATCGAACTGCTGCCCAAGGTCAGCGAATATCTCTCGCTGATCATGACGCTGATCTTCGCCTTCGGCATTGCGTTCCAACTGCCGGTGATCCTCACCCTGCTCGGCCATGTCGGCATCGTCGATTCGAAATACCTCGCCTCCATGCGCCGCTATGCGGTCGTCGCCGTGGTCGGCCTTGCCGCGATCCTGACGCCCCCCGACCTCATCAGCATGTGTTCGCTGGCCCTGCCTATGCTGCTACTCTACGAAGGCTCTGTGATCGCGGTGCGCTGGGTGGAGAAGCGCAAGCGCGACGCGGCCGCCAAGGCGGCGGCCAGTCCTCCGGGCGGAACCTCGACCTAAGGCCTCATCGGGCGCCGGAGTCTTCCATGAAGCCTCGCGACATTCTGGCGGCGATCGTCGCCGCGCTCGCCCTCGGGCTCGCCTTCATCGCGATCAAGATCGGCGTGCGCGAGGCGCCGCCCTTGACGCTGACCGCGCTGCGCTTCGTCTTTGCCGCCTTTCCCGCCATCCTGTTCGTCAAGGCGCCGCGCGCGCCGATCGGGATGGTCGCGCTGTACGGCTTGTTCGTCGGCGTCGGGCAGTTCGGCCTGCTGTTTTTGGCGATCGATCTGGGCATGCCGGTCGGGCTCGCCTCGCTCGTCATTCAGCTGCAGGCTTTCGTCACCGTGTTCCTCGCCTGGATCGTGCTTGGCGAGCGGCCGAGCGCCGTGCAGACGATCGGCGCCGGCGTTGCCTTGCTCGGCATTGTGGCGATCGGCGCGACGCGGTTCGGCGGGGCAACGAGTCTCGGTCCGTTCCTTATGGTGATCGGCGCGGCGGTCTGCTGGGGCGCCGGCAATCTTATCGCCAAACTCGCCGGGCGCATCGACATGTTCGCCTTCGTCATATGGTCGAGCCTCGCCGCGCCCATCCCGCTGTTCGCGCTGTCGCTGATTTTCGAAGGCGGGCGGACCTTGCCGGCCCTGTCGCACCCGAGCCTGGTGCTCGCGCTCTGCGTCGCCGGGCTCGCCTATGGCGGCACGATCCTCGGCTTCGGGCTTTGGTGCCGGCTGCTGGCCCTTTATTCCGCGGCGAGACTGGCGCCTTTCGCGCTGCTGATTCCGGTGGCCGGCATGGTCGCCGGTCGGCTGGTTTTCGACGAACCGCTCGGCCCCTTCGAACTCCTGGGCGCGATTCTCGTGATGGCCGGGCTCAGCTTCAACGTGCTCGGCGATAGGCTAACGGGCCGTCGCGCCCGTTGATATCCGGATCGTCGCAGTCGCGCGAATCATCGTTGCGCGTTAGAAGGGGGATTGCTTGCCGGCGCGCCTTGGTGCGGCCCGAACGGATTTTTCATGCGCATCCTGCTCACCAATGACGACGGCATTCACGCGCCGGGCCTGAAAGTATTGGAGACGATCGCCAAAGCGCTTTCCGACGACGTCGTCGTGGTGGCGCCGGAGACCGACCAATCGGGCGTCGCCCATTCGCTGTCGCTCAACAATCCGTTGCGCTTGCGCGAGATCAGCCCGCGCCATTTCGCGGTGCAGGGAACGCCGACTGATTGCGTGATCATGGGGGTGCGGAAGATCCTGGCCGACGCGCGGCCCGACCTCATCCTGTCCGGCGTCAATCGCGGCCAGAACGTCGCCGAGGACGTCACCTATTCCGGGACGATCGCCGGCGCCATCGAAGGCACTTTGATCGGCGTTCCCTCGATCGCGCTGTCGCAGGCCTATGGCGGCCCAGAGGGGCATAAAGATATGCGCTGGGATTGCGCCGAGGCCCACGCGCCTGCGCTGATCGCCAAAATCCTTAGGGAGGGCATCGAGCCCGGCATTCTCGTCAACGTCAATTTTCCCGCCTGCGCGCCTGACGAGGTCGCCGGCGTCGCCATCACCACGCAGGGGCGGCGCGACACCGAATTGCTGCGCATCGAGGAGCGGCGCGACGGGCGCGGCAATCCTTATTATTGGCTGATGTTTCGCCGGGGAGGCTTCACGCCGGAGGCGGGGACCGATATTGAAGCGATCGCCGCCAAGAAAATCTCGTTGACGCCTTTGCGTCTCGACTTGACCGACGGCGCGACGCGAAGCCGTTACGCCAAGGCTTTCGCCTGAACTGGTCGCCGAACGGGGAGGAGGGGGAATGGCGAGGCATGGCGCTTTCGAGGGCGCGACTTGAACGCCAATCCCGACGCCGAGGAGCGCGCGCAATTCATGCTGCGCATGCGGGCGCGCGGCATCCAGGACCTCAGCCTGTTGCGCGCGCTGGAGCGCGCGCCTCGCTCCTTGTTCATGCCCCAGCGCTACCAGGACATAGCGGCGCGCGACATCGTGTTGCCCATCGGCTGCGGCCAGACGGCGGCCCCGCCGTCGGTCGTCGCCGCGATGATCGAGGCGCTGAGCCTCAACCGCGCCCATAGCGTGTTCGAAATCGGTTCGGGGACCGGCTATGCGACGGCCCTGCTGTCCCAGCTGGCCGGTCAGGTTCTCTCCGTCGAGCGATGCCAATCGCTGGCGCTGGAGGCCTCCACGCGGCTCACCTCCTTCGGCGTCGTCAATGCGCAGGTGGCCTGGGCCGACGGGCTCTCGCCAAGCGTCCATGTCGGCCGGTTCGACCGGATTCTCATCCATGGGCTGATCGAAGGGCCGCCGGACGGCTTCCTGGAGCTACTGAGCGCCGACGGCGTCCTGGTCGCGGCGGCGCAGACGGGCGGCCGGGAGCAGCGAATCATTCGCCTGTCGCGCGACAGCGAGGGCCGGTTTGTCGCGGCCGATCAGGGGCCGGCGCGCTCCTTCATGCGGCTGGTCGAGGGGCTGACGCGCGGGCTTTGAGGCGGGAAGTAGAAGCCAAACCCGCCAAATCGCTCGATTTTCGTCAAATTTTACAAATTCGATTCATCTTAAACCTTCCCTTAACTGACGCGGGACACAATGACCCGGTGGTGAAGTGCGTTTTTGAGTGGATGAAGCCGATGCGTGATTGTGCAGCGTTGAATGTTAGGCGAATTGCCGCGCGCGTCGCCCTGGCGGGCTTGCTCGGGACCTGGCTCGCAGGGTGTTCATCCGACACGACGCGGTTCTCCGACCCCTTCATGAATCCGTTCTCGACCGCCGCGAACGACCAGCCGCCGGTTCCGCAAGCGAATCTGGCCTCCAACGCGCCGTCCCAGCCCAACGCCAATTTCGCCGCCGCCGCTCATCCAAGCCCCGTCGCCGTCTCGGCGCTGCCGGCCCCTGCGCCCGCCACGACCGGCGCGATCAAGCCGACCGCGAACCAGCCGGTGACCGGTTTTGGCAACGGCTGGCGCGCCGCCGGCGGCTCACCCATCGTCGTCGCCAATGGTGAAAGCCTAGATACGATCTCCCAGCGCTACGGCGTCCCGGCCTCCGCGCTTCTCAAGGTCAACGGCTTCACCTCCGCCTCACAAGTGCATGGCGGCGTGCGGCTGATCGTGCCTGTCTACGACGCGGCCGGCAAATCGGCATCGGCCGAGGCTCCCGAATCGCCGGCGCTCAAGCCCGCCGCCAAAAAGCCGCCTCACGGCAAGGCCGAGGAGGCGAAAGCCGATAAGCCTGACCCGAAGGCAAAGGACAAGCTCGCGCATAAGAAGCCGAAGCCCGGCGAAGTCGTCAAGCCGGTCGCCGAGGCCAAGCCCGCCGTCCCCGCGAAGGCGACCAAGCCGGCGGATGTCGCTAAAGCCGATATCGCCCCGCCATCGGCCGCCCCGGCCAAGAAGAAGCCCGTCGTCGCCGATCCCGCTCCCACCGGCAGCGTCCACGCCGACGATCCCGCCCCGAAGACGCCGCTCACCGGCGCTCAAGCCGATGCCGCTGGCGTTACGCCCGAATTCCGCTGGCCGGCGCGCGGGCGCATCATCCAGGGCTTCAAGGCGGGCGGCAACGACGGCATCAACATCGCGGTGCCGGAAGGCACCTCGGTCAAGGCGGCCGAGAGCGGCGTCGTCGCTTATGCCGGCAGCGAATTGAAGGGCTACGGCAACCTCATTCTGATCCGCCATCCCAACGGCTTTGTCTCCGCCTACGCCAATAACGGCGAACTCGACGTGAAGCGCGGTGATAACGTCAAGCGCGGGCAGATCATCGCCAAATCGGGCCAGAGCGGCAACGTCTCGTCGCCGCAACTGCATTTCGAATTGCGCAAGGGCTCGACGCCGGTCGATCCCACCAGTTTTCTCGCCGGGCTCTGATTTCGGCGGGAAATTACGTCCAGCCTCCAATCTGGACCCCCAAGAAAGCCCGCAGGCCTATCGCGAGACACGTTCGGCCTGCAGGTGTGAAAAGCGAAGGCGGCGGGTCCAAAGAAAGGCCCGCCGTCGTTTTGTCTATTCCTCGATCCGCCGCCCGAGCCTTCCAGCCAGATCCTGAATGAACTGCCAGGCGGTGCGCCCCGAGCGCGAGCCGCGCGTCGTCGCCCATTCCAGCGCGTCGCGCTCGATTTGCTCGCGCGGCGCGACGAGCGCGTAATGATCGGCGTAGCCGAACACCATGGCGAGATATTCGTCCTGGCTGCAGCGGTGGAAGCCGAGCCAGAGGCCGAAACGGTCGGACAGCGAGACTTTCTCCTCGACCGCTTCGCCGGGATTGATGGCGGTCGAGCGCTCGTTTTCCATCATGTCGCGCGGCAGCAGATGGCGCCGGTTCGATGTGGCGTAGAACAGCACATTGCCCGGGCGCCCTTCGATGCCGCCCTCGAGAACGGCTTTGAGCGACTTATAGGAAGCGTCGTCGCCGTCGAACGAAAGATCGTCGCAAAAAACGAGAAAGCGCAGCGGCGCATCGCGGAGCAGCGCCATCAACTCGGGCAGGCTTTCGATGTCCTCGCGATGGATCTCGATCAGCTTGAGCCGCGGCGCGTCGCCGGTCGAGCGCAGGATCTCGGCATGCAACGCTTTGACGAGCGAGGATTTGCCCATGCCGCGCGCGCCCCATAGCAGCGCGTTATTGGCCGGCAGGCCCTTGGCGAAGCGCTCGGTGTTTTCAGCGAGCGCGTCGCGCACGCGGTCGATGCCGCGCAGCAGCGCCATATCGACGCGGTTGACGCGCGCCACCGGCGCGAGCCTCCCCTCGTCGGCGCGCCAGACGAAAGCGTCGGCGGCCTGAAAGTCGGGCGGTGCCGGGGGCGGCGGCGCCAGACGCTCCAGCGCCTCGGCGACGCGCGCGAGCAGGGCGCGCGCGCTGAGTCTCTGTTTGGACGCGGCGCCGATCGGCGGCGAATTCGACATGTGGCGGGTTTTCCCGGGGGCCAGACCGTCGTTTGCCACAATAAGGCGTCAAGTTCCAGGGAGGTCGACGAGGCTCAATGCAACGCAATGGGCGTGAGCGCGGCGGTCCCGTCCTTCGCGTTGCCGCCGATTTGATTGTCGCCGTAGGACTGCAGCGCGGCGCCGTTGCTGACGGCGACGCCCGTCGCGTTGCCGCTGATGGCCATCTCGCCGATCTGGACGATCGCGCCCTTGCCGTCGGCCAGGACGCCGAAGCCGCCGTTGTGCTGCGCATTGGTCCGGGTGAGGGCCGCCTCGGCGCTGACGCCGGCGGCGGCCTTGACGAAAACGCCGGCGCCGCCATTGTCATGCGCGCTCGTATCCGACACGAGAAGCTGCGCATCGGCGCTCGGTTCGAAATCGATGCCGTTTTGGGTGAAGCCGAAGACGGTCACATGTTCCAGATTCAGGGCGCCGGTTTGAGTAAAGCGGACGCCGCTGACGCCCGAGCCGAGGCCGTTGATCGTCACGCCGCGGATCGTCACGACGTCGGCGCTCTTGGCCAGTTTGACCTCGAGGCCGTTCGTCCCCGACCCGAACGTGCCCGTGCAGTCGATCGTGATCGATTTGACGAGGGTCGCTGGGCCGAAACCGAGCGGATCGAGACAGTCGATCTCGCCGCCCGCCGCGGTTTTCACGAGCGCGCCGGCCAAGGTTTTGCATGGCGCCGTGCGGCTGCACGGTAGGGCGTCGTCGCCGAGGCCCGATATCCAGGTCCGCGTGGCCTGCGCGGCCGCGGGGTGGGTTATGAGGGCGAGCGCGGCGCCCGCCATGGCTAGCAACAAGGCTATTTTCGCCATGATGAACTCCCACGTTCGAGGGGCTGCGAGACGGGGGCTGTTCCAGCCCGGCAAGGATAGCCGAGATCGCCGAATTCGGAAGGGTTTGTAGGCGCGGCGGACCGTAACCTGCTAGTTTGGATTTTCGCCTGCGGAGGCCCCTGATGAAAAGTCTCAAACGCGCGGCGCGGCTCGCCGCGATCGTCCTGTCGTCGCTGACGATCCAGGCCGCGCTCGCCGCCCCGCCGGCCAGTTCGGAGGATTTCACCAAGCGCCTGATGGGCCGCACGCCGGGCAAGGGCAAGACCTTCGCCTGCTTCACGCGCGCCTACGACGAGGCCCATCTCTCCGCCCATTCCCTGCAGAATGTGCGCGCGATGAAGCTGCTCGTCAAAATCGATTCCGAGGCCGGCGACAGCTACGACCTGGTCATCGGCGTCAATTTCCGCAGCCGCAAGTCGATGTTCGAGACTGAAGGCGATTGCGCCTCGCCGCACGCCGAGGGCGAGTCCGCCGCTCCCGCTCCCGCCGGCCCCGCCGGCGTCCATTGCGCTATCGCCTGCGACGGCGGCGCCATCGATGTCGCGCTGAAGGACAATGGATCGGTTCTGCTGACCATTCCCAACGGCGCCCGGGTCTGGAAGCCGGGATCGATTGACCCGGACGAAAACGTCCACGGCGCTTTCGGCGAGGACGACAAGCTGTTCCGCCTCGACCGGGCGAGCCTGTCGCAATGCGAGCCGCTGGGCGCCGACAAGTCGGAAAAGGCGGCGCTCGCGAAGGGTCAGTAGAACGCGCGCCTCGGGAGTCCGCCATGGACCGTCGCCATATCTTCAAGACCATCGCCGCCGCCGGCCTCGGCGTTTTCACGGCCGATCGGGCGCGGGCCGACCCGGCGCGCGCGACCCGGGTCGTCTACCATCTTGCGGATCTCGAAAAAGTCGCCTTCGTGCTCGGCAATCTCGCCAATCATCTCGAAGGGGCCGGCGGCGCCGTCGCGCTGGCCGTCGTCGTGCACGGCGCGGCTCTAGCCAGTTTTCGCCTGGGCGGCACGAATCTGGGCGTAGTGGAGGACATAAAGGCGCGGATGAAGGCCGGAATCGCCTTTCACGCCTGCGCCCATACGATGGCGGCGATGAAAATGACGCTGAACGACCTGCCGCCCGGCTTTGCGGTCGCCGAAAAAGGCGGCGTCGTGCTGCTTGCCGATCTGCAGGCGCAAGGCTGGGCCTATCTCAGGCCTTGACCAGGCCTGTTAATATCCTGCGATCATGGCTATATCTAACGGTGAATTCGCCGGGCCTTGAACCCGGTTGAAGGAGAGAGCGATGGGATCGATAAGCTCCAGGTTCAAAGTGATGACGCTTACCGAGGCGGCGGCCGCGCGCGTGCGCGAGATCATCTCGGCCTCCGACAAGCCGATCGCCGGCTTGCGCGTCGGCGTCAAAAACGGCGGCTGCGCCGGCATGTCCTATACGATGGAATTCGCCGAGGCCGCCGCGCCGCATGACGAAGTGATCGAGGACAAGGGCGTGCGGGTGCTGATCGATCCCAAAGCGGTGCTGTTCCTGCTAGGCTCCAGCATGGATTTTAGGACGGATCGCCTGTCGGCCGGATTCGTGTTCCTCAATCCCAACGAGACTTCGGCCTGCGGCTGCGGCGAAAGCGTCGCGATCACGCCGGCCAGCGCCGATTCCCTCACCGCGAGCGCGTGAGCCGCGCGGCATGGACGCCGAAGGCCTGAAGGAATTGTTCGAGCCGTTCGGCGCCGTCGCCGTCCGGCGAATGTTTAGCGGCTATGGCGTCTATGCGGACGGGCTGTGCTTTGCGCTCAACCTTGGCGGCGAGACCTTTCTTAAGGCTGACGCCGAGACGGAGGCGGAGTTCGCGGCCGCCGGATTCGCACAATTCGTCTATCAGGGCCGTACACGGCCGGTCAAAATGGGCTTTTGGCGCCTGATCGCGGGCGCCTATGACGATCCCGACGAACTGCGGCGATGGAGCCGCCTGGCGCTCGGCGCCGCGCGCAGGGCGGCGCAGGTCAAAGCCGCCAAGGCCGAGCGCACAAAGGCGAGGCCGGAAAAAGCAAAGAAGGCTGCGCCGCGGAAGAAGGGGCGGCGCGAGGCCTGAAGGACGGGCTTGCGCCCTATTCCTCCGCCTCGACCTTGATCGGCGGCAGCTTGACGGCGCGCAGCAGGAAGCTCGGCACGTGATCGCCCATACCGAGGATCGGCGCGTCCGAATCCTCGGAATGGCGGTGCGGTCGGCTGGGCGCGGCGCTCTCATGGCGCGGGCGGGGCGGGCGCGGGCTTTCATGACGCTCGGCGCGAGTTGATTCTCTCTTTTCCGGCTCGGCGGGGCGATGGCGTTCCTGACGGCGCGGTTCCTGACGGGCGGGCTCGTGGGCCTCGGGCGGCGGGCTCGGCTCGACGGCGAGGCGAGCGGGCCGCTCGGCGCGATGGCGGCGAGGCTCGCTGCTTGAAGAGCGAGCGCCGCGTTCGCGGCCGCGGCCCGGGCTGCGCTCGCGACGCGGCTCTTCGATGGTCTCCTCGGGGGCGGGCTCTTCGCCGCCGACCTGCCATTCGATTTTGTGTTCGATCAGCTTTTCGATGTCGTCGATGGCCCGCGAATCGGCGCGCGAAACGATGGTCAGCGCCGCGCCGGACTTGCCCGCGCGCCCGGTGCGTCCGATCCGGTGCACATAATCCTCGGCATGGTGCGGCGGGTCGTAATTGATGACATGGCTGACATCGGGAATGTCGAGCCCGCGCGCCGCGACATCCGAGCACACCAGCAATTGCACGGAATCGTTGCGAAACGCGTCGAGCGCGGCCATGCGCGATCGCTGATCGAGATCGCCATGCAGCGCGGCGACGGAAAAGCCGTGCTTTTCCAGCGAGCGATAAACGACCGCGACGTCGCGCTTGCGGTTGCAGAAGATGATCGCGTTTTTGAAATTCTCGGCGGTGCGCACGAGGCGGCGCAGGGTCGCGCGCTTTTCCTCCGGCGAGCCGCCCGAGCGCACCAGGGTCTGCGCGATGGTGGTGGGCGAGGTCGCCGCCTTCGCGACTTCGACGCGCACCGGATTATGCAGGAACGTGTCGACGAGGCGGGTGATTTCCGGCGGCATGGTCGCCGAGAAGAACAGGGTCTGGCGGGTGAACGGCACCAGCTTGCAGATGCGCTCGATGTCGGGAATGAAGCCCATGTCCAGCATGCGGTCGGCCTCGTCGATGACGAGAATCTCGATGCCGGTCAGCAGCAATTTACCGCGCTCGACGAAATCGAGCAGGCGGCCGGGCGTGGCGATCAGCACGTCGGCGCCGCGCATGATCTTGGCTTCCTGGTCGCCGAACGAGACGCCGCCGATCAGCAGCGCGAGGTTGAGCTTGTGATTGACGCCATATTTGGCGAAAGCCTCCTCGACTTGCGCGGCAAGTTCGCGCGTCGGCTCGAGGATCAAGGTGCGCGGCATGCGCGCCCGGGCGCGCCCCTTTTCGAGCCGCGAAAGCATGGGAAGCGTGAAGGCGGCGGTCTTGCCGGTGCCGGTCTGGGCGATGCCGAGCACGTCGCGGCCTTCAAGGGCGTAGGGGATGGCTTGTTCTTGGATGGGCGTCGGCGTGTCATATCCCGACGATTCGACGGCTTTGAGCACTTTCTCGCTCAGGCCGAGTTCATTAAACTTCATTTGTTCTGCCTAGATGGGGCGCTTTGGACGCTTGGGGCGCGCCGCGCGGCTAATAGCGCTATTCATGGGAGGGCGCGCTCTTCGCGCCACGCAACGCCGGACCCGCGCAAGGGCTCTCGGCGCGCGCAGCTATAGGGCCATTTCGAGCAAAGTCAATGAAATTGCGAATTTTCTTATGCGTGGGCCGCAGCGCCGGCTCATTTCGACTCGATCGTGAGGCGCTGAAATCCGGTTCCCCCCCGCACCGTCTTGCGCGCCGACAGCACGCGCGAATTGACGCCGGCCCAGCCGATTTCTCCGGAAAGGCGGCCATATTCGATTTTCGGGCAGCGGTTCATCACGACTTTGATGCCGCGCGCCTCGGCGCGCGCCGCCGCCGCGTCATTGCGCACGCTTAGCTGCATCCAGATCACTTTGGGCAAGGGATCAAGCGCCAGCGCCTCGTCGACGATTCCGCCCGCCGCCTCGGAATTGCGAAAAATATCGACCATGTCGATTGGCCCCGGCGCCTCGCCAAGCGAGCCGTAGACCTTGATGCCGGCGATCGTTCCGCCCGCCAACCCCGGATTGATCGGCAGCATGACATAGCCGCGCGCCGCCAGATATCTAAGGACGAAAAACGAGGGCCGCGCCTCGTTGGCCGACGCGCCGACCATGGCGATCGTCTTCACTTCGGCGAGGATGCCGCGGATATAGGACTCAGGGTATGAATCGTGATTCATGCGGGCGGCGAACGACGCTTCATGCCTAGCCTTCCCATTGCGGCGACCGCTTCTCGAGGAAGGCGCTGACGCCTTCGCCGGCGTCGGGCAGCAGCAGATTGTCCACCATGGCGCGCGAGGCGAACGCGTAAGCCTCGGCGAGATTCATCTCCACCTGCTGATAAAGGGTCGTCTTGCCGATCGCCAACGTCTTGGCCGAGCACGCCGCGAGATCCACCGCCATCGCCATCGCGTGCGCCAACGCCTCGCCGGCCGGAACGACGCGGTTGACGAGGCCGAAACGCTCGGCGTCGGCGGCCGGATAAGGCGCGCCCGTCAAAGCCATTTCCATCGCGTGCTTGCGCGATATCGTGCGCGCGACGGCGACCAGCGGCGTCGAACAGAACAGCCCCATATGGACCCCAGGCAGGGCGAAGCGCGCGCCCTGGCCGGCTATGGCGAGGTCGCAGGCCGCGACAAGCTGGCATCCGGCGGCGGTGGCGACGCCCTCGACGGCGGCGATCACCGGTTTTGGCAGATCGGCCATCGCCTGCATCATCTGCGAACAAGCGCCCATCAGGCGCTCATAAAACGCCTTGCCGCTATCGCGATCGTTGCGATGGGCGGCCATTTCTCTGAGATCATGCCCCGACGAGAAGACCGGCCCTTCGCCGGCGATGACGATGGCGCGCACGTCCGGCTCGCCCGCGATATCGGCCAAGGCTTCGCTCAACGCCTCGATCATCGCCGACGAAAGGGCGTTACGCGAATGGGGATCGTCGAGCGTCAAGGTCGCCACGCCCGCGACATCGCCCCGACGCAGCAAGGGCGCGCGGGCGGCGCGAGGCTTTGACGAAAGGCTCATGAACTGAACTTTCCTCCCTTCCAGGCAAGCGATCAAGCGATAATGTTCGGGCGCCTGGCTTATCCCGATTTGGATGAAGGCGGCGCGGCGGCAGCGACTAGGGCCGGCGGAAAGATCGAGGGATCGCCGAACTCGGTTGCGCCGCGACAAATATCGGTCGCGCCGCGCTCGACATCGATCAGGCCGGCATTATGCGCATCGTAGAGTTCGGCGACAAGGGCGGCGTAGCTGGCGCCGAGGCCCCCGCGTATGAGCGCGGCGATCCAGTCCGATCGCGGCAGTTCGCGGGCGACGATCGTTCGGCCGAGAGCGAGGCCGAGCGTCTCGGCGACGTCCAACGCGCTGTAGCGGCGCGGCCCCTCGACATGGACGAGGCGCGGCGATGCTTGCGGGCCGCTCGAGACCAGAAGATCGGCGGCAGCGATTCCCACGTCTCTTGCCGAGACCATCGGAAAAAGCTTGGTAAGCGGATGGTGCAGGCTTGGCAGGACGCCGGTTTCGGCGGCGGTCCGCAGCAGGCGTGACCAGTTCTGCATGTGCTCGGCCGATCGCAGCAGCGTCAGAGCGACGCCGGTTTTGCGCAATTCGGCCTCCAGAAAGTGAAACGGGAGCGTAATGCCCGTCCCAGCGCCAAGCTCGGCCCCGTAGTCGGAGATCGCGAGGACTTTGGCGGGCCGGGTCGCGACAAGGGCTTTGCAAATCGTCCCCACGATGGCCCGCATATTGCCCGCCGGGTCCGGCGCGCGCGGGCTGATCGGGCAGATCGCCTGCACCGTCTCGGCGCCCTCGATCGCTTTTGCGAGCGCCGCCGCGTCGTGCAAATCGGCGACGGCGATCTTGCAGCCCAGCGCCTCGAGGTCTTGCGCTTTCGATTCGTCGCGCACGACGGCCCGCACTTTGAAGCCGCGCTTGCGCAATTGACGGATCGTCGCACGGCCGGCGTTTCCAGTCGCGCCAAGGATTGCAAACATGGGTTCTTTCCTTCCGGCAAGGGAGCGGCGAAGATCGCGCGGCTGGGTCCGGAAGTCGCGCGGAATCGGCCCGCCTTGCGCATATTCGGCCGGAAGATTTGGCGCCGCGCCGGCCTCGCTCGAAGCGGCTATTGCCGCATGGCGAGGAGGCGGCGCGGCGTGAGGCCCAGCACGCGCTTCATGCAATGCGCCATATGGCTTTGATGCGCAAAGCCGGCCTCGAGCGCCACCTGGCTGATCGGCAATTGGCCGGCGAGCAGCAAGGATTTCGCGCGCTCGACGCGTCGCCGCACCACATATTGATGGACCGGCAGGCCCATGGAAGCGGGGAACAAAGCCTTCAACTGCGAAAGGCTCACGCCGGCGACGGCGGCCAGATCCGCAAGCGACAGGCTTTGGTCGAGATTGGCCTCGATGAAGTCCAGAAGCCGTGATTCCCGGCGCGGCGACAGCGTCTGGCGGCGCGAGCCGGGAACACCGGGCCGGTCGACCATCAAATGGACGAGCCGCGCCGCCAACGCGACCCCAAGGCTGTCGGCGTAAAGGCGATTGGAGAAGTTTTTCTCCTCCAGCTCCGCCTTGAGCGCCCAGGCGATATGCTCGATGCCGGGATCGCGAAGCTGGAAGCGCGGCGCAAGGATCATCCGGTCGGGGTTGACGCCGAGATCTTGGGCAGCCTGCCGCAAGAGGGCGGGGCTGACGGACAGGCGCAGAATCGTGCAATCGGCATCGTCTTGCCATTCGCCGTCGAACCCCGCGGGCACGACATCGGCGTCGCCATGCGATTGCGCGCGCCGCTGAACGCGGCCATCGCATCGGCAATAGGCGTTGACGGGCGCGCCATAGTGCACGCCGAGCCGGTGCGAGAGCGATCCTGCGACCTTCGTCGGGCCCGCGGCGATATGGCGAAATTCCGCCTCAAGCCCGCTCCAGCCGCGACCCTGGCTCGTCAGCGGCGCGGGTGCGAGCGGGGGGAGTGAAAAATTCCGCGGCGCGATTGACGGATCGTCCATTTTAGCTCCGCAATGACGCGATCGCGATTTTAGCGACGCGCCTTTTCTCTACAATATTTGCGCCTTTTCGGCGACCGCTCAGGCGATGGCGCTGGGCGCCCGTTGGCGCTATGGCTGTCGTTTCGCCCGCCGGAATCGCCAATGGATACGATCGCCACGCCGCCCGCCCTCAGCGCGCAAGAAGTTTCCGCCTATCTGGCCAAGGAGTTCCCGCAAATCGGGATTGGACGGAATTTTAGCGTCGAGGCGGTCGGCCCGATGACCGCGCGGTTGCGGCTCCACTATCGCGCCGACCATTTGCGGCCGGGCGGCACGATTTCCGGCCCGACCCTTTTCGCGCTCGCCGATGTCGGGCTCTATGTCGCCATTCTCGCGCAGATCGGTCCGGTCAAGCTCGCGGTCACCACCAATCTCAACATCAATTTCCTGCGCAAACCCGGCCCCGCCGACCTCATCGGCGAGGCGCGGCTGTTGAAGCTCGGCAAGCGATTGGCGGTCGGCGAGGTCACGATATTCTCAGTCGGCGAGCCGGATATCCTCGCCCATGCGACCGGCACCTATTCGATCCCGCCGCGCGGCGAGGAGGATGTGGTATAATAATACCGTATCGCGGAATCCCCCGTATTTCCGCGCCGTCGCCCGTTTGCAACATCGCGATTTGGCATTGACGCGCGGCCTGCCGCCCCTCTATAAGCCGGCCACGGCTCGCCGCGACGGCGGGCCGCTTCGCTTTTACGGATTTTCGCTTCATGTTCGGTAAGACCCATTCGACCAAGACGGCCGATGTCGAGAAGAAATGGCTTCTCATCGACGCCAAGGGTCTTGTCGTGGGACGCCTCGCGACGATCGTCGCCATGCGTCTGCGCGGCAAGCACAAACCCTCTTTCACGCCCCATATCGACGATGGCGACAATGTCATCATCATCAACGCCGAAAAAGTGGTGCTGACCGGCCGCAAGCGCGACAAGAAGGTCTACTATCACTATACCGGCTACATCGGCGGCATTAAGGAGCGGTCGGCCAAATCCATTTTGGAAGGACGTTTCCCCGAACGCATCGTCGAGAAGGCGGTCGAGCGCATGTTGCCGCGCGGGCCTCTCGGGCGCCAGCAATTCGCCAATTTGCGCGTCTACAAAGGTCCCGATCACCCGCACGCCGCCCAGACGCCTGTCGCCTTCGACATCGCCAAACTTAACGCCAAGAACAGCCGGAGCGCTTGACAGATATGGCCGAAACCCTTTCCTCGCTCGCGGACCTCAAGGGCTCGGACGCCGCGCCGTCCGAAGCGCCCCACTATGTGCAAAAGCTCGACAAGCAGGGCCGCGCCTACGCCACGGGCAAACGCAAGAACGCGGTCGCCCGCGTTTGGATCAAGCCCGGCAAGGGCTCGGTCACCGTCAACGGCCGCCCGCTCGACGTCTATTTCGCGCGTCCGGTCCTGCGCATGATCCTCAATCAGCCGCTCGTTGTCGCCAACCGGCTCGCCCAATACGACCTGATGATCACCGTCGCGGGCGGCGGACTGTCGGGACAAGCCGGCGCGGTGCGCCATGGCCTGTCCAAGGCCTTGACCTATTACGAGCCCGATTTGCGCCCGGCTCTCAAGAAGGAAGGCTTCCTGACCCGCGATTCACGCGTCGTCGAACGCAAGAAATACGGCCACAAGAAAGCCCGCGCGAGCTTCCAGTTTTCGAAGCGCTGATCGGCCTGGCCGTTTCTTAAGCGCCAAAGGGCGGCTTCTGCCGCCCTTATTTTTGCGCCGTTCAATATATTCCAATTCTCCCAGCGGCCGGTGTTCCGGCGCATCGACATGGGTTGCGTTTTCGGGCATCTTCCCCCGCGTCAGAGCTTGAGCCTTAAACGTCCGGAACGAAGGGGCGCGGGTTCGTGGTTTGGCGGCGGCCGTCCCGCGCGCCCGCTTGGGCAATCGTTTCCGTCGAGGAGTCTCATCATGGTTCGCCATTCCACTCGCCAGGTCCCGCGCGCGACGATCGCCGCAGTTTCTCTGTTGGCGCTCGCGCTGGGCGTCGGCGCCTTTCCCAAGATTGCCGCCGCATGGCCGGTCGGGCAGGAGGAAACCGTCGCGCTCGACAATTTCACGGTCACCGCGACGAACGGCAACGTCATCACCATCAAACACGCCGAGTTTCAAGGGACCAATCTCACCGAAGAAGAAATCAAAAAACTGCTGACGCCCGATACACCCGCCGATGAGGAAACCGCCCTCGCGCAAAAGCTGAAGGCCGGTTCGATCTCCATTCCTCTGGTCGACGTCGCCGTGAAAAAGGGCGGCGCGATCCATATTCACGACATTTCGGCAAGCGACGTCGATTCGGGCAAGATCGGCAAGTTCGGCTTTGCGAGCGTGGACGGTTCGGGGACTGACGAAGACGGTCCGGTCAGCATCAAGTCGGGCTCATTCAAGATGGAGAACGCCGATCTGGCGGATGCTCTGGGATCCCTGGGCAATCCCGCGCAAATCTCGCCGACGAGCCATCTTGGCTACCTTTCCTGGCAGGGTGTCGACTTCATCGTCCCCGACAAGGAGGCGGGACCCGGCAAGACGACGCATATCGCGCTCGCTTCCTTCGAAATTCGCAATAATTACGATGACGCGATTTTCAAGGACGCCGCGATGACGTTGAAGGGACTCGTCATCGAACCGGCCCAAGGATCGGAATTCGCCAATAATCTTGCGATGATGAATTATTCGCGGCTGGAGCTCAGCAGCACCATCGCCGCCCATTACGACGCCGCCGCCAAGAAATTCACGCTGGACGACTTTACGATCAACGATGTCGGCGCGGGCGCGATCGGCCTGAAGGCGAGTTTTGAAAACATCGACCCGGCGCTATTCGGCGCGGACGCCTCGGCCCGGATGGGGGCGGTCGCCGGCGCCGCCATTTCCTCGCTTGAAATCAAGGTCGTCAACGCCGGACTTTTTGAAAAGTCCGTCACATTTTTCGCGGCCCAAGAGAAGATCACCGCTGATGCGCTTAAGAAAAAATGGATGGACGTGACCGGCCAGATGTTGCCGATGGTGCTGGGCGGCGATCCCTCCGCGCTGAAAATCGCCGCCGAGGCGCAAAAATTCATCGGCGCGCCGACCAATCTCACCATCGCCGTGCGCCCGAAATCCGGCGCCTTCAAATTTTCCGACGCGATGGGCGGCGGCGATCCGATGGCGTTGATCAGCACGCTCGACATTTCCGCGAGCGCCAATAAATAGGCGCTCAGCTTACAAATCGATATGCAGGGCGCGCCAAAGCGCTCTTGACCTACGGGCTCGTTTGCGGCATTTGCAAGGAATGATCCTTGCAAGAGCCGCCAGCGAACGACGACGATAATCGCCGCCCAACCGGCGCGCGGCGTTGCCGTGCGCGCCGATGCGGCCAACGCGCCGCAACGCCTGGTTCCTGCATTTCGAGACGATCATGACAGCGACGATTTTTATTGACGGCGAAGCCGGGACCACCGGTTTGCAAATCCGCGAGAAACTGGCGGCGCTGACCGGCGTTGCCCAGCGCAGCCTACCGGCCGAGGCGCGCAAGGATCCCGACGCCAAAATGCGGCTGCTCGCCGAGGTCGACCTCGCCATTCTCTGCCTGCCCGATCAGGCCGCCAGAGACAGCGTCGCCTTGGTCGACAGCATGGGCGCCGCGGCGCCGCGCCTGATCGACGCCTCCTCCGCCCATCGCGTCGCCGCGGGCTGGACCTATGGCTTTCCGGAAATGGCGGCGGGGCAGGGCGAGGCGATCGCTCGGGCGAGCCGGGTCGCCAATCCCGGCTGCTATGCGACCGGGGCGATCGCGTTGTTACGCCCGCTTGTCGCGGCCGGACTCATCGCGCCCGATTGGCCCGTCTCGATCAATGCGGTCAGCGGTTATTCGGGCGGCGGCAGGAAGATGATCGAGGCTTACGAGAGCGGCGAGGCCCCCGCTTTCGAACTCTATGCGCTCGAGCTCGAGCACAAGCACATTCCTGAAATCGTCTCCTATTCCGGCTTGACGCGGCGGCCGATTTTCGCGCCCTCGGTCGGCAATTTCCGGCAGGGAATGCTGGTCAGCATTCCGCTCGACCTGGACGCGTTGCCTGGCAAGCCGGACAGCGCCGAGCTTGGCGCGGCGCTGCGCGATCATTACGAGGGCGCCGAATTCGTGTCGGTGTTCCCAGCGGGGGATGCGAGCCACGCCAGCGGCGCGATCGAGCCGCTCTCGCTCAACGGCACCAACGAGATGCATTTGCATGTCTTCGCCAACGAGGCGCGCCGGCAAGCCGTGCTCGTCGCCAAGCTCGACAATCTGGGCAAGGGCGCCTCGAGCGCCGCGGTGCAGAATCTCAAGCTGATGCTGGGCCTTTGAACGAGGCGATCGGGACTAGCTTCGTCCGCGCGCCAGACGAAAGATCGCCCGCGCGATCCCTTCCAATAACGCGCCGATCGCCCAGGCGAGCGCGCAGCAAAACAGCGCGGCCGCCGCCAGCTTGAGGCTGTCGTCGCCGGTCATGTCGTAAGAGCCGCCCGACAGGAATCGCATCGTCAGCACAAAGGGCAGCGCGACCCCCAGAACGAGCGCGGTGTCGGCGAACCATTGGCCGATATGCTGGCGATATTCGACATAAGCGACGATGAAGGCGATCGCGTAAAGCGCGGCCAAGAGCGCCCCGAGGACAGATTTCAGAGGTCTCATGGCGCGCAATCCGTTTCGCTCGCAGCCTTTAGAGGCGGCGACCGCGACCGTCAGGCCGCCTTTGTCCAGGCGACGATGCGCTGCGCCTGCTGGCCGAGCCCGCCAATGCCAAGCGAAACGGTATCGCCGGCCTTGAGATAGCGCGGCGGCTTCTGGCCCATGCCGACGCCCGGCGGCGTGCCCGTCGTGATGACGTCGCCCGGCTGCAGAATCATGAAATGCGAGATATAGGAGACCAGCTTCTGCACATTGAAGATCATCGTCGCGGTCGAGCCCTTCTGCATGCGCTCGCCGTTGACGTCGAGCCACATGTCGAGCTTCTGCACGTCGGCGATCTCGTCGGCCGTCACCAGCCACGGCCCGAGCGGCCCGAAGGTCGGGCAGCCCTTGCCCTTCATCCATTGACCGGAACGTTCGATCTGGAATTCTCGCTCGGACACGTCGTGGCACAGGCAGTAGCCCGCGACGTGCCTGAGCGCGTCGTTTTCGGCGACATAGGAGGCGCGCGTTCCGATCACGATGGCGAGCTCAACTTCCCAATCCGTCTTGAGCGAACTTTTTGGGATGACGACGTCGTCATAGGGCCCGACGATGCAGGAGGGCGCCTTATTGAAAAGGATCGGCTCCTTGGGGATCGCCGCGCCGGTCTCGGCGGCGTGGTCGGCGTAATTGAGGCCAACGGCGATAAAATTGCCGACATCCGCCACGCAAGGGCCGAGTCTCGGCTTGCCCCGCACGAGGGGCAAGGCTTCCGGTTTGATCTTGGCGAGCCGCGCCAGAACCTTGGGCGAGAGCGCGTCTCCGCCGACATCGGCGATAATGTCGCTCAGATCGCGAATCTTGCCTGCGCCGTCGACGAGGCCTGGCCTTTCCTTGCCCGATTTACCGTAGCGCACCAGTTTCATAGCGTTTCCTCAATTTCGCTCGGCAAGGCGCCAAGTCGCCGCCGCATTGGCTTGGCGGTCGACCCCCGCCTGAGGCCAAACCATGCCTGCAACGGGTTTTGACGGCAAGTCGCGTTTGCGAGAGAAAATGAGGTTGGGTGCGAGATTGATCTTGCGCCGCGACGCAAGCCCGCCAATACACTACGCCAAACGGGCCAATTATCCATTTCGCGACGGTCTGATTTGGCGCGCGGCGATTTTGTTTGATTAATTGAAGCGATTTGCGAACCGCCGTTTAATACAAATTCGTCACGTAATGAAATCATTGATTTCTTCACTTGACTTCATTCACGTCAACGAGTTGATAAGTCTTATCGTCAGATATCAGACCACTCTAGGAACGTTCTAGAAACCCCCACGGCCAACGCAAGGTCGAACCGGAAACGGCAAATCGGACCGAGAACAGGGAGGTCTATTTCTCGGTGGGATTTCGTGTTGTTATTCTTCAGCGTCAAACCAATAAGAGATATTTGTTATGTCGCAACAGGAACGAATTGCTCTTTTCATTGATGGAGCAAATCTTTACGCAAGTGCAAAGTCACTTGGCTTTGACATTGACTACAAGCGTCTTCTTAGAGAATTTCAAAGCAAAGGCCGACTTATCCGCGCATTCTACTATACAGCCCTCGTAGAAGATCAAGAATATTCCTCGATTAGGCCGCTGGTGGACTGGCTCGATTACAACGGATATTCCGTCGTCACCAAGGCGGCGAAGGAATTTGTCGATTCGACGGGTCGCCGCAAGGTCAAGGGCAATATGGATATTGAACTTGCCGTCAACGCGATGGAGATGGCCGACCATATCGACCATATGGTGCTGTTTTCGGGCGACGGCGACTTTCGCTCGCTCGTCGAGGCGATCCAACGCAAAGGCGTGCGCGTTTCGATCGTCTCCACCGTCGCGACCCAGCCGCCGATGGTGGCCGACGAATTGCGCCGCCAGGCCGATGAATTTGTCGATCTCACGCAGATGATCGCGCGCATCGGACGCGACCCCAGCGAACGCGCCGAACGTTCGACGCGCCAGGGCGACCACCGACGTCCGCAACAGGTGCATCTGGCGACTTCCGCGCAGCCGAACGACGAGATCGTCGACGACTGAGGGCGCCCTGCCCGAAAGTTCCGCTTTTGTCGGAGGCTTGATTGGCGTTCGACGTCAGCCCGCCGCGCGACTGCCCCGATTGCCCGCGGCTTGCCGAATACCGGCGCGCCAATCGCGCGGAGTTTCCCGATTGGCATAACGCGCCGGTCGCCTCCTTCGGCGCCGCCGACGCGCGCCTCGCGGTGATCGGGCTCGCGCCCGGCCTGCGCGGCGCCAACCGGACGGGACGGCCTTTCACCGGCGATTACGCGGGCGATCTGCTCTATGCGACGTTGCTGGAATTCGGCTTCGCCAGCGGGCGATACGACCGCCGGCCGGACGACGGCTTGCGGCTGGAGGATTGCGCGATCGTCAATGCGGTGCGGTGCGTTCCGCCGCAAAACAAGCCGACGCCGCTCGAAATAGCGACCTGCCGGCGCTATCTCCTGGGCGCCCTGAATTCCCTAGGCAATCTCCGCGCGATCGTGGTCCTCGGGCGCATCGCTCACGAGAGCGCGTTGCGCACATACGGGCTGCCGCTGGCGCGCTTCGGGTTTTCGCACGGCGCGGTTCATCGATTGCCGGACCGCCGCCCGTGGATTTTCGACAGCTATCATTGCTCGCGCTACAACACCAATACGGGGGTGCTGACGCCGCAGATGTTCCGGGCGGTGTTCGCGTCGGTGCGCGCGCATCTGTCCGATGCGAGCGCGTCGGTTGGATAGTTTGGGCGGTGGTCCAAATCGATTGTCTTGCTTTACCGGGCTCCGCGGTGTAGGAGCCCGTCAACCCTTTCATTGCTGACCGTTTTTTAAGGAGCTGCCATGGCGCGAGTCACCGTCGAGGATTGCATCGACAAGATCGAGAACCGCTTCGATCTCGTTTTGATGGCCAGTCACCGCGCGAGGATGATTTCCTCCGGCGCGCAGATCACCGTAAACCGCGACAACGACAAGAACCCGGTCGTCGCCTTGCGCGAGATCGCCGATTCGCATCTGGCGCCGGGCGATCTGAAGGAAGACCTCATCCATTCGCTGCAAAAGCATGTCGAGGTCGACGAGCCCGAGGCCGAAGCGGCGCCGCCTTTGGTCAACAACGCCTTTGCCGGCCAGGCGGACGTCGGCGCCGACGCGCAGTTTGATCGCATGACCGAGGAAGATCTGTTGCGCGGTCTCGAAGGCATGGCGCCGCCGCCGGAGCCCGACGAAGAAGCCGAATAGCGCGCCTTCGCTCTGCCGTTTTTGCCGCCCGATCCCTGCGAACGCCAAGCGTCTGTCGGGATGAGGGCGAATTCGGGCGATTGCTTGGCTCGAGCCCAGGCAACGCTGCGGGTCGGCGCTGCTTTTCGCTTCAAGTCCGAAGCCTCTCCTCATCGAATCCTGCGAGGCGCGCGGCGCCTGGCCTCGCAGCCGAGTCCTGACCGCGATCGCCGGCGCCGTCGACGCCGCGCGAGGCGTGCGCCACGCCGTCAAAAAAAGCGATCGATGACGCGCTGTCCACAAGGTTTCGCTTGGACGCGAAGATTTTGCTAGGTCGGCTGCGCGGTTTTGCTATCCTTCATCTGAGAGAATCACTTAGCTAGCGCTGGGATCGAACGGCGCCACGCAAGTGCATCTTAGTTAACGGAGCGGCGTTTCATCCGATAGCTGATTTGCGCGTGGGGAACAGCTCGAATGGGCCGGGCAGGCGGAACAATGTCGCCGGGTTGTTGGTGAAGGCCTTCCAATATTTTGTTCGACTGAAATTTTTATTTGTTGAACGATAAGTATTCGTGCGAGGAGCCGATAAATTGGGCGAGAACAGTTCGAAATCTCATCTGGAGATTGGCGGCGAGCCTCTCGACGCCACGGAAAACGGACGGCCTCTTTCGCTCGTGGAGATCGCCGGGCGCGTCAAATGGTTCGATGTGACGAAGGGCTACGGTTTCATCATCCCCGACAGCGGCGAACCGGATGTGCTGCTGCATGTCACGGTGTTGCGGCGCGACGGCTTTCAATCCATCCATGAGGGCGCGCGAGTCGTCGCCGAGGCGATGCATGGCGAGCGGGGCATGCAAGTGTTCCGCGTGCTTTCCGTCGAGGCGGGCGAACCGGTCCATCCCTCCCAGTTGCCGCCTGCGCGCACCCATGTCCAGGTGACCCCGGTCGGCGGCTTCGAAATCGTGATCGTCAAATGGTTCAATCGCGTGCGGGGTTTTGGCTTTCTGTCGCGCGGCGAGGGCACCGAGGACATATTCGTGCATATGGAGACGCTGCGCCGCTACGGTTTTGCGGATGTAAAACCCGGCGACAGCCTGTTGGCGCGCTTTGGTCCCGGCCCCAAGGGCCTGATGGCCGCCGAAGTGCGGCCGCTCGACGGGTCGAGACTGCTCGCCTCGCATTAGGGCCCAACGGCCCTCCGGCGGGATATTTGACCCCTTCGGATCGCTACGCGATTTTGCTATTCGCGCCGATATCCCTGACATTGTATCGTGCGTCGGCCGGCTTGCGGCGGACGATCCTCAAAGGGCGGCGAGCGAACGTGTCGATGCGATCAATTCTTCCTCTTCCTCGGGACCTGCGGCGCCTATGGGCGGCGGCGGGGATCGTCCTTGCCTGCTTGACCTTGCTGGGCGGCGGCAGGGCGGCGGCGCAGAATCTCGACAAGCTGGAAATCGTTACGTCGACCGGCGTTCACGCCTTTTCTGTCGAGATGGCCACCAATGACGCCGAGCGCGAACGGGGCCTGATGTATCGCCGCTTCATGCCGGCCGACCGCGGCATGCTGTTCGATTTCAAGCGCGAAGAACCGGTCATGTTCTGGATGAAGAATACCTATATCCCTCTCGACATGATCTTCATCTCGCGCGCGGGAATCGTCGTCAGCATCGCCGCCGACGCCGAGCCCCTGTCGGAGCGCACCATTCCCTCGGGAGGGCCCTGCTACGGCGTTCTGGAGCTTAATGGCGGGGTCGCGGCCCGCATCGCCCTCAAGCCCGGCGACAAGGTTCTGCATCCGATCTTCGCGCCATAAGGCAGCGAGATCAGGCTCACGTTGCATCCTGGCGGCATCCGGCTACAATTGCGGCGAAAGTTCGCCCGCACCTTGGCTGTTTCGGGCGCAAGGAGTTCGCGCTTGACCTTAACCTCGCCGTTGGGCTCGCCCGTTGGGCCGATGCCGCAGCGGGCGGCCGGTATGGATGCGGCCCCGCCGCGCCGGGGCGGGGCGCCCGGACCCTATGCCGCCCTGGATCTTGGCACCAACAATTGCCGCCTGCTGATCGCCCGGCCGACGATCGACGGGTTCCGCGTCGTCGATGCGTTTTCGCGCATCGTGCGGCTGGGGGAGGGGCTTTCGCAGACCGGGCGCCTAAGCGAAGCGGCGATCGCCCGCACCATCGCCGCGCTTGCCGTCTGCCGCGACAAGATGCGCCTCCATGGCGTCCAGCGCGCGCGCCTCATCGCCACGGAGGCCTGCCGATCGGCCGAAAACGGCGAGCAGTTCCTCGCGGAAGTGCGCGAGCGCCTCGGGATTCAACTGGAGATCGTCGATCGCGAAACCGAGGCGCATCTGGCCGCGGCCGGATGCGGGGCGCTCGCCGACCGCGCCGCCCAGTCGATCGTCCTGTTCGACATCGGCGGCGGCTCGTCGGAGATCGTCTGGCTGTCCTGCGAAAAAGGCCGGGGCGAGGCGGCCTGGAGCGATTCAGCCGCGCAGCGCATCGAAGCCTGGGAATCCTTGCGCCTCGGCGTCGTGACGCTCGCCGAGAAATTTGGCGGCCATGAGGTCAGCGACGAGATTTTCGCCGCGATGGTGCAATTCGTCGCGGGTCAATTGGCGCCTTTCACGGTGCGGATGGCGGGTCAGACGCGGTGCGCGCATTTTCACCTGCTCGGCACTTCGGGCACCGTCACGACGATCGCCGGCGTTCATTTGAACCTGCCTCGCTACGATCGCCGGCAGGTCGATGGGCTCTGGCTGACCAGCGGCGAGGTCGACGCGACGATTGGGCGATTGCGCGCCATGAGCTACGCCCAGCGCTCGGCCAATCCCTGCATCGGCCATGAGCGCGCCGATCTGGTGCTGGCGGGTTGCGCGATTCTCGAGGCGATCCGCCAGAGCTTTCCCGCCGAACGCATCCGCATCGCCGACCGCGGCCTGCGCGAAGGCATATTGACGCAATTGATGAGCGCCGACCGCGTCGGGCCGCGCGGCGCCGGGGTGGACGCCTGATTGATGGCGAAGGCAAGCGGCGGCGGTTCGGGACACGAGGGCGGTCGCTCCCTCAAGACGAAGGTGCGCACCGCCAAGAAGCGTTCCCTGTCCTCGACGCTATGGCTGGAGCGCCAGTTGAACGACCCCTTTGTCGCGCAGGCGCGGCGCGAGGGGTTTCGCTCGCGCGCCGCCTATAAGCTGATCGAAATCGCCGACAAATATCGCCTGTTCAAGCTCGGCCAGCGCATCGTCGATCTTGGCGCGGCGCCGGGCGGGTGGTCGCAGATCGCAGCCAGGAGCGTCGGCTCGCCCGACGGCAAGGGCAGGGTGGTCGGCATCGATCTGCTCGACATCGATCCCATCGAGGGCGTGGAGTTCCGCAGAATGGATTTCCATGATCCGCAGGCGCCGGCGCTGTTGACCGAGCTGTTGGGCGGCCCGGCCGACGGGGTCCTTTCCGACATGGCGGCCAATGCGACGGGCCATCGCAAGACCGACCATCTGCGCATCGTCGGCCTTGCGGAACTGGCCGCCGATTTTGCGCGCGACGTTCTCGCGCCGAACGGTTTTTTCTTGGCCAAAGTGCTGCACGGCGGCACGGAGGGCGAATTGCTCGCCAGCTTGAAGCGCGACTTCGCGACCGTGCGCCATCTCAAGCCGAAAGCCAGCCGCGCGGGCAGCGCCGAACTTTATGTGCTGGCGACCGGGTTTCGGGGCGATGCCGGATAGCCGTCTCCCTCCTTGATGCCTTCACTCCGCCGCCGCTGGCGCGCTGGCGATCGCGGCGGCCTTGCGTCCGCTGACTTCGGCGCCAGCGTCCGGTGCGAGGCGCGCGAAGACGAAGATCGAGGCGCAGGAGATCAGCGCCACGACGAAAAAGGCCGGCCCGAAATCGCGGGCGACCAGCGTCTGGTCGCCGTACATCAACTGAATCGACTCGATCGCCGCCGCACCGGCGGCGATGCCGACCGTTTGCGACATTTGCTGCGAGACGCTCGAAAAGCTGGTTGCGCGGCTCATCTTGGCCGGCTCGATATCGGCATAGCCGATCGCGTTGAGGGCGGTGAATTCCAGCGAGCGGAAAAAGCCGCCGAGCAGCAGCGCCGCCAGTATCAGCCAGCCCGGCGTCGTCTGCGTGAAGAGGCCGTAGGAGGCCAGAAAAGCGCCGCTGATGATCGCCGTGACGATCAGCACCGGCCGAAAGCCAAAGCGGCGCAGGATGGCGGCCGCCGAGAATTTCATCGCCATCGCGCCGGCCGCCGCCGCGAAAGTGAGCGAACCCGAAGCAAAGGGCGACAATCCGAACCCCAGCTGCAGCATGAGCGGCAGAAGGAACGGAATGGCGCCGATGCCGACGCGGAAGATGAAGCCGCCGACGGCGCTCGTGAAAAACGTCGGAATCGATAGGAGGCTGAGGTCCAGAATGGCGTTGGGTTCGCGCCGGGCGTGCCTGATATAGGCGGCGAGCGAGGCGAGTCCGACCACGATCATCGCGGCGTTGACCGGGGCCGAGACGAAGCCGCGGCCGATCAAGGTGAGGCCGAAGATGAAGGTCGCCAAGCCGAACCCGGAAAGCAGGAACCCGATAAAGTCGAATCGCGCGACCTTCTCCTCGCGCAGATTCTCGATGAACAGCAGCGTCAGCGCGATGCCGAGTATGCCGATCGGCACATTGATCCAGAAAATCCAGCGCCAATGAAAATAGGTCGTGATGAAGCCGCCGAGGGGCGGTCCGACGACCGGGCCGATCATCGCGGGGATCGTGAGATAGGCGAGCGAGCGCACGAGATCGCTTTTGGTGACGCTGCGCAGCAGGACAAGCCGCCCGACCGGCACCATCATCGCTCCGCCGACGCCTTGAAAAACCCGCGCGCCGATCAGCGTCAACAGCGAATCAGAGGCGCCGCAGAGGATCGATCCCAACGTGAAAGTCGCGATGGCCGAGCAAAACACCGTGCGCGCGCCGAGGCGATCGGCGACCCATCCGCTGGCCGGAATGAACACGGCCAGCGTCAGCATATAGGCGGTCAGCGCCAGCTTGAGAACGATCGGGTCCTGATGCAGATCGGCGGCGATCGCCGGCAAGGAGGTCGAGAGCACGGTCCCGTCCATGTTTTCCATGAACAGGGCCGTCGCAATGATGAAAGGGGTCAGAATGGCGGGTCGCATGGGCTCTGGCAGGGTTTGAGGCCCCCTTGTGGCGCCGCAGGACCGGGCTCGCAACGCCTAATCGGCCGATTTGTCGCTGCCCCAAGCGCAAAGCGCTCACGAAGCGTTGATCAATTAGGCGTGGGCGCCCTGTTCGTGCGGGACCCGGCGTGTTAACAGGCGACGCCACGCGGCGAGGGCGCAGGTCCTCCAGGGAAGCGGCTCCGATCCCGACGGAGCGCGAGCGGAAGGAGCCCTCATGGCGACCATCGAGAAATCAGCGTTTCCTGAGGGTCTTGCGTTCGACGACGTGCTGCTGCGACCCGGCCATAGCACGATCATGCCAAGCCAGGCGGACATTGGCGCGCGGTTGACGCGCACGATTCGCCTCAACGTGCCGATCCTTTCCTCGGCGATGGACACCGTGACGGAAGCGCGTCTGGCGGTGGCGATGGCGCAGGCGGGCGGCATCGGCGTCATCCATCGCAATCTTTCGCCCGAGGATCAGGCGGACGAGGTGCGCAAGGTCAAGCGCTTCGAGAGCGGCATGGTGGTCGATCCCATCACGATCTTTCCCGACGCCACGCTTGCCGAAGCGCTCGCCCTGATGCGGCGCAGCGCGATTTCCGGCATTCCCGTCGTCGAGCGCGGAAGCAACGGCAAGCCGGCCCGGTTGGTTGGGATCTTGACCAATCGCGACGTGCGATTCGCCGACGATCCGCGCCAGAGGATCAGCGAATTGATGACCCGCGACGTCGTGACGGTGCGCGAGGGCGTGGGCAAGGACGAGGCGCGCCGGCTCTTGCATCAGCGCCGCATCGAAAAGCTCGTCGTGGTCGACGAGGACGAGCATTGCGTCGGCCTCATCACGGTCAAGGACATCGAGAAGGCGACGCTGCATCCCCACGCCGCCAAGGATGCGGAGGGGCGCCTGCGCGTCGCGGCGGCGACGACGGTCGGCGACAAGGGCTTCGAGCGCGCCGAGCTATTGATGGCGGCCGGGGTCGACTGTCTCGTCGTCGACACCGCGCACGGCCATTCCGAACAGGTGCTGGCGCAAGTGCGCCGCATCAAGCGCGCGACCAACAAGGTTTCAATCATCGCCGGCAATGTCGCCACGCGCGAGGGCGCGCAGGCGCTGGTCGACGCGGGCGCCGATGCGATCAAGGTCGGCATCGGCCCGGGTTCGATCTGCACGACACGAATCGTGGCGGGCGTCGGCGTGCCGCAGCTCACCGCGATCATGGAGGCGGCCGAAGCCGCCCACGCCGCCGATGTTCCGGTCATCGGCGACGGCGGCATCAAATATTCGGGGGATCTGGCCAAGGCGATCGCCGGCGGCGCCGATTGCGTGATGATCGGATCGTTGCTCGCCGGCACCGACGAGAGCCCCGGCGAAGTGTTTCTCTATCAGGGCCGCTCCTACAAGACTTATCGCGGCATGGGCTCGCTCAGCGCCATGGCGCAAGGCTCGGCCGATCGTTATTTCCAGCAGGATATCAGCGATCAGATGAAGCTCGTGCCCGAAGGCGTCGAGGGCCAGGTGCCCTATCGCGGGCCGGCCGGCGCGATCATCCATCAGTTGGCCGGCGGCCTGCGCGCCGCGATGGGCTATGTCGGGGCCGCCGATATCGCGGAGTTTCAGGCTAAGGCGCGTTTCATGCGCATTTCGTCGGCAGCCCTGCGCGAAAGCCACGTCCACGACGTCGCCATCACGCGCGAAAGCCCGAATTACCCATCGAGCCTGTGAGCGGCAAGGATAGGACGGCTGTCGCGGCGGCGCCATTGCCTTTCCCGAGCCGAATGATAGCGTCGCGCCGCGCCGAGGTTTGAACGCTCGGGGCCGGTTCGAAATTGGCTCGAACGCACAAAGGAGGGTGCATTATGATCAAGACTTTTATCATCGGCGCTTCGTTGGCTTTTGTTGTCGCGACGGCGGCTGACGCCGCGATTTCGCCCGCGCCGCTCGGCAATGCCGGAAGCGCGGTCGTCAAGGCGGCGGAAGGATGCGGGCCGGGCTTCTGGCGCGGGCCGGCTGGCCATTGTCATCCGATGGCTATGGGGCGCGCCTGCCCTCCAGGATACCATCTTGGACCGGAAGGCCATCGCTGCTGGCCGAACTGATCACGAACGCGGTGCGGAGGCCGAGCCGAAAGGTCCGGCCTCATTTTTGCGAATGAGGAGCGTCTAGATCGCCCCGTCGCTAAAACCCCAAACCGCCGAACCGGATGATGCGGCACGGTTCGCCTCGCCGCGCGGCGGGCGCGTGCGGCGCGCGGATGACGAGGCATTGGGCCTGCGCCAAAAGCTTCACCAGCGAGGAATCCTGGCTTGCGACGGGCTCGGCGACCAGCGCGCCGCCGGGCTCGCGCGTGAGTTTTGCGCGCAAATAATCCTGCCTGAGGTCGTTGGCGCCGACATCGGCGCCAAGGATGGCGGGCTCGCTGGCGTCTTCGCCGGCCGCCGGATCGCCGGCGAGAGCGCGCAGCAAGGGCCTCAGAAACAGCATCGCGCAGACGATCGCCGAGACGGGATTGCCGGGCAGGCCAAGCACGCGCATCGCGCCGAGCCGCCCCTGCATCAGCGGCTTGCCGGGCCGCATGGCGATGCGCCAGAAGCCGAGTTCCAGGCCGGCGTCGACGAGCGCCTTTTGCACGAGATCGTAATCGCCGACCGAAGCGCCGCCCAAAGTCACGAGCACGTCGGCTTCGATCTCTTGCGCGCGGCGAAAGCTATGCGCCAGGGCCACCATTTCATCGGCGGCGATGCCCAAATCGATGGGTTCGCCGCCGCAGGCGGTCACAATGCCGGCCACGGCGTAGTTGTTTGAGGCGACGATCTGCGCTGGCCCGAGCGCGCCGCCGGGTCGCACGAGTTCATCGCCCGTCGCCAGCACGGCGACACGAGGCCTGCGACGCACGGCAAGGCTAGGGTGATTGGCGGCCGCGGCGAGCGCAAGATCGCGCGAACTCATCCGGCGCCCCGCCGCCAGCAACAATTCGCCCTCGACAAAGTCGATGCCGGCCGCGCGCACATTATGCGCCACCGTTTCGCTGGCCTTGACGACGAGAAAATCGCCCTCGCGCGTCGCGTTCTCCTGCACCAGCACAGTATCGGCGCCCTCGGGCATCGGGGCGCCCGTGAAAATGCGCAAGGCCTCGTTGGCGCCGAGCGCGCCGGCAAAGGCGCGCCCCGCCGCCGATTCGCCGACCAATCTTAGCCTTGCGGGCGCCGGCCGCGTGTCGGCGGCGCGCAGGGCATAGCCGTCCATCGCCGAATTGGCGAAAGGGGGCTGCGTGCGCAACGCATGGACATCGCTCGCCAGCGTGCGCCCGAGCGCGGCCTCCACGGCTACGGTCACCGCGCCAAGCGGTTCGGGCGCCGAAGCAAGCACGCGGGCTAGCGCTTCGGCGACGGAAATGAGGCCGTCCGCGCTCACGACGTGCTTTCGGGCGCGCGCCAGTCGCCCGATTTTCCGCCGCTCTTCTCGATGAGACGCAGGCCTTCGATGCGCATGCCGCGATCGGCCGCCTTGGCCATGTCGTAGATCGTGAGGCAGGCGATCGAAACGGCGGTCAGCGCCTCCATCTCGACGCCCGTCTGTCCGCGCGCCTTGGCCTCGGCCCGCACGCGCAGGCCTGGCAGCGCTTGATCGGGCGCAATATCGACGCCAATCCGGGTCAGCAGCAGCGGATGGCAAAGCGGAATCAGTTCGTGCGTCCGCTTGGCCGCCATGATGCCGGCGATGCGCGCCGCGCCAAGCACGTCGCCTTTCTTGGCGTCGCCCGACAGGATCAGCGCAAGCGTAGCGGCGGCCATCACGACGCGGCCCTCGGCCACAGCGACGCGCGTGGTCTCGTCCTTGCCGGAAACGTCGACCATGCGCGCCTCGCCCGAGGCGCCGATATGGGTGAAGGCGGTCATCGCGCTCGGCCGGGACGGATTGGGATTCTGGCCATGGCGCCGGCTCCTTGGCAATTTCTGGCGATTGGCGAGTCTATCAGCCGGGCGGCTCGTAGGCCAATCTCGACGCTTCCTTCGTCAAGAGCGCTGACGCAGGAGGTAGCGCGGCGCCTTCCCGCTCAGCGGCCTGGGCTAGGCCTCGATGCCGGTCAGCAGCGCGCGCGTCGCCGCCGCGACATCATGCTTGCGCATCAAGGATTCGCCGACGAGAAAGGTTTCGATTCCCACATCAGCCAGACGCACGCAATCGGCATGGCGCGCAATGCCGCTTTCGCCGACCACAATCCGGTCCTTGGGAACCAGGCGCGACAATCTCTCGCAAACCTCCAGCGAGGTGGTGAACGTGCGCAGGTCGCGGTTGTTGACGCCGATCAGCCGGGCCTCTAGCGCCAGCGCGCGTTCGAGTTCGGCCTCGTCGTGCACCTCGACCAGCACGTCGAGGCCGAGGTCATGGGCGGCCTTGTTGAGCGTGCGCGCGCATTCGTCGTCGACGGCGGCCAGGATGATGAGGATGCAATCGGCGCCCCAGGCGCGCGCCTCCAGCACCTGGTAGGGATCGAACAGGAAATCCTTGCGCAGCACCGGCAGTCGCGAGGCCGCCCGCGCCATACCGACATGTTCGGGCTTGCCTTGGAAGGAGGGCGTATCGGTGAGAACCGAAAGGCAGGCGGCGCCGCCCGATTGATAGGCCTTGGCGAGGGCCCGCGGGTCGAAATGTTCGCGGATGAGGCCCTTGGACGGGCTCGCCTTTTTGATCTCGGCGATCAGCGCGAAGCGGCCGGCGGCCTGCTCGCGCTCGATCGCCTTGAGGAAGCCGCGCGGCGGCGACTGATCGTGGATCTCGCGCTCCAGCGTGGCGCGCGGCACGCGCACTTTCGCATCGGCGATTTCGCGCCGCTTGTAGACTTCGATCTTGCGCAGAATGTCGGACATGCCCGCTCCCGCTCCCGTCAATCGTTCGAGGCCTGGACGAGCCGGTCGAGCGTCCGGCGGGCCTCGCCCGATCGCAGCGCCGCGGCCGCGAGATCCACGGCCTGTTTGAGCTCGCCGACCTTGCCCGCCACGACCAGCGCGCCGGCGGCGTTGAGGACCGCAATGTCGTGATAGGCGTTGTGCGCGCCCTCCAGCACGCCGAGCAGCGCGGCGGCGTTATGGGCGGCGTCGCCGCCCTTGAGGTCGGCGGGTTGCGCGCGCTTCAAACCCAGCTCTTCGGGCGCGATCTCGAAGGATCGGATCGCGCCGTCGCGCAATTCGACGACGCTGGTCGGCCCGGTCGTCGTCATTTCGTCGAGACCGTCGGCGCCATGGGTGATCCATACGCGCTCGGAGCCCAGATTGCGCAAGACCTGCGCCATCGGCTCGAGCCACGCGCCCGAGAAGACGCCGATCAATTGCCGGCGAACGCCCGCCGGGTTCGACAGGGGCCCCAGCAGGTTGAAAATCGTGCGCGTGCCAAGCTCGACCCGCGCGGGGCCGACATGGCGCATCGCCGCGTGATGCGTGGGCGCCATCATGAAGCCGATGCCGGCCTGCCTGATGCAGTGCTCAATGGCTTGCGGGTCGATGCCGATCTTCACGCCGAGGGCGCCGAGCGTATCGGCGGCGCCGGACTTCGACGAAGCGGCTCGGTTGCCGTGCTTGGCGACGGGAACGCCGCAGGCCGCGACGATGATCGCCGCGAGCGTCGAAACATTGTAGGAGCCCGAACCGTCGCCGCCGGTGCCCACCACATCGACCGCGTCGGGCGGCGCTTCGACGCGCAGCATCTTGGCGCGCATCGCCGAGACCGCGCCGGTGATTTCCTCGACGCTTTCGCCGCGAACGCGCAAGCCCATCAGGAATCCGCCCATTTGGGCGGGCGTCACCTCGCCCGACAGCATCGCGTCGAACGCTGCCGCCGCTTCGGCGCGGCTGAGAAACGCGCCGGCGGCGACCTTGCCGAGAAGAGGCTTGAAGGATTCCATTCCCGGCTGTTCTCCTAATGGACGGCCGCCGCGCCATGGAAGGCGCGCGCCAGATCCAGAAAATTCTGCAAGATAAGAAACCCATGATCCGAGGCGATGCTCTCGGGGTGGAACTGCACGCCATGCACCGGCAGCGCGCGATGCGACAGGCCCATAATGAGCCCGTCTTCGGTCTCGGCGGTGATCTCGAGTTCGGCCGGCGCGCTCGCTCGATCGACGAGCAGCGAATGATAGCGCGTCGCCTGGAACGGACCGTTGATGCCGCGAAATACGCCGCGCGCATTATGCGAGATGCGCGACAGCTTGCCATGCATCGGCAACGGCGCGCGCACGACTTCGCCCCCGAACGCCTGGCCGATCGCCTGATGGCCAAGGCATACGCCCAGCAGCGGGACGCGGGCGCCGGCGGCGCGAACGAGATCGAGGCAGATGCCCGCCGTATCGGGCGTGGCTGGGCCGGGCGACAGAACGATGGCGTCCGGATTGGCGCCAAGCGCCTCAGCGACCGAAATCTCGTCGTTTCGCCAAACCGACACTTCGGCCCCCAACGCGCCCAGATAATGCGCGAGATTGAAGGTGAAACTGTCGTAATTGTCGATCAGGATGACGGCGGGCATGGCGACTCGTTGGGCGAACGCCGCCGGTGCGGCGCTTAAGCGTCTTTTCCGACGCTGCGCCGCCCCCGTCAAGTTGCGCGCGGCCGCGGTAAACGGCCCGCAAGCGCGGCGGCGCGCAAGCGGTGAGGGTCGAGGCGGCCTTCGCCGTCGCGCGACATTGCGCAAAAAGCGCCCATGAAGGACAGTGGGCGAGCGCGCCGCCGCGCTCCGCCTGACATCGTTTCTCAAAAGGACTTTCATGACCTACAGAGCCAGTCCGCGAGATGGAATCGCCTGGGTGACCGGCGCGAGTTCCGGCATCGGGCGCGGCGTCGCGCTTGAACTTGCCAAGCGCGGCTATGTCGTGGCCGCCAGCGCGCGCCGCGCCGAGGAATTACAGGCTTTGGCGAGCGAGGCGGCCGGACTTGCCGGGCGTATCGAGCCGGCGCCGATGGATGTGACGGATCGCGAGGCGACGCAAAAAGCGGTGGCGGAGATCGAGGCGCGCGGCCCCATCGCTTTGGCGCTTCTCAACGCGGGCGGCTCGTTCGACGACGCGCCGGGCGACATTGGCGGCGCGGGATTTCGGCAGACTTTTGAACTGAACGTCTTTGGCGTCGTCAACTGCCTCAATCCGCTACTGAACGCGATGAGGAAAAGAGGCAAAGGCCAGATCGCCATCACCGGATCGATCGCCGGCTATGGCGGATTGCCGGGCCTGCGCGCCTATGGGCCGACCAAGGCGGCCATCATCAATCTTGCGGCGGAGGCGAAATTCTCCGGCGACCGCGTCGGCGTGACCGTCCAGATCGTCAATCCCGGCTTCGTGCGCACGGCGCTGACCGCGACCAACAGGCATCCGATGCCGGGCATCATCGAGTGCGACGATGCCTGCCGGCGTATCTGCGACGGCTTCGAGCGCGCCGGATTCGAAATCGCCTTTCCGCGGCGGCTCGCCTGGGTTCTCAAGGCGCTGAACCATTTGCCGTATAGTCTATATTTCGCCTTGATGCGCCGTGGCGCGCCGCGGCGCGGGGATTGAGGAAAAGCTGGAGGGGTAGTCACAGGCCGCAAGAGACCCCATATGCCGCGAGGGGGTAAGCGCCTTTAGATGGGAGGGCGACGGCTTGAAACGCTTTCCGCCCAGGCCGTCCCGCGGGCTTGTGACCGGCGCCGTCCTCGTCGCGGCGCTTTGGGCCAATTCTATTCCGCCCGCGGCGGCGCAATCGCCGTCCGGCAGACCGGCGGCGGCGACCGACGGCGTTGCGAACGATTCAGGCCAGACGAGACCGACCGTCGAATCGGCGGCGCGCGACGCGCAAGAGGCGATCAAAGCGTGCGGGGACGATGTCGCCCTGCAATGCGTCGCGGCCGAATTGACCCGGTATGCCGAAGCCTTGCGGCAGATTGCCGAGGAGCGCGGGCAGGAATCCCCTTCCGTTTCGCAGCGACGCCACGCTCTCTGCCTGTCGAGGCGCCACAGGCCGATTCCGTGCCGGGGATGAGGCTGCCGGGGCTTCTCTCGCCAGCGCTTCCCGCGATTCACGAATAATCGTTAATTCGCTTTGGAACCAAAAGCGCGCTTTCTTGTTGTCTTTAAAAGGGATTTCACTGGCGAGCCGTTTCTTCGACGCCCTCATCCGCATCAACTGAAGAACTCGCGCGAAGCGCTGGGCGGCGGCGAGGTTCCGCATGTCGGATTCTATCGGCGCGGCCGGCGGCTCGCTGCGCACGGCCAAGGCGAAGGATGTCGAACTTGCGTTATCTCGGCGGAATTTCAGGCAACGGCACATTGAAGTGCGACGGCGAAGAGGTCGCGCGCGCGAGCTACGATTTTGACGGCTATTTCAACAAGCCGTCGGGCGTCACGAGCTGCGGCGAAATCCGGCTGGCCGCCGCCGCTCTCAGTAGCGTGTTCGGCCGCAAGGACGTCCAGCTTCTCACCGATGACGGGCGTCTGCTCGATTTGCGGTTCTCCGAGAAGCAATTGCCCGCGGCGAGCGAAGTCGCCCATGTCGACGTCACGGGCGACCTGCCGACGCCGCGAAATTGGCGTCACTGACCGCCGCCGAGGCCGGCGGCGGTCACGAAACCTCGATCAGGAGCAGCGGACGCGGCCCCATTGATCGCGCCAGCAATTGGAATAGCCGGGGCCATAATAGCCAGGACCGGGGCCATAATAGCCGGGGCCACGCCCGTAATAGCCGCCGTAGTAACCGCCGACGAGGGCGCCGGCCGCCAAGCCGCCGATGATCGCTCCGGGACCCCATCCCCAACCCCGATGTCGCCAATAGACCTTGTCGATCTGGGAAGAAGCGGTGGCCTGTTCGAGCGAGGGGGCGGCCAAAGTGAAAGCGGAAGCGGGGCCGATCGACGCCGCCAAGATCGCGGCGCCGGCGAGCGCGGCCAAGGAGATCGCCGTTAAGCTACGTGGAGACATGACGTTAATCCTCCGGGTTGCCGCTGGAATATGGCGCGTCCAGAAAGGCATGGCGGCCAAGCGACTGTGTGTTGGCAACGTCGTCGGACCCCGAAGGTTGCAGCTTTATCCCGCGTTCGGGATGTCACAGGCCGGCGCCGTGCATTTGCGCGACCGAGAAAAGCTGACTAAACTGGCCGAAAGCGGAACATTCGGGAGCCTATCGCGTTTTTCTGACGCATGAGCGAAGGTGTACGGCAATGACAAGAACCCTCTCTTTGTCGCCGCAGCGGCCGAGGCGGCGCGTCGGTTTTGCGATTTTCGCCGGCCTAATAATCCTGGCCGCCGTGGTCTATGGGCTTTTGCTTAACGCCGGAGCCCCGACCCCCTAGGAAAAGACGGTCGGTTCGGACTTCGACGTCCTGCAGGACGCCGAGCCGTTTTGCGCGAGCTCATAGGACCTGGCCGCGGCGCGGCGCGTTCAAATCAAGGGCCGTCAATCCGCGACGCAGCGATATCCCTGACCATTGGGGAAAGTCTGCGAATGCGTGCCTTGCGGGCACGGCCGACGATCGTCGAAGCCTGAGCCCGAGGACTGCGCCTGCGCGCCCATCGGCAGGCAAAGCGCAAGAACCAACGCGCCGTATCGAAGCCATTTGCTGGTCATGATCGAAACCTCCAATTTTGAACCGCAGCGATCGCCATCCGTCGGCGACGCCTCGCTCGGAGATACGGAGGGGCGCGTGCGAGGGACTTGGGCGCCGTTGGTCACTTTTGCGAGAGGAGCGCCGACGCGAGGTCAACGATCGGAGGGGCGAGTGGTTCCTCGCATCCGTTGACGGCCGCCGGAAATCGCACCGGCGGCCGTTTTGCTTGAGCCGCGCTAGTAGGTGCGGCAGTGAACCACGCCGCTGAAGCCCGCCCAGCAACGCCGGCCTCCCCATTCCTCGGGATTGGGGTCGGGAACGCGGTGGTTATGATGCCAGTTTCCCCATTGATCCCACCAGACTTTTTCGATCTGGCCCGAGGCGGCGGAATCGCCGAACGAGGGTCCCGGCAGTGTGAAGGCGGCGGCCGGACTCATCGAGAGCGCGAGCATCGTGGCGCAGGCGAGCGCCGCGAGCGAGCCTCTTGCAAGATTTAGCATCGACATGATTTTCTCCTGGTTTGCGTGACGGCGGCTCGAGCCATGCGCGAGGGCGCCGATAGCAAGCCGTTACGGTCCAGGACGCCCCGCCGGCGTCCCCCAGTTCTGTCGAAATATCAACAGCTTCCTTCAACTCGCCGTGATCGTCGGGCAAGCGAGCGCTTGAAGACGGGCGAGGGCTCGAAGAAGGAGAAGCGATTGAGTTGGCAAGCGCGGCGCGCCGGCGGGCGAGATGGCGCGGACCTCTAAGCCGGACTCGGCGACCAACAAATGGCTGAGACCGCTGGCTCCCCGAGCAGGACTCGAACCTGCGACCATTCGATTAACAGTCGAATGCTCTACCAGCTGAGCTATCGGGGATCATGCCGGGCGTGCGCGCATATAGCATGAAACGTCGCGTTGAAAAGCGGCAAATTCGGCCCGCCATTGCGCCCGGCCGCGCTCTGCGCCACTTTCCCCGCATGCTCGATCTTGCCCATCGCCCGGAACTGCTGACCCCTCGTGAGATGGGGGCGGCCGATCGCCTCGCCATCGCGGCGGGAACGCCCGGCGTCGTCCTGATGGAGCGCGCGGGCGCCGCGGTCGCCGATGAGGCGATGCGCCTGGCGCAAACCGCGGGGCGCATCTCGGTGCTGTGCGGGCCGGGCGGCAATGGCGGCGACGGCTTTGTCGCCGCGCGGCTGCTGGGGCAGCGCGGCTATTCCGTGCGGCTCGCGCTGCTTGGCGATCGGGCCGCGCTGCGCGGCGATGCGGCGCTCGTCGCGGCGCGCTGGGAGGGCGAGATCGCGCCCGCCGCGAGCTTCGACCTTGCAGAGGCCGATCTCGTCATCGACGCGCTCTATGGCGCGGGGCTCGACCGGAATCTCACCGGCGCGGCGCGCGATTGCGTCGAGCGCATCAATCGATATGCGGCGACCGGGCGCCCGGTGCTGGCGGTCGATGTGCCCTCGGGCGTCGACGGCGAGAGCGGCGCCGAGCGCGGCGCGGCGGTGCGGGCGAGCGACAGCGTGACGTTCTTTCGCCTGAAGCCCGGCCATCTCCTGCTGCCGGGCCGCGCGCACTGCGGGCGGCTGGTCCTCGCCGATATCGGCATCGGCGCGGCGACGCTTGGCGCGATCGGCCCGAACGCCTTCGCCAATGTTCCCGCCGTCTGGCGAGGCGCTTTCCCGGATCTCAGCGCCGATGCCAATAAATATTCGCGCGGCGCGGCGCTGGTCCTGTCCGGCGGCGCGAGCCATACCGGCGCCGCGCGGCTGGCGGCGCGCGCCGCTTTGCGGGCCGGCGCCGGGCTGGTCACGCTCGCCTCGCCGCTGGGCGCGGTCGCGGTCAACGCCGCCCAATCGACCGCCGTCATGGTCGCGCCCTTCGACGGGGCGGCGGGCTTTGCCGAGCTCCTCGCCGACCCGCGGCGCAACGCCATCGTCATCGGCCCCGGCGCGGGCCTCGGGCCCGCCACGCGGGAGCTGGTGGAGACCGCGCTGGCGCGCAAGGGCGGCGCCGCCGCGCCCCGCGCCTTCGTGCTCGACGCCGACGCCCTGACGAGCTTTGCCGGGCAAGCCGCCGCGCTGGCCGCGCTCACCGGCGGCGGGCGGGTCGACACGGTGATAACCCCGCACGACGGCGAATTCGCCAGGTTGTTCAAGGGGAACGCGGAGATCACGGAGGCGCCCTCGAAACTCGCGCGGGCGCGGGCGGCGGCGCGGTTCCTCGGCGCCGTCGTCGTCTCGAAAGGCGCCGACACGGTGGTGGCCGAGCCCGGCGGGCGGGCGACGATCGGCTACGACCTGCCGCCGACGCTGGCGACGGCGGGCTCGGGCGACGTGCTCGCCGGCCTCATCGGCGGCCTCCTCGCCCAGGGCATGCCGGCGTTCGAGGCGGCAAGCTGCGCCGTCTGGCTGCACGGCGCCGCCGCGCGGGCCTTCGGGCCGGGGCTCATCGCCGAGGACCTGACGGAGGCGCTGCCGGGGGTATTGCGGGAGCTGGCGAGATAGCGCGGAGCAGGAGGTTGGGGAAAAGCTTGGACCGGCTTGCTTTTTCGCGCGGAGGCGGCGAGAGGGGGTTTTGCGTGTCCCTTCGATATCAAGGGTTTAAAAACAACAGAAACCGGAAGTCCAAATATTTTCCAAGCTTTTATTTGGAATTTCCTTGGGCGGGATAAGAGATATCAAGGGGTTAGGGTCGGAAAAATTTGGAAACGCGTTTTCACGAACTCCGTCTGTGTGATTACCCCGTCATTGCGAGCGGAGCCCGGACAAATGCTACGCATTTGCCTTGAGAAGCAATCCAGAGGTCGTGACCTCTCTTGATAGGGCACGACGCCTGGGTTGCTTCTCAAGGCGAACGCGAAGCGTTCGTCCGGGCTCCGCTCGCAATTACGGGAAGCATGCGACGGAAAAGGCGGAATGTCCAGAAATTGTTTCTCTTAAACAGAAGCAATATGCGCCTCATTCGGTGAGGGCGGCGCTGCCATCGCCGGGCTCGCCGGCAAGGTCAGGCCGCCTTCGGCGGTCGCTTCGCCTAGGCGAATGCAAGAGCATTCGCCGGGCTTCGCGAACCTTGACCGCTCCGCGCGTCGATGGCCGTTGGCCTGCAAGTCCTTTTGGTGAGCGAACGCGGCCCGTGGGCCGCTCCGCGCACCAAAAGGACTTGTAGGCAAAAAGCCACGCCGACGAGGCGCAGTCACGCCGAAGGCGCCGAAGCGAAGCGTAGGAGTCGCGAAGCGACTTGACGGCGTCTCGGCGGCGTGGCCCCGCGACGCTGCCAGAAATCTCGCGACCGAAAAAAAGCACGAGAACGCACGCCGTCGACGCGTTTTGGGCCTGCCCGCGAGCCTTCGCCGCTCGAAATCCGCGCCGATCGCCTCGAAAAAGCACGGCGAAAACGCGCCTTTGGGGGCGGGTTCGCCTGGCTCGGAATAACCCTAGGGTTATAGGATTGGCTTTCCCGACAATCCGCTTTTCGAGGAGAACGAACGGCAAGATCAAATTGTAGCCATGTTGTTCAGCCGGATGGCGGTCGGCGCCCGCCAGAGTGCGATGCGTCGAGCGCGAAAGGGCGGGCTGCCGTGAGCGGTGCGGAGCCGCCGAGCAGGGCGAGGAGAAAAGAATTGATACGCTCGATTTTGCTTTTCTCTTTTCTATCGCTCGCCTCGCCGCCGCTTGCGGCCTTATCGGACGAGTCGCCGTCGATGGTTTACGTAAATCCTGGGCAACGCCCGGGAGAAAACTCCTGTTTCCTGACCGACAAGGAAACGGCGGTCCAATGCGTCATCGTCAAGGAAATCGGCGTTCCGTTTTGGAGGCCTCATTACCAAACAAGCATCGGGGTGATGTCTTCCTGCGTTGTGCGGGTACAAACCGAGGAAGGGACCTTGTACGACGCAATTCAATGCCTTGAGCGATGCGCCCCAGACGAGTTATTGGTGTGCCATATATTGTGAGTGCAACGCCGCCCGGCGGTGAAACGACGTCATGCGCAAACAGCGCAAGTCGCCAAATCACTCGAGCCGCCCTGGTCTAGCCGTAAGCGACGCCCGCCTTGCTTTGCCCGACTTCTATGATGTAGCCGTCGGGATCGCGGATATAGCAGCGGGTCTCGCCGTATTTGTCCTTCGGCTCCGTGATGAACTCGGCCCCTCGGCTGCGCCATAGTTCATAGCAGGCTTGAATATCGGCGACGCGGATATTCATGAAGCTGTTGACTGAATCGGGGTCGGCGGGGACGCTGAGCGTTACCGATGGTTTGTCGGGCGTCGGGCCGCCCCCGACGTTGACAATGAGCCACGCATTGGCGATCTGGAGGTAACCCGGCGCGCCCTTGCTGTCGCCTCGGCTCAGGATGCGACTGCCGAACACCGTCTCGTAGAATCGAAGCGATCGCTCGATGTCGGCGACGGTGAGAAAGTGCGCCACCGTAAATCCATCCTGCGGCGGCATCTGATAGCTTTTCTGCTCGACTGGCGCCTGGTTCATGGACGTCTCCAATTCGGATATGGCGAATGAACGAAGGGAGGCGGATGGGGACGTCGTCCCACGCTCCCCCATGCGGGGGACGGCAATTCCATCGCGGAACGCAGGCTATCATGTTCGCATGCGAATTTTGGCCCCTGCGAAATCAAATTAGGCTAGGGGACAGAGGCGCGAGCGGGTATTCTTTACACGATGGCGATTGAGCGCCTCGTCGCCATCTCAGGGATGGCAGTCGCATCTCGAACATGGAGAGCGCCGGTGGATCGTCGCACCTTCGTAGGGCTTTTGGCGGCCGCTGGCGCGGCGGCCCCGATATTTCAGCGCGCCGCCGGCGCGCAGACCACGCCCAGGGCGCGCAACGCCGTGCTGGTCCATGGGCTGTTCGCCGACGGCTCCTGCTGGTCGGAAGTCATCCCCCGGCTGCAGGCCGCGGGCCTCAACGCGACCTCGGTGCAAAACCCGCTGACGACGCTGGAGGAGAGCGTGGCGGCGGCGCGGCGCGCGCTGGCGCTGCAGGAGGGTCCGACGGTGCTGGTCGGGCATTCCTTCTCCGGCATGATTGTCACGGAAGCTGGCGTCGATCCCAAGGTGACCGCGCTTGTCTATGTCGCGGCAAGGGCGCCCGACGCGGGCGAGGACTATAGCGAGCTGGCCAAGCAATTTCCGGCGCCGCCGGCCTCGGCGGGCATCGTGTGGTCCGGCGATTGGGGGCAGCTCAGCGAGGCGGCTTTCCTGCGCGATTTTGCGGGCGACCTGCCGGCGGCGAAGGCGCGCGCGCTTTACGCCGTCCAGGGCCCGTTCGAGCGCCAGTTGCTCGCGGGCAAGACGACGAATGCGGCGTGGCGCTCGAAGCCGAGCTATTATGCGGTGTCCACGGAAGACCGTACGATCAATCCGGACCTGGAGCGGTTCATGGCCAAGCGGATGGGCGCCAAGACGATCGAGGTGAAGGCGAGCCACCTGTCGCTGATCTCCCAGCCCGATGCGATCGCCAGGCTGATCCTGGAGGCGGCCGGACAGACATAGGCCGCCACGCATCGAACGGGTGGGAGGAGGCCGCGATGGGCTTAGCTCAGCGCTGTTCGTTTCGCAGGCTGGAGCCAAGAAAAACAGACGCCTGTCAGCGCCATGCGTTGACAGCCGCCGGATCACGCCGGCAGCCACGAATAGGCGTCAGTCCAGACTAGCCCCGCAGGAAGTCGTAATCGTCGTCGCCGCCGGTGTACGGGGGCAGCGGCTGCGGGTTCAAGGCGACAATTATCGGCGCGCTCGATTTATCGATCGTCGAGGCGTTGAGGCCGACGGGCGCGGGCTGCGAAGCGGCGGCAATCGTCGCGGTGCTGATCAAGGCGCCGGCGAGGCCGGCTGCGCATAGTTTCAGGAAGGCGTTCACGGCAATCTCCTTGGGCTTAATTGACCCCGAATGGGTCGCCTGCGGAGGTTACGGTCTACCTTGCGACGGTCTATCGGCGTCGCCGCGATTATGGGGCGCCGACTTTCGCCAACCGAAAGCGATCGCCGAGCCCATGACTTAACCTGGCGGTTTTGCGGGCGAGCCGCTTGGGGCGCTCATGCGATTGGGAGCGACTGGGGTCGCTGGCCCAGCGATTCCCGGCGATGTCGTCCCGATGGGCGGCGAGGGGCTTGCCGGGGTCCGCGGCGCCGCGGTGGTCGGCGGGGTGATAACCTCAGGCGTGGAAGTCCCGGTGACGCTGCCGATGCCATTGGCGGCATAGGCCGTGACGGGCGCGCCAAGCGCGATCAACAACGCGCCGCATTTGAGGACTCGGCTCGTCATGGCTCAATCTCCAATCTCCGCGCGCCGAACGCGCGCCCGTCAGAGATCAACTTCGCTGAAGCCGCCTGGGTTCCGGCGCGCCGCCCCAGCCGTCCTCATCCGAGACGCCGGCGTGTATTCAGGCCCCCGCCTGAATCCTTCGCCCCCGCAACTTTTTCGCCGCAGGCGAGTTAGCCCCAATTGATCCTTACCGGCCGAGGAATTCGTCCATGAGCCTTATCGTCATCATCGTCATATTGGTTCTGCTGTTCGGCGGCGGCGGCGGGTATTACGCGCATGGGCGCTATGGCGGCGCGGGGCTCGGCGGCGTCCTCGGCCTTGTCCTCATCATCCTCGTGGTGCTCTGGCTCGTCGGTCGCTGACGCCAGGCCGCCTTAAGGATTGGCCGGCTGGAAATAGCGCGTCACTTCCTCCACGCGCCGCGACAGGCGCGGATAATACGAGAAGATGTTGACGAGGAAGCCGGCGATCGGCGGCACCATCGCCTCCTGCGCCTCGAAGGCTTGCGGATTCATCTCGGCGTTGAGGCGGATGCTGCCGCAGGCGAGCACCTGCAGCCCGGTGCGCGCGGCGTCGAGATCCTGGGCGAGATAGGCGCCGATGCGGTCGCAGGTGAGTTCGCGGCCGCGCGAATAGGCCGGCCCCAGAAACGGCACGATCCAGCCCGGCATCTTGAGGAGGTTGCGTTTCCAGTCGAGATGGCCCGCCGCGTGATGGCCGATCTCATGGCCGATCACGAAGCGCACCTGCGCGTCCGTGTCGGCGTCGATCAGCGCGGAAGTCAGCCAGATATAGCGCGCCGCGATGAGGCGCAGCGCGAAGGCGTTGATGAGGCCGCCCGAATTATAGACGAAGGCCTTGGGCGCCTCGGGCAGCTGCGCCGCCGCGGCGCCTTCGGCCACCATCTGATAGAGATGCGGGAATTGCTGCGGCCCGATCAGCACGTAATGGCCAAAGATATAGGCCCGCGTCAGGAACTTGCCGATCATGATCGCCAGCCAGACGAGGAGGCCGTAGACGATGTAGATGGCGAGAATGGCGACCATGGAATAATCCTTGTTGATCGCCGCCCAAACCAGCGCCCCGATGAAAGCCCCCCAAAGGAGGATTCCAACGAGCATCATGATGCGCCCGTAGAGGCGCTCCTTGCCGTGGCGCATCTGATTGACGACGTTTTCCATTCGAGCCCCCTCCGGATCGACAACAGGATCGATTAGCTTAAAGGCCGAGCGCGCGCTCCCAGCCGGCGCGCCCACCTTGTGACGGGAGCTTGTCTTGCGCCACGGGCGTTGGCAATGGGCGCCGAAGCGCGCTTCGCGAACGACAGGCGCGGCGACTTCTCGCGCCCCGCTCAGCCCACCGCGAACATTGTCGCCACGCCCGCCGCCAAATGTTCGGGGATCGCCGATTCGATCGGCCAATGGCCGGGATTGTCGGCGACGAAGGCGACATGGGCGGTCTTGCCGGGCGCGATCAGCACGCTGTCGCGCCAATAGGGCTCCCAGCCGTCGTCCATCGCATGCAGCAGGCGCATGAAATGGCCGTAGAGGCGGATCGCCTGCATCACGGCGGTGTTGTTGACGAGCGCCAGGACGACCGGCGCGCCGCGCGTGACCGAGAATAAAGGCTTGGCGGGCCAGCCGGAAAGGCTCGCGCCATTGATCGAGAACGGCGCGCCGCCGCCCCCGGCGATGGCGATGTCGACGCGCGTCGCGCGCTGCAGCGCGATCTCGGCCGGCAGCAGCGGATTGGGCGTGAGGCCGGCGAGCGGCGGGCGCGGCGCGAGCGGATCGCCTTTTGCGGTAAAGACGACGAGCGGGCGGTCGGCCTCGCCGGGGATCGCCGCCGCCGCGCCGCCGAGGAGGATGAAGCGCACGGGCGTCGCGTCGCGCGGCATGTCGAACATCATGTCGAAACGCGCGCCGGGGCCGATGGGAAACTTGTTGTGCAAAGGCTCGAACGCTTCGCAGGGCTGGCCGTCGAGCGCGATGAGGAGGGGCTTTACGCCCTCGACGCCGATCAGCATGAGGCGCGCATTGGCGGCGTTGACGAGGCGCAGCCTGACGCGGGCGCCGGGCGCGGCCTCGAGCGCGAGCGGCGCGGGGCCGTCGTTGACCGCCATCAGCGGCCCGAGGCGCCCGGCGCCGCGCGCCACGGCGGGATCGGCAAAATCGTCGCTGACCTCGCCCTTGGCGTCGAGCTTCCAGTCGGCCAGCGCGACGATCGCCTCCAGGTCGGCGAGGGGCGGCGTCGGCTCCTCGACGAGGATCGATCCGTAAAGCCCGCGCCCGACTTGCCCGGGCGTCGCCGCGCCGGCATGCGGGCGATAGAGGTTGAAGCCGGAATCGGGCGGCGTGAAGCGATAGTCGAAACTGCCGCCGGGCGGGACGGGCGGCTGGGTGAGACCGCCAATTCCGGCCATCGCATTGGCGATCCGCAGGCCATGCCAGCAGAGGGTGGTGGGCTCCGATAGTTTGTTGACGAGCCGGACCTTGAGCGCCTCGCCCTTGCGCAGCCGCAGCAGCGGCCCCGGCGTCGCCCCTTCATAGCCGAGCGCCGCGACAGGCGGCGCGGCGGCCCCCAGGATCCGCGCCTCGGCCGCCCCCGCCTCGAAAAGGCGAAAGCCGTCTTCCGCGAGATGGGGAGGGGCGGGCTCGGCGAGGGCGGCCTCGCCGAACGCCGCCCAAAGCGAGGCGGAGATTCCGGTGCGCAAGATCTGCCGGCGGTGGAATCTCATCGCCCGGCCTGTGGCCAAGCATTAACCAATTGTGCCATTCTGACCCAATCGGCGCGGCGCGGTCCTTGCGTCACCGGCAGGCTCCCTTTGGGCGGGCGTCAAGCTGCGACGGCCGCGCGCCGGTCGCGTCGAGCGTTGGAGAAGCGTTTGTGAGCAAGATCATCGCTTTTGCCTGCCTCGCTTTGGCGATCGGTCTTTGCCTTTGGTTGGCGCCCTGGCGCTCCCTCATCGCCGACGCCCAGCCTCTCGGGCCGGCGCTTTTGGCGGCGGGCGGGCTGTTCAGCATCGCCATCGCCGTAATGATCCGGGACTAGCCGGTTTCCTCGCGAAATCCAAGTCGCCGCCGGGGCCCCAGTTTTTTGTGGCGCGGCCGGCGCAAGATGGTATAGACGGCGCCCGAAGCGGCGGGTTCTCCCACGCGAGGCGCCTTGATGCGGGCGTGGCGGAATTGGTAGACGCGCCGGATTTAGGTTCCGGTGATGAAAGTCGTGGGGGTTCGAGTCCCTCCGCCCGCACCACGATCGATGCGGGGCCGCCGGCGGGCCAAGGGATCGCCGTTTGTCTTTTTGGGCCTCGGGCGCCCGCGTCGCGGGAAGTCGGGGTTTTTTAGTTTTTACAGGGCGGATTTGACATGCAGGTGACCGAGACGCTTTCGCAGGGGCTGAAGCGCGAATACAGCATCGTCCTGTCGGCGACCGATCTTGCCGCGCGGCTCGACGGCCAGCTCGCCGACATCAAGAACAAGGTCAGGATCAACGGCTTCCGTCCGGGCAAGGTCCCCGTCGCGCATCTCAAGCGCGTCTACGGGCGCTCCGTCATGGCCGACGTCATGCAGGAGGCGATCACCGAGGCCAACAAGCAGATCGTCGACGAGAACGGCCTGCGCCTCGCCCAGGAGCCCAAAGTCGAGCTGCCGACCGACCAGGCCGCCATCGACGCGGCTCTGGAGGCGCGCGGCGACCTCAATTTCAAAGTGGCGCTCGAAGTGCTGCCGAAGTTCGAAGTTGGGACTTTCGAGGCTATTTCGCTCGAGCGTCCGGTGGCGGAAGTGGAGGAAGCCGACATCGATGGGGCGCTGAACCGCCTCGCCGACAACCGCCGCACTTTCGCCGACCGGCCGGAAGGCGCCAAGGCCGAGAACGGCGATCGCGTGACCGTCGATTTCGTCGGCAAGATCGGCGGCGAATTGTTCGAGGGGGGCACGAGCGACAACATCGAGGTGATCCTCGGCTCCAACACGTTCATTCCGGGCTTTGAGGAGCAATTGGTCGGCGCCGTCGCCGGCGAGCGCCGCGCCGTGGAGGCGACCTTCCCCGAGGCCTATGTCAATCGCGCCCTGGCCGGGCAGAAGGCGGCTTTCGACGTGACGGTCAAATCGGTCGCCGCCCCCGAGCCCTTCACGATCGACGACGAATTCGCCAAGAGCCTCAATTTCGAGAGCCTCGACAAGCTGCGCGAAATGATCGCCGCCAATCTGGCCGGCGAATATGCGAAAGCCTCGCGCGAAAAGCTGAAGCGTCAATTGCTGGACAGTCTCGACAAGCTCTATTCGTTCGAGCTTCCCGAAGGGCTCGTCGCGCAGGAGTTCGAATCGATCTGGCGCCAGGTCGAACAGGAGCAGAAGGCGTCCGGCCGCAGCTTCGCCGACGAGAACACCACCGAGGAGGCGGCCAGGGCCGACTATCGCGCCATCGCCGAGCGCCGGGTGCGTCTCGGGCTGCTGCTGGCCGAAGTCGGCGCCAAGGCCGAGGTCAAGGTCACCGAGGAGGAAGTCACAGGCGCGCTGATCGCCAGGGCGCGCGCCTATCCCGGCCAGGAAAAGCAGATCTGGGAATATTACCGCAACAATTCCCAGGCGCTGGCCGAATTGCGCGCGCCGATCTACGAGGAAAAGGTCGTGGACCATATCCTGTCGCTGGCCAAGGTCGACGAACGCAAGGTGACGCGCGAGGAACTGCTGAAGGCGGACGACGAGACGCCGCCGGGCGCGGCCGCCTAGGCCGGCCGATCGTCATTGCGTGCGAAGCGAAGCAACCCAGGCGCCGTGACCTCTCGTGATAGGTCACGGCGCCTGGGTTGCTTCGCTTCGCACGCAATGACGGCGAATTCCTCGGGGGGCGGCCCCGCGGCGCAAAGCCCGCAGCGGCTTGCCGCGTTGGCCCTTTAACAAGTCGGGCCGCGCCATTATGTTGCGTTTCGACGATAAGGTTTGATTCCCCGAAAGCGAGATCCATGCGCGACTTGGTCGACTATTACACCAATAATCTTGTGCCGATCGTCATCGAGCAATCGGCGCGCGGCGAACGTTCGTTCGACATTTTTTCCCGCCTGCTGCGCGAGCGCATCATCTTCATGATCGGGCCGACCGACGACGTGTCGGCCTCGCTGGTCGTCGCCCAATTGCTGTTTCTGGAGGCCGACAACCCGAAGAAGGAGATCGCCCTCTACATCAATTCGCCGGGCGGCATCGTGACTTCGGGCCTGTCGATCTACGACACCATGCAATTCATCCGCCCGAAAGTGTCGACCATGTGCATCGGCCAGGCCGCCTCGATGGGGTCGCTTCTGCTATGCGCCGGCGAGAAAGGCATGCGCTATGCGCTGCCCAACGCCCGAATCATGGTCCACCAGCCCTCGGGCGGCTTCCAGGGGCAGGCTTCCGACATCCAGCGCCACGCCGAGGACATTCTCAAGATGAAGCGCCGGCTCAACGAGATTTATGTCCATCATACCGGGCGCGACTATGATACGATTGATAAAACCCTCGATCGCGACCATTTCATGTCGGCGGAGGAAGCCCAGGCTTTCGGCCTCGTCGATCAGGTGGTGACCAAACGCTCCGATGAAGTAGAAGAAGTAAAAACGTAGCTTCATCAATATTTTGCGCCCTAGTCCGGACGCATCGCATCCGCCGTCGTGACGCAGCGTCAGAGGGAATGCGCCCTCTTTCGCGCCGGGGCGGCGCGGGAGCGGCGCGGCGCGCGACTTGATTTGGCGGGGCTTATCGTGGTTGCATCGCTGTTGCGCCCGGCCGCCTGTCCCGCGCAAGGGCGGGTTTGGCCGAAAAGAAAAGATTTCGGGCGCCGTCGCCGCGCGAGGCTTGTTCGCTACGTTTTGTTAGGGTGCGTTATTTAACTTGTTAGGTTGGACGTCCGCTGAATCGCAAGAGGAAAGCGGCGCTATGGAGAACAAAATGGCCAAGGCCGAAGGCGACGCCAAGAACACGCTCTATTGTTCGTTCTGCGGCAAGAGCCAGCACGAGGTGCGTAAACTGATCGCCGGGCCGACGGTGTTCATCTGCGACGAGTGCGTCGAACTTTGCATGGACATCATCCGCGAGGAGAGCAAGACCTCCCTTGTCAAGAGCAAGGACGGCATCCCGACGCCCCGCGAGATATGCAAGGTCCTGGACGATTACGTGATCGGCCAGCCGCAGGCCAAGCGCGTGCTTTCGGTCGCCGTGCACAATCATTACAAGCGCCTCAATCACGCCACCAAGCACAGCGACGTCGAACTGGCCAAGTCGAACATCCTGCTGATCGGGCCGACCGGTTCCGGCAAGACGCTGCTCGCCCAGACGCTGGCGCGCATCCTCGACGTGCCCTTCACCATGGCCGACGCGACGACGCTGACCGAAGCTGGCTATGTCGGCGAGGACGTTGAGAACATCATTCTTAAATTGCTGCAGGCTTCCGACTACAATGTCGAGCGCGCCCAGCGCGGCATCGTCTATATCGACGAAATCGACAAGATCAGCCGCAAGTCGGACAATCCCTCGATCACCCGCGACGTGTCGGGCGAGGGCGTGCAGCAGGCCTTGCTGAAGATCATGGAAGGCACGGTGGCCAGCGTTCCCCCGCAGGGCGGGCGCAAGCATCCGCAGCAGGAGTTCCTGCAGGTCGACACGACCAACATCCTGTTCATTTGCGGGGGCGCCTTCGCCGGTCTCGAGCGCATCATTTCGGCGCGCGGCAAGGGCACTTCGATCGGCTTCAGCGCCAAGGTGCAGTCGCCCGACGACCGCCGCACCGGCGAGGTGTTCCGCCATGTCGAGCCGGAGGATCTGCTCAAATTCGGATTGATCCCCGAATTCGTCGGCCGCCTGCCGGTCATCGCCACGCTCGAGGATCTCGACGAAGAGGCGTTGAAGAAGATATTGACCGAGCCGAAGAACGCGCTCGTCAAGCAATATCAGCGCTTGTTCGAAATGGAGAACACCGACCTGACGTTCCAGGACGAGGCGCTCAACGTCGTCGCCAAAAAGGCGATCGAACGGCGCACCGGCGCGCGCGGGCTGCGCTCGATCATGGAGGGCATCCTGCTCGACACGATGTTCGACCTGCCCGGCCTCGACAGCGTCGAGCAGGTGGTGATCGGCCCCGAAGTGGTCGATGGCAAGGCGCGCCCGCTCTATATCTATTCCGAGCGCGCCGAAAAAGCCGGCTGAGACGGTCTCGCTTCGCGTAGCCTGAAAAGGCGCTTTGGCGGCGCATTTGCCGCTATCGCCGCCGCCGGGGGTGGCGTAAGCTTGCCCGAACGTCCGCGTCGCTTTGGGGGCATCGAGACTGGACGGGCGTCAGCGGCGGGTCCTTGAAACCGCCGCCTTCCGCCGCCATCTCTAGGAAGATCGTCTTGGCGTAAATCTTGCGTTGATTCGGTTAAGCGTCGAATCGCGTGGGTCTGAGCGCTGGGGTCAGCGGGAGGAAGCGCGAGCGACGGCGAGGCCCAAGGCCCTCAGGGGGTTGGGGGTCGTCGGTTCATTGACGCTTCAAGCCCGAGACGGGGGGTGCTCCGTGCCCGGGTCGTCACGAAACAGGAACTTCCATGACCAGCAATCGTAAGCCCATCGCACCCGGCTCCGTCGACGTCTACCCCGTTCTGCCGCTGCGCGATATCGTCGTATTTCCCCATATGATCGTGCCGCTTTTCGTTGGCCGCGAAAAGTCGATCCGCGCGCTTGAAGAAGTGATGAAGGCCGACAAGCCGATCCTGCTCGCCACCCAGATGAACGCGGCGGACGACGATCCGGCGACCGACGCCATTTTCACCACCGGCACGCTCGCCACCGTTCTGCAATTGCTGAAACTGCCCGACGGCACCGTCAAGGTGCTGGTCGAAGGCGTCTCGCGCGCCCGCGTCCACGAATATCTGCCGACCGACGGCTATTTCGAGGCGAAGGCCGAGGCGGTCGGCGACGAGGCGCTCGACAAGGTCGAGGCCGAGGCTTTGTCGCGCTCGGTCGTCTCGGAATTCGAGAGCTACGTGAAGCTCAACAAGAAGATTTCGCCCGAGATCGTCGCGGCGGTCGGCCAGATCAGCGATTACGGCAAGCTCGCCGATACGATCGCCTCGCATCTGGCGGTCAAGCTCGCCGACAAGCAGGCCATTCTCGAGATCAATTCGGTCGCCAAGCGCTTTGAGAAATGCCTCGCCTTGATGGAGAGCGAGATTTCCGTGCTGCAGGTCGAAAAGCGTATCCGCACGCGCGTCAAGCGCCAGATGGAGAAGACGCAGCGCGAATATTATCTCAACGAGCAGATGAAGGCGATCCAGAAGGAGCTCGGCGACGAGGACGGCAAGGACGAAATGTCCGAGCTCGAAGAGCGCATCAAGAAGACCAAGCTCTCCAAGGAGGCGCGCGACAAGGCGACCGGCGAGCTCAAGAAGCTGCGCCAGATGTCGCCAATGTCGGCCGAGGCGACGGTGGTGCGCAACTACCTCGACTGGCTGCTGTCGATTCCGTGGCAGAAGCGCACCAAGGTCAAGAAGGATCTCGCCGCGGCGCAGACCGTGCTCGACGCCGATCATTTCGGCCTCGACAAGGTCAAGGAGCGCATCGTCGAATACCTCGCCGTGCAGCAACGCGCCAACAAGCTGACGGGGCCGATCCTCTGCCTCGTCGGGCCGCCGGGCGTCGGCAAGACGTCGCTTGGCAAGTCCATCGCGAGAGCGACGGGCCGCGAATTCGTGCGCATGTCGCTTGGCGGCGTGCGCGACGAGGCGGAGATCCGCGGCCATCGGCGCACCTATATCGGCTCGATGCCCGGCAAGGTCATCCAGTCGATGCGCAAGGCCAAGTCGTCCAATCCGTTGTTCCTGCTCGACGAGATCGACAAGATGGGCATGGACTTCCGCGGCGATCCCTCGTCGGCCCTGCTCGAAGTGCTGGACCCCGAACAGAACTCGACCTTCAACGATCACTATCTCGAGGTCGACTACGACCTTTCGCATGTGATGTTCGTCACCACCGCCAATACGCTGAACATCCCGCCGGCCCTGATGGACCGGATGGAGATCATCCGCATCGCCGGCTACACCGAGGACGAGAAGGTCGAGATCGCCAAGAAGCATCTGCTTCCCAACGCGACCGCCAAGCACGGCCTCGACGCCAAGGAATGGGCGGTCGAGGACAGCGCTTTGCTCGAACTCGTGCGCCGCTACACGCGGGAAGCCGGCGTGCGCAATCTCGAGCGCGAGATTTCCAATCTTGCGCGCAAGGCTGTCAAGGAGCTGCTGACCACCAAAAAGAAGCGCATCGTCATCACCGGCGCCAACGTCTCGGAATTTCTCGGCGTGCCGAAATATCGTTACGGCGAGATCGAGACCGACGACCAGGTCGGCCTGGTCACTGGGCTCGCCTGGACGGAGGTCGGCGGCGAATTGCTGACGATCGAAGGCGTGATGATGCCCGGCAAGGGGCGCATGACGGTGACCGGCAATCTGAAGGACGTGATGAAGGAGTCGATTTCGGCGGCCGCTTCCTATGTGCGCTCGCGCGCGGTCGACTTCGGCATCGAACCGCCGTTGTTCGATCGTCGCGACATCCATGTGCATGTGCCCGAAGGCGCGACCCCCAAGGACGGGCCTTCGGCGGGCGTCGGCATGGCCACCGTCATCGTCTCGATGCTGACCGGCATTCCGGTGCGGCACGATATCGCGATGACCGGCGAGATCACGCTGCGCGGCCGCGTGCTGCCGATCGGCGGCCTCAAGGAGAAGCTGCTCGCCGCTTTGCGCGGCGGCATCAAGAAGGTGCTGATCCCTGAGGACAACGCCAAGGATCTGGCGGAGATTCCCAATTCCGTGAAGAACGGCCTTGAAATCGTGCCGGTCTCGCGGATGGAGGAAGTGCTGAGGCACGCTCTGGTGCGCCAGCCCCGCCCGATCGTCTGGGAAGAGGACGTCAAAGCGGTGACCAAGGCGCTCGCCGCCGACGACGAAGCGGCCGGAGTCGTCGCGCACTGAGCAAGCCGATCGGCCTCGTTCGGGCCGAACATTCGGGCAAAGGGCCGCAAATCCCGAGGATTTGCGGCCCTTTTTGCATTGCAGCGACGCAAAAGGCGCGGAAAACTTATCTTTTTACGTCAGACTCGCGCTGAATCCCTTGCGTTTGCGCCGTTTTTTAGGGAGCTATGAGGCGTACGCAAGCGTCGATTCGCGTAGCTTGGCTTTGCCGGGGCTGCTTGAGCGACGAAAAGGAACGCGCGGGCGTCGCGCAAAAGGCCAGGTCAACCAAAGGAGAGGCCAAATGAATAAACTAGAACTCGTCGAGCATGTCGCCAAAGAAGCCGAATTGTCCAAGGCGAGCGCCGCCGCCGCGCTGGACGCCATTCTGGACGGCATCGGCAAGTCGCTGAAGAAGGGCGAGGAAGTTCGCCTCGTAGGGTTTGGAACATTTTCCGTGCGCGAGCGCGCCGCTGGCAAGGGCCGCAATCCGGCCACCGGTAAGGAAATCAAGATTCCCGCCTCCAAGAACGCCCGCTTCAAGGCCGGCGCCGCCCTCAAGGGGAGCCTCAACAAGGCCAAGCCCGTCAAGAAATAATTCCAAGCGCGCCGCGCGGCGCGCTTCTTCTAAAAGCGAAATTGGGCGGCCCGCAAGGCCGCCCTCTTTTTGTCAAGACATTGGGGATATTGCTTGCCTCGCCGCGGCGGCTGTATAGGCTGGCGCGGCGCAGGACAGGGTCCATCGGCCCGCGCTCGGGCGCTCGGGGCGGTTAGCTCAGTTGGTAGAGCATCTCGTTTACACCGAGAGGGTCGGCGGTTCGAGCCCGTCACCGCCCACCATTTGGAAGGGTCGACGCATGGCGAAGACGAAAAGTCGGGCGATGCGCATCCTTCTGGCGATTGTCCTCTCGGGCGCCGGTCTTGCGGCCGGGTCCGGAACGGCCGCCGCGCAAGGCGTTCCGATGAATTTTCGCCTCGCTGAGATCGACGGGCGCAGTTGTGGGGCGCGGTGCCCGCGGGTGATCGTCGCCGAAGGGGTGATTGGCGAGGAGACGCCGCAGGCGTTCGTCGAATTCCTGCAGTCGGTCGCCGAGGCGCCGGGGCTGCGCGACGTCGTCGTTCTCAATTCGCCGGGCGGGCGCGTCGTCGCCTCGATGCGCCTTGGCGCGGCTTTGCGCAAGTTGCGCGCCGCGGTCATCGTCGCGCGGTTCGGCAAGGAGGGCGATCGGGATTTCGCCATCGCCGGCCAATGCATGTCCGCCTGCGTTTACGCGATGATGGGCGGCGTCAAGCGCGTCGTGCCGCCCGAGAGCCGGGTCGGCATCCATCGCATGTCGAGCCAGGAAAACGGCGGCGGCCAGGGGCGTTCCTGGCTGCCCGGCGGCGGCCCGACCTATGCCTCAGACGACATGGTCGAGGCCCTGGCCAAATACGCTGCTCAGATGGGCGTCAACCCGACGGTGATCCGCATCGCCGAGCGCATTTCGCCGCAGGAAATCCACATCGTCAGCCCCGCCGAATTGCAGCGCTGGCGCCTCGCCTCGCCGAAGTTTTGAGGCGGGCGGCGCCTCGCAGCGCTTGACTTGCACGGGCCTGTGTCCTATCCGGCACTCCTCCCTAACGGGGGTGTAGCTCAGTTGGTTAGAGCGCCGGCCTGTCACGCCGGAGGTCGCGGGTTCGAGTCCCGTCACTCTCGCCATCCCATTCGAGCCGTTTTCAAGCCGCGGCCGGCCGATCCGGGTCGGCGATCGGCCATGGCGCCCATTCAGGACTTGGCTCTGACCCTTCAACGCTTTGGCGGGAGATTTCGCGTCCCCGGCGCGTTTCGTCTTGCATGGTTCGCTGCACTGCGATAGGCCTTCGCGGTCCATGATTTTCGGCTTGAGGTCGCAAGGATTTCAAGCCTGCCGCAGGCGGGGCCCGCGCCCCGTTTTCCGCCACGCGAACGCCTCGGGGACCCAATGGCGAGTCTCATATCGGACTATCTGCCGCTGGTGGTTTTTATCGCCATCGCCGGGGCGATCGGCGCCGTCCTGCTCGTCGCGCCCTTCGTCGTGGCTTACAAGAAGCCGGACGCCGAAAAGCTTTCGGCCTATGAATGCGGCTTCAACCCGTTCGACGACGCGCGCATGAAATTCGACGTGCGCTTCTATCTCGTCTCGCTGCTGTTCATCATCTTCGATCTCGAGATCGCCTTCCTGTTCCCCTGGGCCGTGGCTTTCCACGACATCGGCGCCTTGGGCTTCTGGTCGATGATGCTGTTCCTCGCTGTATTGACCATCGGCTTCGTCTACGAATGGAAAAAGGGAGCGCTGGAGTGGGATTGACCGCCAATCCGCCCGTCGCCTCGACCAGCCTCGCGCCGGCGCCGCGCGGCCTTATCGATCCCAACACCGGCAAGCCGATCGGCGCCGACGACCCGTTCTTCGGCGCGCTCAACGACCAGCTCGCCGACAAGGGCTTCCTCATCACCACGACCGACGACCTCATCCAATGGGCGCGCACGGGATCGCTGATGTGGATGACCTTCGGGCTTGCCTGCTGCGCCGTCGAGATGATGCAGCTGTCCATGCCGCGCTATGACGTCGAGCGGTTCGGCTTTGCGCCTCGCGCCAGCCCGCGCCAGTCCGACGTGATGATCGTGGCGGGCACGCTGACCAACAAGATGGCGCCGGCCCTGCGCAAGGTCTACGACCAGATGCCCGAGCCGCGCTACGTCATCTCGATGGGCTCATGCGCCAATGGCGGGGGCTATTACCATTATTCCTACGCGGTGGTGCGCGGCTGCGACCGCATCGTGCCCGTGGACATCTATGTGCCGGGCTGTCCGCCGACCGCCGAGGCGCTGCTTTACGGCGTCTTGATGCTGCAAAAGAAAATTCGGCGCACGGGGACGATCGAGCGATAGGGCCGCGTTCGCGCCGGGGGCGGTGGCGGGCGAGGCGCATGGGGGTCGGAGCGAAATGGACGACGCGTTGAAAGCGATCGGCGAGAAGATCGGCGCGGCTTTGCCCGGCGCGATCCTCGGCGTTCAATCTTCTTTCGGCGAACTGACGCTGCTGGCCGAGCGAGCGCGCATCCTCGAAGTGCTGACCTTCCTGCGCGACGATGCGTCCTGCCAGTTCATCTGTTTTACCGACCTCTGCGGCGCCGATTACCCCGAGCGCGAAAAACGCTTCGACGTCGTCTACCAGCTGCTGTCGCCCAAGCTGAACCTGCGCGTGCGCGTCAAGGTCGAGACCGATGAGGCAACGCCGGTTCCCTCCGCCATCCCGGTGTTTCCCGCCGCCAATTGGTGCGAGCGCGAGACCTATGATCTGTTCGGCGTGCTGTTCGAGGGCCATCCGGACCTGCGCCGGATTCTGACCGATTACGGCTTTGAGGGCCATCCCCTGCGCAAGGATTTCCCGATGACCGGCTTTGTCGAGGTGCGTTACGACGAAGAGGAAAAGCGCGTCCTCTACGAGCCGGTGCGCCTCAACCAGGAATTCCGCCAGTTCGATTTCATGAGCCCGTGGGAGGGAGCGCCGCTGCCGGGGGATGAGAAGGCGGGGAAGTAGGGCGAATAGGGAATGGCGAGTGGCGAGTGGCGAATAGGTTGGGCTCCTGACGAATGGTGGGATCAACTCATATCGGGAGTTGCGAGTCTGGCAAGAAGCAATGGCGATCGCGCGGGCTTGTTATGGCCTGACCAAGCCGTTTCCGAGGGAAGAGATATACGGACTGACAGCACAAATTCGCCGGGCGGCCGCGTCAATCGCCGCCAATATCGCGGAAGGGCATGGTAGGGAAAACACGGGTTCGTTCATTCAGTTTCTGCGCATCGCGCAAGGTTCCTTGAAAGAATTGGAGACTCATCTTTTGTTGGCAGAGCAGGTCCAGGTCGCCAAGCCGGCGCAGTCCGAACCGATTCTCGCGCAGTGCGAGTCGCTCGGAAAGATGTTGCGCGCCCTGATCCGCTCGCTTCAGAGCAAAACCACTAACGCTTCGGACAGGTCCGCCGATGATTGACCTCCATTCGCCACTCGCCATTCGCCATTCGCGCTTCCCAAATCGCGCCGCTGTTTCGGACGAACGCCGATGACCGAACATAACCTTCGCAATTTCTCCATCAACTTCGGCCCGCAGCATCCTGCCGCGCACGGTGTCTTGCGCCTCGTGCTCGAACTCGACGGCGAGGTGGTCGAGCGCGTCGATCCGCATATCGGGCTCTTGCATCGCGGCACCGAGAAGCTGATGGAGGCGCGCACCTATCTGCAGAACGTGCCCTATTTCGACCGGCTCGATTATGTCGCGCCGATGAACCAGGAACACGCCTATGCGCTGGCGGTGGAACGGCTGCTCGGCATCCATGTTCCCCGCCGCGGCCAGCTCATCCGCGTGCTCTATTGCGAGATCGGCCGCCTCCTCTCGCATCTCCTCAACGTGACGACGCAGGCGCTGGACGTCGGCGCGCTGACGCCCCCTTTATGGGGCTTTGAAGAGCGCGAAAAGCTGATGGTGTTCTACGAGCGGGCCAGCGGCTCGCGCATGCACGCGGCCTATTTTCGCCCCGGCGGCGTCCATCAGGACCTGCCGCCCAAGCTGATCGACGACATCCATGATTTCTGCGATCCGTTCCTCAAAGTCTGCGACGATCTCGAGACGCTGCTGACCGGCAGCCGCATCTTCAAGCAGCGCAATGTCGATATCGGCGTCGTCTCGCTCGCCGACTGCTGGGCCTGGGGCTTTTCGGGCGTGATGGTGCGCGGCTCGGGCGCGGCCTGGGATCTGCGGAAATCCCAGCCCTACGAATGCTACGAGGAGATGGAATTCGACATTCCCGTTGGCAAGAACGGCGACTGCTACGACCGCTATCTCATCCGCATGGAGGAGATGCGCCAGTCCGCCAGCCTCATGAAGCAATGCTGCGACAAGTTGCGCAGCGCGACGGGCGAGGGGCCGGTCTCCTCCGACGAAGGCAAGGTGGTGCCGCCCAAGCGCGACAAGATGAAGCGCTCGATGGAGGCGCTCATCCATCATTTCAAGCTCTATACCGAGGGCTATCACGTGCCGGCCGGCGAGGTTTACGCGGCGGTCGAGGCGCCCAAGGGCGAGTTCGGCGTCTATCTCGTCTCCGACGGCGCCAACAAGCCGTATCGCTGCAAGATCCGCGCGCCCGGCTTCACGCATTTGCAGGCGATGGATTTCATGTGCCGCAAACATCTGCTGGCCGACGTCTCGGCGATCCTCGGCTCGCTCGACATCGTGTTCGGCGAGGTGGACCGGTGACGGAACGCGGACAAGGGGCTACGGCGCTGCGCTCGATTTCCCCCTCCCCCACAAGGGGGGAGGGGGTCGCGTAGGCTCTTCCGAAAGGCCGACCGTGAACTTTGGGATTCACTGATATGACCGTCCGCCGCCTTGCCGAGAACCAGCCGGCCTCTTTCGCCTTCACGGCGGAAAACGAAGCCTGGGCGAAAAAGGAAATCGCCAAATTTCCGCCGGGCCGCCAGGCCTCGGCCGTGCTGCCGCTGATGTGGCGGGCGCAGGAGCAGAGCGGCTATTGGCTCCCCAAGCCGGCGATCGAGGCGGTGGCCGCGATGCTCGACATGCCGTTGATGCGGGCGCTTGAAATCGCGACCTTCTATTCGATGTTCAATCTGTCGCCGGTCGGGCGCCATCACGTGCAGCTTTGCGGCACGACGCCCTGCATGCTGCGCGGCGCCGAGGACCTCAAAAAAGTCTGCGAACAGCGCATCGGCGCGCAAGGCCATGTCGGCGCCGAGGGCGCGCTGTCCTGGGTCGAGGTCGAGTGCCTGGGCGCCTGCTGCAACGCGCCGATGGCGCAGATCAACAACGATTATTACGAGGACCTCGACCCGCAGAATTTCGTCAAATTGCTGGACGACCTCGTCGCCGGGCGCCCCGTGGTCAAAGGTTCGCAGATCGGCCGCGTCGGCTCGGAGCCGGTCGGCGGATTGACTTCGCTGACCTCGCTCTACGGCGTCGACGGACGCGGACCGGGGCCCGAGGCGGCCAAGCCCGACAAGGAACCATCGCTTCCATCGGACGCGCAGACGGGAGCGAGCGATGCTCGGAGATAAAGACCGCATCTTCACCAATCTCTACGGCCTCGGCGATTTCGGCCTCGAAGGCGCGCGCGCGCGGGGCGGCTGGGACGGCACCAAGGCGATTATCGACAAGGGGCGCGAGTGGATCGTCAACGAGATGAAGGCCTCGGGCCTGCGCGGGCGCGGCGGCGCGGGTTTCCCGACCGGGCTCAAATGGTCGTTCATGCCCAAGGTTCCCGATCCGGCGCGCCCGTCCTATCTCGTCGTCAACGCCGACGAATCGGAGCCCGGCACCTGCAAGGATCGCGAGATCCTGCGCAACGATCCCCACACCCTCGTCGAAGGCTGCCTCATCGCCTCTTTCGCGATGGGCGCCAACGCCTGCTACATCTATGTCCGAGGCGAATATATCCGCGAGCGCGAGCGCCTGCAGGCGGCGGTCGATCAGGCCTATGAGGCCAAGCTGATCGGCAAGGACAATATTCACGGCTGGCCGTTCGATCTCTACGTCTATCACGGCGCCGGCGCCTATATCTGCGGCGAAGAGACGGCGCTCTTGGAATCGCTCGAAGGCAAGAAGGGCATGCCGCGCCTCAAGCCGCCATTCCCGGCCAATATGGGCCTCTACGGCTGTCCGACGACGGTCAACAATGTCGAATCGATCGCCGTCGCGCCGACCATCCTGCGGCGCGGGGCGGCGTGGTTCGCCGGCTTCGGCAAACCCAACAATCTCGGCACCAAGCTCTTTTGCATCTCCGGCCATGTCGACAAGCCCTGCAATGTCGAAGAGGAAATGTCGATCCCGTTCCGCGAACTCATCGAGCGCCATTGCGGCGGGGTGCGCGGCGGCTTCGACAATCTGCTCGCCGTCATCCCCGGCGGCGCCTCGGTGCGCCTGCTGCCGGCCCATGAGATCCTCGATTGTCCTATGGATTTCGACTCGCTCGGCAAATTGCGCTCCGGCCTCGGCACCGCGGCGGTCATCGTGATGGACAAGTCGACCGACATCATCCGGGCGATCGCCAGGCTGTCCTATTTCTACAAGCACGAGAGCTGCGGCCAATGCACGCCGTGCCGCGAGGGCGCCGGCTGGATGTGGCGGGTCATGATGCGGATGGCCGAGGGCAGGGCGCAGAAGAAAGAGATCGACATGCTGCTCGACGTCACCAAGCAGGTCGAGGGCCATACGATCTGCGCCTTGGGCGATGCGGCGGCCTGGCCGATCCAGGGCCTCATCGCGCATTTCCGGCCCGAAATCGAACGGCGCATCGATCAATATGCGGGCAATCCGCATAGCGAGCCGGTGCGGATCGCGGCGGAGTAGGTGATAATCATATGACCAAGATCATCATCGACGGCAAGGAGCTCGACGTTCCCGCCGAATATACGCTGCTCCAGGCCTGCGAAGCGGCCGGCGCGGAAATCCCGCGCTTCTGCTTCCACGAGCGCCTGTCGATCGCCGGCAATTGCCGGATGTGCCTGATCGAGGTGAAGGGCGGACCGCCCAAGCCAACCGCGTCCTGCGCGATGTCGGTGCGCGACCTGAGGCCCGGCCCCAAGGGCGAGCCCCCGGTGGTGGAGACCAATTCGCCGATGGCCCGCAAGGCGCGCCAGGGCGTGATGGAATTCCTGCTGATCAACCATCCCCTGGATTGCCCGATCTGCGATCAGGGCGGCGAATGCGACCTGCAGGACCAGGCGATGGCCTATGGCGTCGATTCCTCGCGCTATCACGAGAACAAGCGCGCGGTGGAGAACAAATATATCGGCGCGCTGGTCAAGACCTCGATGAACCGCTGCATTCATTGCACGCGCTGCATTCGCTTCGCCACCGAGGTCGCCGGCGTTTCCGAACTCGGCGCGATCGGGCGCGGCGAGGATATGGAGATCACCACCTATCTCGAGCGGGCGATGACTTCGGAGCTGCAGGGCAATGTCGTCGATCTCTGTCCGGTCGGCGCGCTCACCGCCAAGCCCTACGAATTTCATGCAAGGCCCTGGGAACTCTCGAAGACCGAATCGATCGACGTGATGGACGCCCTCGGCTCGGCCATCCGCATCGACGCGCGCGGGCGCGAAGTCGTGCGCATCCTGCCGCGCGTCAACGAGGCGATCAACGAGGAATGGATTTCCGACAAGACGCGCCATGTCGCCGACGGCCTCAAGACGCAGCGGCTCGATCGCCCCTATCTGCGCGTCGAGGGCAAGCTCGCGCCGGCGACCTGGGCGCAGGCCTTCGCCGCCATCGCCGCCAAAGCGAGAGCCGCCGGCGCGGCGCGCATCGGGGCGATCGCCGGGGATCTGGCCAGCGTCGAGGAAATGTTCGCGCTGAAAGCGCTGATGGACAAGCTCGGGACCCCGAATGTCGATTGCCGGCAGGACGGCTCCAGGCTCGATCCAAAATTCGGACGCGCCTCCTATCTCTTCAATTCGACGATCGCCGGCATCGAAGAGGCCGACGCGATCATGATCATCGGCTCGAACCCGCGCATCGAGGCGCCGGTGCTCAATGCGCGCATCCGCAAGCGCTGGCTTAAGGGCAATTGCCTGATCGGCGTCGTCGGCCAGAAGCTCGATCTCACCTATCCCTATAATTATCTCGGCGCCGGGCCGGAATCGCTGAACGCCTTTGTCGATCATCCGCCCGCCAATAAGACCAAGCCGATGTTCATTCTCGGCGCCGGCGCCTTGGCGCGGCCCGACGGCGAAGCGGTCCTGTCGCTCGCGCTGAAAGCCGCGCTGTCCCTAGGCGTCGTCAAGGACGGCTGGAACGGCTTCAATGTCCTGCATAGCGCGGCCTCGCGCGTCGGCGGCCTCGATGTCGGCTTCACGCCGGGGCAGGGCGGCCTCGACGCCCTCGCGATGGCCAAGGCCGGCGCGCTCGACCTGTTGTTCAATCTCGGCGCCGACGAGATCGACATCGAGCCCGGCGCCTTCGTCGTCTATATCGGCACGCATGGCGATCGCGGCGCCCATCGCGCCGACGTCATCCTGCCCGGCGCCGCCTATCCCGAAAAGACCGGCACTTACGTCAATACCGAGGGGCGCCCGCAATTTGCCGAGCGCGCGACTTTCCCGCCGGGCGACGCGCGCGAGGATTGGGCGATCCTGCGCGCGCTCTCCGAGGCGATCGGCGCCAAGCTGCCCTTCGATTCCCTGAACCAGCTTCGCGCCGCGCTCAATGCGGCCCATCCGCATCTCGCCCGGCTCGACGAGGTCGCGCCGGCCGAGACGGGCGATTTCGCCAGGCTGGCGGCGATCGGCGGCGCGCTCGACAAGGCGCCGCTCGTCACCGGCGTCGCCGATTTCTATCTCACCAACCCGATCGCCCGCGCCTCCAAGACCATGGCCGAATGTTCGGCGTTGGCGCAGGCGCGTCATCTTCAGGCCGCGGAGTAGCTGATGTCGGATGCTGGCTGGCTATGGCAGATTTTGAAGATGGCGCTGGAAAGCGTCGTGCTGCTCGTCGCGGTGCTGATCTATACCGCCTATGTGCTTTACGGCGAGCGCAAGATCTGGGCGTCCGTGCAATTGCGGCGCGGGCCCAATGTCGTCGGCCCCTGGGGCCTGCTGCAGAGCTTTGCCGACCTCCTCAAATTCGTGTTCAAGGAGCCGATCATTCCGGCCGGCGCCAATAAGGGCGTCTTCCTGCTGGCGCCTCTGGTGACCGCCACGCTCGCGCTGTCGGCCTGGGCGGTCATCCCCGTCAATGCGGGCTGGGCGATCGCCAACATCAATGTCGGCGTGCTTTATCTCTTCGCGATTTCCTCGCTCGGCGTCTACGGCATCATCATGGCCGGCTGGTCGTCGAATTCGAAATATCCGTTCCTGGCCGCCCTGCGCTCGGCCGCGCAGATGGTCTCCTATGAAGTGTCGATCGGCTTCGTCATCATCACGGTGCTGCTCTGCGCGGGATCGCTGAACCTCACCGACATCGTCAACGCGCAGGACACCAGGCTCGGCCTGTTCGGCTGGTATTGGCTGCCGTTGTTCCCGATGTTCATCGTCTTCTTCATCTCGGCGCTGGCCGAGACCAACCGGCCGCCTTTCGATCTCGTCGAGGCGGAATCGGAGCTGGTCGCCGGCTATGCCGTGGAATATTCGGCGACGCCGTTCCTGCTGTTCTTCCTTGGCGAATATATCGCGATCCTCACGATGAGCGCGATGACGACCATTCTGTTCCTCGGCGGCTGGCTGTCGCCCATTCCCTTTCCGCCCTTCACCTGGATTTCGGGCCTCATCTGGTTCGTGCTCAAACTATCCTTCGTCGTTTTCATGTTCGCGATGGTCAAAGCCTTCGTGCCGCGCTACCGCTACGACCAGTTGATGCGCCTTGGCTGGAAAGTCCTCCTGCCGATTTCGTTGTTCATGGTCGTCGCGGTCGCCGGCGTGCTGGAATTTCGCGATTATCTGGGCGCGCCCCACTAGGAAGAACCAATGGCGATGAGATTGGATCAGGCCGCGCGATCGCTCTTTCTGGGGGAGTTCGTCTCGGCGTTGGCGCTGTCGGTGCGCTACATGTTCAAGCCCAAGGCGACGCTGAACTATCCCCATGAGAAAGGGCCGCTGTCGCCGCGCTTTCGCGGCGAGCACGCGCTGCGCCGCTATCCCAACGGCGAGGAGCGCTGCATCGCCTGCAAGCTCTGCGAGGCGATCTGCCCGGCCCAGGCGATCACCATCGAGGCCGGCCCGCGCCGCAACGACGGCACGCGGCGCACGACGCGCTACGACATCGACATGGTCAAATGCATCTATTGCGGCATGTGCCAGGAGGCCTGCCCGGTCGACGCCATCGTCGAAGGTCCGAATTTCGAATTCGCGGTCGAGACGCGCGAGGAATTGTTCTACGACAAGAACCGGCTTTTGGAGAATGGCGCGCGCTGGGAGCGCGAGCTGGCGCGCAACATCGCGATGGACGCGCCTTATCGGTGAAGACTTGATCCCTTCTCCCGCGGGCGGAGGAAGGGGTCGGAGGAGACGAGCATGTACGGCGACGCGATATTTTTCTGGGTTTTCTCCGCGACGCTGATCGGCTCGGCGCTGGCGGTGATCTTGGCGCGCAATCCCGTTCATTCGGTATTGTTCCTCATCCTTTCCTTCGTCGCCGCCGCGGGCCTGTTCCTGCTGATGGGCGCCGAATTCCTCGCCATGATCCTCGTCGTCGTCTATGTCGGCGCCGTCGCGGTGCTGTTCCTGTTCGTGGTGATGATGCTCGACGTCGATTTTGCCGAGCTCAAACAGGGCTTCCTGCAATATCTGCCGATCGGCGCGCTGATCGCCTTGTTCGTCGCCTTCGAGCTCGGCTATGTCGCGGTCGGCTGGACGCGCTCGAGCGAGGCCGCCGCCGCCGCCTCGCCGGCCGGCGCGATCGCCAATACCGCGGCGCTCGGGCGCGTGCTCTACACCCAATATTTCTATTTCTTCCAGGCGGCCGGGATGATCCTGCTGACGGCGATGATCGGGGCGATCGTCCTCACCCTGCGCCACCGCGTCGGCGTCAAGCGCCAGGACATTGCGACCCAGGTTGCGCGCAATTCGGCCAACGCCGTTGAGGTGCGCAAAGTCCCCTCCCGCGTCGGCATCTAGAGAGCGGCTGTCCCATGATCATCGGCCTCACCCATTATCTGACCCTCGCCGCCATCCTGTTCACCATCGGCGTCGCCGGCATCATTCTCAACCGCAAGAACATCATCATCATCCTGATGTCGGTCGAATTGATCCTGCTGTCGGTCAATATCAATCTCGTCGCCTTCTCCACCAATTCGGGCGATCTCACCGGCCAGATCTTCGCTTTGTTCGTCCTCACCGTGGCGGCGGCTGAAGCGGCGATCGGACTGGCGATATTGGTGACCTATTACCGCAATCGCGGCACGATCGCCGTCGAAGACATCAACGCGCTGAAGGGTTGAGACGGGCATGTACGATCTGATCGTCTTCCTCCCGCTGCTGGGCTTTCTTGTCGCCGGCCTGTTCGGCCCGCTGATCGGCGCGCGCAATTCCGAACTCGTCACGACGATCCCGCTCGGCATCTGCGCGTTTCTCGCCTGGGTGGCGTTTTTCATGGTCGGCTTCGGCCATGAGGAGCATGCGCAGGTCTTGCCGGTCGCCAATTGGTTCGTCTCCGGCAAACTGGCGGTCGACTGGGCCTTTCGCATCGACACGCTGACTGTCGTGATGCTGGTCGTGGTGACGACCGTGTCGTTCCTCGTGCATGTCTATTCGATCGGCTATATGGCGGAGGATCCGGGCCGGCCGCGCTTCTTCGCCTATCTCTCGCTGTTCACCTTCGCCATGCTGATGCTGGTGACGGCCGACAATCTCGTGCAGATGTTCTTTGGCTGGGAAGGGGTCGGCCTTGCCTCCTATCTGCTCATCGGCTTCTGGTACGAGAAGCCCTCGGCCAATGCGGCGGCGATCAAGGCGTTCATCGTCAACCGCATCGGCGACTTCGGCTTTGCGCTCGGCATATTCCTCGTCTTCGCTCTGACCGGCTCGGTCACGTTCGATGCGGTGTTCGGCGCCGCGCCCGGCATCGCCGGCAAGACGATCCATGTCTTCGGCGCCGATTTCGATGCCTGGACCATCACCTGCCTGCTGCTGTTCATGGGCGCGATGGGTAAGTCGGCGCAGTTCCTGCTGCACACCTGGCTGCCCGACGCGATGGAGGGCCCGACCCCGGTCTCCGCCCTCATTCATGCCGCAACCATGGTGACGGCCGGCGTGTTCATGGTGGCGCGGCTGTCGCCGCTGTTCGACCTTGCGCCCGTCGCGCTCAGCGTCGTGACGATCGTCGGCGCGACGACGGCGTTTTTCGCGGCGACCGTCGGCCTCGTCCAGAACGACATCAAGCGCGTCATCGCCTATTCCACCTGTTCGCAGCTCGGCTACATGTTCGTCGGCTTAGGGGTCGGCGGCTACAGCCTCGGCATATTCCACCTGTTCACGCACGCCTTCTTCAAGGCGCTGCTGTTCCTGGGCGCCGGCTCGGTGATTAACGCGATGCATCACGAGCAGGACATGCGCAACATGGGGGGCCTGCGCAAAGACATCCCGTTCACCTATTGGATGATGCTGATCGGCACGCTGGCGCTGACCGGCGTCGGCATTCCCTTCACCTCGATCGGCTTTGCCGGCTTCGTGTCGAAGGACGCGATCATCGAGGCGGCCTATGTCTCGCAGCGCCCGGGCGCCGTCTACGCTTTCCTTTGCGTCGTCGTCGCCGCCGGCTTCACCTCGTTCTATTCCTGGCGCCTCATCTTCATGACCTTCTTTGGCGAGCGCCGCTCGATGGCCGACGCGCATGGCCACGCCCATGGCGCGATTCATGAGGACGATGCTCACGCGCACGACGAGCCGCTCCCCGACGATCACGGCCATGGCCACGACCACACGCCCCATGAATCGCCGCAGGTGATGCTGATTCCGCTCGCCGTGCTGGCGCTCGGCGCGGTCGTCGCGGGCTTCGCGTTCCGGCACTTCTTCATCGGCGGCGGCTTCGAAGGCTTCTGGAAGGAGGCGCTGTTCCTCGCGCCGGACAACAAGATTCTCGAGCAGATGGAAACCGCGCCCTGGCTCGTCTCGCTGCTGCCGACCTTGATGATGGCCGGGGGATTCGTTGTCGCCTATTACATGTATATCGTGGAGCCCGGCGCGCCGCGCGCGCTCGCCCAGCAGAATCCGATCCTCTACCGGTTCCTGCTCAATAAATGGTATTTCGACGAGATCTACGATTTCCTGTTCGTGCGCCCGGCGTTCTGGCTGGGGCGGCTGTTCTGGAAGGGCGGCGACGGCTTCCTCATCGACGGCCTCGGGCCTGACGGCGTTTCGGCGCGCGTCATCGACGTGACGCGCAATGTCGTGCGGCTGCAGACCGGCTACATCTATCACTACGCCTTCGCGATGCTGCTGGGCGGGGCGGCCTTCATCACGTGGTTTCTGGTCGGGGGAATCCGCTGATGTTCGGCTTTGGCATACTCTCCGGCCTGCTGATCCTGCCGATCGTCGGCGTCGCCGCATTGTTGCTGCTGCGCGGCGACGACGAGGCGACGCGCAACAATGCGCGCTGGATCGCGCTATGGACGACGATCGCGACCTTCGTCCTCTCGCTTTTCGCCTGGGCCGAGTTCAACACCGGCGCTGCCGGCTTCCAGCTTGTCGAGCAGCGCGCCTGGTTCTCGCCGGGCATCGCCTACCGGCTCGGCGTCGACGGGCTCTCGATGCCCTTCGTGCTGCTGACGACCTTCCTGATGCCCTTCTGCATCGGCGCCTCGTGGCTGTCGATCGAGAAGCGCGTCAAGGAATATATGATCGCTTTCCTCGTGCTGGAGACGCTGATGATCGGCGTCTTCGAGGCGCTCGATCTCCTGCTGTTCTATCTGTTCTTCGAGGGCGGCCTCATTCCGATGTTCCTCATCATCGGCATCTGGGGCGGCAAGAACCGCGTCTATGCGGCGTTCAAGTTCTTTCTCTACACGCTGCTGGGCTCGCTGCTGATGCTGCTGGCGATCATGGCGATGTATTGGTACGCCAAGACGACGGACATCACCGTGCTGCTGCACACTGATTTCCCCGCCGGCATGCAGAAATGGCTGTGGCTGGCGTTCTTCGCCTCCTTCGCCGTCAAAATGCCGATGTGGCCGGTCCATACCTGGCTGCCCGACGCGCATGTCGAGGCGCCGACCGCCGGTTCGGTGATCCTGGCCGGCATCCTCCTCAAGATGGGCGGCTATGGTTTCATCCGCTTTTCCTTGCCGATGTTCCCGGACGCCTCGCATTATTTCGCGCCGCTCGTCTTCGCCCTGTCGATCATCGCGATCATCTACACTTCGCTGGTCGCCCTCGTTCAGGAGGATATGAAGAAGCTCATCGCCTATTCCTCGGTCGCCCATATGGGCTTTGTGACGATGGGCCTGTTCTCGATGAACGCGCAGGGCGTCGAGGGCGCGGTGTTCCAGATGATCTCGCACGGGCTCGTTTCGGCCGCTCTGTTCCTTTGCGTCGGCGTCGTCTACGACCGCATGCATACGCGCGAAATCGCCGCCTATGGCGGCCTCGTGCAGCGCATGCCGCGCTATGCCGTCGCGCTGATGATCTTCACTTTGGCCAATGTCGGCCTGCCCGGCACGTCGGGCTTCATCGGCGAGTTCCTCACCCTCATCGGCGCGTTCCAGGCCAATAGCTGGGTCGCGCTATGGGCGACGACCGGGGTCATCCTGTCGGCGGCCTATGCGCTTTATCTCTATCGGCGGGTGATTTTCGGGGTGATCGACAAGCCGAGCCTGCTGCATATCGCCGATCTGTCGAAGCGCGAGATCGCCATTCTGGCGCCGCTCGTCGTGCTGACCCTCTATTACGGCGTGCATCCGCAGCCGATCATCGACGCGAGCGCCGCCTCCGCCGAAGCCCTCATCAAAGGCTTCGAGCAGGCGCTGGCTGTGACCAAAACCGCCGGGCTGTAGGGGCTGGAAATGAATGTGACGGCCTTGTCTCTGCCGACCGTCCTGCCGGAATTCATTCTGGCGGGCGGCATATTGGCGCTGGTTCTGCTTGGCGCGCTGCGCGGCGAGCGCTCGGTGTGGATGGTGACCGAAATCGCCGTCGCCCTACTCGGAATCGTGCTGATCGTGCTCATCGCCAATCACGGCTCCAAAGGCGTCACCTTCTACGGCGCCTTCACCGACGATGCGTTCAGCCGCTTCATGAAGGCGCTGGCGCTGATCGGCTCGCTGACGACGCTGGTGCTGTCGGTCGATTTCATGCGCCGCGAGAAGATCGCCGGCTTCGAATTCCCGATCCTCGTCCTGCTGTCGACGCTCGGCATGATGATGCTGATCTCGGCCAGCGATTTCATCGCGCTTTACCTCGGCCTCGAATTGATGAGCCTGGCGCTCTATGTCGTCGCCGCCTATCACCGCGACAACGCCAAGGCCTCCGAAGCCGGCCTCAAATATTTCGTGCTGGGCGCCTTGTCTTCCGGCATGCTGCTCTACGGCGCCTCGCTGATCTACGGCTTTGCCGGCACGGTGTCGTTCGCCGGCGTCGCGCTCGCCATCCAGGGCCAGGCGAGCGTCGGCGTCGTGTTCGGCCTGGTGTTCCTGCTGGCCGGCCTCGCCTTCAAGATTTCCGCGGTGCCGTTCCATATGTGGACGCCCGACGTCTATGAAGGCGCGCCGACGCCGGTCACCGCCTTTTTCGCCTCGGCGCCGAAAATGGCCGCGATGGCGGTGCTGGTGCGCGTCGTCACGACGGCCTTTCCGGGGGTCGCCGGCGAATGGCGCCAGATCATCGTATTCATATCGATCGCCTCGATGGCGCTCGGCTCCTTCGCGGCGATCGGCCAGACCAATATCAAGCGGCTGATGGCCTATTCGTCGATCGGCCATATGGGTTTCGCCCTCGTCGGGCTTGCCGCCGGCACGACCGACGGCGTGCACGGCGTCATCCTCTACATGTCGATCTATCTCCTGATGACGCTGGGGACTTTCGCGGCCATTCTTTCGATGAAGCGCGACGGCGTCTATGTCGAGACGATCTCCGATCTTGCGGGCCTTGCCCGCACCAACGGGCCGATGGCGTTTTTCCTCGGCGCGATGATGTTTTCGCTCGCCGGCATTCCGCCGCTCGCCGGATTCTTCGCCAAATTCTATGTGTTCGCCGCGGCGATCGAAGCCCATCTCTTCGCGCTGGCGGTGATCGGCGTGCTGTGCAGCGTGGTCGGCGCCTTCTACTATCTGCGCATCGTCAAGGTGATGTATTTCGACGAGCCGGCCAGGGCCTTCGATCCGAGCGGGCTGGCGGCGCGGGTGGTGCTGGCGCTGTCGACGGCGCTCATCATCTTCTATGCCTTGGCGCCGGCCCCTCTCACCGACGCCGCCATGGCGGCGGCCAAGTCGCTGTTTTGAAGACGGGCGCGCCGCCGCACGAAGCCGAGATTCTCTCGTCGGGATGGCGCGTCGAGCGCCGCGCCCGCGTCGGCTCCACCAATGACGAAGCGCGGGCGCGGGCCGAGGCCGGCGATCCCGGGCGGCTGTGGATCCTCGCAAACGAACAGAGCCGGGGCAGGGGGCGGCGCGGCCGCGTCTGGGCCTCGCCCGCCGGCAATCTCCATGCAAGCGCGCTGCTGATCGATCCCTCGCCCGTGGCGATCGCTGCGCAGATCGGCTTTGTCGCCGGCGTCGCGCTGCGCCGCGCCCTCGGCAATCTCGGGGCCGGCGGCGAGGTCGCGCTGAAATGGCCCAACGATCTCGTCTGGCGCGGCGCCAAGCTCGCCGGCCTCCTTGTCGAGGGCGTCGCGCTCAGCGACGGCCGGCTCGCCTGCATCGTTGGGATCGGCGTCAACTGCCTCTATGCGCCGAGCGGGCTCGACTATCCCGTCGACAGTCTCTCCAACGCCCTGGGTCGCGCCGTGACGCCCGAGGACCTCTTCGCCCTCCTTGCCCCAAGCTTTGAAGAAGCCCTGGTCCTGTGGCGGCGCGGCGCCGGCTTTGCCGCGATCCGCGCGCAATGGCTCGCCCATGCCGCCGGGCTCGGCGGCCCCATCCGCATCGGCGGCGCGCAAGGGTTTCGCGAGGGCGCTTTCGAGACTCTCGACGAGCAGGGCCGCCTCATGCTGCGCGGCGAAAAGGGGCTCGAGACCGTGGAAGCGGGCGATCTGTTCCTCGTCCGCGAAGCCGCCGGCGGTTAGAAAGCGATTGCTTTTTTCAGCGAATTAGGCGCCGGTCGCGGCCAGACAATGCGATAATCCCCATCCTTTCGGAAAGCATCGAATTAATGACTGATGAGAACGAACTGGTCTTCGCCCCGCTTGGCGGTCTTGGCGAGATCGGCATGAATTGCGCCCTTTACGGCTTCGGCCCGCCCAAGAAACGCAAATGGCTGATGGTCGACCTCGGCCTCGCCTTCGCCGGCGAGGACCTGCCCGGCGTCGATCTCATCCTGCCCGACATCAAATTCATCGAAAAGGTGAAGAAGGACCTCGTCGGCATCATCATCACCCACGCCCATGAGGATCATATCGGCGCGCTCGCCGAGCTGTGGCCGCGCCTTGGCGTGCGCGTCTATGCGACGCGCTTTGCCGCCGGCCTGTTGGAGGCGCGCCGCCTCAACGAGCCCGGCGCGCCGAAGATTCCCTTCGAGATCGTCGCGCAGGGCGGCCATGTGACGATCGGCCCGTTCGACGTGGAATTCATCGCCGTCGCCCATTCGATTCCCGAAAGCTGCGCTTTGGCGATCCGCACGCCGGCCGGCCTCATCGTGCATACCGGCGACTGGAAGATCGACGCGACGCCGCTGGTCGGCAGGCCGACCGACGAGGCGCGCCTGCGGGCGCTCGGCGACGAGGGCGTGCTGGCGTTGATCTGCGATTCCACCAATGTGCTGCGCGAGGGCGAAAGCCCTTCCGAGGCGGATGTCGCAAAGAACCTCGCCGCGCTGGTCGGTGAGGCGCCCGGCCGCGTCGTCATCACCACTTTCGCCTCCAATGTCGCGCGCCTGCGCGCCGCCGCCGAAGCGGGCCTCGCCAACGGCAAGCAGGTGATGGTGATCGGCCGCGCGATGGAGCGCGTGCTCGCGGTGGCGCGCGAATGCGGCTATCTCGACGGGCTGCCGGCCTTTCTCGGCCAGGATCATTTCGACCGCATTCCGCGAAACAAGGTGCTGGCTTTGGCGACGGGCAGCCAGGGCGAGCCGCGCGCCGCTCTGGCGCGCATCGCCGAGGACGAGCATCCGACCGCGACGCTGGCGCCCGGCGACATCGTCGTGTTCTCCTCGCGCACCATTCCCGGCAACGAAAAAGCGGTCGGCAAAATCGTCAACGGCCTCGTCGCCCAGGGCATCGAGGTCATCACCGACCGCACGCAGCTCGTCCATGTCTCGGGCCATCCGCGCCGCGCCGAACTCGCCAAGATGTACGCCTGGCTGCGGCCGAAGATCGCCATTCCCGCCCATGGCGAGGCGGTGCATCTGTCCGAACACGCCAGCTTTGCGCGCGCCCAGGGCGTCAGCGAAGTCGTGCGCGCCCTGAACGGCGACATCGTGTTGCTGGCCGCCGGGCAAGCGGGGATCATCGGCCAGGTCGATCACGGCCGGCTCTACAAGGACGGCGAAATCCTGCTGCCGCCGGGCGACGATTGCATCGCCCAGCGCCGCCGCCTGTCCTTTGCCGGCGTCGTTTCGATCGCGCTCGCTCTGTCGCCCAAGGGTGATCTTTCCGGCGATCCCGACGTGATGATCGCCGGGCTTCCCGGCCGCACGCGGCAGGGCGCGGGGATGGACGAAGTCGTCGACACGGCGATTTTCGAAACGTTCGAGAGCCTGCCGCGCGGCAAGCGCCGCGACGCCGACGCGGTCTCCACCGCCATCGAACGCGCGGTGCGCAATGCGGTCAACGCCGCCTGGGGCAAGAAGCCGGCGGTGCACGTGCTCGTGGTGGAAGTCTAGAGGGCGAGGCGATGCTGGAGCGCTTGAACCATGTCGCGATCGCGGTGAGGGATCTGGCCGCAGCGAGCGCGCGCTACCGCGATCAGCTCGGCGCGGAAGTGTCGGCGCCGTCGTCGCTGCCCGAACATGGCGTGAGCGTCGCCTTCGTCGAATTGCCCAACGCCAAGATCGAGCTCCTGGAGCCGCTCGGCGAGAATTCGCCGATCGCCAAATTCCTCGAAAAAAACCCGGACGGCGGCATTCACCACCTGTGCTACGAAGTCGACGACATCCTGTCGGCGCGCGACCGGCTTATCGCGGCCGGCGCGCGGATCCTTGGCGACGGCGAGCCCAAAATCGGCGCCCACGGCAAGCCCGTGCTGTTCCTGCACCCGAAGGATTTCAACGGGACGCTGCTGGAGCTGGAACAGGCGTAGGGCGGGTACTCAATAACCAGTCCTCTAAGCGCGGCTCAACTGATTTCCACTTTGCGCGGGAAGCGACCGAACGGGTCTTCGCGTCGATGGAGACCAAGGTTCAGCTAGCGGCTGCTTGGGTGATCTGATAGCATTTCACTTGTTTCCTCAGTCGTTTTAGGGGGCGACGATGGCCTGTTCGATGTCTGAAGGAAGGTATTTCAAGAGAGTGCGTGTTTGTGCGGCGCTAACGATGGCGGTCATGATCGGAGCAGCGCCCCTCGAACGCGCCTTCGCCTGGGGCTCCGGGGGTGGCGGGGGCGGGGCGCCCCCTGCGAAGGAAACGACATACGACGGGATGATGAAGCAACCTAGGAAAGAACTGGCCGACAAACAGAAAAAATGGGACGAAAAGACACGGCAAGAAAATTCGCAGTACCAGCCGCCAACCGGGTTCACCATCGGAAACCCCGGCAATATGTTCGACTCGAAGTAGCAGCGCGCCAGAAGCTTTTCTATCGGCGCGCGACCGGCTCATCGCGGCCGGCGCGCGGATTCTTGGCGACGGCGAGCCCAAAATCGGCGCCCACGGCAAGCCCGTGCTGTTCCTGCACCCGAAGGATTTCAACGGGACGCTGCTGGAGCTGGAACAGGCGTAGGGCGAGCGCGTTCTCCGCAGGGGTCGTCATTGCGAGCGCCGCTCAACTGATTTCCGCTTTGCGCAGGAAGCGACCGAACGGGCCTTCCCGTTGATGGAGACCAAAGTCCAGCTAGCGGTTGGTTCGGTGATCTGATAGCATTTTACTAGTTTCTTCGGTCGTTTTTGGGGGGCGACGGTCTCCGTGGCCGTCGCGGCGAAATGGATAAAACTCGCTGCATCATCGGAGGGTGAAGATGAGCAAATCTCTTGTTGCCGGAAAGCGTCCGCTTGCGATTTTTGCGGCTCTGTCAATCACCGTCGCCATGGCCGGCGCGCCGGTCGAACGCGCCTTCGCGTGGGGAGCGGGCGGCGGCGGCGGCAGCGGGGGTCCCGCCCAAAAAAGCAAGCTCGACAAGACTCTCGAAAAGATCAATCACGATGACAGCGTCCGCGAAGCGAAAGAACAACGGGAAAGGGAGAATGGACAGAGGGACGATAAGAAAGAACAAGCAAAAGAAGATTCGCAGTACAGGCCCGGCTTTGCATTTGGGCCCGGTGGGGACATGAACCTAAGCAAATAGAGCTTGGCTTGCCCGGTTTTCTGCGACGATGGAACAAGCGAGCGAACGCCATGGCTACCCATGACCTTCCACGCCTCGCGGTATCGAAGAACGGTTCGCGTCGAGGAGCCTGGAAGGCGATCTCGAACGTCGGTGGTCCTTCGCTCGGCCGGCGGCGCGCTCCTCGGGCTCTGCCTCGCGCTGTCGCCCGCCGCCAAGGCCGGCGACGCGCTGCCCTGGGGACAATCCTCCGATAGGCTCGCCTGGGAGACCTTCGCGACCGCCATGGCCCCGGCAGGCCTGCCGGGCAGCGCCCAGCGCGAATTCGAGACCTGGGCGTCGGACGAGGACCTCTACATCAAATCGCCGCCCGAATGGCCCGTGCTCGGCGCGCGCGAGCCGACGCCGCCCTGCAAGCAATCGTTCGATCCCGAGATGGCGACCGCCGCGCGCTTCCCGCTCGACGCCTGCATCATGGAGGATATCCGCCGCAACTGGGCGGCCTATCGCTACATCGTCGCCCGCGGCCTCTATTCGAAGCAGGGGCTCGCGGACGCATTCAGGCAAGGCGTCAAGGTCGACCTGCCTGCGGATGCCGTCCAGGTCAAGGCCGACTGGATGAAGATCGGCGATCTCACACGCTGGCTCGGCGTCGACGAAGCGACGGTGCGCAAGAACTACTACGTCAAGAGCGAGCCCGACGGCGCGTCGTCCGTCGATTACGCGTTGCTCGGCGTGCATCTCAACGCCAAGCGGTTGAAGAACTGGGTCTGGGCGACGTTCGAGCATCGCGCCAATCCAGGGCGTTGCGACGACATCGGCTGCCACGATTCCTTCGGCGCGATCATCGCCGATATCCCCGGCAGGACGCCGGCGAGCGAGGATTACGGCGATTGCGCGAAGTCGCCCGCCGCGCTCGCGCTGTTCGCGAGCGAGGGGCTGGAGCCGGTCTGGCGAAACTATTGCCTCAAGGGATCGCAGACCGATTTCCTCGACAGCGACGGCGAACCGAAGCGGCTCGGCAATTCGCTCGTCGATCGCATCAACGGCCGCATTCCGATGGCGCATTCCTCCTGCATGACCTGCCATGCGCTGGCCTCCTTCGACGCTTCGGGCGAGGTCACCCGCGGCTTCGCCGAAAATGCGATCGGCACGGTCGATCCCGCGCAACTCCAGAATCTCATGACCAACGGCTTCGTCTGGGGCGTCATGCTGCTGCGGCCGCCGCCGGACGGTCCGGAGAGGCCGGAGCCCTAGCGGCTCAACCCGCCGCCGCCGCGGCCGGCCGCGTCATCGCCCAGGCCGCGCCCGCGCAGCCGATCTGGACGAGGCCGCCGAGCAGCATCGCAAGACGCAGGCCCTCCGGGCCGCCATGCACCATCGCGAAGGCGGTGCCGAGCACCGCGACGCCGAATGTCGCGCCCGCCATGCGCGCGACATTGATGAGGGCGGAGGCGGTTCCCGAGCGCGCCGCGCCGACCGCGCCGACCGCCGCGCCCATCAGCGGGCCGGTCGCCAGGCCCATTCCCAATCCGGTCAGCGTCAGTCCGACCAGCGCCGGGGCGAGCGAGGCCTCAAACGCCGTCACGCCGATCGTCAGCAGGCCGACGCCGATGATCGCGACGCCCCCGGCGGTAATGAGGCGCACGCCGAACCTTTCGACCAGCGCGCCCGAAAACGGCGAGACGGCGACGAACACCGCGGCCATCGGCATCAGCGCCAGTCCGGCGCCCAGGGCGCCCAGCCTGCCCGCGCTTTGCCAGGCCAGCGGCAGCAGGAACAGAGCGCCATACATGCCGAAGGTCATGCCGGTCGTCGCGGTTATCGCGGCGCGGAATCCGCACGTTGTGAAAATGTCGAGCGGGACCAGCGCCGCCGGCCCTGTCTTGGCTTCCGCCCTGAGGAACAATCCAAGCGCGAGCGCCGCGACGAGGAAGGCGGCGATGGCGAGGATCGGCGTCGCATGCGCCTCGATGGCCGCGAAGGCGAGGCCGCCCAGGGCGATCGCGCCAAGAAGCTGGGCGGGAGCGTCGAAGCGCCGGTTCTTCGGATCGGAAGATTCGGGGATCGCCAGGATCGCCAGCAGGATGGCGGCAAGGCCGAGCGGGACCACCACGACGAATATGCTGCGCCAGCCGAACCCGTTGATCAGCAGGCCGCCGAGCGTCGGGGCGATCGCGAAAGCCACGCCGTTGCAGGCCGCCCAGACCCCGAGCGCGCGGCCGCGCTCGACCGGATCGGGCCAGACCACCCGGATGATCGCCAGCGAGGCGGGGATGAGGAGGGCCGCCCCGAGGCCGGCGAGCGCGCGGCCGAGGATCAGCACGACGATGGAAGGCGCAAAGGCGCAGACCAGCGATCCCGCGGTGAAAATCGCCGCCCCGGCGATGAAAATGCGCCGCCGGCCGTAGAGATCGGCGAGCTGGCCGCCGGTCAGCAGCAGCACGGCGTAGATCAGGTTATAGGCGTCGACCGCCCATTGCAGCGCCTGGACGCCGGCGGAGAAATATTCGCCGATCGGCCGCACCGCCAGATTGACGACGGCGGTGTCGACCTGGGCGACGAGCACGGCGAGGCACAGCGCGGCGAGCGTGATCCAGCGGGCGTTGAAGACGACGCCGGCGGGGCGCGACAGAGAAATTCCATCCATGGGTTTCAGCCTCTTTCTTGGAGGCTCCGTTCTATCGGAGTATAGGATCGGATGCTTCGATGCGCATCGAACCATTCAGGCCGCCGCCTGAGATAGAACCTTCTATAGGACCGGAGGGTTGCATGTCCGCTTTGCCGAGTTTTTCCGCCACCGCCTTTCTTCTCGCCGATCCCGCCCGCGCGGCGATGCTGACGGCTTTGCTGGACGGGCGCGCCCTGCCGGCCGGCGAATTAGCCTATGCCTCGGGCGTCACCGCGCAGACCGCAAGCTCGCATCTGGCCAAGCTGCTGGAGGGAGGCCTCGTGATGGTCGAGACGGAGGGGCGCCATCGCTACTACCGCCTCGCCGGCGCCCATGTCGCGCAGGCTCTGGAGCATCTGGCCGCCATCCGGCCTCAGGCGCCGGCGCGGCGTCAGACGCTGAGCCCGCAGGTTCGCCAGCTTCGTTTCTGCCGCTGCTGCTACGATCACCTGGCCGGCCAGGTGGGGGTCGCGGTCACGCAAGCCATGCAGGCGCGCGGCTATATCGCGCCCGCGCCGGACAAGCGATTCACCGCGCCGCCGGCCGGCCTTGCCTGGTTCGGCGCGATCGGCCTCGACGTCCCAGCGATCAAGCCGACGCGGCGCGGTCTGGCGCGCCAATGTCTCGACTGGACCGAACGCACCCATCATCTGGCCGGGCCGCTCGGCGTTCAATTGTTGCGCGTGTTTTGCGAGTCCGGCTGGCTGCGCCGCGCCAAGGACTCGCGCGCCGTCGACGTCACGCCCAAGGGCTGGCTCGAGCTGAAGCGCCATTTCGACCTCGACGAGGCGACGCTGCGCGCGGCGTAATCGTCACTGCTGCGCGTTGCGGCCGCACGCCCCCGGGACCGCGACCGTCCCGGTCGCCTCTTCTTGCAACCTCGGCCTTTAGGGTCACCGTTCAAGAGCGGGCGGGACGCCCGCGCTCCCAGTCTAATGGCCGAGGAACCCCATCAGGCTGCCGAACGCGGCGCTGGTCATCGTCGCATGGCCGCTGGCGCGCACGATGAGTTTTGCCCCATCCTGCGCGAAGGCGGCGGTTTCGATCGTCACGTCGAGGCCGGGCAGCGGCGGGATGGCGGCGCGGGCCCGCGCGGTGTCGAGCAGCTTGCTCAATTGCAGCGTCAGCAGCCCGTTGACGTCGCCCACGAACGCGTTCGCGGCCTCGGTGGTCAAGGGATCGCCGGTCGCCAGCGTCGCCGGTCCCGTGAGCCGCAGCGCGACCGATTGGGGGCTGGCGACATAGAGTTCGACCGGCGCGGATATAGTGACGCTGTCGGAGGCGATCTCGGTCTTCAGCATCTCGCCAAGGATCTTCTTGCACAGCCAGACCGTGACATGGCCGGAAAGATCGATCACCGCGCTGGCGCCGGCCGGCGTGATCTTCGCCGCATCGACGCTGTTGACGACGACATTGATGTTCTTGTGGGCGCAGGGATCGCGCGGCAGGCGCAGGCCGCGCGCGATGGCGAGGGCATGATCCTGGATGGATTTGAGATCGCCGCTCGCCGAGGCCTTGATCGTCATGGAATCGGCGTCGGTATGCACGTCGAGGGCGCCGGCTATGGGGATTTGCACGGGCACGCCCGCGACCGTCAGCGGCAGGCTTTTTGGGCCGACGTCGAGCGCGAGCGAGGCGCCGGGCCAGCCGCAGGCCGCCGCCGCGACAAAGCCGATAAGAATGCGGCGCTTCAACAAGTCTTTCATCAACGTCCCCGCCTGGGCCATTTGGAAAACGCTATCTCGGCTGGGCAATGCGCACAAATCAAGGCGGGTGGCACTGGCGCTGGCCGCCCGCCTCGCTCTATTATGTGCGCTGCAACAACAGGCGTGAAGGGGCGGCCCATGCTGGAAAACCTGAAGGCCAAGAATCGCGCCTGGGCGGCGCGCAAGATTTCGATCGATTCCGACTTCTTCCGGCGGCTCGCCCGCCAGCAGGCGCCCGAATATCTGTGGATCGGCTGTTCCGACAGCCGCGTGCCGGCCAATGAAATCGTCGATCTCGATCCCGGCGAATTATTCGTGCACCGCAACGTGGCCAATCTCGCGCCGCCGCAGGACGCCAATTATCTCTCCGTGCTGCAATTCGCCGTCGACGTCATCAAGGTCAAGCATATCATGGTGGTCGGCCACTACGGCTGCGGCGGCGTCGCCGCGGCGGTCGATGGGCAGCGCCGCGGCCTCGTCGATCACTGGCTGCATCCGATCCGCGAAGTGTTCCACGACCATCGCCACGAACTCGAGGCGATTCCCGAGGAGCGCGCCCGCCTCAATCGCCTGTGCGAACTCAACGTGATCCGCCAGGTGCGCAACGTCGCCTCCGACGTTTTCGTCCAGGACGCCTGGGCGCGCGGCCAGGATCTTTGCGTGCACGGCTGGGTCTATTCGCTGGCGACCGGGCTCATCACCGACCTCAACGTGACGGTGACGGGGCCGGAGGAGGAGGCGGGCTAGGGGATTTAGGTTGCGCGAGAGTCCTTGGCGCCCTGACTTATCAAGGTTTGCCGGCGGCGGCGACAAATGGATCGAGCAGGCGAAACGTCTGCGCAGGCTGTTCGATCCATGGAAGGTGTCCAGCCTCGGCGACGATTTCGAACTGCGCGCCCGGGATCGCTGCGGCGTAAGCGCGACCGTATTCCTTGGTGACCACGCGATCCGACTCGCCCCAGAGCACGAGGGTCGGGACGTTGATCCCCTTCAATCGACCGAGCAGGGTCGGATCGTAACCGTATGTCTCGCTCGAGAACAACACGGTCGCCGCCGCGTTGGCGCGCATCATGGCGATCCGCTCGGGCGTCGGCGGAGGGGCGCCGGCGCCGAATTTGGCGGGGTCGTGGAAAGCCGCCTGGGCCAGCTGTTGCGGGGTGAAGCCCGTGATGTTGGTGATCGGGTGGCCTGCGACGTCCACGCCGACGCCGTTGATAATGACGAGCCCCGCGACTCGACGGGCGGCGTCGCGCAGCGCGATCTCGGCGCCGAGCCATCCCCCGAGCGAAGACCCGATCAGGAGGACATCCCTCAGGTCGCGCTCGTCGAGGAATTGCCCATAGGCGTCGGCGAGCGAGGCGATCGTGCCGATCGACTCCGGCCGCGGCGTTCCGTCCCAGCCAGGATGCGTTGGCGTGACGACATGCGCATTTTCAGCAAGGTGCGCCGATAGGCCCGCCATTGTTGCTGGGCCGCCCCCGCCATGTAAAACTAGGATATTTCGTCCATTGCCGCTCTCGGAGATTTTCATGGTTGCACCCGCTGGATTCGAAGAGAGGACCGGCTCAAACTGTGCGCCTGAGCGATCGGAATACGCCCGCCGGCGCCCCGCTCGATTTCGGGTCGAGGCGAGGCACGCCTCGCGGTCGCTTGACGATATCACTATGTTTATATAAATATCCTTATATGTCAAGTTCTCCTGAACGTCTGGGCTGGCTAATCAAACGCGTTCAGTACGGCCACCATCGAGAGTTGGACAAGCGCCTTGCGCCGCTGGGCGTAAGTCTTGTTCAGTGGAACGCGCTTCGAGAGATCGAACAGAATCCTCGGTGTTCGCAGCGCCATCTTGCGGAAAAAACTTTCAATTCGGACCAGGCGTTGGGAACCTTGCTGAAGCGCATGCAGGCCGCCGGCCTGATCGAGTCCGAACCTGGGATTGGCCGCGCGAATGTCCAAACGCTTACGGCAAAGGGCCACGAACGGCTGAACGACGGACAGAAAATCATGTCCGAGGTGACCCAGAGATCATTTTCGCCGCTCACCGGCGCCGAGCGCGATGAACTGGCGCGCCTGCTCGGCAAGATTCTCGGCGCATGAGGGGCGCCGACGCCCTACGACACGGAATTGTCGATAATTTGGATTGGAACGCAGGCCGATTTTGGGAGGAAGAAATGCCGTGCTCTCGAGTACGGCCGCTTGCGCTGGTCACAGGGGCGTCCTCGGGCATAGGGTCGGCCTTTGCCGAGCTCTCGCCAATCCAGGGACATGAATCTTGATGGCGGTATCCCGGGCGAAGGACACAAACCCATGCGCATGACCGGCAACACCATTCTCATTACGGGCGGCGGCAGCGGCATTGGGCTTGCGCTGGCCAGGCGCTATGCCGCGCGCGGCAATCGCGTCATCGTCAGCGGCCGGCGGGCCGAGGCGCTGGCGGCGGCAAAACGCGACATGCCCGCCCTCGAGACGCTGCAGAGCGACGTGTCGAACGAAGGGGGCCGCGCGGCATTGGTCGAGGAGGCCCGCAGACGCTTTCCGGCGCTGAACGTGCTCGTCAACAACGCGGGCATCCAGAACCGTCCGGCGCCGCTGCTGCAGCCCCAAGATTGGTCGGCGCACCGGGCTGAACTGGCGACCAATCTCGACGCCCCGCTGCATCTCACCATGCTGCTATTGCCCCACTTGGCCGAGGCCCCGTTCGGCGCGGTCGTCAACGTCACATCGGGCTTGGCCTTTGCGCCCTTTGCCGTCATGCCGACTTACTGCCTCACCAAGGCGGCGCTGCACTCGTTCACGCTCAGCCTGCGACATCAGCTCAAAGACACCGCGCTCGACGTGGTCGAGATCGTGCCGCCGGCCGTCAACACGGATTTGGGCGGGCCAGGCCTCCACACGTTCGGGGTCAATGTGGATGCCTTCGCCGACAGCATTTTTGCGCGGCTGGAAAAGGGCGAGACGGAAATCGGCTACGAGACGTCCGAAGTGCGGCGCTTGGCCAGCCGTCAGGAGCTGGACGCGTATTTTGTCCAGATGAATGCGCCGCGTGGGTGAAGCGGGCGGACGATGCGAGTAGCAGGCGCGGCGCCTTCAGCGACCCTCGGCGGCGGGCCGCGCGTCAATTGTCGGGGCGCGAACACGACGCGTAGTCCCTGGCGGGGTGCAGGGCGACGACAAAGCGGCCTCGAGGATCGATACAGCCCCAGCTTCCCCCGACATAGGAGGAAGGCTCGCCCTCGGACACCGTCCGGCACCCCTTGCAAACCACGGCGAGCCCGTTCTCGAACGGATAGGCTCCGTCAAACTGCGCTGGAATGACCGTCCTTAGACTCCGGTCGATGTAGCCGATCTTCTTGCCGTTCGCAGAACGCGCCAGGCCGCTTACGAACGGGTCCGCGCCATTGTCCAATGTCATGACGGGCGCCGAACGGCCGTCGCGCGCCACATATCGCCAGCCGCCGACATAGACGCTGGCGAGGCCGCGTTCGTCATAGGCCATCCCTCCGAGGCGCCGGCGGGCGAAACGCACCTCGCCCTTCGCGCCGTTCCAGGCGCAATGGGGAAAGGTCGACATTTCGCCGCCCGCCCTTGGCGCATAGGCGCAATCGAGGGGAGCGCGTCCTCCTGTCTGGACCGCAATCGCAAGCGCTAGTGCGAGGAGGCTCATCGGGCAATTGTCGCATGGCAAGCGGGAGCGCGCTATGGGGCGAGAGCCACCGCGAAGTCATTCCGCGGCAAAATGTGCGTTTTCACATGTCGTGGCCAGCGCTAACGCGATGACTGGGTCAGGACGAAGGTCGGGTGCGTCAGCCCCGAAGCTTGGCGATCTCCGCCCTCGCCGCACCGACGAGCTCATCGTTGGTGTGGGCGTGTCCCCAGAGTCCCCAGCCGCCCGGCGCCGCTTCCGTCAGAAGCACCCAGGTCCGCTTCTTCAGGCCTGGATCGTTCGCGGCCGCGGCGACAAGGTCGGTGAGCTGCGACACGACGGCGATCTGTTTTTCGCGGTCGAGCGCGCCGGCGTTAGTGAGCACCTGAACGCGCACATAGCCGCCGTCGCCGTCGACATTGGCGATGGCCCCGGCGGCCATTTCGTGGACGAAGGCTGCAGTGTTCTGGCGGAACATCGGGATGTCGGGGACCTTCTCGACGCCCTTCACCACGGCGGCGGCGTCGGCCGCCAGTTTGTGGGCGTCGGCGAAGGCGCCGGCGGTTGCATAGATGTCGATCATCGGCATGGCGAAGCGCTCCCATTCTGGTGTTGCCTCAGTCAGAGCTCGGCCGATGGCTTAGCCGATCGTCAGCACTGGCGGCGTGAAGGAAACCGGACTATTCCTGGGACGCGTGGACGCGTCCAGGGAATAGCCTCTACGTAGCAGCGACGCTTAACTGATTGACGGATGCGGCAGCCTCTTCGATGAGCTTGGCTGTTTCCTTCGGGTGAGACATGTAGGCCACATGGCTCGACTTCACTTCGACCGTCTTGGCCTTGGCGCGCCTGGCCATCATGCGTTCCTGATCCGGATTGATCGATCGGTCTTCGGTAGCCACCATGTACCAGGTGGGTTTGTGCTTCCAGGCGGGATTCTTGACCTGGTGGGTGAATGAATCGGTGGAGATCGGCACCTGCGATATGGCCATGAACTCAGCCTCATCCCGTGGAATGTCCGCGGCGAAGTCCGCCGTGAAATGCGCCTGGTCAATCCACCAAAGTCCGTTGCTGTCCGATTGGAACGCCTTGGAGGCTTGCGGCACGGCCTGTTCGATCGATGCACAGCTTTCCCCTTCATCGAGGGCGAAGGCGGCAATATAGACAAGCGCTTTGACGTTTGGATGGTTGCCGGCCTCGGTGATGATTGACCCGCCGTAGCTGTGGCCGACCAGAACCACCGGCCCGCCCATGGCGTCGATTGCGGCCTTCGTGTACTTTTGGTCGTCGGCGTACGAGGTCTCGGGAGGCTGCGCCACCGACACCTTGTAGCCACCATTCCTAAGGATGTCGGCGACCCTCTTCCAGCCGGAGCCGTCCGCGAAAGCCCCGTGCACCAGGACCACGTTCTCAATATGCTGCGCCATGATCATTCTCCTTTTCGGTTGGAGGTAAAGACCTGTTAGCTACGGGTTCACGTTACTGATTGGCGCCTGAGAACCGTCGGCGAATGCGCCACGCAACAAGACGACGTTCTCGATGCCGGACTTCGGTGCGGATTGCGCCGAGGCAGATTCCAGAGTTCCAGCCGCCAGCACCGCTCGCCGATGCGTTTCAAGACGCTCTCCCTGTTGGATCGCAGGGCTCGGTCCTGCGGACGTCGGGCAGAAGCCATAGATGTGGGCATCCGCTCGCTCACAAGCCAATATTCGGCCTCGCCTTCCTCCTCAACAACTTCTTGAAAAGCAACAGAAATTCTTGTCGCTTTCATGCAAGGCTGGCGGTTCTATACAATATTGCCGTCCGCTCGGTCGCGCGGTAGGCTCGCTCAGGGCCGGCGATGCCGGCAGCTCCGTTTGGGTCCCTCATGCAGTCCAGCGGCGAAGGCGAATGGCTGCAGAAGCGGTTTCACTCCGCCGTGCGGGCCTGTTTTGCGGCCGGACTGCCCGATGTGGCGCCGCAGGCCACCTTCACGAGCCTGCGCGCCGAACACTGGACGCGCCTGGGCGATGTGACGCCCGAGGACGCTTATACCCTGCACCTCAATCGCCGGTCTTCGACCCGCATCCTGCTCGGCGGGCGTCAGCGGCACGACATTCCGTTCCGCGGCGCAACCCTTTTCGACCTCTCCGATTTGCCGATGGTGGAGGTGGAAGGGCGCTATGACATGATGCGGGTCTACCTCCCCCGCCAACGAATGATCTCCGTCGCCGAAAGCATGGCCCGCCGGTCCGACGTGAGGCTTCGCCCGCCGAACCCCGGCTTTGACGATTATATCATCACGAACCTGCTCAATATCATCGACCGCGCTTTCGAGAATCCCGCCCAGATCACGCAGCTTTTTGTCGATGAAGTCTCGGTTCTCTTGATGTCCCATTTGATCCACCATTACTCCGACGCTTCGCCGATCGAGCGCAGCCGGGGCGGGCTCGCGTCGTGGCAGGAGCGCATCGCCAAGGAAATTCTGGTCGCCCGAATCTGCAACCCGCCGACCGCGGACGAACTCGGCCTGGCTTGCGGCGTTTCGGCGCGACATTTCATCCGGGCTTTCCGGCAGTCCACCGGACTCACGCCCCATCAATGGCTGATGCAGGAGCGGGCGCTGAAGGCCAAGAACCTCCTCGAGCATTCCGACAGAACGCTGGCCGAGATTTCCGCGATGTGCGGCTACGCCAATCAAAGCCATTTCTGCCGCGCCGCGCTGAGGTATTTTGGCAAGAGCCCGTCGACAGCGAGGCGGCAGGCGAAGGCGAGCGCCGCCGGTCGCTGACAAACCGGCAGGCCGGCGTGTCCGCTTCCGACGTTTTCACGCCCATCGCACGGCGCGTGTCATTCCGCGCCCTATTCGGGAACGGCGACGCTCGGCTCGCGATCGCGGTAGAGCACGAACAATCCGCTGCCGATGATGATCGCGCTGCCGATCAGGATCGGCAGGCTCGGCGCGTCTCGCCAGACGATCCATCCGATGATCGTCGCCCAAAGCAGCATCGTATATTGGAACGGCGCGAGTACGGCGGTCGGCGTCATCGCCAGCGCGCGCGTCAGGCAGACGAAGCACAGCATGGCGACGATGCCGAGCAGGAACAGCAGGCCGAGATCGAGCCGGCCCGGCGTCACCCAGATCCATGGCAGGGTCGCCGCGCCGATCAGGCCGGCGCCGGCGAATTGCCACACGACGAGCTGCAGCCAATGCACGCCGCGCAGCCGGCGCGTCACCGTCTGACCCAGCGCGAACGCCACGGCGCCGAGAAAGGCCAGCGGCGAAGCCGACGACAGCATCGCGCTTGACGGCTGCAGCGCGATCACGACGCCGACGAAGCCGATCGCCACCGCGATCCAGCGGAACGATTCCACCTTTTCTCCGAGCAGCGGGACCGACAGAGCGGTGATGATCAGCGGCGAGGCCATGTAAAACGTCATGACGTCGGCGAGCGGCATCGTTCGCGTCGCGTAATAGAAGCAGAACGTGTCGAGCGCCATACAGGGAATGCGCAGGATCTGCAGCCCGAGATGGCTCGTATCGGTGAGGCTCGCGCCGATGCGCCAGATCATCGGCCCCAGCACGAAGGCCGAGCCGACCGTGCGCAGCGCCAGCAACTGGCCGACGCCGTAATCGGCGACGAGCCATTTGCCGAGGCCGTCGTTGAGCGCGAAAAAGAAGATCGCGATGAGATAGAGCGCAATGCCGAGATTGTGCGTCGTCGGGCGAGCGGGCATTCAAAGCTCCGGCGAAGGAAAATTCGGTCCGCGCATCGAATTTCCGACGCCGAATCGGCAGGCGGCGGGCGGATATGAAAGGCCGCGCCGGGGAATATCCAGCGAAAATTTGCGATCGATTTCCCGAGGGGATGCGATAGGTCGGCTTGCGGCTTGCGCTTTTACGCCGTCACGGCGGCGGCGATTGTCGGCTTGGCGCGTCCGCGCAGCAGCCAGAGCGAGAGCGCAGCGACGAGGCAAAGCACGCCCGCGCTGAGGAAGGCGGGAAGATAGCTCGCCAAGGCGTCGCGCGAAGCGCCCGCCGCAAAGGCCATGACGCCGGCCCCCAATTGATGAGCCGCGAATATCCAGCCGAACACCAGCGGCGCCTGTTCGCGTCCGAAGCTTTGCGCCGTCAGCCGCACGGAAGGCGGCACCGTGGCGATGAAGTCGAGCCCATAAATCGCGGCGAAGAACGAAAGGCCGACCAGCGAGAAGCCGCTATAGGGCAGCCAGATCAAGGACACGCCCCGGAAGCCGTAGTAGCAAGCGAGCAGCCAGCGGTTGTCGTAGCGGTCGGACAGCCAGCCGGAACCGACGGTTCCGATAAGGTCAAAGACGCCGATCGCCGCCAGCAATCCGGTGGAGATCATCGGATCGATGTTGAAGTCGCCGCACAGCGTGACGAAATGCGGCATGAGTCCGAAGCTCGAGACGCCGCAAATAAAAAACGTGAAGGTGAGAACCCAGAAAACGAGGGAAGTCGAGGCGGCGCGAAGCGCGTTGATGCTTACGCCGAACGCATTGCCTGTCGGCCTCGGCGGCGCCGGCAGCACCTTGTCCTCGCCATAGGGCGCAAGTCCGACATCGGACGGTCGATCGCGAGACAGCAACACGAACAGCAAGGCCAGAAGCCCGACCATGACGACGGAAGGAACCAGCGCCATCCGCCATCCGTAGTTCTTGGCGATCCAGGCCGCAGGCATCAGAAAAATCAACTGTCCTGTCGCGTTGCCCGCACTGAGTATCCCCAGCGCCAGGCCGCGCCGCGCCGTGAACCAGCGCGTCGAGACCGTCGCCGCGAGCACCAGCGCGGTCATCCCGGGCGCAACGCCGAGGAGGACGCCAAGCGCCAGCCACAGCTGCCACTTGGCGGTCATCACGATGGCGAGGATCAATCCGGTCACCAGCAGTCCGGCCGACGCGACGACAACTTTGCGGGGGCCGTAAATGAGAATGAGGCCGCCGGCGAATGGCGCGACGAGACCGAACAAAGCCATGCGCAGACCCAGCGGGCCGGAAAGCTCGCCGATCGACCAGCCGAGTTCCCTGGAAATCGGCGTCAGCAGCACGCCGGGAATGGACATGGCCGCCGTGGCGCACACGCCATAGAGAAAGGTCAGCGCGACCATCAACCAGCCGTAGTGAATTCCCCGCGCGGCCAGGAAGCTCGCAAGCCTTGACGCAACCATTGTCGCCCCCCGAACGGCGGATGCTAAGGATCCCGACAATGGCCCGGCGAACGGCAAGAGTCGACCGTCCGAGGGAAAACTGTGAACGCCCGGCTGCCCCTCACGGCGCGGGCAGGGCGATCGCCACCGGGATGAAATTGCGGTCGGCGCCTTCGCTCCCGGCGGTGAACGTCTCGACGACCGCGGCGATCACCGGCGTCTGTCCTTTGCGCGGCAGAAGATAGGCTTCGGCGATCGCATATTTATAGAAGGCGCCGCGCTCGCTCGCCCTGGGGTCGGGGACGGCGCGCGTGAGGGCGGTGCGCTTGCCGTCGGGTTTCACGAGGGTCAGCACGAAAGTCGGGGGCGTCGGGCTCGAAGCCTCGCCGCCGTCCGTCGCCTTCGGCGGCGCCTCATAGTCGAGGGCGAGCTGCGCCTTGCCGCCGATTTCCGGCGCCTGGATGTCGAGTGTCGGCTTGGCGGCCTTTTCGACCTTCCACACGTCGAAATAATAGAATTGGTCGCCGGGCCGGCTCGACGCATCGGCGCCGATGAGCCGGCCGGGCGCGCCGATCTTGCGCTCGCCAAGCGCGCCGCCTGCCGCCTGGGCCGCCAGATGCCGCAGCGGCGCGAGAAGGTCGTCGCCGCCGCCATCCAATGTCGCGCTGACGGATTCATCGAGTATCTCGTTGGTGGCGGTATCGACGATGGAGATGAACGAATGGACATTGCCCCCGCCGTTGCCGGGGTCGGACCCGCCGAATTCCTCGAGCGCGAAATTGGCGCCGTCGGGCGAAAACCCGATCACCCGCCGCGCCGCCGCCTCGCCCGCCGCCGCGCCCGTCGCGCCGAAGGCGAGCGCGGCGATCACGGCCAGGATGCGTGTCGGGGTTGGCATGGCGATGGTTCCTTAGAGGATGGCGCGCGGCGACGCTTCGAACTTGTCGCCGCGTTGCCGGTCAGTCTGTAGCGGTTTACAGGTCTAAACGAGTCTTCTGGAGCGCGTCGGATGAGGTTGTTGGCGCTGACGCTTGTCCTCTTCGCATGGGTGAATGTCGCTTGCGCCGAGGCCGTCTTCAAGGTCGGCGTCACGGCGCGGGATTTTATCCCGGCCGAGCCCTATGATTGGCGCGGCGCCAAGACGCAGGCGCTGCGCGCGATGATCTGGTACCCTGCCGCCGCCGATGCGCGCGAGGAGCCGCAATGGATCGGGCCGGCCATCGCGCCGTTCTTCAGCGCCGGCAGCGCCGCGCGCGATGCGGCGCCCGCGGCGGGGCCCCGGCGCCCGCTCATTCTCCTGTCTCACGGCAACGGCGACATGGCGTCCTCCCTCGCCTGGCTCGGCACGGCGCTCGCGGCGCGGGGCTTTGTCGTCGTCGCGGTCAACCATCCCGGCGACAACGCGCTCGAGGATTACACGCTCGAGGGTCTCTCGCTGTGGTGGCTCCGAGCCGTCGATCTCAGCGCCGTCATCGACGCGATGCTCGCCGATAAAACCTTCGCCAGCCAGATCGATCCCGCGCGCATCGGCGCCGCCGGTCATTCGCTCGGCGGCTACACCGTCATCGCGGCCGCCGGCGGCATCGCCAATCCGGCGCAGCTGCAGGCGTTCTGCGCCTCGCCGGCCGCCGATGCGTCGTGCAAACCGCCGCCGCCGGGCGCCGAACTGCGCCAGAAGATCGCGGCGCGGCTGAGTTCCGATGCCGATTTCCGGCAGCGCTACAGCCTGGCCGGCAAGTCCTATCGCGACGAACGCATCCGCGCCGTCTTCGCCATGGCGCCGGGGCCGGGGCCGATCTTCACGCCGGAGAGCCTTGGCGAAATCTCGATTCCCGTAGGCATCGTCGCTGGAACGGACGACGAGATCGTGCCGCCGGCCGCCGCCGCCGAGGCTTTCGTCAAGGCCATCCCGCACGCGAGCTTGAAACTCTTTCCGCACGCCGGCCATTTCGTATTTGTCGGCGCCTGCACCGCGGTTGGACGCCTCGTCCTTCCCGGCCCGTGCGTAGATCCGCAGCGCGCCGGCCGCGATTCTGTCCACGCCGAGACAATCAGACTGGCGCTCGATTTCTTCACCGCGACTCTACGCTAAGCGAGCGCAGGTCCACGCCCGGCCTCAAAGCGACAATGACGCTATCTAAACCCCTGATATTCCTTGCTTGGAAGGTCTGTCCGACGCTAGCCGCGAGCGCCGCTTCCGGCGAACGCGTCGCGCAGCTTGCCAGAAGCGGCAAAACGCCGAAGATGGGCCGCGCGGGATACCGAGCAACGGGAAGCGCGCATGGCCGATCCCAAGAACAAGAACTTCCGCCTCAACGTCAAAACCGACCGGGGCGTTGGCCTGCCCATCGACGTCGGCTATTTCGAACTGCATAAGGTCGGCCTCAGGCGTTACGACTGGCGCGACCCCTATCATATCGCGCTGAACCTTAGCTGGCCGGCGTTTCTGGGCGCGATGCTCGGCATGGAATTGCTCATCAACGCCTTGTTCGCCTGCCTTTATCTCATACAGCCCGGCGCGATCGCCAATGCCGGGCCGGGTTCGTTCTCCGACGCGTTTTTCTTCAGCCTGGAGACGCTGGCGACTGTCGGCTACGGCGCGATGTCGCCCGCGACCTTCTATGGTCATGTGATCGCCAGTTCCGAAATCATCTGCGGCGTCGCCTTCACCGCTGTGCTGACCGGGCTGGTGTTTGGCCGCTTCTCGCGCCCCAAGGCCAAGATTTTCTACGCCGACAAGGCGATCATCGGCGTCCATGACGGCTCGCCGGCGCTGATGATCCGCATCGCCAACGGCCGCGCGGCGCTGCTCGCCGACGTGCGCGTCCAATTGACCGCGCTGGGAATGGGCCGCAGCAAGGAAGGCGAGCGCTTCCGCCGGCCCTATGACCTGTCGCTGCGGATGTCGCATTTTCCGCTGTTTCCGCTGACCTGGACGCTGATCCATTACATCGACGACAAGAGCCCGCTCGCCGGCTGCACGCCCGAGAGCCTCGTCAAGGACGACGTGCGCCTGTTCCTCAGCCTGGTGGCCCGCGACGTCACTTTGTCGACCCAGGTCAACGACATCCACGGCTATGGACCGACCGCGATCGCCTTCGGCATGCGCTACCAGGACGCGGTCTCCTGGGACGAGGAAGGCCATACGGTGGCCGACCTCACCAAGCTCAGCCTGATGGAGCCGCTCGTCCCCAGCGAGGCGCCGCCGCCCTGAGGCGCGCGGCTGCCTGGGATCCGCGACATATGAGACGAAAGGTTGGGGGCAGATCTGTTCATTGTTTGCTTGGCGGAGCGGCGGGGGGGGGGGGGGGGGTAGTTG
>Ga0302325_10000509_pt1 | contig 107884 bp, 92 predicted proteins | sample Palsa_T0_2_FD_201948 | JGI IMG/M metagenome (GOLD analysis project Ga0302325, IMG submission 201948) | Peat permafrost microbial communities from Stordalen Mire near Abisko, Sweden - Palsa_T0_2 | ecosystem: Environmental > Terrestrial > Soil > Palsa > Peat permafrost | place: Sweden: Abisko...
CAGACCGGGAAAACCAGCTGAAGCCAGGGAAGCGAGCTGCTCGCGAACAACAGCAGAAGCGCCGCCGCGTAGCCAACGATCGCCACTATCCGGCTGTGAATCCGCAACCGGAAGGCGATGGTCGATGACGCGATCATGAAGACGGCGCCCATCCGGACGGCGTAGACGGAGGCAAGATTGAACGTCGTCGTCCTCCCCAGCTGCCAGGTGTCGAGCGGGGGATTTCCATTGTGGAGTCCGGCCACCGCGAGGAGGGCTCCGAAGAGCGCCGCGAACACGAAGATCATCGCGATGAACAGAATGCCGCTGCCGAAGAAGACGGTAGACAGGAACTTGTCCTCCGACTCGCCGATCCGGGCGCGGACCGCGCCCATGAACCAGAGGAAGAAGATCCCGCAAAACGGCACGAGGCCGAGCGCGAACTGGGTATCACGGCGGTCGCTGGCGTTTGTCAGCCACGCCGCGGCGGCGTGGGGGTCGGCCGGCGCGACCTTACGAAGCAGGACGACGATGACGCCGAACAGCACGGCGAACACCACTCCGGCCAGGCCGGCGGCACGCGGTGTCTGGAGAGCCTTCGGGGTGATGTCCGCTGTCGCCGGGATGATGTCACCTGTCGCAGAGTTCGTCACTTCGTGCTCCCAGCCCATCATTCATGCTGATCGGTGTCCGGCCGGCCGCCGCTGAGCTACGTTACGAATCTTGAGTTTAGTTACGTGGGCATGTAAAACCTCGAGGCAAGAGCGCACACGGCAAGACGCCGCAGGAAAAGGGCGCGGGGACTGAGATGATGGCTGGGTGCGAGATGGCTTGCCGCAGACCCGGCGTGAACGCCTCTGGCGCGCCGCAGCGCGCAGGGGCATTCCGCTGCCGGCCATCCTGACCACAGTCGGGGTCGTGGTCGCCACCTACGTGCTCGGTAAGGTGCTCTACCGTTTGCGCGACGTCCTCCTGATCATGTTCGTCGCCGGTTTCTTCGCCCTGCTCCTGAATCCACTGGTCGTGGCCTTGCAGCGGTGGAAGATCCGGCGACGCGGGTTCGCCGTGACCATCGTGACGTTCTGGGGTGTGCTCGTTTTCATCGGCCTGGCGGTGGCGTTCGGCTACCCCCTGGTCAACGGCATCAGCCACTTCGCCCACAAACTGCCGTCCTATGTGTCGCAGGCCGAGCATGGTACGGGGTGGATCGGCCACCTCGCGCGTAAATATCATGTCCAGACATGGGTGGCGAAGAACACGCCCAAGCTGGTGAGTTTCGCGCAGAGCCTCTCAAAACCGGCCTTGAGCCTGGGCAAGGGCGCCGCGACGCTCGTTATCACGCTGTTCACGATCTTCGTGCTCGTGCTGCTGCTGCTCCTGGAAGCGCCCAAGATGCGCGTTGGGCTGCTCGGGATGATGACACCAGCGCACGCGGACCGCTACTCGCGGGTTGCCCGCGAGATCAACCGCTCCGTCACCGGCTACATGCTCGGTAACGTCACGACCTCGGTCATCGCCGGGGTGGTCGTGTTTGTCACGCTCCTGCTCGTGGGGGTTCCGTACCCCTTCCTGTGGGCGCTGTGGGTCGCGCTGGTCGACTTCCTGCCCATCATCGGCGGCGCGCTCGCTGGCATACCCACCGTGCTGTTCGCGCTGGGCCATTCATTGACCGCGGGCATCATCACGCTGGTGGTCTTCCTGATCTACACCCAGGTAGAGAACCACGTGCTGAACCCCGTTGTGATGAGCCGGACAGCAAGGGTCAACCCGCTGCTGGTGCTGGTCTCGATCCTGGTCGGAGCATCTATCGGCAGCTGGATCGGCGGGACGTTCGGCGGCTTCGTGGCGGCGCTGCTAGCCATCCCCACCGCCAGCGCGCTGCAGGTAGCGATCCGCGAGATCTGGCAGGCCAGCGCCGCAGAGCTGGCCGAACCCGCGCGCTCTGATCAGGAGGCTGACGGCCACCCCTGACGGCAACGGGTCGGCCATCGGATGAGGCGCCCAGCGGTCTCGGCCCAGGCAGCCCAGGAGCAACGAATGACCATCAGGCGAGCGCCGCAGCATGGGATGACCCCGTTAGTGTTAGTGATCCGGTCGCCGCCGGCAATTCGCGGCGTGACCAGCCTCTATGGTGGCGGCATGGCTTCATGGTGGCACCGCGACGTAATCGCGGCGGGCAAGCTGCCCCTGATGCTGTGCTTTCTGGCTTTTGTCGTCACGTTTGTGGTGACCCGGACGATCACGCGCATGATCCGCGACGGCCGCGGCCCATTCCGGAACCAGGTGACGGCAAGCGGGACCCACATTCATCACTCTGTCCCCGGCATCATCCTGCTGATCATCGGGGCCTTCACGGCAGTCGGCGGCCCTGGCTCACTCGGCTGGCGCTCGTTCGCCGCGGTGGCGGTCGGTATCGGGACGTCGCTCGTCCTGGATGAGTTCGCGCTGATCCTGCATCTGCAGGACGTCTACTGGTGCGGCGAGGGACAGATTTCGGTCGAGGCGGTGAGCCTGACGGCCGCCTGCCTCGGGCTGGCCCTCGTCGGCTTCAGCCCATTCGGCGTGAAAGACGTCGACGGTATCGAGCTGTCACTGCGCCTGACCGCAACCGGGATTCTCATCGCCGACGGCGTGCTCGCGTTCATCTGCGTACTTAAAGGCAAGTACCGGACGGCATTGTTCGGGCTCTTCCTGCCACCCGTCGGTTTGATCGGCGCTCTCCGCCTTGCGCGCCCGTCATCGATCTGGGCCCGACATCGCTACCGCGGCAAGCGCATGGAACGCGCGACGCGCCGCGCCGCCGACTTCGACCGGCGCTGGGCCCCCCTGCAGACCGACTGGGAAGACTTCCTCGGGGGGAAGCCATCCCAGCCCAACCCGTCGGCCAGCGAAGACGTCCACCACTAACCCGGCCGGGATGCCAGGGCCCGTCCGGCCTGGCGGGCACGGGGTTGTGATGCGAGCGTAGAGATTCGGGTCGGGGGGTGAGCCGGTAGGGCAGAACGATGATCTCGCAGGGGGATCCATTGGCGTCCCTGCCCCGGGTTGTGGTGCGGGCGGAGTTGCCGGAGTTACTGGCTGGCGTGCTGCCGGCCTAGGCTGCCGCGGCATCGGGGGTGAACGCCGGATCGGGAAGCTGCTCCTGGGGGCGCTGCCATACACGCCGGCCCCATGGCATGGCCGCAATCATCAACGCGATCACCCCCAGGCTCACGACCATCATGAGCTTGTTGGCGAACTGCCAGTTAGCCGACGTAAGCATGTTCATCGGCAGGTAGAAGATGGCGGCGTAAGTGCCAATGACAATCTGCAGCGGCATCGACAATTGTGTCGGGTAAGCGGTTCGCGTTGGAGTCTGCCAGAGCAGGTACTGGGTGCCGAATGCCGGGGTAAGTGCCAGCAGCGCTGTGGTGGTGGCGGTCGCGATATCGAGTGGATGGGCGCGGCGCCACCACCACACCGCGAGCAGCGCACCGAGGACCGCGAGTTTGGTGCCGGTCGAGCCGACATTGATCCAGAGCGGATCCTGGGTGGTCGGCAGCCTTGTCGGATGGACGCCCACCCACACCCCGGACCAGCCCCAGGTTCCGATCGGGGGGTGATAGTTCGTCATGATCTTGAGCAGCTTGGGGAGCTTGCTGACGGGAGTACCCACAGTAAGCGGCTGCGTTACGAACAGCAGCGCGACAGTGCCGGCCACAGCACCCGTGAATTGCCAGCGGCGGCGGGCTGACGGCAGCGCGAGCAGCAGCGCCGGCCCGAACAGCACCGGCCAGGTCTTGGTTCCGATGGCCAGGCCGAGCAGGAGACCACTGACGGCGGCGGACCGGCCGGAGATCCGCCTGCCGCGGCGCAGCACGACAGTAAACGCGGCCAGCGAGAACAGTATGCACGCGGGCTCGACCTGGCCGTGTACGGCGCTCACCAAAATAGGCAGCGGGTTGCACGCGTACTGGAACCGTCGCAGCGCCGCTGGCTGGCCCACGGCCTCGGCCACCCTACCGACCATTACGACGACGCCGACGTCACACGCGATGGCCGGGAGCCGGCCGGTGATCAGCCAGGACACGCCAAAATGGATATGCGCCCAGTATGCCCCCGCGAGCACAAAGTCATAGACCGGCAGGTAGCTCCAGCGGACAGTCGGCGTAGACAGGATCGGGTCATGGTGGTGCAGGGTGTAGTAACCGACGTTCTGGAAGTCGTACGCCATGTCCCACGGCGTCGTGTGGTAAGTAAGGGCCAGCATCACCAGCCGCAGGACCAGGGCCGTGTAGACGGCGAACGCCAGCGAGGGCCGCCAGTTGCGCCGCTGAGCGAGCACCATTAGCACGGTTCCCACGGCCAGCAGCAGCAGAGCTGCCACACATTCCTTCAGGCTGAGATATTGATAGCTCAACTGCCCACCCCGGAAAGCACCATTGCGGACGAGCCTCGCCGCAGCCGTCCCGCGGTGGACGTTCGCTCCGACGAGATGAGCGGGAAATGGCTCGCCTGACAGCGGCGGGCAAGCGCAAGGGACGCGATCTCAGCCACGACGTATCCCCCTGTCCCGGACGGCCCGGGGCATTCTTCGGATGAATTTATGAAGGAATATTGTCGCACGAGATGCGGGTGGCCGCCGGCAAATTGAGGACCCCACTACGAATCTCACCTTCCTGCGCGTCATTCCAGGATTCTTTTAGCTGTGGCGCTGCATGGCCCGGCCGGTGAGCGCTATCAGCGGGCTACGGTGCTGGATTAGCCGAATACGGCGGCCCCGTCCGGGCCACTGGGCCGATCGTGGCGGGGGCGGCCCAGCGTCGCAGCGCAGTGGCGAGCAGCACGGCGTACGTGCAGGCGGCAGCGACGGCACCCAGCAGGAAGCCCGTCGTAGCCTTGTCGACCGCGCTGCCCGGCAGCAGGGCACCGACGACCATGGCGGCCAGTCCGATCAGCCAGCCAGCTGTGGTCCACGCGTGCATGCCCCGCCCGAGCAAGGCTTGCGCGAGGATCGTTGCGATCAGGAAGAGGCCGACCGAGACCCCCATGGCCATGAAGACGATTCCGTCCACCCCATCCCGGAAGCCGAATAGGAGCCGGATCAATGTCGGGCCTACGGCCGCGGCCAGCGCCGTGCTGACGACCGTCAGCAGCAGACAGGTCATAAGCACCCGCCGCGTCAGCGCGATGAAGTCCGCCTTCTGGTCCACCGCCGAGTGCGTGGCCATGGCGGGCAGGAAGCTCGGCTGAACGGCAGTGAAAAGAAACACGGGCACGCGCACGACCACGAGTGCGGCGAGAAACGCCCCGGCTTGCGCCCGCTCGGCGGGCGTGCTGACCAGCTGAATGATCACCGGCCCCGCGTTGACCAGAAGCTGCGCGGCGAGCGAGCTGATCAGCAGCAGCCCGAGGGCCGACAAGAGCGGGCCACCCGGGACGATGGACACCTTCTCCCCGGGGCGATGAGCCGTCCGTCCGGCGAGTGACGCGGCGAGTGCGACCCACGGTGCCGCGCCGAAGAGCCAGCCGACTGCGGTGAGGCTGTGTACGCCCATGATCACCAGCCACAGCATGCCCGCCAGGCGGTAGCCGCCTTCGACGCCCAGCTGCAGTCCGTAGCGCCCGAGCTCCCGGCTGCCTGCGAAGACACCGCGCGACACGTAGCACAAGGCGTAGCCCGGCAGCGCTACGCAGAGCGCGCCCAGCAGTTCCCAGCTGCCGCCGAGCAGTCGCAGTGATACCGGGCGGGCCGCAAGGGCGAGAAGACAGAGCGCGATCGCGCCCACCATGCTGATCAGGACCGCGCGCGGGACGAGACCTGGATCGAAGGTCGCCGTGCCCCGTTCGTGACCACGGCGGCGCGCGATCTCCTGTTCGACGGGCAAGAACAGGCCGGTCGCGAAACTGCTGACCAGGACGTAAAGGACTGATATGCCGGCGAACGCGGGCGCGCCGAGCAGGCGGCCGGCAAGAATCAGCGTGATGTAAGAGGTACCGGCCAGGACGCCGAGTCCGGCCACGAGAGGCAGCGAACGCCGTATTGCGGCTGGCAAACTCCGCCTCCCTCCTGATCGGCCAGTTTCTTCTCCCGGCCAGCCCAGCTGACTTTCATCAGCCTAGTTGCGGCTGCCAGCCCTACGCCGGGCCGTGAACAGGGCTTCGAGCTCGTCGCGTCCGGCCACGGAACCGATCTCATAGAACCGCTGGCTAACCTCAAACCCCGCCAGCAAGCCATCGTCGGCCAGCGCGCTGCAGACCGGGGCGAGGTCGGCCCGGACGCCGGCCGGCACTCGTTCCCCGATGACCGCCCGGCGGAACGCCAGCAGCCCGTAGTCAACCCAGCGCATTTCGGCTGGAAGTGGGGTCAATCCCTTGGCGTAGCGGACCACTCGGGTGCCTTCGAGGACCACGTTGCTGCCGTCCCAGCGGCCATCGTTCCGGAAGACCGTCATCAGCGCGAGCGCGTGGCGCGCACGTGCCGCCCGCAGCACCTCCGCTGGATCGACCTGCAGCCACGAATCGCCGTAGAGGACGAGGAAGTCCTCTTCGAGCGCCCTCTCGTCATAGGCGAGCCGAAGCGCACCAGCGGTACCCCGGAGATCATCACCCTCGTCAACGTAGTGAACCGAAAGCCCCCAGGTGGCGCCGTCGCCAACGTGATCGCGGATCAGCTGACCCAGATGCCCGACGCAGTAGACGACCGAGTCAATCCCGGATCGCGCCAGCCACGACAGCTGCCATGCCGCAAACGGTGTCCCAGCGATGGGCAGCAGGGTCTTCGGGACGGTCCTGGTCTCGGGCCACATGCGGGTCCCCAGGCCGCCGGCCAGAATTACGCATTGCATCGGTGCGCCCTAGTCACGGGCGATCACGGTGCTGCCGTCATGATCGAAGGCGAACCGGACTTCGGTGAGCCCCTCGGCCGCCATCGCCTGCCGAAGTGCGCGGTGATCACGGGAGTAGAAGAGCAGGAAGCCACCTGCCCCCGCGCCAACCAGTTTGCCGCCCAGCGCCCCGTTATCGCGGCCGATCTGGTACCAGCGGTCGATGCCGCCGTTGGACATCGACGTCGATCGCTTCTTCTTGTGCTCCCAATGCTCGTGCATGAGCATGGCGAAACCCTCGGTGTCGCCTTGCTCAAGGGCGGCTTTGCTGCGCAGGCCGAGTTCCTTCACGACGTGCAGGTTGTCGATCATTTCGGCGTCGCCGCCCTCCGACCGCTCCTTCTGCTCCACCAGGACCTGGTCCGCGTCGCGGGAGTAGCCGGTGAAGAACATCAGCAGGTGGTCCTCGAGGTCGTAAACGGTCTCCGTGGCTACGCCGATCGGCGACACCCCGACCTGGCCACTGGGCCTGAACTCGAAGCACTGGAGGCCACCGAAGGCGGCTACGTACTGGTCCTGCTTGCCGACCGGTCGGCCGAGGCGGTCGATCTCGATGGCACATGCCTCTTCGGCCAGGTCGCCCGGTCCCACGTGGCCACGGCGGAACGCATGCACGGCGTGGAGTAGTCCCACGGTGAACGCCCCCGATGAGCCCAAACCGGTACCGGACGGAATGTCGGCCATGCTGACGATTTCGACGGACGGGCCGATGTCATGGGCGAGCAGCACTTCGCGGACGATCGGATGCTCGATCTGCTGCGGGTTCTCGACGCGTTCGAGCGCGGAGTACTTCAGGAAGTAGTCGGGCGTGAACGTCCGGTTGATCGCGATGAAGATGTATTTCGAGATGGCGGCGGACAACACGAATCCGCCGAACTCCCCGTAGTAGGAGGGCAGATCGGTACCGCCGCCGCCGAGCGTGATCCGCAGCGGGGCCCGGGTGATGATCATCCGAGGTCCGCCGTGGCACTATGTGCCACGGCGGCCAGCTGCCAGCCAAGCGGGAAGTCGTCGCGGCTGTGCCGGAAGCCCAGGCCGAAGAGGCGCGCCGCGGCCAGCTCTGCCCCCGATGGTGCCGCATCCGGCGCTCGGTCCTCGACATCGGCTATGAGACGGCGCCCGCGCGCGATAACGGCGAGCTTGTAGATGTTGAAGAAGGGAAACCCCGCGCGAAGCACACGGTCGACGGCAAATCCCGCTTCGGTGAGCACGCCGCGCAGATCTACGGCCGTGAAGTGCCGGTGATGGCCGATGTGCCGGTCGAAGGCCGAGCGCGGGCCGCCCGGTACGGTGACGACCACCTGGCAGCCCGGTGCGAGCAGGCTCTTTGCGTTGCGCAGCAGCCGCACCGGGTCGGCGACATGCTCCAGCACCTCCGAGCACACGGCATATCCGGCGGCCGGCTGCTGGGGGCCGAGCGTTACCGGCTGCATCAGGTCAAGCTGGGTGAAGCTGACCTCAGCTTGGCGTGCGGCCGCGGCAGCACGACTACGCTCGACGCCGGCCGAGCTGTACTCGACGCCCCAGACCGCCACATCCGGGTATGCCTCCCGCAGGTGGATGGCGAACTCGCCCTGCCCGCTGCCGATGTCCAGCACCGTCGCGCCGGCGGCTGGTCGGCCGAGCAGGCGCAGTACCAGCTGACGGCGGTAGACGTTGGCCGGGCTGCCCTCGGCCGCCTCCCCGTAGGCATTCCAGTGATGATCCCAGTCGCCCGGGTCAAGAGCTTCGGATCCACCGCTGCGGATCGCGCGGTCCGGGGCGCTCATAGCAGATACCCGGCGGTCACGGCGTCGTTGTGGAACATCCGGACCGTTTCCAGCGAGAAGGCATCGAGGTCCCGGCCCAGCAGCACCAGTTTCTTCAGCAGGTCGTGCGTGACGGTGATGATATGGACGCCGAGGCTGTCGGCCTGCCGGACATTGAGGATCTCTCGTGGGCTGGCCCAGAGCAATTCAAGCTCGGGATACGGGGCCATCGTCTCAAGTGCCGCCTTCATTATCGGGACCGGATCTCGTCCAGTGTCCGCGACGCGGCCTGCGAACAACGAGATGACTGCCTGGCAGCCACCGGCGAGCGTGACTGTGACGGCCTCGACCTGGCTCAGCGTCATGAGCGCGGTTACGTTCACGTGGACGCCCGAACCACTCAGTTCCCGTACGACAGCGGCCGTGCTGTTCCCGCGCGTGTCGGTGACTGGGATCTTTACATAGACGTTGCTGCCCCACGAGGCGATCAGACGAGCCTGGCGCAGCATTTCGTCGTGCTCATCGGCGAAGACCTCGAACGAGATCGGCCGATCGGTGATGCGCTCAAGCAGCTTGCGGGCAAAGCCCTCGTAATCACTGACGCCGGATTGACGCATCAGGGTGGGATTTGTCGTAAATCCGGCGATGTGTGGTTGATCGGCCAGTTCGAGGAGCGCTGGGAGGTTGGCTCCGTCTGCGAAGATCTTCACGCTCTTGAGTCCCAGATCAGTCATCCCGGTGATCCTCCGTTCCCCATTCTTGCCGTCGGATCCACTCGGCGGCTTCCGCCAGATCCGCTACGGCCACGTCCGCACCGACCGGTGCCGGCTCCGCATAGTGACGCTCGATGTATATGGCTCTCACCCCGGCGCGGCGCGCCGCTTCGATGTCCCGCCATCGGTCTCCGACGCTGGCGCTGCGCGCCAGGTCGAGGTTCAGCCGTGCCGCGGCATCCAGCAGCATGCCCGGCTGCGGCTTGCGGCACGTGCAGACGTCAGCGTCGTCGTGTGGGCATACGCAGATCTCGTCCAGTGGGACGAGGCTGCGCAGGCGTTGGTGCATCCCGTCCACCTCCGCCGAAGTCAGCTTCCCCCGGGCCACGTCAGGCTGATTGGTCACCACCACAAGGACGAAGCCAGCCTGCCGGAGCTCAGCGCACGCCTGGACAACACCGGGCAGAACGCGGAACTCTGCCAGCGATCGGGGCGGGGTGGGGATGCCGCCCTGGACGAATGCCTCGTTGAGCACTCCGTCCCGGTCGAGAAAGACCGCCGGTCGTCGGCGCGTCGCGGTCATGCGTCCAATCGCCCCTCGCGCGCGTCGATGAGTATCGACTCCATCGAGGCCCGCAGAGCTTGCCGCGCCGTGCGCTGATTCTTCCAGCCCAGCGCACGGATGCGTTCGGTACTGAGGCGAACGACGGGGACATCGCCTTTCCAGCCGCGGTCCCCGCCCGTGTAATCGAACTGGGTTCCTCCCGCGGGCAGGCCGACCACGTCCACGGCGATCTCGGCGATCTCGGCGACAGTGACATAGTCACCGGTCGCGACGTTGAATACGGCGAAGGGTTCCCGGGCCAGGCCGGCCGCGTGCAGGACGGCCTCGACGACATCGTCGACGTGGATGTACGACTTGCTCTGCTGGCCGTCACCCAGGATGCGCAGGTGGCGCGGGTCGTCGAGAAGCCGGCGGATGAAGTCGAAACCCACGCCGTGTGTCTGGCGTGGGCCGACGACATTACCGAACCGGAACGCCCGCGCGGTGATGCCAAACATGGCGGCATAGGAGGCCAGCAGGGCTTCGCCCGCGAGCTTGCTGGCTCCATAGGTCGAGACGGGAATCAGTGGGCCGTGATCCTCGCTCGCCTCGTGGTGGCCGAGGTCGCCGTATACACCGCTGCCGGAAGCGTAGAGCACCATCGCCACGCCGCCCCGCCGGGCGGCTTCCGCGACGTGATGAGTGAGCAGCGTTCCCTGGTCAAAGTCGACCGCCGGATCGGTCATCGCCCGCGCAATATCCGGATTCGACGCAAGGTGGATTACGGTGTCATGGCCGTCAATCGCGGCCACCAGCTGCTCTAGGTCTCGCACATCACCTCTGACCACCTTCAGCCGGGCATCGGACCGATGCGGGGCCAGATGCCACTCGCGCCCGGAAGAGAAGTTGTCGTACACGGTGAGCTCTTCGCACCGGTCGCTGGCCAGCAACCGGTCAACAAAGTGGCCGCCGATAAAACCGGCGCCGCCCACCACGCCCACCCGCCGCATGGCTCGCTGGCTCATGACAGTGACTCCCACCTGGTCGGCACGCGGGCGAGGGCCGGATGCGACACCAGCAGATGCCACACCACGGCGCACAGGCCCTCGGTGTGCGGCGTGATGTGGTCGCCGTAGAGCGGGGGGATGACGACGCAGGCGTCGGCGAGCTTGGCTGTCGTGCCGCCATCGCGCCCTACGACGCCGAAGATCGAGGCTCCGCGCTCACGGGCCAGCTGGAGCGCGACGACCAGGTTGGTCGACACGCCCTTCTCGGCGTCACCGCCACCGACGGAGAAGACGAGCAGCGCGTCGCGGTCGGACAGCCGTGACCCCTTGAGCCACTCGGCAAAGGTGGTGTCCCAGCCTTCGTCGTTCGTGCGCGCGGTGAGTTCCGAAACGTTGTCGGTCGGGGTGTATGCCTCAAAGCCGCAGATCTTACGGAAATCATTGACAGCGTGCGAGGCGTGGCCTGCTGAGCCGCCGACGCCCAGGATGAACAGGCGGCCATCGCGGTCACGGGCCGCCGCCAGGCCCTCGGCCAGCTGCTCGATCAGGCCAGTGTCGATCGACCTCAGAACGTCGATCGACTCCTCGACAAAGGCGTCCGAGAATGTCATTCAGCTCCCCACCGGATCGACCTTGCATACGGCGAATGTGTTCAGTCCGAACTTGTGCCTGAAGCAGCGAATGCCATGCGGCATGAAGCGGGCGGTAACCAGCAATGGCCACAGGTCACGAGGGTCGTAGTACCGCTTGTGGTCGTCCATCTCGCTCGCCGGCGACAGGCCCAGACGGAAGGCGGAGAACTCCAGCGCCCGCTTACCTCGCCAGGACGGCACGTTGATGGCCAGCACGCCTCCCGGCCGCACCAGCCGGCGGAAGTGCGTGAGGGCCTGGTCGGGCGCCCACAAGTGCTCCAGTACGGACATGCACAAGATCACGTCGAGGGAGCGATCCGGCAGATCCTCGAGCACACCGGGAAGTTTCCCCTCGATCGCCGTGACGTTCGGCCGCGACTTGAGATCGTCGGCCAGTGAGATATCGACCAGCGTCGCCGACCTGACCGTGTCCAGGACCGTTCGCATGTACGTCGCCTGGAAGCCGCAGCCGACGTCGCCGACGTCCTTGTCGTCGAGGCTGCCGACAGTCCGCCTGATCTGGTGACCCGACAGCCAGACCCCAGCACGATCGACGCCCGTGATCCTGCCTTCCTGGCCGAATGCCGCTTCCCGGGAGACGTCAGTGTCCGCCATGGTCTCCTTCTCCGTAGCGCACCTCGGTGGCGTGCAGAACCAGGGTGAAGCAGAACGTGGAAAAGCCAATGATCATGAACAGCAGCCCGACGATGCCGAGATGGTCGATAACGGACGAAGCATTCGGCAGCGAGAAATCGTGGGTCAGGTAGTACACGAGCACGGCCGCGGAGAGCGCGAACCCGAGCGTGAACAGCAGCCCGCTCGCAACGACCGTGCTTGTGTAGCGGAAAACGCGTCGCCACCGTCGCCGTGCTTCATCCGAGTAATCCAGGAAAACATGAGCGAGGCAGCCGAAGTAGATGCTCTGCAGGCCCAGCACGGACAGGGTCAGGCCGATAAGCATCCAGTAGAGGTTAAACGTCACCGGACCTATCGTGATCCCGCCGAAGCTGAGCGGCAGCGTGAGCAGCAGGCCAAGGACGAAAAGCACGATGCCGGGCTTGAACAGGAAAAACTCTGCACCGTGGATGAACATGGCGCGCAGATTGATCCACGCGGCCTGGAAGGGGGAGAACCAGCCTGAACGCTTGTGATGCGATTGGCGGCCGTTACGGTCCTTGTAGAAGGTGACCGGCACCTCTGTGGTCCGCAGCCCCATGCGGACCGACTTCAGCACCATCTCGGAGGCGTACTCCCACGACTGGGCAGTCAGGCCCATGCGGCAGAGCGCGTCACGGGTGATGCCCCGCATCCCGCAATGGATGTCGCTGAAATGGCTGCCGTAGAGACGGTTGAGGATCCACGTGGTGGCGGGTGTGCCGAGATAGCGATGCAGAGCAGGCATCGCTCCCGGCTCGATCGAACCTTTCCAGCGCGAGCCCATCGCGTACTCGGTGCCGCCGCGCATGGCGTCGATGAATGGGGCGAGCTCGCGGAAGTCGTAGGTGCAGTCGGCGTCGCCCATGATCACGTACTTGCCGCGCACGTACGGCAGTGCGTCGATGTAGGCCCGGCCGAGCCCTCGCCGGGGGGTCTCGAGGACCCGTGCGCCGCCCTTCAGAGCAAGCTCGGCGGTACGGTCCGACGAGCTGTCGACGATGAGCACCTCGCCTACCGCCCCGGCTCTGCTCAGTCCTTCCTGGCACCAAGCTACGAAGTCGGAGACGGTGAGTTCCTCGTTCGCCGCCGGGATGAGGACGGTGACCTCGGGCGATTCGGTGTCGTTGGCAGGCAGCAGGAGATGGCAGTCCGAATCGCGAGCCGATCTGATGGTTCGGTTACTCACGCCGGCTCCCCTAGCCAGAGAGTGATCCCCAAGCTGCTATCAAATCACTTTCAGGCCGCACATCCTCAAAACTGCTCAGTTTTTCGGTTCCGACTGTATCGGCCTTCCAGGGCGTGGCAAGGTTCTGGCCACCGCGCCGGGCAGCTCCTTTCCAGTCCGCTCCACTCCGCCGCCGAGTCCCACGTATCCCGCGCGATGCAAGATTTACCTGATTCATTCCCGGCCGGTATCACCGAGCGTCAGCTGCTCAGCGTCCTGTCGCCGCCGGGGATACGTGGCGCCGGAAGGTGGGGGCCCGGGTCGCTCCGGAGCGATATCGGTAGGGGTCATCGCCGCCCAGCGGCCACGGCAGGCCCCGCAGGCGCTGCGCGAGCGCCGGGTTCCCGGGACCGCGCAGGGACCACCGACCCTACTGACCAACTGTTACGACTCGTTACATTGCGTATAAGAGCCGGAGATGTGGCAGCGATCGGAGGCAGCAGCGCGCGATGGTGGTCGACTTCCAGGACGTGACGGCACGGCTGGTGGCCGAGTTCGCCCACGCCCTGAAGAACGGCCAGGTGGTGGCCTACTTCCAGCCGGAGGTCGAGCTGTCCAGCGGGATGGTTGTGGCCGCGGAATCGCTCGCCCGGTGGGAACACCCGGAGCTAGGCACCTTGTCGCCCGTGCTGTTCGCGCCGCTGGCCGAGCGGCTGGGCCTGATGGGGGAACTGACCGACCTGATGCTGAAGCTGTCGCTCGCACAGCACCGGAGGTGGGTCGCCGACGGATGGAGCATCCCGATCTCGGTCAATGTCGGGCCCGAGTGCGTCACCAAACCGGGATTCCCGGCCCATATCGCGGGGCTCCTCCGGGAAGGGCAGGTGTCCGGCCGCATGCTCACTCTGGAGGTGAGCGAGCAGACGGGCACCGCCGCGGTGAGCGCGGAGTTTTTCGCTCAGCTCGCCGAGTTCGGCGTGCGCACCGCCCTTGATGACTTCGGCACCGGCTTCGCCTCGCTGGAGAGCCTCGGCGGCTGGCCCATCGATGAGCTCAAGCTCGACATTTCCCTGGTCCGGCCGATCACCAGCAGCCCGAGCTTCCGGACCATCGTCAGCACCACCATCGATCTCGCTCACCAGCTGGGGGTCAAGGTCGTCGCGGAGGGGGTCGAGTCCGAGGCCATCCGGTCCGAGCTGTCTGCCCTCGGGTGTGACGTCGGCCAGGGTTTCCTCCTCGGACGCCCGATGCCCGCCGGGGAGTTCGCCGGCTGGCTACGTGAGCGGGAGCAGCTCGTGCCTGGCGTGCCGGACTACCAGGCGCCGCTGCCGGTCAGCTCGACGCGGGCCGGCGAGGCCCGCCGCAGGAACCAGGCGAGCGGCACCTACCGGCGGCTGGTGAGCGCCGGCCGCCGGGTTGTGGACCAGGTCGGAGGTTTCACGCTGACAGCGGCCGCCGCCATGCTGATCGCCTACGGCCTGTGGCAGGTGTTCCGCTGGGGCGGGCACCGGGATCAGGCGCTCATCGGGGATCTGGCATTTTTCCCGCCGAACGGCGCCGCCATCGTGTACGCCTGGCGGGTATCGCGGCGCGCTGACCTCGGGCGTGCCACCTGCCGGGCGTGGCGGCTGCTGTCGGCTGCGCTAGCGGTCTACCTGCTCGGCGATGCGCTGCAGCTTTTCTATGAGGTGGTACTTCACGAAAGGGCGTATCCCACCTGGGCGGACGCCGCGTACCTGATGTTCTACGTCGTCGCCTTCTGCGGTCTTATGGCCTTTCCCGCCCGCCGCCGCAGCCGCTCGGAACGGTTCCGGCTAATGCTCGATATGGGCACGGTCTTCGTAGGCGGAGCGACGGTGATCTGGTACGTCGCCCTCGGGCCGGCCGTGGGATCGGAGTTCGGCTTCGATCTCGAAGATCTCGTGACCTTCGCCTATCCCGTCGGCGATCTGGTGCTGCTGTTCGGCGTGCTGGCGCTGCTGTGGCGGGGCGTCCCGCGCTCCACCGTGGTGTCCCTGCGGATCTTCGCGACCGGCCTGCTGGTCTTCATCGCGGCCGATATGACCTACGACTACATCATCGTCCACTCGTCCTACCTGGGCGGTGACCCTGTCGACACCCTCTGGATCCTGGCGCTGACGATCCTGTTCGTGGCGGCCGGATGCCAGCTGCGGGCCCGCCCGGCCGCGGAGTTCGCCGGATCGCCGAAGCCGTCCGCGGCGCGGCCCAGTGCGCTGCCTTACCTGGCAATCGCGGTAAGCTACCTGCTGCTCGCGATCGTCGGACTGCACGACGTCAGATTCAACCCGCTGGGTGGTGTCCTGCTGGGTGCGGTTCTGCTGACGGCTCTGGTCAGCGTCCGGCAGTTCGCCGCTCTGCGGGATAACGGGCGGCTCGCGATCAGATACCAGCAGCTCGCTTCCATCGACGGGCTGACCGGGCTCTACAATCGCCGCCACTTTATGGAGATGGCCGAGGGCGCCTTCGCGCACGCGCAGCGGCTCGGCCAGCAGCTTGTCGTCCTGATGATCGACGTGGACCGCTTCAAGCAGATCAACGATGTGTACGGCCATGCCGTAGGCGACCGGGTGCTCGGGGATGTGGCACAGGCCTGCCGCGAGTATGTGCGGCCGGACGACATCGTGGGCCGTTGTGGCGGTGATGAGTTCATCGTCCTGATCCCCAGGACGGCCAGCGCCCGGGCAGCGGAGATCGCGGCCCAGCTGACCGGGCCGCCGGCGCGGGTTCCCAGCGATGACGGGATGCGCGTCTCCTTCACCCTCAGCATCGGTATCGCGGAGTGCGCTGACTGCCGTGACCTCCCGAGCCTGCTCGCCCGCGCCGATATGGCCATGTACGAGGCGAAGCGGGCGGGCGGAGGCTGCTGGCGCATCTTCCAGGGCACGGAACAAGCGCCAGATCACGCCGTCCCCGCCGCGTGACCGCCGGATCAGGTCCTGGGCCGGCCTGCTGGTCAGCGCGCACGGCCCCTGGCGGCTGGGCGACCCGGACCGGAAAGGCGCGGCCGGCCGCACGGCCGATGCCCGGGACAGGCAAACTCGACAGTGCCGCGCTCCGCAAGGCGCACGCGGGCAGCCGAGCTGCATTTGCCTGGAGGAAGGATCGCTGTGCGGGTCTGCGTTCTGGGGGTCGGCGCCGTCGGCGGGTTCATCGGGATCCAGCTGGCGGCCGCCGGAGTTGACGTCTGCGCGCTGGCCCGGGGGGCGACGCTCGCGGCGCTGCGTGCCCATGGCTGGCGGGCGGAATCGGCTGGCCGGCGCATGACCGCGGCCGCCCGGGCGGAGGCCGATCCAGCCGAGCTCGGCGAGCAGGACGTGGTGATCCTGGCGGTCAAGGCGCACTCCGCCGCCGCCGCAGCTTCGGTCATCGGGCCGCTGCTGGGACCGCGGACGATGGTACTGACCGCGATGAACGGCGTCCCATGGTGGTTCTTCGATGGCTTTGGCGGCCCCTGCCAGGGCCGTCACCTCGCCAGCACGGATCCCGGCGGGCAGATCGCAGCCGCGATCCCGGTGCGGCATGTCATCGGCGGGGTCGTCCACTTCAACTGCAGCGTTCCCGAGCCGGGCGTGGTCCGCCACCACCGCGGCGCCGGGCTGATCATCGGCGAGCCGGACCACAGCGAATCCGCGCGGCTGCGGGCCCTGGCCGCTGTCCTGGAAACCGGCGGCCTCGAGGTCACCCGGTCAGCGGGGATCCACGCGGACGTCTGGTACAAGCTCTGGGGCAACATGACCATCAACCCGGTGTCGGTGCTGACCGGCGCCACCGCCGACCGGATCCTCGACGACGACCTGGTCCGGGCCTTCTGCCAGGCGGCCATGCGGGAGGCGCAGCAGATCGGGGCGCGTATCGGCTGCCCCATCGCCGAGAGTCCCGCGGACCGTAACGACGTGACCAGGAAGCTCGGTGCGTTCAAGACGTCGATGCTGCAGGACGCCGAGGCCGGGCGCCCGCTGGAGCTGGATGGGCTCGTCGGCGCGGTGCGGGAGATCGGCGCCCTTGTCGGCGTGCCGACCCCCGCCATTGACGCCCTGCACGGGCTGACCCGGTTGCACGCGCAAGCGGCCGGCCTGGCCCCTGGCTGAGCGGCGGCGAGGGCGGCTTATCGGCCGCTGCGCCCGGTCCGTTAATTATCCCGAATTATCTCCGATCACCGTACGTCTCCTCCTGCTCGTCCGTTATCGTCATGCCCGGGCCGGATCAGCATTTCGATGCAGCTCAGGGGAACGGTACGAAGTTGGGAGAACGTGCAGCGCCCGGCATGTCCAGGCACGACCGGGCCGGCACCTGTCAGCCTGCTCTGCGGCACCGGGACGCACCGGTGACGGCTAGCCGTACCACCCGGCGGGAGCGACGGAGTGCAGCGGTCCGCCGGGATTACGCCCGGTGCTCGGACCTCGCGGGCGAGCTGGATTTCTCGGCTGACCCGCGAGTCAGCTTCCGCCCGGTGGCTTCGGCCGGGCAGCGTATCACGCTGGCCCTGCTGGCCGGGCTCAACGCCCTGACGGCCCTGGTCTTCATCGGCTGGCTGCTGCTGCCGGTGCACATCCCCGGCGCCGGGGTGGTCGGCTTCGGGGGCTGGCGCCTCGGCACTGCCCGCGTGGCGTTCTGCGTGATCATCAGCGTGGAGACGATCCGCCTGGTGCAGAACTCCGCCGTCTGGCTCTTCGCCTCGTCCATGAAGGACCCAGTGCCCAAGGCCCCGCCGCGCGGCCTGCGCGTCGCGCTGCTGACCACGATCGTGCCGGCGAAGGAGCCGATCTACGTGGTGGAGCGGACTCTGCGGGCCATGCGCCAGGTCCGCTACCGCGGCCAGGTAGACATCTGGATTCTCGACGAGGGCAATGACCCCGCGGTGCGGGCCATGGCGGAGCGCCTGGGGGTCCACCACTTCAGCCGTAAGGGCCTCGCGCGATACAACCAGGCGCGGGGCCCGTACCGGGCCCGGACGAAAGCCGGCAACCACAACGCCTGGCGCGACAACTACGAGCGGTACTACGACGTCATCGCCCAGATGGATCCCGATCACGTGCCGCTGCCCTGCTTCCTGGAGCGGACGATCGGCTATTTCCGCGACCCCGATGTTGCGTTCGTCGTCGCTCCCCAGGTGTACGGGAATATGTACGAGAACTGGGTTGCCCATGGCGCGTCCGTCCAGCAGTACCTGTTCAGCGGGGTCGTGGAACGGAGCGGCAACGGCCTCGGCGCGCCGCTGCTCATCGGCACGAATCACCTGTACCGGCCGGCGGCGTGGCGCGAGATCGGCGGATACCAGGACTCGATCATCGAGGACCACCTGACGAGCATGCGGGTGCAAGGCACGATCAACCCCGTCACCGGCCATCCCTGGCGCGGGGTCTACACGCCGGACATCCTGGCCATCGGCGACGGTCCGGAGTCGTGGACCGACTACTTCAACCAGCAGAAGCGCTGGGCGTACGGGATCTGGGAGATCCTGCTCAAGCGCAAGCTCCGCGCCGGGATCCGGCTCCGGCCACGGCAGCGCCTCCTCTACGGACTGGTCCAGTTCTACTATCCGAGCGTTGGCGCGACCGTCCTGCTCGGCACCGTCGCCACGGCCGTCTACCTGCTGCTCGGTATCACGGTGATCAAGGTCAACAGCGCCCAGTGGCTGGCCCTGTGGTCGGCCAGCATGGGGAGCTGGCTGCTGCTCTGGCTCTGGCTGCGCCGGTTCAACCTGGCGCCGCACGAGCGGCGGGAAGCCGGCGTGACCGGCATACTGCTGGCCTTGTTCACCGGCCCGGTGTACGTGGCCGCCGCGATCTCGGCCCTGGCGCGCCGGCCGCTGACCTACGCGGTCACCGCCAAGGGCAGCCTGCGCAGTGCCGATAAACTGCGCACTTTCCGGCTGCACGTGATCTGGGCCGCGCTCGCGGGCGGCCTGCTCTTCGTCAGCTTCAGGTTCCACCACGACTACACGGCGATGCGGCTATGGGCCTGCCTCGCCGCCGTCACCGGAGCCGGCCCGCTGCTCATCGCGGCGGGGGCCCGGCTTCGCCGCGGAGCCCAGGCTGGCCGGGAGGCCGCCCCCGGCCCGGTTCCCCGGCTGGTCCATGACCCGCCTCCTGACGCGGCCCGCCGGCCTGACGCGGCCCGCCGACCCGGCCGCCGGGCCGCGCCGTGGCCGGACGAGCTCGTCGTCCCTCGCCGGACGTACGACGCCCCGCCGCCGCCGCCGGCGGCCAGGAATGACTGGTTCGCCCCTGCACCCGGGCGTGATCTGGCCGGAGCCTTGCCCCGAACTCCGTGGGAGCGCTAGTGCGGGTCACGGTCCCGAAGGTACTGGCCCTCGGGTTCAGCGTCATGCTGGCGGGCTACGTCTTCATGGTCGCGCCGCGGCTGCACGCCGCCCCGGCCGCTCACGTCACGCAAGCCGCGCCGGGGACCGCCGCAGCCCCCCCAGTTCCCGCCGTTCCCGTGCAGGCCAACAGTCCGGCCTTCCCGCCCGCAGGCCGGAAGTTCATCGGGATCATGACCAACAGCGGCCCCTACAACTTCAGTGACCTGGACAACTTCACCGCCGCGGTCGGCCATCAGCCGTCCGTCTACGAATTCGGCCAGGGCTGGGCGGTCAACCAGTTCAATGCCAGCGTCATCGACGCGGTGGCCCGGCGGGGCATGCTGCCCCTCATCTCCTGGGAGCCGTGGGACTACCAGAAGGCCACGATGGGATCGGCGATCCAGGGCGACGAGCCGGCGTACAGTTTGTCCAACATCATCGACGGACGCTACGACGGCTACATCCGGTCATGGGCGGAGGGCGTCAAAGGCCTCGGCTACACCATCGCCCTGCGGTTCGCGCACGAGATGAACGGCAACTGGTACCCGTGGGCCGTCTTCGCCAATGGCAACCAGCCCAGCCAGTACGTCCAGGCGTGGCGGCACGTGCACGACATCTTCACCCAGGTCGGCGCGACCAACGTGATCTGGGTCTGGTCGCCCAACATCATCTGGAACAGCTTCACCGATTTCGCCAGCCTTTATCCGGGCAACAGCTATGTCGACTGGATCGGCCTGTCCGGCTACTACGGGACGCCAGGCATGCTGCACTACAAGTCGTTCGACCAGACCTTTGATCCGACCATCGCTGACTTGCGGACGTTCACCAGTAAGCCGCTGGTCATCACCGAGACCGGTGCGACCAACGTGAGCGGTGAGATGGCCCCGTGGATCACGCAGATGTTCCAGGAGCTGCCAGCGCACACTGACATCATCGGCGTCATCTGGTTCGAGGCGTTCAACGTCATCGACTGGAAGGTGACCGATGACCTGGCGGCCAGCCGCGCGTTCGCGGCGGGCCTGGCCAGCCCGCAGTACCAGGTCCAGTGGAAACCCGGCATGCCGGGGCTGCTGACGGTGCCCGTGCCGGCTCTTGTGCCGGGCACCGCCCCGGCCGTTACTGCTTCCCCGGCCGCGCCCGCGCCCGCGACCACGCCACCGCCAGTGGCGGCCACGACACCTGTCACCCGGCCGAGTTCACCGGCGCCGCCCCGCCCCGTTCCCACCACGTCTCATCCGGCCACGCCGGCGCCGAAGCCGAGCCCGACGCTGTCCCCGGCCACCTCGCTACCGTAGCCACGCCGGGCCCGGGCGGGACGGCTGCCGCCGGTCGCTTCGTCCGGCTATCCGCGGCGCGCCGGCCGAGATGTCATTTACAGTTCGCGTGCCCGTAAGGGCGTGGTGGCCGGTCGCGGCATCCGCACGTTTCACGTTGTGAGCATGCGGATCGCGATCATTACGGAATCGTTCGCACCTGACCTGAACGGCGTGGCCAACTGCGTGCTGCGGGTGGCCGAGCATCTCGTCCGGCGCGGCCATGAGCCACTAATCATCGCCCCTGAACCGGCCGGGGGCCAATCGGCTGGCCCGTTCCCCTACCCGGTAGAACGGGTACCGTCGATGTCCCTGCCGGGTTATCCGGGCTTCCGTCTCGGCCTGCCGACCCGGGCGGTCCGGAGCGCCCTGGCCCGGCACCGTGCCGACCTGGTCCACCTGGCCAGTCCGGTCTTCCTGGGCGCGACCGGAAGCACGGTGGCCCGGCACCTGCGGCTGCCCACGATCGCTGTGTACCAGACCGACATCCCCGCGTACGCCCGCGCGTACGGCTGGCACGGAGCCGGGGAGGCGGCCGCCTGGCGCTGGCTGCGCCGGATCCACAACGCGGCGGACCGGACCCTGGCGCCGTCGGCGGCCATCCTGACACAGCTGCGCGCGCACGGGTTCGAGCGGATCTGGCTGTGGGGCCGCGGAGTGGACCTCAAGCGTTTTGGTCCCGCGAAGCGCAGTGCCGCGCTGCGCCAGGAGCTGGCCCCCGGAGGTGAGGCGCTCGCCGGCTACGTCGGCCGGCTGGCCACCGAGAAGCGGGTTGACCTGCTGGCCCCGGTCGCTGAGCTGCCGGGTGTTCGGCTCATCGTGGTCGGCGGCGGCCCGGCCGCCGCGGCGCTGCGCGAGCGGATGCCGTCCGCGGTCTTTCTCGGTGAACAGCGGGGCGAGGAACTCGCGCGGACCTACGCCAGCCTGGACCTGTTCGTGCACAGCGGCCCGCACGAGACGTTCGGCCAGACCCTGCAGGAGGCCGCAGCCAGTGCCGTGCCGGTCGTGGCGCCGGCCGCCGGAGGCCCGCTCGACCTGGTAGAGGACGGGGTCACCGGGTTCCTCGTCCCGCCGGGCAGCGGCCCGGCGCTGGCCGCCGCGGTGGCGCGGCTCGCCGCTGACCCCGGGCTGCGGGCCGAACAGGGCCGGGCCGCCCGGCAGAAGGTGCTGACCCGGGACTGGACAGCCGTTGGCGACGCGCTGATCGGTCACTATGAGGCGGTACTGCAGCCCGGGTACGCCCGGCGCCGCGTGGCGGCCTGAGGCGCGTCAACGCGGTGATGGACGGGCCGATCGGGGATCCCGGCCCAGCAGCCCGGCATCCGGGCCCGGCTGGACAGCGTGCCGCCGGCCACTGTCTTGCGTACCCCCCACCAGCGGGCCGACACTTGACTACATGAGCGAGCTCGCACTGGTCCTGCTGGCCGTGCTGCTGCCGACGCTGGTCATGGGTGCGGGACTGCTGGCGATACGCGGCTTCCGCCGGCTGAGCGAGGCCCGGTGCCGCCCGCAGCCGCCTGAGCCGGCGGACCGCATCGCCATGCGGCTACGGCGGCTGCGCGGCGAGCTGGAGGCCACCGAAAACCAGCCCGCGACCATGGCGAAGCGGCACCACATCCTGGCCCTGCGCGGTGCCTACCTCGACACGCTGGGCCAGGCGTGCCAGCGGCTCGGGATCGAGCCCCCGGCCGGCGGTGACCGGGCGCGGCAGGCCGAGATCTACCGGGTGGAGGCCGCGCTGCGGGAATGCGGGCTGGATGTCAGGGAAACGGCCGTGCGCTGAATGCGCAACGCGACTGGACCGGCGGCCCCCCGCGGGCGCCCTACCGTGCGCGTGCTCGCTGTCTCGGACGAGGTCGCCGGGGACCTGCTGGCCAACGTCAGCCAGGCCCGATCGGCCTCGCTCATCCTGGCCTGCGGTGACCTTCCGGCCGACTATCTCGGCGCGCTGATGAACGCGCTGGATGTGCCGCTCGTCTTCGTCCCCGGCAATCATGATCCGGATCATTCCGGGTACCGGGTATCCCGGGCCGGCCTGATCACCCGGGCCGGCTTCCCGGCCGTGCCGCCGTGGCCGCCGGGGGCGATCAACGCCGACGGAAGGATCGTCGAAGCTGGCGGCCTGCGGATCGCCGGGCTCGGCGGGTGCCTGCGCTACAACGACGGGCCCAACCAGTACACCGAACCTCAGCAGGCGCGCCGCGCGCGGGCGCTCCGCCTGCGGGCCCGGTGGCAGTGGCCTGCCCGGCGGCCCGGCGGGCGGCCCCATAGGCGGCGCTGTGACGTCCTGCTGACGCATGCCCCGCCGCGCGACGTCGGGGACGGCGAGGACCTCCCGCACCGGGGCTTCGGCTGCTACCACGGTCTGGCCGCGGCCCTGGCGCCGCCGGTGCTGCTGCATGGTCACGTGCACCCCTACGGCATGTCGCAGCCGCCCCGGCGGCTCGGCGCGACCAGCGTCCGCAACGTCACCGGCTGGCATCTGCTTGAGCTGGGCGCCACCGGCGCCGCCGAGATCCCCATCGGTCACGGCCATGCGTGCTGACACCGGCTTCCCGCGGGCCGACGTGGAGAACGATTTCCAGCGCGTCCGCCGTCGTCAGGTCCTCTCCCGGCTGGCCGCCCGGCTCCGCCGGAGCCCGGACGACGTGAACCCGATCCTGCCCTTCGATGAGGTCATCGAGGCGCTGGGGATGCGCGGTGAACGTTCCGTCGGGCTGCAGACGATCAGCCTGGCCTCCGTCGTGGGCACCGTCGACTCCCGGCGTGACTTCGACCGGCGTTTCCGGCCCACCACGGGACGGGTGCGCGAGCGCTGGGAACGGCTGGCCCTCGCCCAGCGGCGCGGTGAGTCAATCCCGCCGATCGACGTCTACCAGGTCGGCGACCTGTACTTCGTCAAGGACGGCCATCACCGGGTGTCGATCGCGCTGGCGACCCGGCAGCGCACGATCGACGCCTACGTGACCCAGGTGCTGACCCAGGTCCCCGCCCAGGGCATCCGGGGCCGCCGCGACCTGCTGATGAAGAGCTATCAGCGGATCTTCATGGACCGCGTGCCGCTGCCGGAGGCGGCGTACGTCAAGCTCACCTGCATCGACCCGTGGTCCTACGCCAAGCTGGGCGAGAACGTAGAGGCCTGGGGCTTCCGCTACATGCAGGCCGAGCGCCAGTACTACAGCCGCGAGCAGATCGCGCGGCGCTGGTTCCATGACGAGTTCACGCCGGTGGTGCGCATGCTGCACGCAGTTGACCTGGTCGGCTCCGGCACGGATGCCGAGGCGTACATGCGCGTCGCCACCCAGCGTTACCGCCTCATGCGCACCCACGAGTGGAACGATGAGGTCATCGACCGGCTGCGCCGGGAGGTCAGATAGCCCCCGTTCCCGGCCCGGCCGGTGCATCCGACGCCGCCGGGCCTGCCGGACCCGCCGGGCCGGTCGCATCCCGCGGGGCATCGGCGGCCGTACCGGCCGTCGTCCCGCCCCGCACGGTGCCGGCGGAGTCGTCGTCCAGCGTGATGTTGGCGCCTGAGGCCGGGTTGAAGATGTGTATGGACCGCAGGTCGGCCCACAGCTCGGCTTGCTGGCCCTCGCGCGCGGTCGTCTCCGTGGCGAGCCGGGCGGTAAGCATGCCAGTATCCGCCGCGCCGGTGTCGGCGGAGCCCGAGTCCTCGGCCAGCTCCTGCAGCTCCGCGGCGCTCACCTCGCTCACGGACTCCATGGTGAAGTAGACGTACACGTCGGAGCCCATGGACTCGACGACCTCGATGTTGGCCCGGAACGTGATCCCGCTGTCCCGCGTCCCGGCTGCGACCAGCGCGGCGTCCTCGAAGTCCTCCGGGCGGATGCCCACGAGCAGGTCCCGGGGCGCGTTGGCCCGCTCCAGCGCATGGCGCAGCCGGCCGCTCACCGGCACGTCACCGAGCGGCGTCCGCATGGTGCCGTCGTCGACCCGGCTGGGCAGGAAGTTCATCGCGGGTGAGCCGATGAACCCGGCCACGAACAGGTTGTTCGGCCGGTCGTAGAGCTCCTGCGGCGCGCCGACCTGCTGGAGCAAGCCGCTGCGCATGACGGCCACCCGGTCACCCAGGGTCATCGCCTCGGTCTGGTCGTGCGTGACGTAGACGGTCGTGGTGCCCAGCCGGCGCTGTAGCCGGGACACCTCGGTCCGCATCTGCACGCGCAGCTTCGCGTCCAGGTTGGACAGCGGCTCGTCCATCAGGAACGCCGCGGGATCCCGCACGATCGCCCGGCCCATCGCGACCCGCTGCCGCTGGCCGCCGGACAGGTTGGCCGGTCTGCGGTCCAGATGCTGGGTCAGGTCCAGGACCTGGGCCGCATTGTTGACCTTCTCGTCGATCACCGCCTTCGGGGTCTTGGCCAGCTTGAGTGCGAAGCCCATGTTCTCCCGGACGGTCATGTGCGGATACAACGCGTAACTCTGGAAGACCATGGCGATGTTACGGTCCTTGGGTGCCTTGTTGTTCACCACCTTCCCGCCGATGCGCAGTTCACCTGCGGAGATGTCCTCCAGGCCCGCGATCATGTTCAGCGTCGTGGACTTGCCGCAGCCCGACGGGCCGACCAGGATGACGAACTCACCGTCGGCGATGTCCAGGCTGATGTTGTCGACCGCCAGCGCCCCGTCCGGGAAGCGCTTGGTTACCTGATCCAGAACGATGTCAGCCACTGTCTCTCCCTAATCCACTAGCCCTTGACCGCGCCTGATGTAAGCCCAGCGACGATCCGGCGCTGGAAGAACAGCACGAAGATGATGATCGGGATGGTGATGACCACCGCGGCAGCCGCGATGGGACCGGTCGGAATCGTGAACTGCGAGCTGCCGCTGAGGTAGGCCAGCGATGCTGGCGCCGTCCGGGCGGCGGTCGTCGAGGTGAGCGAGATCGCCAGCAGGAACTCGTTCCAGCAGGCCAGGAAGACCAGGATCGCCGTGGTGACCATTCCTGGTGCCGCCAGCGGGGCGATGACCTTGGTGAAGGCCTGGAAGGGCGTGGCGCCGTCCATCTTGGCGGCCTTCTCCAGCTCCCAGGGGATCTCGCGGAAGAACGCCGACAGCGTGTAGATCCCCAGCGGCAGGCCGAAGGCGACGTAGGGGATGATCAGGCCGGGCCAGGTGTTGAACAGGCCCAGCGAGCGCTCGATGGCGAACAACGGGGTCACCAGGGCGATGATCGGGAACATCGCGATCAGCAGCGACATCCCGATGAGCACCGCCTTGCCGGGGAACCGCAGTCGCGCGACCGCGTAGGCCGCCATGGAGGCCAGCACAACGGAGATGAGTGTCGCGATGAGGCCGATGCCGATCGAGTTGATCAGCGGCCGGACGAACGTTGAGGTCTGCAGGATCTGGGTGTAGTTCCCCCAGGTCCACTGCGCGGGAACGAAGGAGGGATCGAGGATAGCCGTGGGCGTCTTGAAGGACAGCGAGACCATCCAGAGCACCGGGATCAGCGCCAGCGCCACGACGACAAAGTTAATTCCTCCCCAGGTGACCTTCTGGCGGGGCGTTGTGGTGGTCCGGCCTCTGGTGGTCGCGGTCTTGGTGGTCGCGGTCGTGGGGGGCGCGGTAACAGCAGTCATCAGCGGGTCACCTCTTGTCGATGTCCGTGCCCGGGGCCGCGGTGCCGAAGCCCTTGATGAACACGGCGGCGATGATTACGACGCAGATGAAGATCAGGATCGCGATGGTCGACCCGATCCCCAGATTCAGGGCGTTGAACAGGTTGTCCCAGCCGAGGATCGAGACCGATTCTGTGCCGTTGTTGCCCTGTGTGAGGATGAAGATGTTGTCGAATATCCGGAACGAGTCCAGCGTCCGGAACAGCACCGCGACCAGGATCGCCGGCTTCATGAGCGGCACGGTGATCTTCGTGAAGCGCTGCCAGCCGGTGGCGCCGTCCACCATGGCGGCCTTCTGCAGGTCCTCGGGCACCAGGGAGAGCCCGGCCAGCAGCAGCAGCCCCATGAACGGCGTGGTCTTCCAGATCTCCGCCAGGATGATCACGCCAATCGCCTGGAACTGGGCGGTCAGCGGCGCGGCCTCGTTGAAAGCCGCGGACAGGTAGCCCTGGCCTGGCGTCCACGCGTAGAACCAGCCGTAGGCGGCAGCGACCGTCACGATCCCGTAGGGGATGAGCGCGGCCGTGCGGACCGTGCCCCGGCCGAACAGCGTCCGGTGCATGACCAGGGCCAGCAGCATGCCGAGCACCAGGGTGATGGCCACCGAGATTACGGTGATCAGCACGGTCACCCACAGCGCCTGCCACCAGTACGGCGAGCTGAGCACCGCCCCGTAGTTGGCCAACCCGACGAACTTGACGTCTTGCGGGAGCTCCAGGTTGTACCGCTCGAGAGACAGCCAGATGGCGTAGATGACCGGGTAGGCGGTCACTGCGAGCATTACGATCACCGCCGGGGCGCACAGCAGCCAGCCCAGCCGGCGCTCGGCTCTGGCCCCCTCGGATAGCTGCTTCTTGTGCCCGGGTGCCTGCTCCCGGACGGCTTCGGTGCCTGCCGCTACTGGCGCGTTCACGGTCATCGGCGTCTTCCTTCCATCCGGGCCAGCCGCTGGTCTTGGCGGCTCACGGGACCAGGCCCTTCGACTGCAGGGCGTTATTTAGCTGGCCGGTCAGCGCATTCTTTGCGGTCGCCGGGTTGATCCCGCTCGGCGGGGAGATCTGGTGCGAGATGTCGATGGACACGACCTGGTAGAGGGGTGTCTTGGGCCGCACGCTGGCGTTCTCGAGCTCCTGCAGGATGTCGGCGTGGAACGGGTAGTCGGGGTACAGCTTCGGATTGCTGTAGAGGCTGGCGATGGTCGGCGGGACGCCGCCCACGGTGGCGCCGATCAGCTGGTTCTGCGCGTCCCGCAGGCACGACGCGGCCTGGAAGGCCAGCGCCTGGTGCTGGGAGTACTTGCTGACGGCGAGGTCGACTCCGCCGATCGTCACCTTGGCCGGCACGCCCGGGATGATCTGCGGGTAGAGCGTCCACTTGAAGACCTTGAACAGCTTCGGGTTGTCGGACTTCATGGACGGATACACGAACGGGTAGTTCAGCTCGAACGCGGCCGTGCCCCCCTCCATCGCCAGCCGGTTGTCGTTCTCCATCTGCACCCCCAGCGACGGGTCCGCGGCGGGGGAGGTGGCAAGTTCCTTCATGTCCGCCAGCGCCACGTCCGCGGGCGCGCCCAGCGTGACCTTGGTCGCAGCCGGATTCAGGATCGTGCCGCCCGCGCTGGCATTCATCGTGTTGAACCAGACGGTCGCGCCCTCGTACTGAGCGCCCTGGATCTCGATGTAGTGCGGCTTGCCCTCCTTGGCCAGCTGCTCCGCGTCGGCGATCATCTGCGCCCACGTCTTGGGCGGGGTCGGCACGAGGTCGGAGCGGTACCACAGCAGCTGGGTGTTGGTGTTGTCAGGCGCGGCGACGAGCTGACCCTTCCATATGGCCGTGTCCAGCGAGGGCGTGATCGTCCCGTTCACGACCTGCTGCTTGTCGGCGCCGGTCCACGGCACTATCCAGCCGGCCTCGGCGAACTCGGGCTCCCAGGTGACGTCGAGGGCCATGATGTCGATCGTGGAATCGTGCGCGGCGAGCCGCCGGACGAGCTGCAGGCGCTGGCTGTCGGATGCGGCGGGCAGCAGCTGGTAGTCGATCTTGTATGCGCCGTGGCTCTGCGCGTCGCAGTTGTTGATCTCGGTATTGGTCGCACCCGACACGTCAGGGAACTGATAGAAGTTCAGCGTCACCGGGCCGGTGCTCGCCCCCGCCGAGCTGCAGGCGGCCAGTGCACCGCAGCCCAGGGCGGCGAGCCCCAGCCCAATCTTCGTGCGCAGCCAGCGCGTGGGCGGCCGGGGGGAGCGGCCTCTCGCGCGCCGCGTCAGCCGGGCCAAACGGTATGAACCAGCCATCATTGTGCCTCCAGCGCGGTATGACTGCGGCTCCGCTGAACGTGCCTGGCTAGGTGACCTGCGCCATCGGCTCTGGTCACCGGAAGCTCGCCTGGCACGGCAGGCGGTGCAGGATGAATGCCGGCGTGGCCACGACTGGCCGGCGCAGCCGAGAGGCGGGAGAACGGGTGCGCGCGCCCGTGCCGCAATGGGACCAGCCGCGGGCGGCCGATAGGTGGCCGCGTCGCGGACCAGCTGGTTCCCGGCTGTCGACATCCATGCCCGACCACCCCACTTCGCTGTCGGTGGCCGCCGGAGCCGGATTCCCGGATCCTGGCGTTGCTCTGATCCCCGGCGAGCGGCGGAGATCTATACACATGAAAACGCCCATAGCCACGGTGACGTCAAGAGCCGAAAAATTTCACGCACGGCGACTCAGTGTGCCATAGCGGCGATCTATGTGGTTATGTGTCCGCTAACGATGGTTGAACGTAATATCACTTCAAAGTTCTCGCAAAATAGCTCAGAAAACGCGCAGAATGAGGCGGTAGTGATGATCAGATCTTTACCGGATTGTCGCGATCGGCTCTGACGTGCCGCACCAGCGTGCTGCCGGAAGATAGCCGGCCTGGCTTCCGGGGCAGGAATACCGGATGGACTATCGCACCCTCGGGCGCAGCGGCTGCGCTGTCTCAAGCGTGTGCCTGGGCACCATGACCTTCGGCACCGAGACCGGTCAAGCCGCCGCGCACCAGCAACTCGACCAGTTCATCGACGCGGGCGGCACCCTCGTCGACACCGCCGACGTGTACAGCCGCGGGGCCTCGGAAGAGATCATCGGGCGCTGGTTCGCCAGCCGGCCGGCCCAGGTGACCGAGCGGGTGGTGCTGGCTACCAAAGGGCGGTTCCCGCTGGGCGGCGCACCGAACGATGCCGGGCTGTCGGCCGTGCACCTGACCCGGGCCCTCGACGCCTCGCTGCGGCGACTGGGACGCGACGCGGTCGACCTCTACCAGGTGCACGCCTACGACCCGCTGACCCCGCTGGAGGAGACGCTGCGAACGCTGGACGGTTTCGTGCGGTCCGGCAAGATCCGCTACTACGGGCTGTCCAACTTCACTGGCTGGCAGCTGACCAAGACCGTCTACCTGGCGCGCGAGCTGAACGCGGCTCCGCCGGTGACCCTGCAGCCGCAGTACAGCCTGCTGGCCCGGGAGATCGAGTGGGAGATCGTGCCGGCGGCGATGGACGCGGGCCTCGGGCTGCTGCCGTGGAGCCCCCTGGGTGGCGGCTGGCTGTCCGGCAAATACCGCCGCGACGAGCGGCCGGCGGGCGCGACCCGCCTCGGTGAGGACCCGGACCGCGGCATGGAGGCCTACGATCGGCGGAGTACCGACCGGACCTGGCGCGTCATCGACGCGGTGCAGAAGGTCGCGGAGGATCGCGGCGTGTCGATGGCCGAGGTCGCGCTGGCCTGGGTCACCGGCCGGCCCGCGGTCAGCTCCACCATCCTCGGGGCCCGCACGACCGACCAGCTCCAGACGAACCTGCGAGCCGCCGGGCTGCGGCTGACCCCGGATGAGACCGCGGTACTGGACGCGGCCAGCGACCCGGACCCGGTGGACTACCCGTACGGAAAGCTCGGCGTGCAGCAGCGGACGAGGAGCCTGGGCGCCGGTTAAATCTAGAGCGGGACCGGAACGCCCCGCGCCGGGAGGCTTTCGGCACCGCACGGCGTCCGTGTAGCCGGCCCGGTACGTCGTCCCGTCGGCCACCGTGAGCAGGACCTGGTCGCCTTTGATCCGCACCCCGCTGATCGGCTCCCACCGTTCGCCGCCCGACCCGTTCCCGCCCAGGAACAGCTCCCAGCCGACACGCTCCAGGAGCTTGCGCCCGTAGCAGTAGGAGTCAGGGCGGCCGAGGCCGCCCCCCATGAGTCCCCCCGAACTCAGGCCGCCGAAATGACGACGCCAGGGAGACTACCCAGAGTAACGAATTTTCATGCCTCGTCCCATCGCGGTTACAGAACGCAACCGGAATGGACCCGCGCGGCCCGGAGGCCGCCCCCTAAGTCGCCAGTGTCCGGGCCGCGCGGGAACTCAAGGCTGGTGTTGCCAGCACAGCTATAGCAACGCCGAAGTCTCCGCTATTTCCACTTGAAGTGGACAAAAAGGCGGCCGAAGTTCTTGGAGTCCTTCTCCAGCCGGTGGTACTTCGCCTTGATCTCCTTCTGCTGCAGGAACCGCAGTACGTGCTTCTTCAGCTGGCCCGACCCCTTGCCCGGGATGATCTCCACCACCGGGGCCTTCTTGGCCACCGCCTCATCGATGATGTCCCGCAGCGCCCGGTCGATGTCGGCACCCCGGTTGTAGATGTCGTGCAGGTCCAGCGTCAGTTTCATGCACCGTGTCCAATCTGGCCCGGGGCGGCGCGGGACGGCTCCGCTGCGCGCGGGATAATCCGACGGTACGACAGTCCGTCACGGGAGAGGTAACAGATGCTTTTCGGAGACGAGCACGTTCAGCGGTACGAGGAGACCGGCGGCGCGGAAGGGCACGACTGGCAGGGGACGACGACGCTGATCCTCACCACGACGGGGCGCAAGAGCGGCCAGCAGCGCAAGCACCCGCTGATCTACCAGAAGCACGGCGACGACTACCTGGTGGTGGCGTCCAAGGGCGGCGCGGATGACCCGCCGGCCTGGTACCTCAACCTGGTCGCCCACCCGGACGTGCAGGTCCAGGTGAAGGGGGACAAGTTCGCAGCCCGGGCCCGGACGGCGACGCCGGAGGAGAAGCCGGAGATGTGGCGGGAGATGGCGGCGGTCTGGCCGGCCTACGACGATTACCAGCAGAAGACCGGCCGGGAGATCCCGGTGGTGGTGCTCGAGCCGGTCTCGTAACCGTTCGTGCTCCTCTTCCTGGCCGCCGGATGGGCCCGGGTGCGACACTTACCCGGTCCCGTCCGGCGGCCAGGCTGGTGCGTCAGGCCACAGCCGCGCGCTGATCTCAGCCACCGTGTCCTGCGGCGTCCGCTGCGGGATGACAACGAGCACGTTCTGCTCGTCGTGCGGTACCTCCTGGTCGGCGAGCTGGCTGTCCAGCAGTTTCTGGGGAAAGAAGTGCCCGTGCCGCCCGGCCAGATGGCGGCTGAGAGTGTCGCGGTCGACGAGCAGATAGACCAGCCGGACTTCGGGGCGGCCGCCCAGCAGCGCGTCGCGGTAGCTGCGCCGCAGCGCGGAGCAGGTCATGACGGCCGATTCGCCCGCCGCATTGCGCTGGTCCATCCAGGCGCCGATCGCACGGAGCCAGGGCCAGCGATCGGCGTCGGTGAGCGGCTGGCCGCGCCGCATCTTCTCGATGTTCGCGGCCGGGTGGAACGAGTCGGCGTCGGCGAACGGCCAGTGCAGCTGTCCAGCCAGCAGCGCCCCAACGGTAGTCTTGCCGCAGCCCGAGGGCCCAGCGATGATCAGGATCACGCTGCTGGACTTTACCTCCGCCGCGGCCGCAGCGGAATCTGAGAGGGTGATCAGAGCCCGGTCAGAGCGGCTGGGTGAAGGCTCTTCTGGTCGCAGTGAGCCCGCCTGTCCCGGGAAGGAACGTCCATGTCTACCTCGAGCCCCCGCAGGCGGTGGGTCCGGTGGGTCATCCTGGTCGCCGCCGTGATCATCGTGGCCGGAGTCGCCGGCCCCTTCATCTACATCCACCTGCTGTCGAGCAAGGCACCCGCCCAGCTTTCCCTGCAGCCGACCGCTACCCCGGCGTCGGCCAGCGCTGGGGCCACGCCCGCCGCCCAGGCGGCCGGGAGTGCCTCGGTGAACGGCACCTGGACCGTAGGCGGCGGGTCGGAGGTGCAGTACCGGGTGAAGGAGGTCCTGCTGGGCCAGAGCCAGACCGCGGTGGGTACCAGCCACTCGGTGACCGGCCGGCTGGTGATCAGCGGCACGACCGCGACCGTGGCCACCTTCAGTGTGCCGATGCAGACCATTCATAGTGACAAGAGCCAGCGTGATGCCCAGTTCGACGGGCGGATCATGGATGTGGCGAGCTATCCGACGGGCAGCTTCACGCTGACCAAGCCAATCTCGCTCGCCCCGCTGCCGGCCAGCGGTGCGGTCCGCACCTATACCGCCACCGGCCTGCTGAGCCTGCACGGCCAGTCCCATACAGTGACCTTCCCGCTGCAGGCCGAGCGGACGGGAACGGCCATCAAGGTGGCCGGCCAGATCAACGTGCCGTTCGCGGAGTGGGGCATCAGCAACCCGAGCTTCGCCGGATTCGTCACCACTCAGGACCACGGCCTGCTGGAGTTCCTGCTGGTATTGGGGTCCAGCTGACAGGGCCTGCTGAGGGCCTAGCGGTCAGCGCCGGCCCGGCCGGCCGCCGGCCCGGCTCAGCCGCGGGAAGCGACCGCCCGGCGGCAGGCCGCTGCCGTGGTGTACCCGGAGCCACCACGACCACCGGGTGGCCACCGCGGTCTGGGACGAGATCCGCGCCAGCGACGGTGACACCGTAGGCGTGGGTACGGCTGGAGCTGGTGTGGCGGCGGCCGGCCCCGCCGCCGTGACCGGAGGCGGGGTGCTGACCGCGGGCTGGGCGTGGCTGGTGGGAGCGGGCGTGGCCCGGGCCGGCGACGCTGACGGTGTGGCGGTGGCGGGACGGCCCGAGTTCACGGGGGCGGACGTGGGCCCCGCCGAGGCTGGCGCGATGGCCGGGCGGCTGAGAGCCGCGTGCCGGGGGAGGCCGGATGACTGGCTCATCAGGACGCTCACCGAGGCCACTACAGCGGCGAAGGCGACGACCCCCGCCAGCACGGTCATGGAGGTCCGGAAGCTGATCTCCTCCATGCGCGTGTACATGCCATCCCGGAAGGCGGACAGCCCACTGACCCGAGAACGCCGGTGCCGGCGCCATCGGGTGCTGTGATGAGAGCCGGGCTTGCTCCCGCTAAACGAGCCAGGCATAGCCCGGACAATACACGCCGGGACAGCTATGTACCCACTTACCAGGCTGTTTCTGGCTCACCAGGCTGTGTCTGGCGTCTCACCAGGGCCGCCGTCACAGCAGGCCCGGGCCTAGTGCAGCAGGGAGTCGGCGGCGAGCGCCACGAAGAGCAAGGTGAGGTAGATGTTCGACTCGTGGAAGAGCCGCATGGTATGTACCTGGCCACCGCGGGCGGCCTGCCGGTGCATCCGGTGCACCTCGGCCAGGAACGCGCCGCCGAGAAGGATGGCGCTGATGCCGTACAGCGGACCGGTCGCCAGCGGCCACACGGCCACCGAAGCAGCCACCATGAGCCAGCTGTCCACCAGGCTCTCGGTCAGCACCCGGCGCAGCGAGGCCACCACCGGAAGCATCGGGACGTCGACACTCCGGTAATCATCCTTGAACTTCACGGCGAGCGCCCAGAAGTGGGTGGGCTGCCAGAAGAACACGACCAGGAAGAGGAGGAAGGCCGGCCAGGACAGCGACCCGCGCACGGTGGCCCAGGCGATGAGGACCGGAGCCGCCCCGCAGATGCCGCCCCACAAGGTGCTCTGCGACGTCCGCCGTTTGAGGAGCATGGTGTAGACGACGACGTAGTAGAGGATGGCGCCGAGAGTCAACGCGGCGGCCAGCAGGTTGGCTACGGCCGCGAACAGGCTCACCGAGACGACGCCGAGGACGGTGCCGAAGATGAGGGCCGCGCGCGGAGACACGGTGTGCCTGGCCAGCGGCCTGCTCCGGGTCCGCCGCATGACCTGATCGATGTCGCGGTCGATATAGCAGTTCAGCGCGTTGGCGCTACCCGCGGCCAGCGTCCCGCCCGCCACCACGACGGCCGCGTCCAGCAGCGACGGCAGCCCGCGGTCGGCCAGGAACAGCATCGGGACCGCGGTGATCAGCAGCAGTTCTATGATCCGGGGCTTGCACAGGGCCACGTACGCCCGGACGATCTGACCGGGTGCCGGCCGGTCTGCGGTTTCGCGGGGAACGGTGCCAGTGTCCGCGGAGCGCGGTGAGCTGATCTCGTTGCCTGCGACGAGCGAGCTGCGTCGGCTATCGACGGCACTCAACGAAAACCGACCACCTTCCGGCTGACGGGGAAACGGCGTGGCGCGGCGCGCCCGCGACGTACGTTGGGGGCCCGGGCGCGCATGGCGCGGCGGGCGAGGCAAGCATGGTGGCCCAGCAGCCACCACGAAGCCTACATGGCGTCGTAATTCGGATGACGGGATACCGCCCCTTAGCCGGAGCACCTTTGGCCGGTCCCCGGTGGCCGGTGCCGCAAGGCTGTGAAATTCTGGCCTGGATGACGCCTGACGAAGCGACCGACCGGGCCTTTCTCGATGCCGTCGGCGCGCTGGCGCCGCAGCCGCCGCAGCCGCCGGAGCAACCGGTCCGCACGGGCAGCTCGCTGACGGGACGCCGCTGCCTGGAGATCTTCAGTGCCCAGCTGGCCAGCCGCCATCTTGACCTGGCCGCGCGCGTGCTGCGCAGCCAGGCAAAAGGGTTCTATACGATCGGCTCGGCCGGCCATGAGTCCAACGCATTTGTCGCGGGAGTGCTGCGGCCGACCGATCCCGCGTTGCTGCACTACCGGTCCGGCGCCTTCTTCGCCGAGCGGGCCCGCCAGGTACCGGGGCAGGATCCCATCCGGGACACCCTGCTGGGGGTGGTGGCGGCGGCAGATGAGCCCATCGCAGGTGGCCGCCACAAGGTATTCGGCAGCGAGCCCCTCGCGGTGATCCCGCAGACCTCGACGATCGGCTCACACCTGCCCCGTGCCGTCGGCATTGCCTTCGCGCTCGGCCGTGCGGCCCGGCTCGGCGTGCCCGCCCGCTGGCCGGCCGACGCTGTGGTGGTCTGCAGTTTCGGCGATGCCTCGGCGAACCACTCCACGGCGGCCGGTGCGATCAACACAGCCTGCCACTGCGCCTACCAGCGGCTTCCCCTTCCGCTGCTGCTCGTGTGCGAGGACAACGGGATCGGGATCAGCGTAAGGACCCCGCCGGGCTGGATCAAGGCCGCCTACGGGAACCGGCCGGGCCTGAAGTACTTCTCCGCGGATGGATGTGATCCGCCGGCCGTCTACGCGGTCGCGGCCGAGGCCGCGACATGGGCCCGGGAACGCCGCCAGCCCGCTTTCCTGCATCTGCGGGTCGTCCGGCTGATGGGACACGCCGGGTCCGACGCCGAATCCGGGTACCGCAGCTCTGCCGACATCGCCGCCGGCCAGGCCCGGGATCCGCTGACCGCTACCGCCCGGCTGCTGGTCCGCAGCGGGGTGGCCAGCCCGGGCGAGATCATCGGCCGGTACGAGTCGATGCGCGGTCACGTGCTCGCGGCGGCGCAAGATGCCGCACAGCGTCCCCCCCTGCGCAGTGCCGTACAGATCATGGCGCCGCTGGCCCCGGCACAGCCGGCGGGGGTCGCCCGCGTCGCGGCCCGGGCCGCTGATGAGCCGGCCCGCCGGAGGATTTTCGGCCGCCGCCTGCCGGAGGAGGAGGGACCGCTGACGCTGGCGCTGGCCATCAACCGCACCCTGGGCGACCTGCTGGCCGCCCAGCCCGGGCTGATGGTGTTCGGCGAGGACGTGGCGGTCAAGGGCGGCGTCTACGGCGTCACCCGGGGGCTGCTGAATAAAGCGGGCGCCGCGCGGGTCTTCGATACGGTCCTGGACGAACAGTCGATACTCGGGCTCGCGCTCGGGGCCGGTCTCACCGGGCTGCTGCCGGTGCCGGAGATCCAGTACCTGGCCTACCTGCACAACGCCGAAGACCAGCTCCGCGGCGAAGCGGCCACCATGCAGTTCTTCTCCAGCGGCCAGTTCCGCAACCCGGCCGTGGTCCGGGTGGCCAGCTATGGCTACCAGCAGGGATTTGGCGGTCACTTTCATAACGACAACGGAGTCGGCGTCCTCCGGGACGTGCCGGGCCTGGTCATCGCCTCGCCGTCCCGGCCGGACGATGCGGCGGCCATGCTGCGCACCTGCGCCGCGGCCGCGGCGGTGGACGGCCGCGTCTGCGTCTTCCTCGAGCCGATCGCGCTGTACCACACCCGGGACCTGCAGGACAGCGGTGACGGCGGCTGGCTGGCCCCGTACCGGGCGCCGTCGTCGTGGTCGGCTGATCACGTACCACTCGGGAGCGGCCGTACCTACGGCCACGGCACCGACCTGACCCTGGTCACCTTCGGCAACGGGCTGCGGCTGAGCCTGCGCGTGGCCCGCCGCCTCGCCGCGGCCGGGACCGCGTGCCGGGTGCTCGACCTCAGGTGGCTAGCACCGCTGCCGGTGCAGGACCTGCTGCGGGAGGCCAGCGTGACCGGCCGTGTCCTGATCGTCGACGAGACCCGCCGGACCGGCGGCGTGTCCGAAGGTGTGCTCGCGGCGCTGGCCGATCACGGCTTTCCCGGACCGGTGGCCCGGGTGGCCAGCGCGGACAGTTTCATCCCGCTGGGTGACGCGGCCCGGCACGTCCTCGTCTCCGAGGAAGAGATCGAGAAGGCCGCGGCCGCGCTCACCCGGCGCGCTACTGGCTGACCAGCGGGCCGGCCGGCGTCAGGAGCTGTTTCCGCACACGTAGAGGGTCTCGGCGCTGCTCCCGTAGTCCCGGGCCGGCACCGTGCGGCACGCGTTCTGCACCCACGATGCGATCGTCTGCGCGGTAGTACCACCACCGCCGAAGCCCCCGCCGGCGGCCCCACCAGAGCCGCTGAGCAGGAAGAAGCGGAGCTGCCCGCTGCTCACGAGCTCCTTGACCCGGGCCAGGGTCGGCTCGGGCACCGAGCCGCTGAAGCCGCCCATCGGCATGACTTCCTGCCCGGTACTCAGAATGTAGGGTGACGCCTCGCTCCAGGACGAAACGGCCATCAGGTAGCTGGCGCCATCGCGGTGGGCGCTGACGTAGTCGTAAAGCTCACGCTCACTGGCGGACAGCGCGGTGGTCGAGCCCAGAATCCCGCCCGCTCCGCCGCCGCCGAATCCGCGGTCACCGGTACGGCGGCCGTAGCGGCCCGCACTGGAGCGGTACCCGCCGTCGCCCCGGAAGCGCTCGATGAACTCGTCCCTGGCCTGCCCGCTGGCCTGCCCGCTGGCCGGGGCGCCGCCGGCCCCGCCCACGGTTGCCCCGCCGCCCATGGCGCCCGCGGGCCCAGCGCTGGCGTTGAACGAGCTGCCGCCGTACCTGGTGTCCAGTACAGAGGCGGCCCAGGCGGACGGCGCGGCCAAGGCCGCCACGACGCCGACGGTGAGCCCGGCGGTCGCCAGCCGGCCCCGCGCCCGGCGGGTCAGCTTCGTCATCACCATGACGACGATGGCGATGACCCCGGCCACTATCGCGGCCGTCCGTACCCAGGGCAGGAAGCCGCCGTAGTCGCGCCACAGGAAGACGGCCCAGGCCAGCTCGGCCGCCACGGCCACCGGCAGCATCCAGCCGCGGGCGTCACCGGCCCGGTAGTACCGCCAGAACATCACGAGGCCCGCGGCCGAGAGGGCGGCGAGCGGCGGAGCCAGCGAGGACATGTACGCGGTGTGCGGGATCGTGCTCATCTTGCTGAAGATCAGGCCGACCGTGAGCAGCCAGATACCCCACATCACGAAACCGGCCCGGACCTGATCGGTCCGCCGGGCGCGCCAGGTCCACAGCAGGCCGAAGATCAGGGCCAGGATGGCCAGCGGATACAGCCAGCCGATTTCCGGGCCGTAGTCACTACCCAGCAGCTTGGTCCAGCCTTGCCCGAAGCTGCTGCCCGCGGTCCGCTGGAAAGCGGCCGGGGCGCCGGTAGCGGCTGCCCCCCCGCCCGTCCCGGTGCTACCCGTCCCGGTGCCGCCCGGCGGGCTGCTCCCAGTGGCGCTGCTCCCGGTCCCGCTGCCTGTGCCGCCCGGGGCAAGTACCGGGCCCGTCCCAGACGGCTGGCCGCCGCCCGCGCCGCCGCGGCCGGCGCTCACGCCTGGGCCGGACGTGACGGCGCCGGGAATGCTGATGCCGAAGCGCTCGAGGCCGTTATAGCCGAAGACCATCGCCGCGGCGCTGTTGTCGGTCGACCCGTCGACGTAGGGACGGTCGCTGGCCGGGGTGAAGGTGTAGAGCGCGATCCAGGACAGCGACACGGCCAGCATCACCACCCCGGCCACGCTGAGCTGCCCGATGCGGCGCCGCAGCGGCGCAGGCGCGGCGATCAGGTAGCCGATGGCCAGCGCGGGCAGGATCATCCAGGCCTGCATCATCTTCGCCTGGAAGCCGAGCCCCACCCACACCCCGGACCAGATCAGCGACCGGAGCCGCGCTTCCATGACCGCCCGCTGGTAGGCGTCAGCCGCCAGCACGAGGCACAGGGTGAGCGCGCCGTCCTCCATGCTGTGACCGAACATGGACGCGGCGATCGGCGTCAGCGTGAACAGGGCCGCGGCCAGCAGGCCCGGCATCACCCCGGCCCACCGGCGGACGACCCGGTACATGACCAGGACCGAGATGACGCCTTCGATGACCTGTGGCAGCGCGAGAGACCAGGGATGGAAGCCGAAGATCCGGGCGGACAGCGCCTGCGGCAGGAACGAGCCGGCCAGCTTGTCGATCGTGATGGTGGCTTTGGGGTCGAAGGCGCCGTAGAAGAAGGCCTTCCAGCTCTCCGACATGCTCTTGACGGCCACCGAGTAGAAGGGCGCGAGCCCGGCCTGGGTGATATTCCAGGCGTACAAGAACGCGGCGACCGCGGCAATGCCGATCAGCACGGGGCGGGCCCAGGCCGGCTGCCCCTCGGGAGAGCGCCATATTTCCCAGCGCCGCCGCTTGCTCCGGTGCGCTGGGTAATCACCGGGCGCGGACGGGCTCAGCGGATCCGCGAGGATCATGGACACTGCGGGGACCTCCAGGGTGTTCCGTGATACAGCCTGGCCAGCTGGTGCGCTGACGCGGGGACACCCGCCGTTGGGCCCGACAGTGAGTGTGGGCAACGTTAATGAGGATTGGCTTAACGCCCGCTTAGGACCCGCAGTCAAGTACTCCGCTTCCTCTGCAGGTCCGCTGTTTCCGGCGAGGTGGGTAGCGGATTGAAGCGGAATGCTTGCTTCGCTCATCAATGCACGCGGCCTCAACGCGTCCTCGCCGACGCCCCGACCGTGTCGGGTGCGCCGGCGAGGCAGCCGCTGGACGCGGCGAACGCGGCGGATGCGGGCGGCTCAGGTCGCCGCGGCGCCCCGTCGGGACAGGGCGTCCACGGTGACGGCCGCGAGCAGGACCAAGGCGGTCACGATGTAGGTCGCGGCCGCGCTCATGCCGAGCAGGCCGAGGCCGTTGTAGATCGCGGCGACCACGAGACCACCCAGCAAGGCGTGAATCATCTTGCCGTGCCCGCCGAACAGGTGCGTCCCGCCGATGACCGCCGCCGCCACGGCGAACAGCACCAGCTGGCCACCGTCGAGGTCGGTGGAGATCGAGCCGAGCCGGGAGGCCTCGATGATGCCCGCGATCCCCGCGGTCAGCCCGGTCAGGACGAAGGCGAGCGTCCTGATCAGGATCAGGTTGACACCGGCCCGGCGGGCCGCCTCGGCGTTGCCGCCGATCGCGTAGATATACCGGCCGAATCGGGTCCGCCCCAGCAGGGCAGACCAGATGACCAGGACGCCGAGCACGATGACCACCACCCAGGGCACACCGCGCAGGGGTACCAGGACGCCGCGGTTGGTGTTGCCGATAAGGACGACCACGACCCCGGCCACCGCCATGACCGCGATCTTGAGCGCGGTGACGCTGGCCGGGGGGGTGTCGAGGCCGGCGGCCCGGCGCTGCCGGTCGCTCAGGATCAGGGCGAGCCCGGCGACGGCCACGATGACGACCATCACGATCCAGCCGGCCGTCACGCTGAGATTGCCGGTGGTCAGGTCGTCGATGATCGAGTTGGAGATCGGGATCGATCCACCGGGACCGTGGCCACTGCGGGCCACCAGGACGATCATCACGCCCTGCAGGCCGAGCAGACCAGCGAGCGTCACGACGAAGGATGGAATGCGCAGCCTGGTGATCAGCGTGCCGAAGAACAGCCCCAGGAAGGCGCCCGTCGCCAGCCCGAGCAGGATGGCCAGCCACCAGGGCACCGAGAACACCGTCCACGCGGTGATCACCGCACAGACGCCACCGGTGTAGCCAGCGGCCAGGTCGATCTCGCCCAGCAGCAGGACGAAGACCTCCGCCATGCCCAGGATGATGAACGGTGTGCCCTGGACCAGCAGGTTGACCAGGTTCCCCGCAGACAGGAAGAGCGAGTTACGGGACTGGAAGTAGATGACGATCGCGATCAGGCCGATGGTGACCGGCAGCGCGCCGCTTTCGCCGCTGCGGATCCGCCGGCCCTGAATCCGGGCGTACTCGCCAAACGAGTTGGCTAGCACCTCCGGGGCGGCTGCTGCGGCGGCTGCCTGGTCGCCCTGCTCGGACTCGGGTGCCGGCTGGTGAGTTTCGGTGCTCACGGCGCCTCCCCTGCGTGATAGCCCATCGTGTCATCGCCGGGCGTGCTGCTGCCAGCCGGGGACGCGGGGCCGGAACCGCCCTGGTTTCCGGCGCGGGCCGGTTCGGCCGCCGCGGCATGCGTCCGGTCGGACCGGCCAGTGGTCATCAGCTCGACGATCGTAGCCGTGTCCAGCTGGTCGATCGGCGCCACGGCGGCCAGCCGGCCGAGGTACAGGACCGCGACCCGGCCCGCGCTGCTCATGACGTCGTTCAGGTTGTGCGAGATCACCAGGACCGCGATGCCCCGGCTGGCGAGCTGATCGATCAGCTCCAGCACGACGCGGGTCTGGGTCACGCCCAGCGCCGCGGTGGGCTCGTCCATGATGACCAGCTGCGCCTGCTGCATCACGGCCTTGGCCACCGCGACCGCCTGGCGCTGGCCACCGGACAGCGAGCCGACCGGCTGGCGGATGGAGCGGACCGTCACGACCGACAGGTCGGCCAGCGTCTGCTTCGCGGCCAGCTCCATGCCGATCTCGTCCAGCTGCCAGTGCTTCAGCTCCTCGCGGCCGAGGAACATGTTCTGCACGATGTCCAGGTTGTCGCACAAGGCGAGGTCCTGGTAGACGGTGGCGATGCCGAGGTCCGCCGCCGCCTTGGGGCTGTGCAGGTGCACCGGGCGGCCCTGCCAGTAGATCTGGCCCTCATCGGGCTGCCAGATTCCCGAGACGGTCTTGATCAGGGTCGACTTGCCGGCGCCGTTGTCACCCACGAGGGCGGTCACCTGGCCCGCCGGGATGGTCAGGTTGATGTCGCTCAGCGCCCGCACGGGACCGAAGTTCTTGCCGATGTCGCGCAGTTCCAGCAGCGGTGGCTCCTGGGTGGGGCGGTCGGCCGTCGTTGCCGCGGGAGACGGCGCCCGGCCCGCTTCCGCGGGCCGGGCGCCGTCAGCGGCGCTTGGTGTGGTCACCAAACACGTCCGTTCTGGTGCTGAGATCCCATGGTCATGGGGTGATGCCGTTGGCCTTGCAGTCGCTCGCGTAGCTGCCGGCGCACAGCTGGCTGGCCGGGACGAAGTTGTCCGCGATGACCGTGCTGTTCATGTTGGACGGAGTGACCCACTTCGGGGTCAGCAGGACGGACGTGACCACCTTCTTGGTCTGCGGGTCGGTGGTCGTGCCGTTGGCCAGTGCGGTCGGCGGTGTGGCACCGGTCCGCAGGTACATGGCCAGCGCCGCGGCGGCCTGAGCCTCCAGGTAGATCGGCTTGTACGCGGTGCCGCACTGGTAGCCCGCGAGGATGTTCTGCAGGCCGACGAGCGTCGCGTCCTGCCCGGTGACCGGGAAGGTCTTGGGCTTGACGCTCAGCGACTGCAGGTAGTGGATGATCGGCGCGGCGTTCTCGTCGTTCGGCACCAGCACCGCGTTGATGTTCTTGTGCGCGGTGTACTGCTGCTGGAACTCGGTCTCCGCCGTGGGCGGGTCCCAGGTCCCGGCGGCCTGGCCGACCTGCTTCCATGCCCCGCTGGAGAACTTCGGCGCCAGCACGGCGTCGTAGCCCTGGGCGAACAGGGTCGCGTTGTTGTCGGTCGGCGCGCCCCTCATGACGAGCACCTGCGGGCTCTTCACGTTCCAGGCCGTGACACAGGCCGTCAGGCCCTGCCCGATCAGGGTCCCGACCTGGACGTTGTTGAAGCTGACGTAGTACTGTCGGCTGCCGCCGACGGTCAGCCGGTCGTAGTCGATCACCTTGACGCCGTGCTGGGCCGCGTAGGACTCGATCTTGGCCCCGACGCCGGAGTCCAGCGGGTCCATGACCAGGACGCTGGCGCCCTTGGTGATGTCCTCCTGGGCGATGGTGAACTCGGTCGTGTCGCTGCCCTGCGCGTTCTGCACGGAGAACTGCGACGGCGACAGGCCCGCCGTCGTGAGGGCCTTGGTCAGGTACGGCGCGTCAAATTCGGTATAACGCGCCGAAGAAACGGTGTCCGGCAGAATGACGCCGACACTGCCCTTGCCTTTGGCAGCGAGCGGCTTAAGCGCCGTCATAACAGAGAAGTCTCGGTTAAATGACGAAATGGAAACGGATGGCGTGCTGCTCGATCCCGAACTCGAGCTCGCGCTCGAAGACGGCGTGCTGCTGCCGCTGCTGCTACACGCGGCAAGCGCGACACCAGCGGTTATGGCGGCCGCTGACGTCCAGCTAATTCTGGTAAACAGATTCAAACAAATCACCTCGACTGTTTGCGGGTTCGCAGTTTGGGTGCATCCTTGCGCCCTTGCGCGCGCGAGGCACCGCGAACTCAGCTTTTAACCGAAACCATAAACCCAGGGGAATTAACGCGCCCTTAACATCGCCGCGCCGTCATAAAAATAGTGTTAACAACTTGGGCACAGAAGCGGCCTCAGTGGTTACTCCGGCGCAAAACGGTAGCCCGCCCGCGGCTGCGTGAGGATCAGCGGCTCGCCCCCGTCGACCTCCAATTTTGCCCGCAGCCTGCGTACGTAGACCCGGACATATTCGGTCTCAGTCTCGTATCCGTGACCCCAGACCCGGCGCAGCAGGTGCGAGTGCGTGAGCAGCTTCCCGCGGTTGGTGGCCAGCTCCCGCAGCAGCGCGAACTCGGTCGGGGTCAGATGGACCGGCTGGCCGAGCCGGGTCACCTGCTGCCGGGCCAGGTCGATAGTGATGTCACCCGCGGTGACCACCGGCGTCTGCGGCTCGGGCAGCACCGCGGGCCGGGTGCGGCGCAGCGTGGCGGTGATGCGGGCCAGCAGTTCCTCGATGCTGAACGGTTTGGTCAGATAGTCGTCGGCTCCCATGTTGAGTGCCGTCACCTTGTCCCGCTCGCCGCCGCGGGCGGAGACCACGATGATCCCGACCAGCGAGCGCTCCCGGATCTGACGGCACAGCTCGAAACCGTCGGCCTCGGGCAGCATCAGGTCCAGCAGCACGATGTCCGGGTCCTCGGTTTCCAGCAGCTTCAGGACCCTCATGCCGTCCTGGGAGACCACGGTGTCGAAGCCCCGCACGGCCAGGTTCGACCGGATCAGGTCGACGATGTTGGGGTCGTCCTCCACCACCAGGACGCGGGTGCTGGCCACAGGATCACTCATGCCGGCCGCCTCCCCGGGCGGTGGCGCTGGGCACCAGGGCCGCCACCTCCGCGGGGCCGGGGCGGCCGGGCGACGGCACCGCCGCCTCCCCCAGCCCGGTGGCGTGCTCGGCGGGTCCGACGGAGTGCCCGCTGGCCTCGGCGGAGTGCTCGCTCGCCTCGACCGGGAGCACGACGCGGAAGCGGGTGCCGGCCTGCAGGCGCTGCAGTTCGATGCGGCCGCCGTGCGCTTCGACGATGCCGTGCGCGATGGACAGGCCGAGCCCGGCCCCTCCGGTGCGGGTCCGCCGCCTGCGGGCCGCCTCGAACGGCGCGGCGGCGATGTCGTCCGGAATGCCCGTTCCGTCGTCGGTCACGGTGACCACGATCTCCGACGGTGACGCGATGCCGGCGGTCACCAGCACCCGGGTTCCCGGCGGATTGTGGCCGACCGCGTTGTTGACCAAATTGACGAACACCTGTTCCAGCCGGTCATGATCAGCCCAAACTACCGGAAGCTCGGGACCGCACCGGACCGAGACAGCGGCGGCCCCGGCCGGCGGCAGGCAGCCGACCGCGGCCTGGAGGACCAGCGATATGTCACACCAGTCGGGCTGCAGCCGCATCAGGCCCGATTCGATCGTGGAGAAGTCGAGCAGGTCGTCGACGAGGCGGCCGAGGCGGGCCGACTCGGCCGCGATGCGGTCGAGGAAACGGTCCTGGGAGCCGCGATCCCAGGTCACGTCGGGCTGCATGAGGCTGGAAGCGTAGCCCCGGATCGCGGTCAGCGGGGTCCGCAGTTCATGGCTCAGCCGGGACAGGAAGTCCCGCTGCAGCTCATCCGAACGGCGCAGCGCGGCGGCCTCCTGATGCGCGAGGCCGGCCTCCTCCCGGTCCAGCGCGAGCCGCAGTGAGTGCGCCGCGTCCTCCATCAGGGCGTTCTCTTCCTGCGCGGCCTTGGCCGCGCTGGGCTGCCGCCAGCTCGCCAGCAGCACGGCGAGGCCGTTCGCCGCGGTGAAGGGCACCAGGCGGACCCGCCGTCCCTGATTCCCCATCAGCTGCCGGGCGGCACCATCACCGGTGGCCTCGGCCAGCACCGTGTCCGTGGCGGCGCGCAGCGCGAGCGATGCGTCCGCCGGGTCGGCGCCCGGCGGCCCGGCGAACGCCCGCCACTGGACTCTCCCTTCCGGCTTGGTGACCAGGGCGACCTCGTCGGCCTGCAGGCCGTGGCGCAGGGCCTGGACAGCGATGACCAGGCTGTCGTTCACCGGGATGGGGCCGGCCAGGTTCTCGAGCATCTCCCGGATCGTCTCCAGCACGCGGTTGCGCGCCGTGGCCTGTTCCAGCAGCCGGTCGCGCTCCACCGTGCTCGCCGCGTACCCGGCGTAGAGCGTGACGAGCTGCAGTTCCTGGCGCTGCGGCAGGCCGGTCTCCGGCCGGAAGACCGTGATGACCCCGCTCAGGCCGCCCGGGCCCGTCACCGGCACCGACCAGGAACTCGCCACTCCGGCGATCCGGGCCAGGTCACCGAACGGCAGCCACGCCGGGCTGGACCGCACGTTCGCCTCGATGACCGGCTGCTCGGACAGCGCGGCCAGGCCCACCGGGCCGCCCGCCGCGCCGAACGGCAGCTGGGCCCACGCGCCGAGCTGGCCGGGCCCGAAGCCCAGCGAGGCGGCGCAGATCAGCGCCTGGTCGCGGACCAGATGCATGCAGAGCTGCCGGGTACCGAGCGCCGCGCCGAGCGCGGACAGGATCAGCGACAGGCTCGACGAAGGGTCGGCCGACACCAGCCGGTCGGCGAGGCCATGCAGCCGGGTCAGCTGGCGGCGGGCGGTGGAGTCCACCGGCTGCCCGGACAGCAGGGCCACGATGTCATCGGGGTGGGTGTTCAGCGGATCCAGGTCGGCCACCACCCGGCCTTGCCGTAGCACCACGATCCGGTCCGCCAGCCGGAACATCTGGTCGATGTCATGGCACGCGAGCAGGATCGTCGTGCCCTTTTCCCGCAGGCCGGCGATGAGCTCCTCGACCTGGGCCGCCTCCATGACGCCAAGCGACGCGGTGGGCTCGTCCAGCACCAGCAGCCGTGGCTTGCTGCCCATCGCCCGGGCCACCGCGACCAGCTGACGCTGGCCGCCCGAGAGCAAGCTGACCCGCCGCGCAGTGTTCTGGATCGGGATGCCCAGGCTGTCCAGCAGTGACGCCGCAGCCGCGTGGAAGCGGCTGTCGGAGAACATCATCCGCCGCGTTTCGCGGCCCAGCAGTACGTTGGCCGCGATGTCGAGGTTGTCACAGAGGGCCAGGTCCTGCCAGACCACGGCGACTCCCTGGCGGGCCACTGCGGCGGGATCCGCGGACACCCTGCGGTCGGACAGGAAGATCTCACCCTGGGTGGGGGGGATGTCCCCGGCGATGCAACGGACCAGCGTCGTCTTGCCGGCCCCGTTCTCGCCGGCCAGGGCGACAAGCTCACCGGGACGGACCGTGATGTTCACCCCGTCGAGGGCCCGCAGGGACCCGTACCTGACGCTCAGGCCGGATACGGACAGCAGCGGCGTAGTTTCGGCCGGGACCAGCGCGGAGGCGGCAACCATGTCCTCATTGTGTGACCTGGTCCGCAGGGCCGCCAATTGAAGGGCCGGCTGCGCGGGGCGATTGAGGCGCCCAGGTCGGGGTAACGGGCCCGCATGGCGGTGCTGAACGTGCTCGTGGACCGGCGTCCGGATGACGTCTGGGAGGTGCTGAGCGATGGCTCGGCCTACGGCCAGTGGGTGATGGGAGCCCGGCAGACGGGTGACATCGATCCCCGCTGGCCCGAGGTGGGCGCCGCGATCCAGTACGCCGCGGGATTCGGCCCGCTCAGCTACGAGGACGTTACGATCGTCCGCCTGATGGATCCGGGACGGCGCCTGGAGTTGGAGGCACGCGCCGGGCGGTTCGGGACGGCGAGGATATCGATCGAGCTTCTGCCCTGGGGTGACGACGGAACGGTCGTCATCATGGACGAGCACCCGCTGAGCGGGCCGGGCGCGCGGTGGCACTCGCTGGCGGTGGAGGGGCTGCTGCGCTTCCGCAACGACCGCATGCTGCGTACGCTGGCTCAGCTCGTCCGCGACCGGCACCCACACTGATCTGGCGGCGGTCAGCTGCTGAGGGCGCGGGCCGCGTCGTCGACGGTGTCGTAGGACGCGAACACCTGGTCCAGGCCGATGACGTGGAACACGCGGGCGATATCGGGGTTCATGCCGGTCAGGGCCAGCGCGGCCCCGGCCGCCCGGGACCGATGGTAGGCGCCGACCAGGACGCTGACCCCGGTTGAGTCACAGTAGGTGAGCCGCGACAGGTCAATGATCAGGCTGACGCCCTGTTCCAGCGGGACGTCCTCCAGGCCCGCCCGCAGCCGGGATGCCGTGTGGTAGTCCAGCTCACCGGAGATCGACATCAGGCACGGCCCGCGGGGATGCGGGCGCACCGTCACCCAGAGATCTGGATCAGCCTGAGGCACCTAGCCTCCCGAGCGATATGGTTCCGAAAGGGACGCTGCGGCCGTGGCGGCCTACGCTGGCCTATCCAGTCCTTCCCGGCCGGCATCCGCGGCTGACCGGACAGCGCACCTGCCGGGAAGGTTTGCACCGCGCAATTTATCCTATCCCCGTGCCACCTGCGGGCATCGTGGCTGGCTGCTCCGTCCGGGAAGACAGAGGGGAGGAAGGGCGCGATGATGCGCGACGGTGCTGACCGCGCCGAGCCGATGGACGTACTGTTTCCCGGCGACGGCGAGATGGCCCGCCGGATGCGGGCGTATCCGTGGCCGGAGTCCGAGCTGGGCGATCCGCACGGCTGGCCGGCGAGCCTGCGCACCGCCTGCCGGATCTGCCTGACCTCGCGATTTCCGATGATCGTCTGGTGGGGCGAGGAGCTCCGTTTCTTCTACAACGACGCCTACCTTCCGCTGCTCGGAACCAAGCACCCGGCCCTGGCCAAGCCCGGCCAGGCGGTGTGGAGCGAGATCTGGGACATCATCGGCCCCATGCTGGCCTCGGTGATGACCAGTGGCCGGGCCACCTGGTCCGAGGATCTGCTACTGCCGATGAACCGGCATGGTTACTGGGAGGAGACGTACTGGACGTACTCCTACAGCCCCCTGCATGACGATCAGGGTGCGGTGCGCGGCGTCTTCACCGCGGTGAGCGATACCACCGAGCGGGTCGTTGGCGAACGGCGGCTCGCGGCCCTGCAGGATCTGGGCGCGCTGGCCGGCAGCGCCCGCAGCGCAGCCGCAGCCTGCCGCCTCGTCGCCGGCGCACTGGAGCAAGCCGTCAAGGATATCCCGTTCACGGCGATCTACCTGCGCAAGCCGGGCACCAGCGAGACGGTTCTGACCGCGACCAGCCCGGCGCAGCACGTCCCCGCCCCGTTCACGTCGGGCCCGGGCGGCTGGCCGGTCGAAGCTGTGCTGCGCAGGGGCCAGCCGGTGACGCTGACCGACGTGGCCGCCCGGTTCGGCGCGCTGCCGGCTGGCGGCTGGCAGACCGCGCCCACGCAGGCCATGATCCTGCCGCTGCAGGGCGAGACCGGCGGTCAGACAGTGGGCGTCATGGTGCTCGCGGCCAGCGGCGGCCGCGCCCTCGATGAGGCGTACGTTTCCTTTCTCGGGCTGGTCGCCCAGCAGACCGCGGCCCTGATCAATGGGGCCGTGGCCTACCAGTTCCAGCAGCGGCGGGCTGAGGAGCTTACCGAGCTGGACCGGGCTAAGACCACGTTCTTCTCCAACATCAGCCACGAGTTCCGCACGCCGCTCACGCTGATCATGGGACCGCTGGACGAGCTGCGCGCGCGGCTGGCCGCGGACGACGATTCCGTCCGCGAGGAACTGGATGTCATCCACCGCAACGGGCTGCGCCTAGGCAAGCTGGTCAACACCCTGCTGGATTTCTCGCGTATCGAGGCCGGCCGGATGCAGGCGCGCTACGAGCCGGTGGACCTGGCCGCGTTCACGGCCGATCTGGCCAGTGTGTTCCGCTCCGCGGTGGAGCGGGCCGGGCTGTCGTACCAGGTGGACTGCGCCAGCCTGGCCGAACCGGTCTACATCGACCGGGAGATGTGGGAAAAGGTCGTCCTGAACCTGCTGAGCAACGCGCTGAAGTTCACCTTCGAGGGCACGATCAGCGTCACCCTGCGGTCGCAGGACGGGCAGGCGGTGCTGCAGATCGCCGACACCGGGATCGGGGTGCCCGCGGACGAGATGCCGCGCCTGTTCGAGCGTTTCCACCGCATTCCCAGCGCCCGCTCCCGGTCCAACGAGGGCAGCGGCATCGGCCTCGCCCTGGTCCAGGAACTGGTCGGCCTGCACGGTGGCACGATCACCGCCGAGAGCACCGAGGACGCCGGCACCGCCTTCACCATCCGGTTGCCGTTCGGGTACGACCACCTGCCGCCCGGCAATGTGGCTCCCGCCGCCGGGCCGGGCCTGGTGTCGGCCGCCGCCGATCCCTTCGTCGAGGAAGCGCTCCGCTGGCTGCCCGGCGGCGAGGCACCGCCGGTTGCGCTGCCGGCCGCCGTGGACACGCCGGTGCCGGGCGCGGCCGTCCTCGGCCCAGCGGTGCCGGACCGGGTACTGCTCGCCGACGACAACGCTGACATGCGTGAGTACCTGCACCGGCTGCTGCGAAGCAGCTACGAGGTGACCGCCGTGGCGGACGGGCTGACCGCGCTGGATACCGTCCGGGCCAATGCCCCGGATCTCGTGATCAGCGACGTCATGATGCCGGGCCTGGACGGCCTGGCCCTGGTCGCCGCGCTCCGCGCCGACCCCCGCACGGCCGACGTGCCGGTGCTGCTGCTCTCGGCGCGGGCCGGGCAGGAGGCCGCCATCCAGGGCCTGGAGGCTGGCGCGGACGACTATCTCGTCAAGCCGTTCTCCGCCGCGGAGCTGCTCGCTCGGGTACGGGCCAACGTAGAGCTGGCCCGGCTGCGTAATCACCACGCCCGGTGGCGGGCCGCCCTGATCGAATCGCTGCACGAGGCGTTCTTCCTGTGCGACGAGACCGGTGCCGTGGTGGAGATCAACGCCGCCTTCACCGACATCCTCGGCTACGGGCCGGAAGGCCTGCCGTATGCGGCCGAGCATGCGTGGTGGCCGCCGAAGGACACCGAGCCGGAGGCGAACCGTCAGATCAGTGAGGCGTTCCGGCAGCTCATGGGCCAGAGCAAGGGAAGCTTCGTGGTCCCGGTCACGCACAAGGACGGTCACCGGCTGTGGCTGGCCGCCAGCTTCAACGAGGTCGAGGATCCGGACACGGGGCGGCGGATGGTCGTCGGCACGCTGCGTGACATCACCGCCGAGCACTACGCCGGGCAGCGTGAGGCGGCCCTGGCCGCGATGGGCCTGCTGCTGTCTCAGGCCAGCAGCGTGCCGCAGGCGCTGCAGGGGGCGATCAATGAGCTGAAGCGGCTCTGGCAGGCGCAGCGCGTCCTGGCCGTTGTCTGGGGCGACGGCCCTCAGCCGTCGCTGACGTCGACCGGAGCCGAGACGAGCTGGCCGGACCTGCCCGCGGCGCTGCGGGAACGCATCAGCGCGCTCCGGCGCCAGCCCCTGCTCACCCCGGCGGATGCGCTGGACGCTGCGGCCGGGGACGGCGCCGCCGACGCGGGCCCAGCCGGCGCAGTCGGCATTACCGTCGAGCACCCGCTGGGCTTGCTGGCCGTTTGGATTGACGTGGACACGGCCCGTCCGTTCAGCGCCGAGGACCGGGCCCTGCTGGCCCTCCTGTGCGGTTACCTGGGTCAGGCTCTGCACCGGGTGTACCAGATCGATCAGCAGCGGGAGACGGCCCTCGCCCTGCAGCGGGCCATCCTCGGGCCGTCCCGGCTGCCCGCGGGTTTCGCCGCCCGGTACGAGCCGGCCAACCGTCCGCTGGAGGTCGGCGGCGACTGGTACGACATTGTCGAGCTGCCCGACGGGCGGATCGGGATCGTGGTCGGCGACTGTGTCGGGCACGGCCTCGACGCCGCGACCGTGATGGGACAGCTCCGCAGTGCCTGCCGTGCGCTGCTCCTGCAGGACGCCAGTGCGGCGCAGACGCTCACCGCCATGGACCGCTTCGCTGCCCTCGTCCCCGGCGCCATCTGCAGCACGGTCTTCTGCGGCATCTTCGACCGCGACAACGGCCAGCTGACCTATAGCAGTGCTGGTCACCCGCCCGGCATCCTGACCTTGGCCGACGGGCGCACTCAGCTGCTCGATGGCGGCCGTTCGTTCCCGCTCGCCGTGTGGCCGGGGATTGTGCGGACCGAGGCGAGCTGTACGGTACCCGCCCGGGCCACCCTGCTGCTGTATACCGACGGGCTGGTGGAACGGCGCCGCCGCTCCCTGGACACCGGGATCGCCGAGGCCGCGGCGGCCATTCACCGCGGCGAGTCCGCGGCGGTCGAAGACCTGGCCACCGCCATCATGACCACCATGGCCCCCGCCAGCGGCTACGAAGACGACGTCGCGCTGGTCCTCTATCGTCATCCGGCTCCGCTCGACCTGGCTTTCCCTGCCGAATCAGCCCAGCTCGCGCCGGTCCGGGCCTCGCTGCGGACCTGGCTCAGCCGGTGCGACCTCAGCCACAGGACCATGCAGGACGTGCTGGTGGCCGCGGGCGAGGCCTGCGCCAATGCCGTCGAGCACGGCCACCGTCACGCGCCCGGCCAGCAGATCCGGCTGCACGCCGCCGCGACCGTCACCCAGCTGCGGCTGACCGTCACCGATACCGGCCGCTGGAAGATCTCCCCGTCGGCCGGCACGAACCGCGGACACGGCATCCCGCTGATGCGCGCTCTCATGCAGCAGGTAACCATTGAGCCCGGCGATGCCGGCACCACCGTCGACATGCAGCTGAGGATCGTTCCATGACCACTCCGCTCTCCCTCGCCACCCACCTGCGCCTGGACGGCACGCAGGTCCTGACCGCGGTCGGCGAGATCGACATGAGCAATGCCGACAGCTTTCGTGAGGCACTCAACCGGGCCTCGGCCGCTGACGGCCGGCTCGTCGTCGTCGATCTCACCGGGGTCGAGTACCTGGACAGCGCCGGCCTCACGGTCCTGTTCACCCATGCCTCACACATCGAGCTGATCGCCACGCCGCTGCTGGCCCCCGTGCTGACCATCTCCGGCCTAGCCGACATCACGCGCCTGCACGGCATCGGCCCCAGCGCCGATGGCTCCGGCGCCGATGGCTCCGGCCTCAATGCGAATCCCGGTTGACCTGATTTCCGCTGGATCCAAGCAGGAAGTCCAGGTCAGCGCCGGTCTCCGCGCCCCGGACGCTGTTCACGTAGAGCAGTTCCCAGCCACGCCGAGGGCTGGCCACGGCCGCCGCCATCGCGGGGGCCACCGGCCGGTCACGCAGCTCGCCGTCCGGCAGCTCCACATCGACCCGGCGCCCGGGCACGTCGAGCACGATCCAGTCGCCGGTCCGTATCTTGCTGAGCGGCCCGCCTGCCGCCCCCTCCGGGGACACGTGCAGCACCACCGTGCCGTACGCGGTCCCGCTCATCCGGCCGTCGCAGATCCGCACCATGTCGCGCACACCCTCGCGCAGCAGCTTGGCGGGCAGCGGCATGTTCGACACCTCGGGCATGCCCGGGTAGCCGCGCGGCCCGCAGCCGCGGAGCACCAGCACGGAGTCGGCGTCGACCTCTAGTTCCGGGTCGTCAAGGCGGGCATGCAGGTCCTCGATCGAGTCGAACACCACCGCCCGGCCACGGTGCTGCAGCAGATGGGGTGAGGCCGCCGCCGGCTTGATGATCGCGCCATCGGGGGCCAAGTTGCCGCGTAGTACGGCGATGCCGGCCGCGTCCTGTACCGGATCGTGGCGGCCCCGGATGACATCGCGGTCCCAGATCCCGGCCTCAGCCAGGTAGTGCACCAGCGGACGGCCGGTCACGGTGAGCGCTGCGGGGTCGAGCAGGTCCGCCACCTCATGCAGGACAGCCAGCAGGCCACCGGCCCGGTGGAAGTCCTCCATCAGATGCTGCCCGGCGGGCTGCAGGTTGACCAGCAGCGGCACATCCGCCCCGATACGGTCGAAATCGTCCAGGCTGAGCGGAATCCCCAGGCGCCCGGCGATGGCCAGCAGGTGCACGACGGCATTGGTCGATCCGCCCAGTGCGGCCAGGGCCACGATCGCGTTGCGGAACGAGGCGGCCGACAGCACCTGGCTGGGGCGCCGGCCCTCCTGGGCCATTTCGACGGCCAGGACACCCGTGCTGTGGGCCTGGGCGAGCAGCCGGCTGTCCGGGGCGGGCAGGCCGGCCGTACCGGGCAGCGTGGTGCCGAGCACCTCAGCCAGCAGGCCCATGGTGGAGGCGGTCCCCATTGTGTTGCAGTGCCCACGGCTGCGGATCATTGACGATTCCGACTGGAGGAAGTCCTGCTGCGACAGCTTGCCCGCGCGGACGTCCTCGCTCAGTCGCCACACGTCGGTCCCGCAGCCCAGCGGCACTCCGCGGAACGTGCCGGTCAGCATGGGCCCACCCGGCACGACGACCGCGGGCAGGTCAACGGACGCCGCGCCCATCAGCAGCGCAGGGATGGTCTTGTCGCAGCCGCCGAGGAGCACGACGCCGTCGATCGGGTTGGCCCGGATCATCTCCTCAATCGCCATGGCGGCCATGTTCCGCCACAGCATCGCGGTGGGCCGCACCTGTGTCTCGCCCAGCGACACCACCGGCATGTCGAGCGGGACCCCGCCGGCCTCCCACACACCGGCGGCGACGTGTTCGGCGACTTCGGTCAGGTGCCGGTTGCACGGCACCAGGTCGGAGGCCGTGTTGGCGATCGCGATCTGCGGGCGGCCGGTAAAGGCAGAGTCGGGCGCGCCGCGGCGCATCCACGCCCGGTGGATGTATGAGTCCCGGTCCTGCCCGCCGTACCACTGGGCGCTCCGCAGATCAGCCATCTTCTCCGCTTCCTCGCATCTCGGCCTAGTATTCGGATCGCCATGGACGTTACCGTTTCGCCCCTCGCGCCCGGTGCCCGGACCAGCAGGTAACCGGGCGTGCGCGCATTCGTGATCACCGGGCCCGGCCATGGCGCGGTGCAGGACGTCGATCCGCCGTCGCCGGCCCCCGGCCAGGTCGTCGTGGATGTCGAGCGGGCCGGCGTGTGCGGCACGGACATGGAATTCTTCACCGGGCACATGGCCTACCTGCGCACCGGCGAGGCGCGCTACCCCGTCCGCATCGGCCACGAGTGGTGCGGGGTCGTCGCCCGGTCCGGGGATGAGGCGAGCGCCGCCTGGGTCGGGCAGCGCGTCATCGGGGACACCATGCTCGGCTGCGGGCGGTGCCGGCGCTGTCTCGGCGGGCGGCAGCATTTGTGCGCGGAGCGGTTCGAGATCGGAATCCGCGGCGGCTGGCCCGGCGCCCTGGCTGAGCAGCTGCTCGTGCCGGCCAGTGCCCTGCACGCCCTGCCCGCCGGGATCGGGCCGGTCACGGGCGCGCTCGTCGAACCCGGCGGGAACGCCCTGCGCGCCGTCCGCGCCGCGCTGGCCCACCCCGCGCAGACCGGCCCCGCGCAGACCGGCCCCGCGCAGACCGGCCCCGCGCAGACCGGCCCCGCGCAGACCGGCCCCGCGCAGACCGGCCCCGCGCAGACCGGCCCCGCGCAGACCGGCCCCGCGCAGACCGGCGCCGGGCAGCGGCTCCTGGTCATGGGCCCGGGCACCATCGGGCTGCTCGCCGCGCAGATCGCACGCTCGCTGGGCGCCGAGGTGCACCTGCTCGGCCGCGACGAACCGTCGCTGCGGTTCGCCCGCGACGTCGGCCTTGGCCATACCTGGCTCCGCGACACCCTCCCCGGCCTCCCGTTCGACGCGGTTCTGGATGCGTCCACCGCCGCAGGGCTACCGTCGCTGGCCGCCGAGATCGTCGAGCCGGGCGGCCGGGTCGCCTATATCGGCCTGTCCGCTGAGCCCAGCCCGCTCGATACCCGGACTCTCGTGCTGAAGGACATCACCGCGACCGGCGTGCTCAGCGCGTCCGGCGGCCTCGCCGAGACGATCTCGCTCTACGCCAGCGGGGCCGTCGACCCGCGGCCGATCGTCGCCGCGACCGTCGGGCTGGACGACGTGGCCGAGGTCCTGGCCGGTCACCGCCCGCCCGACTGGGGCGGCGCCCCCAAAATCCACGTGGATCCGCGGTGCTAGCCCGGGGGCCGACCCAGTGTGCCTGGTCAAATGGCTAACGTGGTCTTGGGGTGTGGTCCCTCCCAGTTGTGCGGCTGCAGGCAACCTGGTTCTATCCCGGCATCAGGCAGGGCCGGGCCGGAAACCCGGTTCTCCGGCAATGCCGACATTTTCGGCGGGCATGGACCGGCACGCCGGTGGGTGTCACCGCCGGTCAGGTGGCGTAGAACGAGTCCAGCTCGTCCAGCAGGGCGGCTAAGGAGCCGGCGGCCGGGTCGGTGGTGCCGTTGCTGGCGTGCAATGTGCCGTCCGGGCTGTTACCCGGTGCATGGCGGGCGGAGGCGCCAGTCCGGGCGCTGAAGCTGGAAGATGATCCGCCGCAGGAGGTCCTGGTCCGGGACCGCCCAGCCGGTCACTCGGCGGCCACGATTTCTTCCAGCCGGTTCAGCAGCTCCCGCAGCGACAGGGCCGCGACAACGTGGCAGTCCTGGTTGTCGCCTTTTTCCGCGATGAACCGGGTGGCCCCGTCCTGCGGGTGGATCGACCACTCGGGATGGTCCTGGATGAAGCGCTCTTGCCGGACGACTTGATCAAACGGCAGACCCATCACAGCTTTCCTTGCCTGACCCGTAGTGACCCGTTTGGACCGTGCCCGGTACGGGTCGGCACCGGGCACGGCACTAGCAAGCTACTAAGCTTGGTATAGCACGGGCAAGCTAGGCGATCGTAATACCAGGTCAGGCGTGCTTTACCTTGATCACTGTGGACGCCGACGACGTGCCGCCCATCGATCTCGATGGGCCTGAGCTGGTCTACGTCCAGGTCGCTAACCACATCTCGTCACTTATCGAATCCGGGGAACTACAGCCCGGTACGCGGCTGCCGCCTGAACGCGAGCTAGCAAAGACGTTCGGCGTTGCGTATGACACTGTCCGGCGCGCTAACGAGCTACTTCGTGAGCGCGGCTTGATCGTCACCGTCCACGGCCGAGGAACATTCGTCAAGCCAGCAAAGTAAATTCGAACAAGACGTTGGTCTTGTTCGATGGCGCGGGCGTGGATTGAGCTGGCGGGTGAACAGGCGGGCTGGGGACCAGCCCGCGTGCGGATGGCGGGGCTTGGCCGGGCCGGGTATGTCTGCGAGGTGCTGGCCGGCAGCGGTCCGCTGGTTGTTGTGCTGACGGGCTTTCCCGGTGGGTACCGGGGCGGCTGGCACGCCGGTCATAGGCGCACAGGTCCCGGCAACCGCAGGTACTTCCGCGTTCGCGGGTGACGGCTGGTTAGCTTTGGGCGGCGCCGGGACCGGCCGAGCCCAGCTGACCGAGAAGAGCGGTGATCGCCGGGGCCGCCTCGCGCAGCCACGCCTCGGCGCGCGGCGCCAGCTCCGCGCGATACCGCTCAGTCGGTGTCACCGGCCGGAACCTCGGTACCCGAGTCGGGACGCGGCTTCCGCGTGTCCACTCCCGGGTGGGTCCGTTCGGTCATCCGTTCTTCAGGGGATGCGGAAATTCCCGGTGCAATTCCGCACAGGTTCCAATCTCGTGACGGCTGTCCCCCCGTAGTGAAGGTGAGCGACGGGTGACCGGCCGGGCCTGGCGCGGGCGCGTGCGATCGCATGCGTCATCGCTAGCCGAGGGAGACACGCGAATGGACAGGGGATCTGTCAGGAAACGGGCGGTGGGGCTGCTCTCATTCGCCGCGGCGGCCGCGGTAGCCGGGGTACTCCCGGCCGCGGCCAGCACCGGCGCGGGCGGCTCTTTTGTGGGCAGCCTGAACACGGTGGCCACAGTGGCCAGCGCCGTCCCGGCCAACGGGGACGTCAATCCGTACGGGGTCGCGATCGTCCCGCGCAGCGACGGTCGGCTCACCGCCGGTGACGTGCTGGTCAGCAACTTCAACAACGCCGCCAATGAGCAGGGCACGGGCACCACGATCGTCGAGGTTTCACCGGGCGGCCAGCAGAAGCTGTTCGCGACGATCCCGGCCAGCTCCGTGCTGAGCGGGGTGGGGCTGACCACCGCACTCGTGGCCCTGCGCTCGGGATGGGTGATCGTCGGCAGCCTGCCGACCGCCGACGGGACGTCCGCGACAACGAAGCCCGGTGAGCTGTTCGTGCTGGACCCCTCGGGCCACGTGCGGGAAGTCATCCGCGGCTACGGGATCGACGGCCCATGGGATGCGACCGCGCTCGACCTGGGCTCGGTGGCCGACCTGTTCGTCTCCAACGTCCTGAACGGCATCACCAACGGCCAGCCGGCCGCCACCACCCAGGGCGACGTCGTCCGGCTGACGCTGAAGCTGACCGGCGCGGTGCCCCAGGTCATCGCCAGTACGGTGATCGCCAACGGGATATCGGTGCACACCGACCCGGCGGCCTTGATCATTGGCCCCACCGGGGTCGCGCTGAGCCCCAGCGGGACCCTCTTCGTCGCCGACAGCGTCAAATCCCGCATCGCCAGGGTTCCGGACGCGATTTTCCGGTCCAGCCCGGTCAATGCGGGCGACGCGTCGGCTACGGTCTCGGCCGGCGCGCCCCTCAACGGCCCGCTGGGCCTCACCCTCGCGCCCAATGGTGACCTGCTGACCGTCAACGCCGGCGACAACAACCTCGTCGAGCTGACCCAGGCGGGCAAGGTCAAGGCCGTTCACGACGTGGATACCGTCGACCCGCCCGGGGGCGCCCTGTTCGGCCTGGCCGCGACCGCGAACCCGCGCCAGGTCTACTTCGTCAACGACGACACCAACACCCTGAACGTCTTGCGCTGATTCACGGGGCAGGGAGCGCTGCCGGCGACCCGAGGGGGGCCGCCGGCAGCGACGCGTCGGGGCGGATCAGGGCGGCTCAGCGCCGCGCTGCCGTTCCTGCTCGGCGACCTGCGCCGTTGATGTAGGCCCCGCCGCCCGCGTACGGCTTCGTCGCCATCAGGCCGCCGTCGGCGTGCTGGGACATCCCGACGACGTTGGGCACCATCACCCAGTCGTAACCGTCGACGAAGTTGGCGTGGAACCATCCGGTGAGCGCGGCCGGGTTCCAGCCGCGCTGCAGGGCATAGTTCCCGAGCACCATGAGCCGGATGATGTGGTGGGCGTAGCCGTGGTCGCGGACCTGGGCCAGCGCGTCGGACAGGCAGCGGGCCCGCACCGCGTCCGCGTCCAGGCCGGTGAACCACTCGGGCAGCGCGCGGCGGGCTTGCAGCTGGTTGCGGTGCCGGTAGCCCTCGCCGAAATGCCAGTACAGGTGCCACACGTAGTCGCGCCAGCCGATGATCCGCCGGACGAAGCCCTCCACGCTGGCCAGCGGGGCGTCCCCGGCCCGGTAGGCGGCCTCGGCGGCGCGCACGCATTCGAGCGGATCCAGCAGGCCGAGGTTCAGTGCCGGGGACAGGTGACTGTGCGCGAGTACCGGATCGGCCGCGAGCATCGCGTCCTGATGCGGCCCGAAGCCCGGGAGCCGGTCGCGCACGAACGCCTTGAGCGCCGCGACCGCTTCGGCCCGGGTGACGGGGAACTGCCGCGGGCCGTCGCGGCCGGTCAGCCGGACCTGCCCGGACCGCTGCCATTCGTCCAGGTCCCGGCGGACTTCCCGGTCGATGTCGTCCTCTGTGGGTGGCGTCGGCCGGGGCAGGTTGAGGCCGCCGGGCGGGGGCGGCTCACGGTTGTCGGCGTCGAAGTTCCACCGGCCACCGGCCGGATCGCCGCCGTCCATGAGTACCCGCAGACGCATCCGTGCGTCCCGGTAGAAATCCTCCAGCAGCAGCCTGCGGCGGCCTCGCTCCCGGGCCCAGCCGGCGAATTCCTCCGCGCTGGTCGCGAAGCCCCGCGACGGGAGCACGGTCACGTGGGGCAGGTCCCGTACGAACCGGTCGGCCGCCATCGACGTGGGCCCGCACACGGTCAGCTCGCCCTCCACCGTGGCCAGGGCTTCCCGGTAGGTCCGGGCCCGGACGAGCGTGGCCTGGCCGCCGAGCTCGGCCGCCCGATGGCGGAGCGCGGACAGCACCAGGTGGGCGCGCTGCTGGTGCACGGGCCTGCGCCCGAACGCGGCCCGTGACTCGATCAGCAGCACCGGCTGGCCGGGGGTGTCGAGGAAGTGCGGGCCGAGCTGGTCGGCGAACAGCCAGCGCCGGGCCGCCGGTTCAGGAGTCGTGGCCTGCACCGGCCAGGAATTCCCGTGCAGCGCGGGTCCCGGACGCCATGGCGCCCTGCACGGAGCCGGTGGCCCGGTGGTCACCGCAGACGAACCGGCGGGGCCCCACCCGGGTGGGCCGGCTGAGCGGATGCGGGGCCGGCATCGCCGGCAGCGCCCCCCGGACGACATAGGTTCCGATGCCTTCCCAGCCCGAGGTGTCCACGCGGTACATCTCGGCGAGCCGGGCCCGGACGTCCGGCTCCCGCCCGCTCGCGTCACCGAGGACGGAAGTGGAGACGAGCGCCCGGTTACCGGCCGCATACGCGGGGGTGACCTCGGTCAGCACGACCGTGTTGAGGATCTTCCGCTCGGTGTCGACGAGCAACGTCGGCTCGGCCAGCGGTGTGGACGGCGCCGCGTGGTAGAAGGTGGTGACGGTCCGCGTCGCCGGCACACTCAGGTCCGGGAGCAGCTGCGCGGCCTCGGCCGCGCCGGTCGCCACGATCATTGCCCGGGCCGGCACCTCGCTTCCGTCCGCGAGCACGGCGCCGTCCTCGGTCAGTGACCGTACCGGTGTTTCCAGCTGAATGGTCCCCGTCGGCAGCGCGGCCGCGAGCTGCTCGGGAACCGCCCGGATGCCGCGCCGCGGCAGGCACAGGGTGCCGCGCAGCATGCTGCGCCAGACCAGGTGGAAGAACCGGCCCGACGTTTCAAGCTCGTCTTCCAGGAAGACTCCGGCCAGGAAGGGGCGGAAGAACAGCTCGCACAGGCTGGTGGAGATGCCAGCTTCGCTCAGTGCGGCGAACGTCGCCCGGTCCGGCTGCCGTTTGATCAGGGTCACCGGCAGCAGCATGTCCGAGGCGCAGAGCCGGGCCAGCGCGATCGCGTCGGACGGCCCGGCCAGGCGGCCCCGCAGCAGGTCGGCTGCCCCGCTGAGCTGTCGCGTCGGATCGGCGAACCGCAGGCGGCGGTCGCCGGTGTGCAGCAGCGCCCCCGGCGTGAACGGCCGCAGCTGCAGCGCACGCAGGTTGATCCGCCGTTTCACCTGCGGATAGGACGTGTTGAAGACCTGAAAGCCGCGGTCCAGCAGGAACCCGTCTCGCCGGTCGGTCCGCATCCGCCCGCCGACCCCGTCGGAGCCTTCCAGGATCTGCACCGGCACCCCGGCCGCCGCCAGGTCGAGCGCGCAGGTCAGGCCCGCGACCCCCGCCCCCACGATGACCACGGGCGGCTCATTATCGGTCGGCATCAATGGGCTCCCCGGGAAGTTGAACGTGCTGCTGGCATTCTCCTACCCGGCTCAGAAGCCGCAATCCACTCTCTGGGCTCAGGCTTTCTGCTGGTCACCTTCTGCACAGGGGTACTGAATGACACCGTCCGGCTCGTTCATCCGGCGGCGAGTAACGCCATCCACTGCGGCGGTGCCTGCAGAGGTGAGCCGACGAGGCTTATCCAGGCCGGCAGGGACGCCTCCTTGACCCTGACCCGCACCCTGCGGTAGGCGGCCGGGTCCGTCACGTGCCTCGCGTGCCGCACCGTGTTGTGATACACGAAATCCGAGACGATGAGGCCCAGCGGGGCGTCGCTGCCGCTGATGGCCCTTTTTAGCGCCGATGCGTCAAGCAGCCGGGCCGCGTTGATGATGACCTGGCCCGACACGCCGATCTCATCGCTGGTCACCGCGCCGACGTCCAGCGCGGCCCGCAGCTTGAAGCGGGTACCGGCTCCGCAGCTGCCGTTGTGCCGCTTGAGGGCGATAGGCAACGCGACGAGGAGGAATTCCAGCACCTTCGCCGTCGGCACCGTGGACGGGACGATCACGAGCAAGCCATCACCCCTGTCGTCCCAGAAGCATTCGGCCCAGATTGCTTTGAGCGCGGCACTGGTCATCGCCATAAGTTCGTGCCTGATGAGGACACGGTCGCTGTCGTCCCGCTCTGGCGAGCCGAAACTCACGACGTCAGTGAAGATGACCGTGCAGTTGTGCCCGGTCAGGGGCTGCGGCGAGGTGGGGGCGCGCGTAACGGCCCGGCCGGCGGCCGCGAGGCCGGATTCCTCAGCAGGGAGACCGTCGCCCGCGCTGGCCTGAGTCGGCTCTTCGGTCAAACGGAAATAGACCTGGCTCTCCACGATGTCGAGGACTGCCGGATGAGCGCTCAGGAAGGCCGCGAAGTCTTCCGTGTGCATGGCCAGGGCATGCACGGTGTCCAGCGCGACGACGGTGGCCGAGCGCACACTCACCTGCAGCGCCGCACGTTCGCCGAGGAGCTGCCCCGGGCCGCGGTAGGCGATGGTCCGTTCCTGCCCGTTGCCGTCGACGCAGATCTTGGTCCGTCCGGCCAGGATGACGACGACGTTATCCGCGGTCTCTCCTTCCCGCATCAGCCGTGCGCCACTGGCGAACGTGCGTTTGTGGGCCTGAGAGCTGAATTCACTCCTCTCGGCCGGGCTGAGGACATCCCAGAAGCTGACGGGGGGACTAGGCCGACGGCGGCGTGGGTGCGATGGTTCCGGCTCACCCGGCTGATCGGGCGTCTCGGGCGTCTCGGGCGTCTCGGGCGGAGGGAGCGAAGCATGGAAATGACCGGCCTGGCGCTTGTGTGCCGGGCGCAGCCGGGGGCGCCACCCGCGCCCGCGAACATCACCGCCGGGTGCGGCTGGCGGAATCGGGTAGGTGGCGACGCCACGGTCACCGTCCAGTACGGGATCGGTCCTGTAGCGCGCGATCGTGAAGTTGAACCGTGTTGACCCATGGCGGAATGACAGCGCCATGCTGCTGGAGGGGGCCGGGCCAGAGGGGGGATCGGTGTGCGCTGCTGGCCCGGCCTCTTCCTCGTCGGCGGCTTCAGGCGGATCGGCCGGCATTGCGGGAATCCCTTCTCCGGAGTCGGAAGATTCGGCTTGTTGCCCGGGCCGCTGGGCGGCCTGGGCGGTGTCTTCAGGGCGCCAGTTCTCCGGTGGCCCCGGGGGACCCGGTGGCCCCGGCGACTCCTGCGTCGTCGACGCGCTACCGGCGGTGTGAGTCTTGCTATGAACGTGCGCGAAGGATGCCGGGGTGACCCGGTCATGCGTGATCATATCCCTGACTACTTCCGAAGTGCCATATAGCATTATGACAAGTACTAATCTGTACCCTTCGTAACCAGTAGGTGGCGGATCGCTAGGTTGGCGGCGGCCGATGGCGGGACGAACGGCTGGAAAGCCGGATCTCACAAAGAGTTACGATCTTGAAACGTGCTGGTCATCTAGGTCAGGGTGCCACCTTCCATGATGAATCCTTGTAATTCGCATGCTGGGAGGTTGACAGGCTGCTCTCGCTGCGCGACCTTGCCCTTGAGGACTGCATTTCGGGTGGGCGGGGCAGGGAGCCGGTGTGCGGCGGCGCGCAGTAAGGTGGCCTGGTTCTAAAGCGCGACCTGCCAACGTGCCTACTTGTTGTTTGCTGGCTGGCAGGAGGTGACCTCGTAGGTTGGAATCTTTAGCTACGGAGAGTGACAAGCCGATGGGGGCTGATCATGGGCCGGTCGTGCAGAGCGCGATCCTGCGTACCGAGCTTGTTCGCTTGCGAAAGAAAAATAAGCTGACCCAGGAAGAGGTCGCCCGCGTCCTTGAGTGGTCCCCCTCAAAGCTGATTCGGGTCGAGGGCGGCCGCAGCTCCATCACCAAAGTCGATCTGGATGCTCTGCTGAGTCGTTACGTGGTCACCTCCGACAGCGACCGCGAGCGACTTCATGCGCTGAACCGGGGGGCGAAAGAGCCAGGCTGGTGGGATGGTTACCGGGGGGAGGTGGCGGCACCGTACCTGAACTACGTCGGTTACGAGGCCGGTGCGTCGTCGATCCGGCAGTTCCCCGGCACGGTGGTCCCCGGACTGCTCCAGACGACCCAGTATGCGGAGGCGCTGACGACCAGCGCGGTCGACGCGATCGAGGTCGCCCCCGTAGTGAAGCTGCGGATACAGCGGCAGTCGGAGCTCGCTCAGCGCCGCGAGCCTCCTCGCCAGGAGTACGTACTGGACGAAGCGGTGATCCGGCGGCACGTCGGGATCGAGTCCGACCCCGCGATCATGCCTCATGAGCTTCGCTTTATTGCCGATACAGCCGCCAGCAGTGAATTCGTTACCGTCCGGGTGATTCCCTTCAAGGCCGGAGCTCACCCCGGCCTGTCCGGCGCCTTCACCCTGCTGGAATTCGAGGGCGATCTTCCCGACCTCGTCTACCTCGACCCTGGGCGCGCTGACCGCGCCGTCATCGCCACCGACAGCACTCAGGTTTCGGAGTACGCCAGTAACTTTGAGGCTCTCCTGAGCCTTGCTCTGCCGGAACGTGAGTCGATCGCGTTCATCAGGAGCGCGGCAGAAGAAATGCTGTTAAACAAAGGAGTTCTTTCTAGAATCAAAGGTTTCTCTGCTCTCAGTGAACGCAATAGCATCATCAGTCAGGGAAGCGGAGCTTTCGATCATCAAATCGACGACTATCTGGCGTAGGCGGTCAAAGCAAAACCGTTTATAATCTTGGCAAGATTGTCCAAGAGGCTGCGGTTTTATGCTCTCTGATCGCTGCTGGCTGGGCGCTACCGTCTGATTCGCCGAAACCTTCGGCTGACGAGCGGAGGATCGTTGGTGGATGTTCAGCCGGAGTGGCACTTTCCTATTGAGTGGCGCAGGAGCAGGCACAGTGCTGATCAAGGTAACTGCGTCGAAATCGCCGATGGCCCTGCGTCTGTACTGCTCAGGGACTCGAAAGATCCGTCCGGTCCCCAGTTGACGCTTTCCGTCAGGCAGTGGCGACAGCTGCTGGAGCGCATCCGGACTGACCAATCTAATTTCGGTTAAGCGATGCTGATCCTTCCGCTCGGCGTTATTGGTAATTCGGTCACGACGCCGCTGCCAAGCATCTCTAATCACGGTCTCAAAGTTATTGCCGTGTCCATCGGCAAGCACTGATTAGTCGATTGTTCTTGGAGCCAAACTGTGGTATGCGCTGAAGCGGCGCGCCGAACGACTGTTCCCGAGAAAGGGATGGCCGGCTACAGGGCAGTTCCAGAGTCCTCGATCAGCTTGCGGAGGTCTGGCCAGGACTGGGCGAAGGCAGGCAGGAGCGGATAGCCGTCGACCTCGTCCACCGGGACCCAGCGCAGGTCGCTCGTCTCCCAGTCGGAACGGATCGCCACGGGGGCATCCGCCGGTAGGCGGACCGGGAACGTGGTGTAGGCCCAGCCGCTGACGCAGCCGTAGCGGTGGCTTTCGGCGGCCTCGGCTTCGGCCAGTTCCAGTCCGGCGGCCTCCTCGTTGGCTTCCCGGACGGCTGCCTCCCAAGGCGTCTCCCCCGGTTCGATGGCCCCGCCGATCGTGCCCCAGGTGCCGCCCTGGTGGGTGCCCTTGCTGCGCAGGGCGAGCAGCACCGCCGGACCGCTCGTGGTCACGGTGAATGGCAGCAGTCCAGCGGCGCCCCGGACGCCCCAGTGCCGCCGATGCACCGCGCATGTCAGCCATCCGCTCATCTTTGCAAGCCTAGATGCCCGTTATGAGTACGCTGTTGTCATTCAGCAGACCGGCGGTGGGGGCGGACTCGTGGGAGAATCCACAATGACCGGTAGTTCCGGGGCTTCTCCAGAGCCGTACGTTGGCGCGGCGGCGCCCCCCGAGATCGATGTGAGCAGGCCCCACCCGGCGCGCATGTATGACTACTTCCTCGGCGGCAAGGACAACTTTGCCGCTGACCGGGCGACCGCGGCCAAGGTGCTGGACAGCTGGGGCACCGTCCGTACCGCGATGCGGGAGAACCGTGCTTTCCTGGGCCGGGCCGTGCGGTACCTGGCCGCCGAGGCGGGTGTCGGCCAGTTTCTGGACATCGGGACCGGGCTGCCGAGTGCGAACAACGTGCACGAGGTCGCGCAGGCCGTCAATCCTGCGACCCGCGTGGTGTACGCCGACAACGACCCGATCGTGCTCGCGCATGCCCGGGCCCTGCTGGCCAGCGGGCCGCAGGGCGCTACCGCCTACCTGGAAGCCGACGTCCGGGAGCCGGAGAAGATCCTTTCCGGCCAGGTCACCCGGGCCACCCTCGATTTCACCGAGCCGATCGCGCTGATGCTGGTGGCTGTGCTGCATTTCATCCTGGACGAGGACGATCCCCGGCGTATCGTGCGGACCCTGGTGGACGCGCTTCCCTCCGGTAGCTACGTGGTGGCTTCGCACGCGACGGCGGAGCACAACCCGGAGGGACTGTCCGGGGCGGGCCGCGCGTACAGCGAGGGCGGTGTGCGCGGCGCGCTCCGTACCTCGGAGGAGTTTGCCGACCTCGTGTTCGGCGGGCTGGAACTGGTCGATCCGGGGGTCGTGCTCGTGTCTGAGTGGCGCCCCGAAGAAGGCGGCCTCCGGCCGGCCGCCTCCGAGGTGAACACGTACGGTGCCGTGGCACGAAAGCCCTGAACACGGCGAGGCTGGAGCCCCCGGCCGGACGGCTGAGCCCGGGCCTGGATTGGCTGCCGGTCAGGTCAGCAGGGCCCGGCCGTACCAGTCACTCGCGTTCGCCACGCCGGGCAGCGTGTAAAAGTAGCCGCCACCGAACGGCTGCACGTAGTCCACGAGGGGCTCGTTGACCAGCCGCTCCTGGACGGTTTCGAACTGCCGGCGCGGATCCTGCTGGTAGGCGACGAAGATGTGCCCGGCCTGCACGTTCCCGTTCTGGTCCATCCCGAGGTCGTAGCTGTAGGAACGGCGCACCAGCCGCTGGTCGGCCGTGGCCGGGGTGCGGGGATTAGCCAGCCGGATGTGCGCGTCGAGCGGAATGACGTTGCCGCGCGGGTCGGCGCGGTAGTTGGGGGTGTCGAACTCGGCGTTGCCGTCCAGCGGTGCTCCCGTGTCACGGCGCCGGCCGAACATGCCCTCCTGCTCGTTGATCGAGACCCGGTCCCAGAACTCGACCAGCATCCGGATCAGCCGCACCACCTGGTAGGAGCCGCCCCGCGCCCAGCGCGGCTCGGCCGGGTCGTCCACCCAGACCAGGCTGCTGGCCAGCTTGCCCGTCGGGTTGGCCGTGCCGTCCTTGAATCCCAGCAGGTTCCGTGAGGTGCCCGACGGCCGGGGCGGGGAGTTGTATCCCTCGATCTTCCAGCGCAGCTGCATCCCGCCCCGGGCGTGCTTGGTGATGTCCCGGATCGTGTGATGGATGGTGTCCGGGTGGTTCGCGCACAGCTGGAGCAGCAGGTCGCCGTGCAGCCAGCCAGGTTCCGGTGAGTCGTTGGGGAACGCCCGCATGGGAGTGAGCTTCCGGGGCCGACGGCTGGCCAGCCCGTAGCGGTCGTCGAACAGGCTCGATCCCACCGACGTGGTGACCGTCAGGCCGTCGGCGGGGACGGTGGGCCCGAGGACGTCGCTGTCCGACGGCGGCTGGCCGATGCCCAGGTCCGGTGGGGTGCCGCCGGAGGTGAGAAAGCGCGACCGCTCGGTAATGACGCGCATCAGTTCGGCCAGGTCGGACTTGCTCGCGGCGATGGAGTCGAAGGCGGCGAAGCAGGAGAACGACTGCTTGGCGGCCGGTCCCGGGGTCAGCACCCCGGCCTGGTGGATCCCATGGAACGGGTAGGAGCTCACTTCCGCGGGGACCTGCCTCGTGGCGGCGTCCACCCGGGCACCGCCGATCAGCACCCCGCCGGCCAGTGCGGTGCCCGCGGAACCCGCGGCGGCGCCCTTGAGGAAGTTACGGCGGCTGACGCTCATGCCGGTGGGACTCCTAACGGTGTGCGCTGCCGGGCGGATCAGCGGCGGTCGGCGGCAGATCAGTGGGTGGGCGGGACCTCGAGCAGGTCAGGCACGGACGAGAGCGTTTCGAGCAGGGCCCCGAGCGCGCCGTCGACCTGCTGGCGCATGGCCAGGGACGCCGAGCCGAGCGAGGTCCACTGCCCATGGACCCGGGTGGCCAGCAGCGCCGTCTGCAGCGCGTTCAGCCGCGTCTGGGCGGTCGGCAGCAGCTTGGGGGCTCGCGCGGTGATGAGCGGGGCCAGCTCACTAAGCACGATCCGGGTCACCTGAAGGTCGGCGTAGGTCTCCGGGTAGGCGTCACCACTGCCCTGGTTGTCGATCCCGGACAGGTGATCACGCAGCGCGTCCTCCAGGATTTCGTGCGCCCGGATCGGCAGGTTGGTCGGGTCGCCTGCGAGGTCAGCGGAGGCCAGGTTGTTCTGCACGGTGGCCACGTCGCGGGCCAGCACGTTCACCACCGGCACCAGCGATGCCGTGCTCTGGCCGTGCCAGAGGCCGTATTCGAGCCGGTGCAGCCCGGTGAAATCCTTGTCGTTGACCCCGTTGACCAGCCCGTCGGGCAGGCCGTCCACCGCGGTCCCGGCGGCACCGAAGCTGTCGTAGGACGCGCCGACCTTCTCCCAGTCGAGCTGCGCGGCCAGCCAGTCGGTCTTCGCCGCGCCGAGGTTCCCGTGCTGCAGGTCCGTCTTGATGCGCGCGACGGCGCTGGCGAGAGTGCGGAGCTCGCCGGCCGCGTACGCCTGGTACTTCTGGTTCGGGCCGGTCAGCTCCTGGACGGTCACCGGCTTGATCGGGGCCGGGGTCCCCTGGGCCGCCTTCCCGGTCACCTGGACCGTCGCGGAGGTGATGACGGCCTGCCCGGACAGGTAGCACCGGAACGTGTATGAGCCGGGGCCGAGCGTCGCCGTCATGCCCGCCGTCGTGGCCGGCCCGAGCGTCTCGATCTCGGCGACCACCGCGCCGGCGGCGTTGTCCAGGTTGACCTCGCCGGCCTTGCTGGACTGGTTGGTCACGGTGAACGTCTGCGGTCCCGTGGTCGCGGCGGACCAGTCCTTCGCACAGCCGGTACCGGTCACCGTGACGGCCGTGGTGGCGGACGCGCTGGCCGCGGGAAGGGCGACGATCGCCGCGGCCGCCGCCACCGCCGGGGCCACGACCAGCACCCCGGCCACGGCCCAGGGCCGGCGGCCGGCCAGCTGTTCCCAGCGGCGCGGGACCGGTTCAGGCTGCGGCGCGGGCCTGGTGGCCGACAGGGTGGCCGTCGCGACCGCCGGTGCGGTGCTGGTGCCGGCCGCGGCGGCCCGGGCGGCGGCTGCGGTCCGGCCGGCGCGCACGAACGCGGGTATGACCACGGCCAGGTAGGCGAGCCACGCCACCACCTGCAGCACGGTCATCTTCGGGGCCAGCTCGGTGGCACCGGTCACGATCGACACCCACCACGAGTTCGGATCCACGTGCGCGGTCAGGTCAAACGCGATCCAGCGCTGGCCCGAAAGGAGCCCCGCGTCCTGCAGGTCACCCAGACCGTAGGACAGCACGCCGGCCGCGATGACGATGAGCGCGATCGCGGTCCGGTTGAAGAACACTCCCACATTGAGTCGGACGGCTCGCCGGTACAGCAGCCAGCACAGGACCACCGCGGCGGCCAGCCCGAGCGCGGCGCCCATGAGAGGGGCGGCCGTCGATCCCGACGCGCGGACGGCAGTCCACAAGAACAGCGTCGTCTCCAGGCCCTCACGGCCGACCGCGAGGAAGGCGGTGATCGTCAGCGCACCGGCGCCCATGGCCACCGCCCGCTGCACCTCCCCGCGCAGCTGGGCGGACAGGCTGGCCGCGGTCCGGCGCATCCAGAACACCATGCCGGTGACCAGGCCGACCGCGAGCACACTCAGCAGCCCGCCCACCGCCTCCTGCGCCCGGCTGGACAGCACGCTGGTCGAGAAGGTCAGCACGGCCGCGAAGCTGCCGGCGACCATCACCGCGCCCAGCACACCAAGCCACACGGGAGCCGACGACAACCGGTGATTCGCGGTTTCCGGCGCCGCGGTCTTGCGCAGCGCCGCCAGCAGGATGCTGACGACAAGTCCAGCTTCCAGCCCTTCACGCAACCCGATCAGGAAGTTCGGGACAGCATCAGCCCAAGTCATTCGAACTAAGGTAAGGCAAACCTAAGTTGATCGTCCAGTGGTGTGGCCAAACCCCGGCGTAATCTGGCGCACTCTCTGCTGCGCCACCCAATAGGGTTCTGGTGCATGCTGCGGTGTGGGGGGGCAGCGGGCGGACGCTGACGCATACGGTCCCGCAACGGGGGAGGCTGGCAGGTGAAGGGGACGCCCGTCCGGCGGCTCACCGCCCTGCGCCCGCTGGGGGCCTGTGGCGCGCTGGCGGCCATGCTGCTGGCGGCGGTCCTGGGCTGTGACTCCCCGGTTTCCGCGCCGCGGGGAGCCGGCCACGGCAGCACTGCGTCGGCTCGTTCCTCGGCACACCCTTACCCGCGCGCTACACCAGGCCAGAGCACGCCGTTGGCGGCGGGAAAGCCGCGCGCCACTGTGCCACCGTCTGTGCCATCGTCGCCCCGGCTCACCGATCCGCTCGGCGCCGCCGCCGCCTCGTACGTCGCCTCTCGTAGCGGCACCGTCGTGGCCGCCGTATACGACGTCGGCAGCGGGCAGACCTGGACCCTCGGGACGCAGCGTCCGCAAGCCGAAGCCAGCATCGTCAAACTCGACATCCTGGAGACGCTGTTCGCCCAGGAAGGGGACGGCCCGACCGGGCTGCCGCCCGCGGATCAGTCGCTCGCCCAGGAGATGATGGAGGACAGTGACAACGATGCCGCCACGAGCCTCTGGAACGCCGTGGGCGGCCCAGGGCCCATCCAGTCGTTCAACACGGCGGTCGGCCTGACCAACACCGCACCCTCCTCCTGTGTGGTCTGCCCGGGATTCGCCTGGCCGGGATGGGGCTTGACCACGACCACTCCAGCCGACCAGATCGTGCTGCTCCGTGAGCTCATCAAGCCCAGCACGCTGCTGACGGTTGCCCAGCGCAAGGACGCCCTGCAGCTGATGGAGAACGTGGCACCGTCCCAGCGCTGGGGAGTGACCGGCGGCGTCCCGCAACAGGCCACAGTGGCCCTGAAGAACGGGTGGCTGCCGCTGAACAGCGCGGGCACTGACTGGCAGATCAACAGCATCGGGTGGATCTCAGGCAGTGGACGCGACTACCTGCTGGCCGTACTGACCACGGGGAACCCCGATGAGCAGTACGGCATCGATACGATCAGCCAGCTGTCCGCCATGGTCTGGCAGGGCATGCGTTGACGGCCCGGTGTGCGGGGCTCGTCACAGCTGGCTGGTCTGATACCGGGTCAGGCCGTACTTCGCGGCGATCGCGTCCCACCCGCTGACGAAGGCCGCCTTGTCGTTCGTGGCCTGTATGTCTGGCGCATTGGACGCCTGATAGTTGGCGTCGGCATGATCGTGTGGCTTGCAGCCCCTGGCCGCCTCGTCCTGTGCCCATTTGCCCAGGTCCGTATCCACTGCCGCCGACGCCTGCCACGCCCCGGTCAGTGCCTGCACCATGGTCGCGGGCAGTGCGGAGCGCCCAGGCAGGGTCGCGAGCTGCTGAAGCAGGCGCTCACGTGAAGCGGCGGAATTCTGGAAGACCTGCGGGGCCTGGCCCAGGGCCGCGGTGCAGTCCTCGACCGCCCCGACCGCGCCAACGATCGCGCTGCGGTCGGCGGCGGTCTGGGCCAGGAGCGTGGCCAGGCGGGCCGCCGCAGCCCGCTGTGAGGGCGCCGCGGCGCTGGGACCCGGCGCCGGCTGCTTCACGGTGGGCCGCGCCGCGGCCGACGCGCCGCCCGTGAGGCCGTGGAAGGAGTGCGCGATCAGCAGGGCGGGCACGACGATCACGGCGGCCACCAACGCGAACAGGCCTGCGGCCAGCAGCCGCCGGTGACGCTCGGGGGCGCTGGCGGCCGGTCCGGCATCAGCGTCCGGCGAGGAAGCCGACGGCTCCCACTGCGGGCTGAAGCCCACGTCTTTCATCCAGCTTTGCGCGAAGTCATCCGCTGTGAACTGGGCCGTTTCGGTGCCCGGTGGTGCCGGAGCCGCCGCGGGCGCGGCGCCGGCGGGCGGCCGCGCGGCCGCCGGGTACCCGGGCGGCAGGGCGAGGTCCTTGGTCGGGGAAGCCAGGGGCGGTGCCGGCTGCCTATCCCGGGCGAAGTGCGGTGCCGCCGCGTCGTACTGAGGGAAAGGCAGGCCGCCGTCCTCGCGGGGGAACGGCTCGCGCTGCACCGGCGATGCGCCGGCCGCACCGCGGGGGAAGGGCGGAGGAGTGCCCGGGCGGGGATACACGGAGCCTTCCGGCGGCGGGCCGGCGCTTCGCGCGGACGGGGCTGCGTCGCGCGGATAGCCGAAGCTGCCGGGCGGCGCTGCGGACACGCCGGGCGGGAAGACGGCGTCCTCGCGGGCAGAGACAGCATTCTCGCGCGGGAACGGGGGGCGGTCCGGAGGGTAGACAGACCCATGCGGGGGGAGCAGTGCGCCGTCCGGCGGGATGGCCGAGGTGTCCCACGGCGGCGACGGGGGAGGCATCTGGAGGTCGCCCGGCGCCAGGTCATGGTCGCTGGTCACCGCAGGCTGCGGCGTGCTTGCCGCGGCGGCGTGCCCGCAGTTCGCGCAGAACCGGGCCCCCTGCTTCATCTCGCTGCCGCATTGGACGCAAAACCGCCGGTAACCCCCCATGCGTCTCCTGATTCGCTCGCGGGTAGGCCAGATGTGCGCAGGAACGACCGGGAACTGCCCGATCGTGGCCATCTGGGCCAGCATATTTGCTTCGCGTCGCTTCAGCAGGGCATTGCCCGGTCCCGGGTCGGCGGGCGATGAATAGGTACTTGGCTGCGGTCACACCCACCAAGGTCGCATCCGGGGCGACCGCGACTCGGCCGCCCGTTACACCCGGGTAGCGAGCCAGGCCAGCGACATGGCCACGACGTCCTCGATTCCCGCCCCGGCATAGTCGGTACCGAACCGCTCAGCGGCTACCTTGCGCCAGGCCGCCCCTAGCCATGCCGCGCCCATGGCGGCGCTCACGGCCGTCGTCACGGCGGCCGCCACCACGGCGCCGGACGCCGGGCCCGAAGTGGCCACCAGTTCCGCATCAGCGCTCTGCGTATGGGTGCCCGGCGTCTCCGGCTTCACGGCGGCCGGTCCCGGCCCACGCCGGGCGGCGACCGTACCGACCGCTGCTGCCGTGGTGACGCGGCCGCCGAGGCCGATCACGCCCAGTCGGCTCGGCGCCTGCGGCAGCTTGTCCATCACTAGTTCCTGTACCGCAGCGAGCGTGACGAGGCCTTTCACCCACGGACGGCGGAGGCAGCGGTCGGGCTGGCGCGCCGATGCCGCCGGGGTGGCCAAGGTCAGCGCGGCGAGCCCGGTGAAGGACCGTGCTCCAGTCGCGACGCCGGCGAGCGCGGCGCGGACGAGAACGTTCACGACCGGCCGATCCTGGCTGGCGGGGGCGGCTAGGGTGTCCATGGCCGCCTTTCTACCCTGGCGAAGAGCGACGTAACGTTGCGGCGGCCGCCGTACTCCGCCCGGGACGCCCGTCGGGCTCGGTGCGAGTCCATAAGAATGACCCAAAAGAGTGCGCTGCTCGTCCCTTTGTGTCGCCAGGCGGTCATTCTGGGGCATTCGCGCAATAATCCAATTGCTCCGCGATCTTGTCGCGACCACCGCTCGGACGTACGCTTCTGCTTGCTGCCCGCTCGCCGGGACGTGGAGCGCGAGCCGCGTGAACGCGGGGTATCCGGAGAACTGCAGCACCCGGCCCGATTGTGGTCGTCGGCCCTCTTTCCGAGAAAAAAAATCGGGATAAAACGCCCGAAAATTGCGGTTATGGGAAGTCCGGCTGCGGATCGGTACACCACTGGCACTGGCTCCGCGTCGCTTAGGAGACAGCGAGGAGAAGACGTGAACGTGAAAAGAGCCGCAGCCACCACCGCAGGTGTCATCGGGACACTCATACTGGTGGTTGCAGTTGGCGTCGGCTATCTCGCAGGTCACAGCACGAGCAGCGCGCGGACCGGGGTGGCCACCATCGCACACGCGGTTGCGAGTACCCACGGCGCGGCGGCTGGCACTGCGGCACCGGTCAAGGCGACCCTGGACGATCAGATCTATGGCGACAGCTTCAACGTCTCGATCTACGGTGACGGCGTTGGCGTGTCGGGCGGGATGACGACCGGCTCCGGCGACAGCGGCACGGCAGACGGCGTCACGGTCGGGGTGACCGATTCCGGCGGCACGGCCACCGGAACCGTGACGGCGGCGATCTACGGCGATTAGCGGCGCGCCGGCTGAGCAGGCGCAGGGGGCATCGTAACGACCGGCCTCGGGCTGGCGTATCTGCCTGGCCGCGCTATCTGCCCGCGCGGCCTCGTCAGGGACGGATCGCGGGCGCCGTTCCGTGGCGCCGTGCCGGGACGGTGGCTAGCGAGCGGTCCGCAGCTCAGCCGAGGCCCGGTGCGCCTCTTCCAGCGCGGCGGTCATCATGTCCGCCGCCTGCCCGGCGGCCGTGAGGGCCTCGGTCACCTCGGTGACGGACAGGTCCGGGTCCTGGCCGGAGTCGTGCGCGACCTGGCCGTCCTCATGGTGGGTGACCAGGAACCGGGCCAGTTGCTCGCAGAGCCGTGGCAGGCCCTGGCCCATCAGGCCCAGGCTCGCGATGACGTCGTGCACCTCACCAGGACCGGTCAGCTCGCCGCCGCCCTGGGTCAGGTGATTCAGCGCCTCGATCGCCTCGGCCGCCTGCCGGGCAATCTCGGGCACCGTCATCGTGCTGGCCAGCTGGTTGGGCATCTGTCTCCTCGGGGGAACGCGGGGCGCTGCCGGTGACCACGCTACCCGCGCTCCGGCGCTGATCAACTCCCGCCCGGGGCGATTCAGTCCCGCGGCAGGCTCCCCCGGGAGCGGGCAGCGGCTCAGGCCGCGTCGTGGAAGACGAGCCCGAGGGTGAACCGCTGGCCGGAACGGATCACAGATACACCGTGCCGGACCGGGGCGGCCGACCATCCGCGGCGTGACCGGACCGGGCGATCGCGGGTGGTGAACACCATCCCGTGACCCCGCGGGATAAGCGTGGCGGTCGCCCGGGATTGCGCGCGCGGCCGCTGCTCGTACATCAGGAACTCACCGCCCGTGTGGTCGGTCCCCGGCTCGCTGAGGTTGATCACCACCTGCAGCGGGAACACCAGCTCGCCGTACAGGTCACGGTGCAGGGCGTTCCAGCCGCCGGGTCCGTACCTGAGCAGGATCGGCGTCGGCTTGGTCTGCCCGGCCGCATGGCACATCTCCAGCCAGCCCGCCAGCTGGTCCGGCCACGGCGCCTCGCGGCCCAGCCGGGCCCACCACTCGCGGGCGACGGGCAGCAACTTCGGGTAGAGCGCCTGCTTGAGCCCGGTGACGGCGGCTGGGAACGGGTTGCTGAAATAGCGGTACTCGCCCTCGCCGAAACGGTACCGGCGCATGTCGATCGTGGACCGGAACCGGGAGTCGTCGGGATACAGCGCCGCGATCCCGGCCGCCTCACCCGCGGTGAGCAGCGGCCCGGTCAGGGCGCAGCCATAGTCGTCCAGGCCGGCCCGGACGGCGGCCCAGTCGGTGGCCTCGACGCGGCCGGGCCACGGTGCGGCGCTCACGCTGCCTCCAGGCTGAGCAAGATGCGCTTGGCGTCGGGACCGCCCAGATAGCCACCTATGCTGCCGTCGGAGCGGACGACCCGGTGACACGGCACGACGACCGGCAGCGGGTTGGTCGCACAGGCGGTGCCGACGGCCCGGATCGCCCTCGGGCTGCCGGCCAGCTGGGCCACAGCGGCGTAACTGGCGGTGTGCCCGTAGCCGATCTCAGGCAGGTGAGTCAGCACGGTACGCCGGAATCCCGCCGACAGCCGCAGGTCCAGTGGCAGGTCAAACTGGCGGCGCCGGCCGGCGAAGTACTCATCGAGTTCCCTGGTGGCCGCCTCCAGGCGGATCGGGGCGCTGAGGATCCGCGGGCTGATCCGGTCCGCCAGGACCTGCAGCACCGCGTCGTGGTCCTCGCTGGCGTAGGCGACGCGGATCAGCCCCAGCTCGGTCGCGGCCAGCAGCAGCGGGCCGACTGGGCTGTCAATGGTCCGGTAGGCCACATCCAGGACGCCGTCCCGCTGTGCCGCGGCCGCCAGCCGCTCGTGCAGCCGGCTGAGCTCACCGGCGCGGCCGGGGAAGGCCCGGGCCAGCTCACCGGCCAGATCATCGGTGATCATCGGGAACTCCTTTCACCCGCGCCCGCGACCGAGCGCCGGAGCTTGGCGATGCCGTCGGCCGCAGCGCGCCGTGCCGCCTCGGCGGTCCCGCCGAGGATGCCGGCGACTTCGGCGTAGGGCAGGCCGGCCAGGTAGTGGTAGGCGATGGCCTGCCGCTGCCGGTCCGGAAGCTGGCTCACGGCGTCCGCGAGGTCCCCGGGCAGGTGTTCCCGGCCGCCATCGGCGGTCCCGGTGTCCGGGACGTCCGCGACCGGGATCGCGCGCCGCCGCGCCGCCCGTATGACGTCGATGGCCTTACGGTGCGCAATCGTCACCAGCCAGGCCTCCACGTTCGCGTCGCCCGGCAGGTCCGGGTACGCCTTCATCGCGGCCACGAACGTCTCTGCCCACGCGTCGTCGGCGTCTGCCAGGCCGAGCACGGCCCGGCACACGCGCAGCACGGTGCCGCCGTGCGCCGCCACCACCGTCTCAAACGGCTCTTTGCCTGCCATGCCCTGAAGACGTCCCCCACCCGGGTTTCGTGAGGTTGCGTGGGCCCATTCTCCCCGTGCCGGCCGGCACGGATGCCACGGTGACCTCACGAACGGGCCTGTGCTGAGCTCGCCCCGGCTGAGCAGGCAAGATGACCGTTGACGGCCCGGTAAGTCCGCCGGAACTGCTCGTCGGTGACGAGCCACCGCTCGCCGCCGTAGCCTTCGACCACCCAGTCCCCGGGCACGGCCGGATGGCGCAGCCGGAAACACTCGTGCCAGTGCCTGGCCACCCTGGTCCATGCGTCCGACGGCACCTCTCCGTCCACCAGCAGACTCCGCTGGAAGGGCCGCAGCAGGTCGAAGATGGCATCGCTCGTGCCTGCTCCGTCTGAGGCCAGTACGAACACCGGAACCGCCGGGTGCAGCCGGGCCACCCGGCCTGCCTCGTGCACGCGGCGCCTCTGACGTCTTCACCGTGAACTTCAAGGCCGTCCCCTGGCGCTTTCGAACTGTTCGCTACAGATGGGCGAATCAATCATCAGCACGATGGTGACGGTACGGCAACGGTCGAGTCGCCGGAAGAAAACGCGGGGTGGCGCTCAGTCCGTGCAGCCGACGATGCGCAGGGCGAACTCGCCGTATTCGCGAGCCACGTAGGTGTCCGGGTAGCGCCCGCTGGGGCGGAACCAGGATTTGGCGCCATTGCCCATTTCCAGCACCGCGAAGGCCGCCAGGTCCGGGGTCCGGGTCCGGAAGCGGCCGCTCCGGTGTCCCTGGGCGATGATCTGCCGCACCCGCGCAGCGTACTGGTCCCGCTTGGCCACGATGGCCACGCGATTGGCCGGATCCAGGCTGTGCACCTCGTTGTTGCACACCGTCACCTCGGCGGGGTAGCGGAGGAAATCCAGCACGAGTGATTCCGTTGCCCGCCGCAACTCCTCCGAGACGTCATCGATGCCCGCGAGGGCCGCGTCGAGGGCGCCGATGGCACGGTCCATCGCCTTGTCCATGATGGCGAACAGGATGTCCTGTTTCGAGGTCACGTGGTTGTATAGGCCAGGCGCGCTCACGCCGAGCGTCTCGGCGATGTCCTTCATGGATGTGCCGCGGTACCCGCGCTTCGCGAACAGCAGGCAGGCCGCGTCGATGACGGTGGCCCGGCTCGCCATGGTTGACCTCTCCACACGCAGAAGCCTAGGGTTAATGAACGTTAATTAGTAGACAGGCGCTGCGTGCGGCCCTCCGGTTCACCCGAGGAGTCCCTTGATGACGGTCACCGCGAGCTGGGAACTTGACCGGGAGCACGAGGATTTCCGGGCCAGCGTCCGGGCGTTCGTGGATCGCCACGTCCGGCCGGTGGTCGACGAGTCCGAGGAGGCAGGCCGTCCCCCGGCGGCGCTCCTGAAGGAGATGGGCAGCGCCGGGCTGCTCGGCCTGGCCGTACCCGAGGAGTTCGGTGGCGGTGGGGGTGACTCGCTCGCTATCGTCGTGCTGTCCGAGGAGCTGGCCCGGGCCAGCGGCGGCATCGCCGTGACCGCCCTGGTGACCGGCTACATGTCCACCCCGCACATCGCGAAGTTCGGCACGGATGAGCAGCGGGCCCGGTACCTGCCCGCGCTCGTGGCCGGCGAGAAGATCGCGTCGATAGCGGTCACCGAGCCCGGCACCGGGTCGAACGTCGGCGGCATCACGACCCGGGCCACCCCAGTGCAGGGGGATGGGGAGGTGGGTGGGGGATACCGGCTCGACGGCACCAAGATGTTCATCACCAACGCCGGGTTCGCCGACGTGCTCGTGGTCGCCGGCCGTACCTCGCCAGACGGGCACCGCGGCATCACCACGTTCATCGTCGAGGCAGACAATCCCGGGCTGTCGGTGGGCCAGCCGCTCCGGAAGATGGGCTGGCACGGCTCTGACACCCGCGAGGTCGTGCTGTCGGACTGCTTCGTGCCCAGTGACGCGGTGCTGGGCGAGCGAGGCCGTGGCTTCCACCAGATCATGGCGGCCTTCCAGCTGGAGCGGCTCACCCTGGCTGGCATGGGGATCGGCCACGCGGCCGAATGCCTGGCCGCGGCGACCGCCTACGCCCGCGCCCGCGACGTGTTCGGCGTCCCGCTGATCAGCAAGCAGGCGATCCGGCACCGCCTGGCCGCCCTGTCGGTCGAGCTGGAAGCCGCCCGGCTGCTGACCTACCGGGCCGCGGCGCGCCTGGATGCCGGGCATCCCGGGGCGGGGGACTCGGTGGCTATGGCCAAGTATCACGCGGCGATCGCCGCGTGCCGCATCGTCGACGAGTGCGTCCAGCTGTTCGGCGGCAGCGGTTTCCTGGAGGAGACGCCGGTGGCACGGCACTACCGGGACGCCCGCGTGCTCCGCATCGGCGGCGGCACGGACGAAATCCAGCTGGAAATCCTGGCCAAGGGACTGCCCGCGTGACCGCACCGGACACCGAGGTGCCCGGCGCGCCAGCGCTGCCGCCCGACGGCGCCGATACCTCCGCCGGGCGCAGTCCCCGGCCGGATGGCGCCGCCGCGGTCCGCGCCGCGATCACCACCGTCGAGCGCGGTAACGACGCCAGCCGCTGGCCGGGCAAGCTGCCGGTCGCCGACCGCCTGGCGGTCCTGCTCGACCCCGGAAGCTGGCGCGAGGACGGCCTGCTTGCCAACGCCACCGCGGACGCCCTGCCCGCGGACGGCGTGCGGACCGGGGTGGGCCGTATCGACGGCCGGGCGGTGGCCGTCATCGCCCACGACTTCGCGGTCAAGGCAGGCTCATGGGGCAGGTTGACCTGCGAGAAACAGGTGCGGATCCTGGAACGCGCGGACCGGGACCTGCTGCCGGTGATCTACCTGGTCGACTCGGCGGGCGGCAGGCTGACCGATCAGCTCGGTTTCTTCTCCGACCGCCGCGGGGCGTCCCGTATTTTCCAGCTGCAGATCGCCCTGTCGGGGCGGGTGCCGCAGATCTGCTGCCTGCTCGGCCCGTCCGCCGCCGGCGGCGCGTACATGCCCGCGTTCACCGACTGGGTGGGCATGGTCGAAGGCAACGCGTCCATGTACCTGGCTTCACCGCGGGTCGCGGAGAAGGTCACCGGCGAGCGGACCACGTTGGAGGAGATGGGCGGGGCGATCATGCACGCCACGGTCTCCGGCTGCGCGGATGAGGTCTTCGGCTCCGACTGGGAGGCCATCACCGCCGCGCGGCTGCTGCTGTCCTACCTGCCCGACAGCTGGCAGCAGCGGCCGCCCGCCTCCGCTCCGGCCGCCCCGGTGCGGCCCGACTGGTCGGATGTTATCCCCCCCACCGAGACCGAGGGCTACGACGTCGGCGAGGTCATCGACGGGCTCGTCGACGCAAGATCGTTCTTCGAGATCAAGCCGCGCTGGGCGGAGGAGATCGTGGTCGGGCTCGCCCGGCTGGATGGCCAGGTCGTCGGCATCGTGGCCAACCAGCCGCAGGTCCGCAGCGGCGCCATCTTCGTCGACTCCGCGGACAAGGCGGCCCGGTTCATCACGATGTGCGACGCCTTCAACGTGCCGCTGATCTTCCTGCACGACGTGCCCGGGTTCATGGTGGGCGCCGCTGTCGAGCGGCAGGGCATCATCCGCCACGGCGCAAAGATGATCACCGCCATGGCCAGCGCCGAGGTACCCAAGTTCGCCGTCATCTTGCGCAAGAGTTACGCGGCCGGTTACTACGCGATGTGCGCTCCGGGCTTCGGCCCCCGCGCGTCGATCGCGCTGCCGACGGCGGCCGTGGGGCCGATGGCGGCGGAAGCGTCGGTCAACGCGATGTACGCCCCGAAGATCGCCGCGATCAGCGACCCCGCGGAGCGCGCCGCCTTCGTCGACGCGCGCCTGGCCGAGCAGCGCGCCGACATCAACCTGCTCCGGCTGGCCAGCGAGCTCGTGGTGGACTCCATCGTGGAGCCCGCGGGCCTGCGGGCGGAGCTCATCGATCGTCTCGCCGACGCGGCGCACTGGACCCGCGGGCCGCAGCGGCGACATCATCACATCAGCCCGGTCTGACCGTCAGGCCAGGCCGACAGACGGCACTTCCGGGGAGGATGTCTATGACAGACAATCTGAGCCAGCTGCTGGCCACGCCGCTGCAGCCGCTGCGCGAGCCGTGGTACTCGGCCGCCCAGGCCGAGCTGTTGCGCACCGCCCGGGAGCGGCATGACCGCAGCCTCGACGCGTACTGGGCCTGGGTCGCGGAGCAGCAGCGCTGGATGCGGCCGTGGGACACCGTACGAACCGGGGAGCTCGGCGATTTCACCTTTTTCGGCGGCGGCCGGATGAACGTGGCGGACAACTGCGTGGACCGCTGGGCCGAGGACCCGGCTACGGCGAGCCGGCCCGCGGTCGTCTGGGAAGGTGAGCCCGGCGACGTCCGCACCGTGACCTACGCCGAGCTGGCCAACGAGGTGAGCCGGCTGGCCGGTGCCCTCGCGTCGCTCGGGGTGGCCAAGGGTGATGTCGTCGCGATCTACATGCCCAACGCGGTCGAGGCCTTCACCGCCGTCCACGCCTGCAACCGGATCGGCGCCATCTACACCATCCTGTTCTCCGGGTTCGGCCCGGACGCCGTGCGCTCCCGGCTGGCGGCCTCCCGGGCCAAGGTGGTGATCGTCCTCGACGCGTCCTACCGGCGCGGCCGGCTCGTGCCGCTGCTGGACACGCTGCGCGCCGCACGTGGCACGGCGCTCGCCGTAGAGCACACCATCGTCGTCGACCGTACCGGCCGCGGCCGCCAGCTGGAGGACGGTGAGGTCTCCTACGCCGACGCGCTCGGCCTCGCCCCGGAGGGAATCCCGGCTGTCCCGCTCGAGGCCAACGACCCCGCCTTCCTGATCTTCACCAGCGGGACCGAGGCCCGGCCGAAAGGCGTCGTGCACAGCGTGGCCGGCTTCCTGCTCGGCACCTGGGCCAACGTCCGCTGGCAGGTCGGCCCGGCGGACGCAGACGTCTACTGGGTGGCGGCCGACGTCGGCTGGCTGACGTTCCCGATCCAGGCCATCGTCGGAGGACTGGCCAACGGCATGACCGTGGCCTGCTTCGAGGGCGCGATGGACACCCCGAGCAACGCGCGCTTCTACGAGATCTGCGAGAAGCACCACGTCACCAAGGTTCTCGGTGCCCCGACGCTGCTGCGCATGCTGCGCAAGTACGGCGACGAGCTGGCCGCCGAGCACCCGCTGCCCGCCCTGAAGCTGGTCACGGTCCAGGGTGAACCGCTCGACGGTGAGACGTTCGCCTGGGCGACCCGGCACCTCGGCGAGGGTGTCCCGGTGATCAACGCGTATGGGCAGACCGAGACCGGCTCGACGTGGGCTTATTCGGTCGCGGGAGTCGAGGCGCTCAAGCCCGGATCGACCGGAACGGTCGTACCCGGGCACATGTACGACATCCTCGACGACGACGGCAAGCCCGTTCCGGCCGGTACCAAGGGAAATCTGGTCCTGACCCAGCCGTTCCCGACGCTGGCCCGGACGGTGTGGGACGACCCGCAGCGGTACCAGCAGGCCTACTTCTCGCGGTTCCCCGGCTGCTACTGCACCAACGACGAGGCGGTGCTCGACCCGGACGGCCACCTGTGGGTCCTCGGCCGCGCGGACGACGTAATCAACGTGGCGGCGCACCGCATCTCCACCCTGGAGATCGAGGCGGTCGCGACCCGGCACCCGCAGGTCGCCGAGGCGGCCGTGGTGGGCGTGGCCGACCCGACCAAGGGCACCGTTCCGGTCGGCTTCCTCACTCTGCTGGACGGCGCCGATCCGGGCCAGGTCCGCCAGGAGGTATCCGCCGAAGTGTCTTCGCAGCTGGGCGGCTACGCGAGGCTGGGCGCGGTCTACCTCACCTCCGCGCTGCCGAAGACCCGGACCGGCAAGATCATGCGCCGGCTGCTGCGGGATGTCGTCGAGCACGGCGGCCCGCAGGGCGACACCAGCGCCATGGAGGATCTGGCTGGACTGCAGGCCGTCCAGCAGGCGGTCGCCGCCGAAGTCGCCCCCAGCGCGTGATGGCCGTGTCCGGACTCTGGTTCGAGCAGCTGACGCCCGGCCTGCGGGTGCAGCACGCGACGACGCGGACCGTCACCGAGACCGACAACGTGCTGTTCACCACGATGACCATGAACCCGCAGCCGCTGCACCTAGACGCGGAGTTCGCGGCGGCCACCGAGTTCGGCCGGCCGCTGGTGAACAGCCTGTTCACCCTCGGCCTGGTCGTCGGCCTGGCCGTGCCCGAGCTGACCCTGGGCACCACCGTGGCCAACCTGGGTTTCTCCCGGGTGGACTTTCCCGCGCCGGTGTTCGCCGGCGACACCATCCACGTGGTGACCGATGTCCTGGAGGCGCGCCGTTCCCGGTCCCGCCCGTCCACCGGCATCGTGACGTTCGAGCATCACGGCCTCAACCAGCGGGGGGAGACTGTCTGCGTGGCCGTGCGGGCGGCGATGATGCGATGCCGCCCCGAGGCCGCTGACGAAGAGCCGAGACCGGAGGCCTGAGCGGGCCATGCCGGAATTGACGCGCGCCCGCAGCATGCTGTTCATGCCAGGCAGCCGCGCTGACATGATCGCCAAGGTCCCCCGCTTCGCGGCCGACGTCGCCGTCGTCGACCTCGAGGATGCGGTGGCGGCCGGAGACAAGGCCAGCGCCCGGCGCACCGCCGCTGCCGCCATCGACGCGCTGGGCCCGGAAAACCCGAGCACGGTGCTGGTCCGGGTGAACCCGGTCGGCACGCCGTGGTTCGCCGGTGATATCGCGGCCGCCGCGGGCTGCGGCGCCGCCGGCATCGTGGTGCCGAAGCTGGCCACCCAGCCACAGCTGAGCCAGGTGCGGGAGGCGCTGGCGGCGCACTCCTGGCCCGGCGCGCTGGTCATCGCCGGAATCGAGACCGTGCTCGGCGCCGCCGACGCGCGCACCCTGCTGGCTGGCGGGGCCGGTGGACTCAGTGCTGCCTACTTCGGCGCCGAGGACTACGTGGCCGACATCGGCGGCCGCCGCAGTCCCGGCGGGGAGGAGGTGCTGTACGCCCGGAGCCAGGTCTGCGTGGCCGCGTACCTGGCCGGCCTGCCGGCCATCGACCAGGTGGTCACCGACATCGCAGACGATGAGCTCTTCCTGGCCGACGCACGCCGTGGCCAGAGCCTCGGCTACCAGGGCAAGATGTGCATCCATCCCCGGCAAGTCGGGCTGGCTCACCAGGTGTTCACGCCCACCCCGGACGAGGTGGCCCACGCGCAGGCGGTGCTGGCGGCCGGTGCGGCGGGAGTCGGGGTGGTCGACGGGCAGATGGTCGACGAGGTGCACGTTCGGATGGCGCGGGCCGTGCTGGCCCGCGTCCCCGGCCCGGCGGGCCGGACGTGAGCCCGCCGGGCATCACCGAGTTCAAGCGGGTGCTGATCGCCAACCGCGGCGAGATCGCGCTGCGGATCGTGCGCGCCTGCCGTGACGCCGGGATGGCCAGCATCGCCGTCTACGCCGGTCCCGACGAGGGCGCGCCATACACCGTCCTGGCCGATGAGGCGGTCCCGCTTACCGGAACGGGCCCGGCGGACACCTACCTCAGCGCCGGGAAGCTGCTGGCCGCCGCGGAGCAGGCCAGTGCCGACGCCGTGCACCCCGGGTACGGATTCCTGGCCGAGAACGCTGACTTCGCCCAGGCCGTCCTGGACGCCGGCCTGACCTGGATCGGGCCGCCGCCCGACGTCATCCGCGTCCTCGGGGACAAGGTGCGCGCCCGGGCCATCGCCGCCCAGGCCGGCGCGCCGCTGGTGCCGGGCACCAGCGAGCCGGTGGCCGACGCGGCCGAGGCGATGCGGTTCGCCGAGCGGCACGGACTGCCCCTCGCGATCAAGGCGGCGCACGGGGGCGGCGGCCGTGGCCTGCGGATCGCCCGTGCGACCAGCGAGATCGCGGCGCAGTTCGACGCGGCGGTCCGCGAAGCCCAGGCCGCGTTCGGCCGGGGCGAGTGTTTCGTCGAAGCCTACGTCGAACGTGGCCGGCACGTCGAGGCGCAGGTCCTGGCGGACGCCTATGGCGAGGTGCTCGTGGCCGGCACCCGCGACTGCACGCTGCAGCGCCGCTACCAGAAGCTCGTCGAGGAGGCACCCGCGCCTTTCCTGACCGATGACCAGCGGGATGTGCTCGAGCACTCGGCCGCGGCGATCTCCCGTGCGGCGGGCTACGTGAGTGCCGGTACCGTCGAGTTCCTGCTCTCGGCGGCGGGTGAGCTGTCCTTCCTGGAGGTCAACACCCGGCTCCAGGTCGAGCACTCCGCCACCGAGGAAACCATCGACGTGGACCTGGTCCGGGCCCAGCTGCTCATCGCGGCGGGCCACCCCCTGGCCACGGCCATCGGTGCCGCCCGGCCCGGGGACGGTGCTGGCGAGGGCGACGGGGCCGCCGCCACGATCACGGCCCGGCGGCACGCCATCGAATTCCGGGTCAACGCAGAGGACCCCGGCCATGGCTTCGCTCCCTCGACCGGCACGATCACCCGGTTCCGGGTCCCCGGCGGCCCGGGAGTCAGGGTCGATTCCGGCGTCGAGGCCGGCAGCGTCGTAAGCGGCCAGTTCGACTCGCTGCTGGCCAAGGTGATCGTCACTGGGCGCGACCGGGCTCAGGCCATCGACCGGGCCCGCCGCGCCCTGGCCGAGTTCGACATCGCCGGCGTCCGCACCACGCTGCCGCTGCTCCGGGCCGTCCTGACCGAGCCTGCCTTCACCGGTCACGGGGCCGGCGGGTTCACCGTCCACACCAGCTGGATCGAGCACGATTACCTGCCCGCCGCAGCGGCCACGCCGCCCGGCCCGGATGAGGCCGGGGAGTCCGGTGATCGGGTGGCGGTCAGGATCGGCCACCGCTGGCTCACCACCGATGTGCCCGGCCTGGCCCAGGCGCGCGAAGGCCCGCTGGCGCGCGCGCGGGAGGAGGCCCGGGAAAGGCTGGAGCGAGCGGCTCGGGCGGCGGACGACACAGTCGCCGCGCCGATGCAGGGCACGGTGGTACGCGTGCCGGTAGCGGACGGCGAGGAGGTCGCCACCGGGCAGGTGATCGCCGTGGTCGAGGCGATGAAGATGGAGAACCCGCTGCGGGCGCCGCACGCCGGCCGGGTGATCGGGCTGCAGGTCTCGGCCGGCGACATCGTGGTCCAGGGAGCTACGGTCTGCCACGTCACGGAGGCCACATGAGGTCAGGCGTCATGATCGGCCAGCCGGAAGTGCCCGGCGGTCTCGCTGCGGAGGCCCGGCGGGCCGAGCAGCTCGGCTTCGAGCTGCTGGCGTCCGGTGAGCACGTCTTCTTCCACGGCCCGACGTCCAATGCCTTTCTCACCCTGGCGGCGGCCGCCGCCGTCACCGAGCGGATCCGCCTGCTGAGCGCGCTCACCATCCTCCCGCTGTACCCGATGGCGCTCGCGGCCAAGATGGCCGCGACCCTCGACCTGATCTCGGGTGGCCGCTTCGACCTCGGCGTCGGCGTCGGCGGGGAGTACCCGCCCGAGTTCGCCGCGAGCGGCGTCCCGGTCGCGGGCCGGGGCGCCAGGACCGACGAGGCGCTCGAGGTCATGCTGCGGTTGCTGGCCGGTGAGCAGGTCACCGCCGAGGGAAGCTTCGGCTCCGTGCAGGACCTGCGGCTGGAGCCGCCGCCCGTGCAGCGGCCGCACCCGCCCATCTGGGTCGGTGGCCGCAGGACGCCTGCGATGCGCCGGGCCGGGCGGTTCGCGGACGTCTGGATGCCCTACATGGTCAGCCCGCAGTCGTTCGCGCGTACCCTCGCCGAGGCGCGGACATTCGCCGAGCAGGCGGGCCGGCCCGCCGGGTCGCTGACCGGCGCGCTGTTCATCTGGGGCAGCGTCGACGACGATGCCGAACGGGCCCGGCGTGAGGCGGTCGCCTTCGTGAGCCGCGTCTACAACCAGGACTTCGGCCCGCTGGCCGACCGCTATCTGCTGCACGGTGATCCGGACGCGGTCGTGGCGCGGCTCGCCGAATATCACGCGGCTGGCGCGGAGACGGTCATCTTCTGCCCGGCCTGCCCGCCGGATCGGCACGCCGACGTCACGGCGCTGTTCGCCGGGGCGGTGCGGCCGCGCCTGCCCGGTGCCCCCGGCTGAGCGGACCCCCGGACCGCACTGCTGCGAGGGGCCGCCGGTGGTCCGTGGCGGCCGTTTGCTTGGTGCCGCGCTCGGCCAGGAAGCCGCGGAACGCGTCGTCGAGCCGCCGGGCCGCCGCCGCGGCGTGCAGGCTCTCCTCTCGCGGCACCGGAGTCGCAGGCAACCGCCGATCACAGCGCACCACCCCGAACATCACCGCCGCGCGCAGGTAGCGGGCCGTCCCGGCGTAGGCCTCGGACGCTGCCTGGCCGAAAGCCGCACCGGCGCCGCGGGGCCAGAACAGCGCGCCGACCACGAGGCTGACCGCACAGCCGATCGCGACGTCCTCGATCCGGACCAGGCCGACCTTCCACCCCGCGGGGGCGATGATGTTGTAGAGGATCAGCAGCGTGATAGTGAAGGCCGCCTGGCCCGCGGCGAAGGAGATCACGGCGGGAGCCAGGCCGGCGAGCAGCACGGCCAGCGGGAAGAGCAGCCACAGCGTGGTGCTGTCTGCATGTCCTCGACCTCGGCGCGCATCCGGCGCCCGAGCAGGGAGCACGACCGGACCAGCGGGGCCCGCAGCGGGTCCTGCGCCGGGGCGGGCCAGAGCAGCACGATAGCGACAACGGACGCTGCGCCCGCCAGCAGCCAGCCGCTCAGCCGCGCGGGAATCGAGCTCACGGGCCCGGGCAGCGTCACCGGCAGGATGAAACCCAGCAGCAGCGCAGTCGACGCACCGGCCAGCACCGAGCTGACCACGCCCGCGAACAGGACCGCGAAGCCGGCGGTGAACATCCCGATCGGCGCCAGCCACACTGCCTGCCCGGCCAGGGTGCCGAGGCAGATGAAGACCGCTCCCGTCAAGATCAGCGCGATCTGCGCCTGCAGCCGCTCGCGCATCGTGCCGCCGAAGGCGACGAAGAGCAGCATGGCCAGCGACCCGAACGCGGCGAACGTCGCCACGGTCGCGTTACCGATCACCTTCTCGCTCAGCGCCAGCATGGCCGGCATGACGATCGCGGCGCGCCCGGCCCGCCGCAGCGCGGCCAGGCCGGCGTCCCGGGACCGGAGCCACTGCAGGCCGGTCATCCCGTGGCCCCGGCGTTCGTCCCGTCAGGCGGCATTGAGCAGGTCGCGGGCGGCCGACTCGATATGCCCGGCGTCGATGCCCGCCGCCGCCAGCAGCTCCTCGCTGGTGCCCGAACCGGGCATCTCCCGAACGGCCAGGTGGGTGATCCACAGCTTCTGCGGCCCGGCGCCCAGCAGGGTATCGTTCACCGCGGAGCCCAGTCCGCCCTCGGGGTGGTGGTCCTCGGCCACCACGATGCGGCCGTTCGTGACCGCTGCCGCGGCGACGAGGGTCTCGGTGTCGACGGGCTTGATGGAGTACAAGTCGATGACCCGGGCGTGGATGTCGTCGGCGGCGAGACGATCCGCGGCGGCCAGGCAGGCGTGCAAGGTGACGCCCGCGCCGATCAGGGTCACGACGTCCCGCTGGCTGGAGCGCAGCACCTTGGACCCGCCGATCGGGAACGTCTCCGCCGTCTCGTAGATGACCGGGTACGAACCGCGGGTGGTCCGCAGGTAGCTGATGCCCCGGTAGTCGGCCATCTCTCGCACCAGGGCCGCCGCGCTGGTCGCGTCGCTGGGGTACAGCACCGCCGACCCGTGCACAGCCCGCATCATGGCCAGGTCCTCCAGGGCCATCTGGGACGGGCCGTCGGCTCCGATCTCGACGCCCGCGTGCGAGCCGGCCAGCCGGATGTCCGCCTGCGAGATGGCGGCCATCCGGATGAAGTCGTAGGCGCGGGTGAAGAAGGCCGCGAAGGTGGAGGCGAAGGGCACGTAGTGCCGCACGCTGAGGCCGACGGCGGCCGCGACGAGCTGCTGCTCGGCGATGAACATCTCGAAAAAGCGGTCCGGGAAGGCGTGCGCGAACTCGTCCGCGTAGGTGGAGTTGCTGACCTCCCCGTCCAGGGCGACGACCCGGGGATGATCGGCGCCGAGGGCGACAAGGGCGTCACCGTAAGCCTTGCGCGTCGCTACCTCGTCGCCGACCGAGTACTTCGCCGACGGTACCGGCGCCTGCAGCGTGCCGTGTGCCTGCGCCACCGCCGGCGGGTGATCCGCCGGGCCGGGGCGCGGGCCGCGGACGGTCAGATGCCGCTCGCCGCCGAGCTCGGCAATGGCGCGCTCGGCCATGTCCGGCGGGAACGGCTTGCCATGCCAGCCATTCTTGTCCTCGACTTCGGAGAACCCGCGTCCCTTGATGGTCCGGGCCAGGATCACGGTCGGCTGGCGACCGGACGTGTCCTCGGCGGTGGCCAGAGCTTCGTCGATCTCGGCCAGGTTGTGGCCGTCGATGGTCAGGACCCGCGCGCCGAACGCTTCCGCGCGGCGGGCGTAGGCGACCAGGTCCCACTGCAGCTCGGTGGGCCCCCGCTGGCCGAGCCGGTTGACGTCGACGATCGCGATGAGGTTGGACAACCGGTAGTGCGCGGCCTTGTCGAAGGCCTCCCAGATGGAGCCCTCGGCCATCTCGCTGTCCCCGCACAGCACCCAAACCCGGTACGGAAGCTGGTCAAGGTACCTGCCGGCCAGCGCGACCCCCACCCCGTCGGGCAGGCCCTGGCCGAGGGATCCCGTGGCTACGTCGACCCACGGCAGCACGGGAGTGGGGTGGCCTTCCAGCCGGGACCCGAAGCGCCGGTACCCGGTCATCAGCTCCTCGTCGGACACCACGCCGACCGCCTTGTAGACCGAGTACAGCAGGGGGGAGGCGTGGCCCTTGGAGAAGATGAGATGGTCGTTGCCGTCATTGTCCGGGTCGTCCCAGTCGTAGTGCAGGTGACGGCCGACGAGCACCGCGAGCAGGTCGGCGGCGGACATGCTGGATGTGGGATGGCCGGACCCGGCGCTGGTGCTGGACCGGATGGAATCAACGCGGAGCTGGGCGGCGAGCTCGCCGGCCTCGGCAAGGTCGATCCCGCTCAGCGACGGGGGTGTGCTGGCCATGTCAGAGCCTCTTTCCCTTGATCGTCGGGTAAACCATCGAGCAAATTAAGGCTGTCATTGTCTAGCTCCGCTGGGTCGATCTCCTAGGGCACTGCTTTCTTTCCCCGCCGGGGCGGGCCGTCACCGGCTGGTGCGCAGAATCCCGTTGATGAACGCCGTGAGCATCCATTCCAGCCGGTCGGGCCCGGTCCCGGAGAGCAGGTCGTCCCCGAGCGCCACAATGCGCGGGTAGCGGCCCTGCGGAGCATTGCGGATCGCGGCCGTCAGGCGTTCCTGCTCGTCCCGCGCGTCGGCCGCCACGCTGCGCAGTCCCTGCTCGGCTGCGGTCGCGGTCGCCATCTGCAGCAGTGCGTCCAGGCCCCAGGCCGCCTGGGCGTCCGGGATGCCGCCTTCACGCAGCAGTTCCAGCACGGTCTCGACCAGGGCCAGGTAGTGCGGCCCGGACGGCCGGGTCACGAGTGCGGCCGAGGCCAGGCTCGGGTGCGCGAACAGCACCTCGGTGTAGGAGGTGAGCACCTGCAGCAGCCGCTCCCGCCAGCCAGCAGCACCGGACGCCGCGGCCGGCGCGAGATCCACCGAGCCGAGCAGCTCATCGAGGATGGCCGCGTGCAGCTCGTCGGCGTTGCGCACGTAGACGTACAGCGACGCGGGGCCGGTGTCGAGCTTTTCCGCCAGCCGGCGCATTGTCACCCGTTCCAGGCTTTCGGCCTGCAGGATCTCCACGGCGGCGGCCACGATGCCCGCCCGAGTCAGGGCGGCCTTGGCCGGCCGCTCACGGCGGCTGACCGGCTCAGCTGATGGTCGGGCCATGCCAGCATGCTAGCGCCGCGGTTGTCTACCGCGAGTTCATGAACCGGCCTGCAGGTCTGGGTCACTGTGCTGGCCTGCGTCCTGGCCTGCGTACTGGCTGAGCTCGGCAAACACCCGGTCGCGGGTGAACGGGAGGTCGGTCAGCCGCCGCCCTGTAGCGTCCCGGACCGCGTTCGCCAGGGCCGGGGCGACCGGATTGAACGGTGCCTCGCTCATCGGCTTGGCCCCCAGCGGCCCCAGCGGATCGTGCGAGGCGGCGAACAGCACTTCGGTGCGCGGCACGTCCCCGAACTGCGGCAGGTGATAGGTGCGGAAGGCGCGCGTACTGACGCGCCCGGCCGCGTCGATGTCGAGGTGCTCGTACAGTGCGGCGCCCAGCGCCTGAGCGACGCCGCCCTGGACCTGGCCCCGGCATTGCCGTGGATTGATGACCGTGCCGGCGTCGGCCGCCTGCACGCTGCGCAGGATGCGGATCTCGCCGGTGGCCGGCTGGACCGCCACCCGGAAGCCCTGCACGTTGAACGACACGGACCGCGGCGTGCCGTCGCTGGCCGCCTCGGCCGCCAGCAGCGCCCCATCCCGCGGGGAAGCCGCACCGGTCCCGCTCGCCATCGGGCCGGCCGGGGCAGGCCCGGAGCGGGCCGCGATCTGGCCGGCCAGGTTGCGGGCCGCGCGCAGCGTGGCCAGGCCGGCCACCACCGTGCCGGTGGAACCGTAGGCCCCTGTGTCGTGCTGAACCAGGCGCGTGTCGGCCTGCCGGAGCTCAATCTCCTCCGCGCCGGTGCCCAGGGCATGCGCGGCCAGCTGGCGATGGACCGTTGACGTGCCGTTACCGAACTCGGTTGTGCCCACCCACAGGATGTAGCCGCCGCCGGGCCGTTCGGCGATGCGCGCATGGGCGATGTGACCGCCAGGCGGCACCGTGTCAAGCATCGTCACCGCCATCCCGGTACCCGTTATCCAGCCGGGCCCAGCGGGTACCGGCTCACCCGCATCCCGGGCCAGCGCCCCGGCCACCAGGTCCAGGCACTCAGCCAGCCCATAGCTGGCGATCTGGACGTCGTCGGCCTCTTGCCGCAGCGAGATGAGCGGGTCGCCGGGCCGCACCACGTTGCGGCGCCGGAACTCGACCGGGTCGACAGCCAGCTTGCGGGACAGTTCGTCCAGCGCTGACTCCACTGCGAATGTGGTCTGGGACAGCCCGTAGCCGCGGAACGCCCCCGCCGGCACGGTGTTCGTGTACACCGACCAGCCGTCGATCTTCTTGTTCGGGCAGCGGTAAAGACTGACCGCTTCCCCGCAGCTGTGCATCAGCACCCCACCGGCGTGGTTGCCGTAGGCGCCGGTGTTCGCCACCGTCTGGATCGCCAGCGCCGTCAGCGTGCCGTCCGCGGTGGCACCGGCCTGCACGGTGATCCGCATCGGATGGCGGGTGGTCGCAGCGGCGAACTGCTCCTCCCGGGTGAACTCCAGCTGTACCGGCCGCCGCAGCCGCAGCACGGCCAGCGCCACCACGTCCTCGGTCAGCATTTCCTGCTTGCCGCCGAACCCGCCGCCGACCCGGGCGGCCATGACGCGCACGCGGCCGGCCGGCAGGCCGAAGAGCCGGCAGATCGCGTCCCGGGTGAGGAACGGTGTCTGGGTACTGGTCCGGAGCACCAGCTGCTCGTCCTCCAGCCAGCCGATCGTGGCGTGCGTCTCCAGGGCCGCGTGCTGGACGCGGTGAACGCCGAAGCTGAGGCTGACCACCGCCGCCGCGCGGGCCAGGCCCGCCGCGACGTCGCCGACATGGCCGTGGGCCTCCGCGGCAAGGTTACGCCGCGGGTCGGCGATCCCGGCGGCGGCTGTCTTGTCCCCGTGCACGAGCGGGGCACCAGGCGCCATGGCCTCGTCAGGATCGAAAACGGCGGGCCGCGCCCGGTACTCGACGGCGACCCGGGCCGCGCCCAGCTGCGCCGCGGCGGCCGTTTCGGCCACCACGGCGGCTACCCGCTGGCCGGCGAAGCGCACCACCCGGTCGAACAGCAGAGTGTCGAACGGATCGTCGGTGATCTGCTCGTGCCGGGCGCTGGAATAGGCCACTGCGGGCGCATCCCGGTGGCTGAGCACCGCCAGCACGCCCGGGACGGTCAGCGCCGCGGTGGCGTCCACCGACACGACTTCCGCGTGCGCATGAGGGGAGCGGACCAGCACCATGTGTGCCAGACCGGGAACAGCCAGGTCCAGCGTGTACGGCTCGTGGCCGGTGACCACGTCGCGGCTGGCTGGGGCGGGCAGGCTGGCCCCGGCCGGGGTGGCCGCGGCCGGAGTGGCCGCGGGCGGCTCGGTCTCCTGGCCAGGTTCCGGCGGGCGGCCCGGCAGCCGGGCGAGCGCGTCGGCCACGGCCTGGTAGCCGGTACAGCGGCACAGGTTGCCCTTCAGCGCCCGGGCCGGATCGGCCCGCTGCTCGTCGTCCAGAGCCGCGACTGTCATGATCATCCCGGCCGTGCAGAAGCCGCACTGGAATCCCTGCGCGTCCAGGAACGCCTGCTGGGCCGGGTGCAGTTCGCCATCGCTGCCCGCCAGGCCCTCGATCGTGGTCACCGGCTGGCCCACCGCGCGCACCGCCGGATAGATGCAGCTGTGTACGGGCACCCCGCCGACGTGCACGGTACAGGCGCCGCAGTCGCCGGCGTCGCACCCCTTCTTGACCCCGAACCAGCCCTGCTCACGCAGGAAGGTGCGCAGGCACTGGCCGGGCGCGGGCGCCGCGCCCGCCGGCACGCCATTGATGATCATGACCGCGCCAGCTCGTCGAGGACCTCGAGGGCGAGCTGCCGGGTGATCGCCTCCCGCCAGGCCGAGGCACCATGCACGTCATCGTGGTAGCGCGGCACCGCCCCGGCCAGCGCGGCGAGCAGCTCGCCCGGCCCTGGCCCCGTGGCGAACCGGAGCTGGACGGGCCGGGTCGTGGCGGCGGTCAGCGTGAGCACGAGGGTCCCGTCCCGCGGGGAACGCCGCCCGATCACCACCGCCGCCGAGCGGCCCAGCGGCGAGAGCGACAGCTGCCGGAAAGCCGTTACGCACTGCAGCGCCGCCGCGGGCAGATGCACCGAGCGCAGCAGGTCCCCCGGCTGCAGGACGTTCTGGCTGGGCCCGGTCACGAACTCCGCGACCGGGATGCGGCGCTCCGAGCCGCCGGGCGCCAAGATCGTGCACATCCCGTCCAGGGCCGCGGTCAGCGAGATCATCGGCCCGGCAGGCAGCGACAGGCAGATGTTCCCGCCGACCGTGGCCGCATTCCACACCTTGACGGAGCCGAGCAGCGCGGCGCAGCAGTGGCCGATCAGCGACGCGGCCGGCCACGGCGGCAGTTCGGCCCGGGCCAGCTCAGCCAGCGTGCAGGTCGCCGCGATCTCCAGGCCATCCGGTTGCACGCGCAGCGAGGGCCAGCGATAAGCGTGCAGGTCCAGCAGCCGGGACAGCGCCGGCTGCGGCTCGGAGAACAGCCAGGTACCGCCGGCCAGCCACGCGTCCCCGGGGCGCCAGGCCGCCAGCCGGGCGTCCGCCACTTCGGTGATGCCAGGCAGGTCCACCGGTCAGGGCCCCGCCTGGACCCGGCGGCCAATCCGGGCGCTGGCCGCGGCCGCCCCGGCGGCCAGCTCATCGGGGTCGGCGGTAATCAGCTCACCGCCGCTCACCACCGGGCGGCCACCGACCCAGAGGCGGTCCAGGGAGGGGGCGCCGAAGACCAGCGTGCAGACCGGGTCGGCGATACCGGCCCCGGCCAGGCCGCCGGTCTGCCACAGCGCTACGTCCGCCAGCTTGCCCGCTTCCAGCGAGCCGAGCTCATCGGTGCGGCCGAGGCACCGGGCGCCGCCCATCGTGGCCAGCTGCAGCGACTGCCGGGCGGACAGCGCCAGCGGGCCGCCCCGGAGCCGGGCGGCCAGCAGCGCCTGATGCAGCTCGCCGATCATCCGGCCGGACTCGTTGGACGCCGCACCGTCCACGCCGAGGCCGACCGGTGCGCCGGCATCCAGCAGCGCCCGCACAGGCGCGATACCGGAACCCAGCCGCCCATTCGAGGTCGGGCAGTGCGCCACGCCGGTCGCGGTCGCCGCGAACCGCCCGATCGCCTCATCGGACAGGTGCACGCAATGCGCCAGCCAGACGTCCGGACCGAGCCAGCCGAGGTCCTCGGCGTACTGGGCCGGGGTCCGCCCGTAGGTGGCCCGGCAGAAGTCCTCCTCGTCGGTGGTCTCGGCCAGGTGGGTGTGCAGCCGGACACCTGCCTGCCGGGCCAGTTCGGCGCTGTCGCGCATGAGATCGGCTGTGACCGAGAACGGTGAGCATGGCGCGACCGCGATGCGGGTCATCGCCCCGAACGAGGGGTCGTGCCAGCGGTCGATGGCGGCCTGGGTGGCGGCGAGAATGTCGTCATGCTTCTCGACGACGGAATCGGGCGGCAGGCCGCCGGCCGACTCCCCGAGGTTCATCGACCCCCGGCCCGGGTGAAAGCGCAGCCCGATCTGCCTGGCCGCGAGGATCTCGGCCTCCAGCAGGTCGCCGCGCCCGGCCGGGAACACGTAATGATGATCGGTGGTCGTGCTGCAGCCGGTCAGGGCCATCCAGCCCAGGTTCGCCGCGGCGGACGCGTGCACCAGATCCGCGTCCAGGCCCGCCCAGACCGGATAGAGCGTCGTCAGCCAGCCGAAGAGGGTCTCGTCGGCCGCGTAGCCCCGGGTGATCCACTGGTACAGATGGTGATGGGTGTTGACCAGGCCGGGCGTGGCCAGCAGGCCCGAGCCGTCGACGCGCTCGGCGGCGGCGTAGCGGGGCGGTAGCGGGCCGGTCCCGACCGCCGCGATCCGGTCCCCGTCGATCACCAGGTAACCGGCGGGATGCTCCGTCCCCGCTTCGTCCACCGTCGCGATGTAGCAGCCGTCGATGACCAGCACGTGTCCTGCGTCCTCCCCGAGATCGCGATCCTCTTAGTGTGGCCAAGTTGCCATTACAGCGATATTTCCGTCCCCGGTTATGCTCTCAGGAGCGGCCCTAGCAGGCGACTACACCGGAGGTGCATTGTGACCCACGAACCTGAGAAGGCCATCCTCGCCGGCGGCTGCTTCTGGGGGGTGCAGGAGCTGGTCCGGAAACTTCCCGGGGTGATCTCCACCAGGGTCGGCTACACCGGCGGCGAAGTGCCCAACGCCACCTACCGGAACCACGGCAGCCACGCCGAGGCCATCGAGATTACCTTCGACCCGGAGAAGATCTCCTACCGGGATCTGCTGGAGTTCTTCTTCCAGATCCACGATCCGACCACCCGCAACCGGCAGGGCAACGACATCGGCCTGAGCTACCGGTCGGCCATCTTCTACACCAGCGACCAGCAGAAGCAGGTCGCCGAGGACACGATCGCCGACGTCGACGCCTCCGGCCTGTGGCCGGGCAAGGTTGTCACCGAGGTCGAGCCGGCCGGGCCGTTCTGGGAGGCCGAGCCGGAGCACCAGGACTACCTGCAGCACTATCCCGACGGCTACACGTGCCACTTCGTCCGCCCAGGCTGGAAGCTCCCGCACCGCGCCGACACGATCACTCAGTGAGATCCGGGCACTCATGGAAGTCCGGGCCAGAGCCCGCAGCGCCCCGCTCGTGAATCACAGGCGGGGCGCTACGGGACGAACACATGCGCCGGCCAGCTGGTGGCCGCCCCAGCCCGCTGGGCGGCGGTAAGACCGTAAGCGGCGCCGCTCAGGCCGCCGGCCGTGATCAGGGCCGCGGCACAAGAAAGCACGCGGGAAACTCGGGGCGTAGCGGATCCGCCTTTCACGAGGCTGCAGACCGCGGACCGGGACGGCTGCGGCGGTCTGTCGGTCCCGCTCCGCAGTGCGCATCATTATTAGTAAAGTTTCCTAAACGTAGAATGACGGTCTGGTCATGTCACTAACGGTCTCGTCATGTCACTATCTGTGCGTTAAAGAACTGCTACGCCTGCGCGGCTTGCGCGGCCAGCGGTTGGCCGAATGCAGCCCGGCACCGGGTGATGAGCTCCCGCAGTGCGGGTGACGCTACCGGGCGCCAGATCACCGCGAGCACAGCCGGGATGCGGATGTCGTCGATAACCATCGCCGTCAGCCTGTCACGGCCGGTGCCGGTCATGGACTCACTGAGGATCCCGATCCCCAGCCCGCGCTGCGCAAGCTGGATGATCGCCTCGCCCGCGCTGGCCTGGACGGCGATGACGGGCCGGAGGCCGGCGGCCGCACAAGCCTGGTCGAGGACGCCTCGCAGCCCGGTACCCGGCGGCATGCAGATCAGCGGGCAGGCGGTGACGTCGCGCAGGCACACCGGCCCGTGATCGAGCAGTGGGTGGCCGGGCGGGACCATCGCGACCAGGCGCTCGCTGACGACCGTGAACGACCCGACTCCGGCTGGTGGTGCACCGGCCGTGCCGACCAGTGCGAGGTCGATCTGCCTGGCCCGCACGCCGGCGGCTAGCTCCGCGGAGCCGCCCTCGATCAGGGTGATGTCCACCCCGCCGTACGCGTGATGGAAGCCGGCCAGCGCGTCGAACAGCGGCGTGACCGTGCAGCCGGTCACCATGCCCACGGTTAGCTGACCGCGCAGCAGCCCGTTCACCGCATCAGCCGCCTGCCGGGCCGCGCCGGCGGCCGTGAGTGCGGCCCGGGCGTGCTCCAGTACGGCTTCACCTGCCGCGGTCAGCGAAGCCCGGCGGCCCGACCGGTCGATGAGCTGGGCGCCAAGCTCGTGTTCGAGCTGCCGGATCTGGGCGCTGACGCCCGGCTGGCTGATCCGTACCCGTTCGGCGGCGCGGGTGAAGTTCGCTTCCTCCGCCACGGCGATGAGGTACTCGAGCTGGCGAAGTTCCATAACTGGCAATTATAGAACTCAAAATAACAATCTGTTGGACTTCTGGTGGCGCCCTGGGCCAAGCTGAAAGCGGATCACTTCAGGCCAGCAGGAAAGGAATGCCATGACCGCGCAGGAGAAGGCCATGACCCCGGAGGACATCACCCGGCTGTTCGTCGAGCGTTCCAACGCCGGTGACGCGGACGGGGTCGCGGCGCTGTACGAGGAGGACGCGGTGCTCGCCTATCCGCCCGGATCGCAGACCGTTGGCCGCGAGGGTATCCGTGCGCTGTGGACGACGGTGCTGGCCAGCGGCCCGCACTTCGAGCCGGAGGCCCCGCTGCCCACCCTGATCAGCAACGATCTGGCGCTGACGGCCACGCCGCCGCGGGACGGCGCAGGAGCCCGGGCCCAGGTCGTGCGGCGCCAGCCGGACGGCAGCTGGCTGCGCGTACTGGACCAACCGGAGTTCACCCGGCCCTGACCCGGGGAGTGTCCGAAAATCCGGGCCTGGGCCCGGGCACCCGGGACCCGGGCCGTCCAGCAGAGGGGACATGCCGATGAGCGGTGACGTCACGGGCGGGAGCTTTCCGCTGGCGGGGGACCTGACCGTGACCCGGATGGGGTTCGGCGCGATGCAGCTGGCCGGCCCGGGAGTGTGGGGGCCGCCTCGCGACCGGGGAGAGGCCATCCGGGTGCTGCGGACCGTCGCCGAGCTGGGGCTGACACACATCGACACCTCGTGCTACTACGGCCCGAGCACCGTCAACAACGTGATCCGGGAGGCGCTGCATCCGTACCCGGACGACCTGCACATCGTCACCAAAGTCGGCTTCCGCCGTAACGCCGATCGTGCCTGGCTTCCGGCGCTGTCCCCGGAGGAGCTCACCGCGGCGGTCCACGTCAATCTCGAGCAGCTGGGCCTGGAAGCCCTGGACGTGGTCAATCTCCGGGTGGGCTCCGCCGCGGTGGGGCCGGCCCCCGGCTCGATCGCCGGGCCGTTCGGCGTGCTGGCCGGCCTGCAGAGCCAGGGCCTGATCAGGTACCTGGGCCTCAGCAACGTGACGGCCGATCAGGTGGCCGAGGCGCAGGCCATCGGCCGGGTCGTCTGCGTGCAGAACTGGTACAACCTGGCCGACCGCCGCGACGATCCACTGCTCGACCGCTGCGCGGAGCTGGGCATCGCCTTTGTCCCGTTCCACCCGCTCGGCGGTTTCTCCCCGCTGCAGGCCAGCGGGCTCAGCGAGGTCGCGGCCCGGCTGGGTGCCTCGCCGCACCAGGTCGCGCTGGCCTGGCTGCTGCACCGCTCCCCAAATATCCTGCTCATCCCGGGCACCTCGGCGGAGCGGCACCTGCGCGACAATGCCGCCGCCGCCACCTTGATCCTGCCCGCGGACGCCCGTGCCGTCCTCAACGCCGTTGGCGGCTGAGGACGGCCCCGGCCGTAAGGTTTCTGTACCGGCCTTCGTGCCTTCTGCGCGCCAGAGCGCGACATCCAGGTACTTGGCTGAAACGATAGGGAAGCGGCCCGCATCGCTGGTCCGCATCGTTCCGGCTCGGGAGGAGAGCAGGTTGACCGCACCACTCCAGGTAATCGCGCTGACCTTTGACCTCGATGCGGATGCTGAGCAGCGCATCCTGGCCGAGGTCGACCGGGTCCAGGGCCGTGGCGTGCTGCGCGTGCTCGACATGGTCTTCCTGGCCAAAGGGGAGGATGGCACCCTGCAGCGGCTCAAGATCGGCGAGGATGAGGACTTCGGCACGCTGCTGGCCGGCATCCTTCCCGGCGCAGCGGCCGACGAGAGCGGCTTCGCGTCCGATGACCGCCCCGAGCCGGCTGCGGCTCCGGCGGCCTCGGGCATGACCCGGGCCCAGGTGCTCGTCCGTTCCCTGGAACCGGGCCGCGCGGCCGCCTTCCTGCTGGTCGAGCATCTGTGGGCGGGGCCCCTGGTGGATGCGGCCTTCGCCGCGGGCGGCGCACTGATCAGCGATGACTTCCTGACCGGGGAAGCGGGTCTCGCGGTCGGCAGTGAGGTCACCGTGCTGGAAGAGGCGTCCGCGGTGATCGCCGAGGCGCAGGCGGCCGAGGCGGAGGCCGTGTTGCGGGCCGTCGCGGCCAGTGCCGGGGCCGCCGACGCGGAAGCCGCCGCCGAGCAGATCCAGGCGGCCGCGGCGGCCGACGCGGTCAGCGCGCTGATCGCGGCCGGGCTGGTCGAGGAGGCCGCCACGCAGCAGGCCGTGACCGCCCTCACCGCGGCCGGGCTGATTACCGGCGCCGCCGCCGAGGCCGCCAGCGCAGCCACGGCCGGTGCCGCACTCACCATCGCCGCCGCCGGCCAGGCTGCCGACCAGGCCGTCGCGGAGGATGCCGCGCTGATCGGCGCGGCCGACGAGGTGGCCGGCGAGGCGACCGGGGAAGCTCAGGGCCGCGTCAGGGCCGCGTCGATCACCCGGTCCGAGGCCGAGATACTGCCCTACTTGCCCGAGCCAGTACCGTTCTCCATCATCGCCGACAAGATGGGCATCTCCCGGTCCGCGGCCAAGGAGCGCGCCGAGCGCCTCTATCAGCGGCTCGGCGTGCACAGCCGGACCCAGGCCGTCGACCGGGCCCGTGAGTACGGCCTGCTGCGGCGCCGTCCCGGCGAGACGTGACCGGATGACCGGGCCGGAACCGCCGGAACCGCCGCCGGACATCAGCCCTGGTTCCCGCTACGTCGCGATGGGAAGTTCGTTCGCGGCCGGCCCGGGTATCGGCCGCCGTGCCCCCGGCAGCCCCCGGGCGGCGGGGCGCTCGTCGGCCAACTATGCGCACCTGGTCGCCCGGCGTCTCGCTCTCGAGCTGGACGACGTTACGTTTTCCGGCGCGACCACGCAGGACATCCTGGCCGCGACTGCCGCTGGCCGCCCGGCCCAGATCGACGCGGTGGCACCGGCCACGAAGCTGGTGACCCTCACGGGCGGTGGCAACGACGTCGGCTGGGCCCCCCGGATCCTGCTGTCCAGCCTGCCGCGGCCCGTGCGGGCCATCCCGCCGGTCCGCCGTCAGCTGGACTCCTACGCCGACCCTGACCTGACCGAGCAGCGCTTCGGGACGCTCCGGGAGAACCTCCTGAAGATCGCGGCGGAGGTGCGGCGGCGCGCACCGGAGAGCCGCCTGGTGTTCGTGGACTACCTGACCGTGCTGCCGCCCGACGGGACTACGCCCACCGGCGTGCTCCCGGCCGGCGTCGCGGAGTGGGGTCGGGCCGTGGCCCGCAGGCTCTCCGGCATCACCCGGGATGTGGCCGCGCAGAGCGGGAGCGTCTTCGTGGCCGCGTCGGCGGCGAGCGCCAATCACCACGCGTGGTCGGCCACTCCGTGGACTAGGCGTTTCCATCTCAGCCTGCGCGGTGGGGCGCCCTAGCACCCCAATGCCGCCGGCATGGCGGCGGTGGCTGAGCTGGTCGCGGCGGCCCTGCCGCCGCCGCGCGCCTTGAGCCGGCAGTTGCCTGGAGCCCAGCCTCCGTTATGGCTTACGGGCGAGGTATGGCTTACGGGCGAGGCCCGCGCACGCCAGCCGCAGCACCGGCCAGTCCTGCTCGCTGGGTGTTCCCGGGCCCGGACGCCACTGCGGCACCAGCACCAGGCCGGGCGGGGCCAGCTCCAGGCCACCGAAGAGATCCCTTATCCGGGCGCGCGTCCGGAACTGCACCCGCCCGAGTGCCCGGCGCATGGCGCTCGGCAATCCGGCGGTCGCCCGGTCTTCGCCATCGAGCAGGTGGTGGATGAAGACGTAGCTGCCCGGGAGTACCGAGCCGCCGGACCGGATGATTCTCGCGGAGCTGATCCTGGCTGGCGGCCGGGATCTGTGGGGGCTGGACCGCTTCACCGGGCTTCCGCTGACCGCGTTCAGCGTGCTGGCGGCGGGATTGGCGTGGGTGGCCGTGCGCGCGGCCTTCCGGTTTCCATCCGGGTGGGAGAGGATCTTCCAGACGCTGGTCGCGGCGGTGACGGTGGTGATGGTCTTCGTCATCCAGCACACCCAGGCCCGGCATCAGGCGGCCACCCAGCGGAAGCTCGACGAGATTCTGCGGGCGCTGCCGGAGGCCGACAATTCGCTGCTCGCCCTGGAGCACGCTTCCGATGATGAGCTGCGCGCCACCCGGCAGCAGCACCGCCAGATCCGGCGGGCCGCGCTGGCCGAAGATGACCGCCGTCCCGGTCACCCCGGTCACCACGGTCACTCCGGCCGGGCCGGACGGGAACGGTGACGGAATGGGCACGGCCTGGCCGGCGCTGACATCGACATGAAGAAGATCGGTTTCCTGTCGTTCGGTCACTGGCGGGCAGCCCCCGGCTCGCAGACACGGTCGGCGTCCGACGCACTGCTGCAGACCATCGAGCTGACGCAGGCGGCGGAGCAGCTCGGCATCGACGGGGCGTTCGTCCGGGTGCACCACTTCGAGCGGCAGCTCGCGTCGCCGTTCCCGTTGCTGTCCGCCATGGCGGCGCGGACGAGCCGGATCGAGATCGGCACCGCGGTCATCGACCTGCGGTACGAGAATCCCCTGTACCTGGCCGAGGAGGCCGCCGCCGCTGATCTGATCAGCGGCGGCCGCCTGCAGCTGGGCATCAGCCGGGGGTCGCCCGAGACGGTGCTGCGGGGCGCCGAATCCTTTGGCTACCGGCCCGCCGAGGGAGAGACGGACGCGGACGCCGCGCGCGCCAAGGGGGAACTGTTCCTGGCCGCGATCGGTGGCGCGGCGGTGGCCCGGACCGATCCGGCCCGGACCGGCATCAGCGGTGGCCTGGCCATTCAGCCGCAGTCGCCCGGCCTGGCCGACCGGATCTGGTGGGGCTCCGGCACCCGGGCGACGGCGCAGTGGGCCGCCCGGCAGGGCCTGAACCTGCAGAGCTCCACCCTGCTGTCGGAAGACACCGGTGTCCCGTTCGACCAGCTTCAGGCCGAGCAGATCCGGCTCTACCGGGCGGCCTGGGCCGAGCGGGGCTGGAGCCGCGAACCCCGGGTGTCGGTGTCCCGCAGCGTCCTGCCCATCACCGAGGACATTGACCGCATGTACTTCGGCGAGCAGGGCCACGATGACCAGATCGGGCTGCTGGACGGCGTGCGCTCCCGGTTCGGCCGTACGTTCGCCGGTGAGCCGGACCGGATCGCCACCGAACTCGCCGCGGACGAGGCGGTCCGTGCGGCCGACACCATTCTGTTCACCGTGCCGAACCAGCTGGGCGTGGCCTACAACGCGCGCATCCTGGCCACGATCGCCGAGCACATCGCGCCCGCCATCGGCTGGACGCCCAGCGGGGTCACCGCCGCGGCCTGAACTGGGCCCGGGCACCGCGGCCGGAACTGGTCGCGGGCCGACGCGAGGCGGGGTCAGCCGATGGCGGCGGCGATGATCTCCTGCGCCTGCTTCTGGATCGCGGCCAGCTGGTCCGGACCGCGGAACGATTCGGCGTACAGCTTGTAGACATCCTCGGTACCGGATGGCCGCGCGGCGAACCAGCCCGTGGCCGCGACCACCTTGAGGCCGCCGATCGGGGCGCCGTTGCCGGGAGCGCTGGTCAGCGCCGCGGTGATCTTCTCGCCTGCGAGCTCGGTGGCCGTGACCTGCTCCGGGGACAGCTTGCCCAGGGCGGCCTTCTCCTCCCGGGTGGCCGCGGTGTCGATCCGGGCGTAGGCGGGGTCGCCGTACCGCCCGGTGAGCTCGCCGTAGAGTTGTGAAGGCGAGCTCCCCGTCACGGCGGTGATCTCGGAGGCGAGCAGGGCGAGGATGATCCCGTCCTTGTCCGTCGTCCACACCGAGCCGTCGCGCTGCAGGAACGAGGCTCCGGCGCTCTCCTCGCCGCCAAAGGCAACCGAGCCGTCCAGCAGCCCGGGCACGAACCACTTGAACCCGACCGGTACCTCCAGCAGCTCGCGGTTCAGGCCTTCGGCCACCCGGTCGATCATCGACGAGCTGACCAGGGTCTTGCCGACCGCGGCCCCGGACGGCCAGCCGTCCCGGTGCCGGTACAGGTAGTCGATGGCGACCGCCAGGTAATGGTTCGGGTTCATCAGGCCCGCATCGGGGGTGACGATGCCGTGCCGGTCGGAGTCGGTGTCGTTTCCGGTGGCGATCATGAACTCGTTCTGGCGGTCGATCACGCTGGCCATCGCGTACGGCGACGAGCAGTCCATCCGGATCTTGCCGTCCCAGTCGAGGGTCATGAACCGGAACGTGGCGTCGACGGCCGGGTTGACCACGGTCAGGTCCAGGCCGTAGCGCTCGCCGATCTCACCCCAGTACGCCACGCTGGCCCCGCCGAGCGGGTCGGCGCCGATGCGTACCCCGGCGGACCTGATCGCCTCGAGGTCCACCACCTGGCCGAGCGCCGACACGTAACCGTCGAGGAAGTCGAACTTCCCAGTGGTGTCCGCGGCGGCCGCCCGGGCGTACTGCACCCGGCGCACGGCTTTCAGCCCGTCGGCCAGCAGTTCGTTCGCCCGGTCCTGAATCTGCCGGGTGATATCGGTGCCGGCCGGCCCGCCGTCAGGCGGGTTGTACTTGAAGCCTCCGTCCGGCGGCGGGTTGTGCGAGGGCGTGACCACGATCCCGTCGGCGCGGCGTCCGGTCCCGGACGCGTTGTGGGCCAGGATCGCGCGGGACACCGCCGGAGTCGGTGTGTACCCCCCGCGCGCGTCGACCAGCACGTGGACGCTGTTCGCGGCCAGCACCTCCAAGGCGCTGACCTGAGCCGGCTCGGACAGTGCGTGGGTGTCGGCGCCCAGGTAGAGCGGCCCGTCGATGCCCTGACTAGCCCGGTACTCGCAGATCGCCTGGGTGGTGGCCAGGATGTGGTCCTCGTTGAACGTCGCGCTGAACGCGGAGCCGCGGTGACCGGATGTGCCGAATGAGACACGCTGCCCCGCGTCCCCCGGATCAGGGTGCACCGTGTAGTAAGCCGTGACGAGTTTCGCCACGTCGACAAGATCCCTCACAGCAGCGGGCTGTCCCGCGCGCGCATCCACCATGCCGTCATACTGACACGGGAAGCAGCGCATAAACACACCCCGGAGCCCGGTTCACCGGCCCGGACCGCGGTAGTTCAGCGCTTCAGACTCAGGAGCGGCACCAACTGCTACCGGGCCGCTGGTTGCTCGGGCTCGCCCGCCGGTGAGCGGGCGGGGTAGGTCCCGGACGCGGCACGGGTCAACTCCGGAAGCGGCGCCGTCAGTTGCCGGAGCGGCGCACGCGGTCCGGGTGGGCGGCACGGGTCAGCTCCGGAAGCGGCGCCGTCAGTTGCCGCAGCGGCGCAGGCGGTCCGGTCAGCTGCGGCGGGCGATACGGTCCTCGATGGCCTGGACGCCCTCGCGGAACGCGGGACGGCCGGCGGACCAGCGCTGAGCCGCGGTCTCCTCGGCCAGCGCGTCTGCGTGCTCGAGAGTGGACAGCGCGCCGCGCAGCGTGGCCGTCAGTCGTTGCACGTAGGCCTTCTCCTGCTTCGCCAGCCGCTGGCCGAGCGCGACCGCGTCGTCGATCAGGTCCTCCTCGGCCAGGGCGGCGGCCAGGCCGGTGGCCACGGCGGCGCGGGCGTCCCAGACCTCGCCGAACAGGCAGGCCAGCATGGCCTGCTGCAGGCCGACGGCGCGGGCCAGCATCCAGGCATGGCCGCCGCCCGGGTGCAGGCGCAGCGCCGTGAAGCGGGCGTCGAACAGTGCGTCCGGGCCGACCATGCGCACGTCGCACGCCAGCGCGAGATTGAATCCCGCGCCAACGGCGGGACCGTTGACCGCGGCGATGGTCGGCAGCGGGCAGTCCCGGACCCGCAGGAAACCTTGGTAGACGGTGTCGACGTCGTCGAAGGCCCCGTCGGCGGCACCCCGCAGCGTGGCCAGTTCGGCGCCCGCGCAGAAGGCGCGGCCGGCCCCGGTGACCACGACGCAGCGGGTCGCCTCGTGACCCTCGGCGCGGTCCATCGCCTCTCCCAGAGCGCGGACCAGCGGACCGCTGAAGATGTTGCGACGGGCCGGATCGTTGAGGGTCACGACCGCGACCCCGTCCCGCTGCTCGAGCCTGACCAGGTCATGGGCGTTGTCCGGCACGCTCTTCGCCTCCTCCGTCACGGCCCGACAGTATCGTGGGCGCGGCTCGATCGTGGCCGGGACCGCCCGCCCCGCTGCGTCAGCGGGCCAGCTGCCGGGCCATCCAGTCGGCGCTGTAGGGACGGTGCAGGTAGGGCACGTTAGCGCAGCCGTGGTTGCCCTGCTCCAGCAGCAGTAGCTCGGCCGGCTCCGGCACGCTGTCGCGCAGCCGGACGGCGTCCTGCCAGGGGAAGATCCGGTCCTGTCGGCCGGCCACGATCAGCAGCGGCATTGTCAGCCGGTCGGTCCGGCCTGCCAGGGTGAGCTGGTGCGCGCGCCCGATGGCGTCCTGCTCGCCGTCCGCGCCGGAGCGGACGGCGAACGCCTCCCGGGTGAGCTGCGGCAGCTGCTCCCAGTGGCTGCCGAGCTCAAACGGCCCGCACAGCGCGATGCAGGCCCGCACCCGCGGATCACCGCTGGCCAGCCGGGGCGCGTAGTAGCCGCCGAGGCTGACCCCCCACACACCGATCCGGCCCGCGTCTATGCCTGGCTGGGCGGCCAGCGCGTCCAGGATCGCCGCGCCCGGCTCCTCCCAGTCCGGCTGGATTGGCAGCTGATACTCGGCCTCGCCCTGGCCAGGACCGTCCACCGACAAGGTGGCCAGCCCCCGGTCCAGGAACAGCTGCTCGACCGCACCGAACTCCTCTTTGGCCGAATCCAGGCCGGGCACGAGCACTACGGCCGGGTGCGGGCCCGGGCCCGGGGGCCGCCGCAGCACCGCGGCGAGCATCGCCCCGCCGAACGGGATCTCCAGCCGGGTACCGGGCGGATCCAGATACGGCAGTGCCGTGCTGAGGCACCGGACCGCCTCGGCGTGAGCGGCCTGCATCTGGTCCATGTCCTGCACGAACAGGAACTTTGCGAAGTGGTAGTACACCGCGGCCCGAACCAGGTGGCCGCCCGCCGACCTGGTCCGGCCCTGCTCCAGCGCCTGCAGACCGAGCTGCGCGTGCTGAGCGCCGGCCTGGCTCCAGCCGCCGCACCACTCGTCCCAGCTTCTCAGCGCGCCGGTGATGCGGCTGAAATCGGCGGGCAGCACACCAGCGGCGAAGAACCGCGCCGCCCAGTGAGTGATCGCCGCTTCGAGCTTCCGGTCCGGCATGGGCGAAGTCTTGCACACGATTGCCTGAGCTCCAGGGGTGGCCCGGAGTGCCGGCGACTTACGCAGACAGAGCCGGTGACTTACGCAGACAGAAGGGACAGACTCGCTCTACAAACGATTGCGTAAAGATCCAGAAACGTCCCCGGAGCGCCGTTGACAAAGCCGGGACAGGTGCGACAGGCTCATTGTGCAAACGATTGTGAAGTGCATCACACCACCCTCGATTGGCTCTGAGCTGGTCAATTCCGGCGCTGTTAAGCCAGGCCGGAGTGGTGACCAATAGAGGCGGCGCATGCGGTGGAGCCGGGGGGTGGCCGATGACCGGGACAGACCTGACGCACCGGTTGGGCTGGCTGGGTACGGGCCGGATGGGAGCCGCGCTGGCGCTGCGACTGCTGGCCGCGGGATGCGATCTGACGGTCTACAACCGGACCCGGGCCAAGGCCGAGCCACTGGCGGCCCGCGGGGCCACCATCACCGAGACCGCGGCCGGACTCGGCGCTGCCGACATCGTGTTCGTCACCGTGGGCGCGTCGGAGGACCTGCTCAGCGCGGTGCTCGGGCCTGGCGGCCTGATGGACGCGCCGTCGGCCCCCGCGATCGTCGTCGACTGCTCCACCGTCTCCGCCGAGGCGTCCCAGCAGGTCCGGGAGCGGCTGGCCGAGCGCGGTACCGCGCTGCTCGCCGCACCGGTGATGGGCAACGCCAAGGTAGCCAGGGCAGGTCGGCTGACCCTGGCCGTCTCCGGCCCGGAAGAGACGTTCAAGCAGGCCAAGCCCTACCTGGACCTGCTCGGCACCGGGGCCACGTACGTGGGCGAGGGGGAAACCGCCCGGATCGTCAAGCTTTGTCATAACCTCCTGCTGGGGGTCGTGACCCAATCCCTGGCCGAAGTCACGATCCTCGCCCAGCAATACGGTGTCAGTCGGCACGCGCTGCTGGAATGTCTTAACAACAGCGTAATGGGCTCGACGTTCTCCCGGTACAAGACGCCCGCCCTGGTGAACCTGGACTTCCACCCGACGTTCACCGCCACGCTGCTGCGCAAGGACTTCGACCTAGGGCTGGCCGCCGCGCGGGAGCGCGAGGTGCCGCTGCCGGTGGCGGCGCTCGTCCATCAGCTCGTCCAGAGCCTGGTCGGGCACGGCTATGGAGGCCAGGATTTCGCGGCGCTGCTGCAGATGCAGGCCGACTCGGCCGGGGTCACGCTGATCAGTGAGGACGTGGAGGTACCGGACGGCCTGGAGCCTGATCACGCCGGCGCGCAGCCGGATTAGGGGGGACCACAGTGAACGCCACTCGGCACCCGCCGACATCCTGAAGGGAGGGCCGCGGGATGAGACCCGTCCGGTCCCGTCGCCATAAGAACGCCCGGTTCCTGAGCCTGACCGCCACGGCCGCAGCTGCGGCCGTCCTCGCTGCCGGCTGCAGCAGTAGCAGCAGCTCCGCCACCGGTAGCAGCAGCACCGGCAGCGGAAGCAAATCACCCCTGGTCATCGGAGCCTCGCTGTCCCTGACCGGGGACTTCAGTGCGGACGGCCAGGCCTACGAGAAGGGCTACGAGTTCTGGGCCGATCAGGTCAACGCCCAAGGCGGCATCCTCGGCCGCAAGGTCGAGCTAAAGATCCTCAACGACAACAGTTCGC
>Ga0302325_10000510_pt1 | contig 107720 bp, 131 predicted proteins | sample Palsa_T0_2_FD_201948 | JGI IMG/M metagenome (GOLD analysis project Ga0302325, IMG submission 201948) | Peat permafrost microbial communities from Stordalen Mire near Abisko, Sweden - Palsa_T0_2 | ecosystem: Environmental > Terrestrial > Soil > Palsa > Peat permafrost | place: Sweden: Abisko...
CGGGACCCTCGTGCGCTACCGGAGCGCAGGGTGCTGCATCGACGGTCACGGGACCGACGGGGCCGACCGGAGCCACTGGCGCACAAGGCGCAGCGTCGACGGTGACGGGACCGACGGGCCCCACTGGACGAACGGGCCAGCAGGGCGCTGCGTCGACGGTCACCGGACCGACAGGACCCACGGGTGCGACCGGAGCACAGGGCGCCGCCTCGACGGTGACGGGCCCCACCGGACCGACCGGAGCGACGGGTGCTCAGGGTGCAGCGTCGACGGTGACGGGCCCCACCGGTCCGACCGGAGCGACGGGTGCTCAGGGTGCAGCGTCGACGGTGACTGGGCCGACGGGTCCGACCGGAGCCACGGGTGCTCAGGGTGCTGCGTCGACGGTGACTGGGCCGACGGGTCCGACCGGAGACACGGGTGCTCAGGGTGCTGCGTCGACGGTGACTGGGCCGACGGGTCCGACCGGAGCCACGGGTGCTCAGGGTGCTGCGTCGACGGTGACTGGGCCGACCGGACCCACGGGATCGACGGGAGCACAGGGCGCTGCGTCGACGGTCACCGGACCGACGGGGCCCACGGGCGCGACCGGAGCGCAGGGTGCCGCTTCGATCGTCACCGGACCCACCGGACCCACGGGCGCGACCGGAGCGCAGGGTGCTGCATCGACGGTCACGGGACCGACGGGGCCGACCGGAGCCACTGGCGCACAAGGCGCAGCGTCGACGGTGACGGGACCGACCGGACCCACGGGTGCGACCGGTGCTCAGGGCGCCGCCTCGACGGTGACCGGACCGACGGGCCCCACGGGCGCGACCGGAGCGCAGGGTGCCGCCTCGACGGTGACCGGACCGACGGGCCCCACGGGCGCGACCGGAGCGCAGGGTGCCGCTTCGATCGTCACCGGACCCACCGGACCCACGGGCGCGACCGGAGCACAGGGCGCCGCCTCGACGGTGACGGGCCCCACCGGACCGACCGGAGCGACGGGTGCTCAGGGTGCAGCGTCGACGGTCACCGGACCGACGGGACCCACGGGTGCGACCGGTGCTCAGGGTGCAGCGTCGACGGTGACGGGACCGACAGGACCCACGGGTGCGACCGGTGCTCAGGGCGCTGCGTCGACGGTGACGGGCCCCACCGGTCCGACGGGAGCACAGGGCGCTGCATCGACGGTCACCGGACCGACTGGTTCTGTAGGACCGACTGGCCCGGGGGCATTCTCGGCGATCTACGCCGATATTTCGAATCCTACCGGGACGTTTGGTGGCGGCGGCACGTTGAGCAAGCTCCCTTTCGGAACAGTTGGTGCGTCCAGCAATACGTCGTTCAATGGGGTAGACACTCTTACGATTCTAGAGGGTGGCACCGTCGTTGTTGTGGCGGCCATCAGTTACAGGCAGCCAAACTCGGCCAACGTCACAGGGGCGATTTTCCACAACGGAGTGATATGTGCGGACAGTGCCCAGGAACTGCGAGCTGACGGGTCCAACTTTAGCTATGAAATTGTACTGACGACGATTCAGACAGTGGCTGCGGGCGACACGTTCAATGTGCAGTTGTCGTCGGATCAGGCCCTTGCGAACTTGGCAGCTACATGGAACACATTTAGTGTCGGTGGCGCGCAGGGCGCTACGGGCCCTGGTTCGACGGCACTTGGTCCAACTGGACCGACGGGGGCACAAGGCGCTGCGTCCAGTGTGACGGGCCCGGCAGGTGTGACCGGGCCTGGTGGATCGGGGCCCGCAGGGCCGACGGGCCCGACCGGTATTGCGGGTCCGACGGGACCTGGCGCGGTGGCGTCCATTTACGCCGACATTTCGATTCCGACAGGGACGACGGTCGTTTTTACCAATAGCGGATACACGCCGCTGCCGTTCCAGACGACTAACGTATTGTCGAGTAATGCGTCGTTCAGCGCCGTAACGAACCAATTGACCGTCAACGCTAACGGCGTCTTGGCCATCGTGGTGGCGATCACGATGTCGCAGGCGGCAGCGGATCGCGCTGCGCAATTGCAGATATTCCATAATGGCTTGGCGTGCCCTGACAGTTATCAGGAGGTTGGGTCATCCGCGACGGCCGGCGAGTTTATCGCTGTGACATTGACCACTATCCAGTCTGTCGCCAGCGGTGACACATTTACTGTGGAGGGGTTTGAGGTTAGTTCGTCTGTTACATGGACATTTGGCGGAGCGACATGGTCGACGTTTAGTGTGGGTGGTACAGCGGGCGCCCCCGGCCCCACTGGGCCTGCCGGCGGCGGCGCTGGGACCACTGGGCCCACAGGACCGGCAGGCGGGGGCGTAGGGGCTACGGGGCCGACGGGGCCGAGTCAGCTCACGCCGTGGACGTCGAACATCAACGCGACCGGGTTCTCTCTCTTCAACCTTGGCGCCGCGACATACGAGCAGATCAACAACAACGGCAATTCGGGTTCGAATCCGAACATCAATTGGCTTGCCGGGCAGCTTCAACTCATCACGTTGAGCGCGAACGCGACGTTCGCGTTCACGAATCCGCTTGGCCCTGGCCACTTCCAGCTACGACTCGTGCAAGGGACGGGAGGTGGCTTCACGGCGACGTGGCCTTCGAACGTGTCGTGGGTTGGCAGCACCGCGCCGACACTCTCGACCGCTGCAGGGGCCGTCGATTTCGTCACGTTCCAGTGGGACCCGGTCGCAAACACGTATTGGGGTACGTACGGGCAGAATTTCGGTCCAACGGGCGGTCCAGGCCCGAACCCAGGACCGACGGGTCCGACCGGAGCGACGGGAGCGACGGTCACCGGACCGACCGGACCGACCGGACCGACCGGACCCACGGGACGAACGGGCCCGCAGGGCGCTGCGTCGACGGTCACCGGACCGACCGGACCGACCGGACCCACGGGACGAACGGGCCCGCAGGGCGCTGCGTCGACGGTCACGGGACCGACAGGCCCGGCCGGCCAACAGGGTCCGACGGGGCCCGGTGCGGCGAGCGCGATCTACGCCGATGTCTCTATCCCGACCGGCACTGCCCTCCAGGTCGTTTCGACTGGCTACACGGGCGTCGCGTTTCAAACGACCAACGCGATTTCGGCCAACGCCTCGTTCAACGCGGGGACTAGTACGCTTACTGTAAACAGCGGCGGAGTGCTCGGGATCGTCGTCGCAATTGGCCTTCACATACCAAACAACTCGTCGACGTCGACACTTGCGTTCCAAGTGTTTCATAACGGATTGCCGTGCCCGGATAGTTACCAACAGATCATTACGCCAGCGACGACTATTTCGACCACGGCAAGTTATTCGTTCACGTTGACGACGATTCAGGTGTGCGCCGCGGGTGATACGTTCACTGTCCAGGTTTTGGGTGGTACTGGTTCGTTCACGCTCGACGGAGCGACTTGGAGTACGTTCAGCGTGGGTGGCGTCCAGGGACCCACGGGTCCTTCGTCTGGTGCCTTCCTGAAGACGACGATCCTCACCGCCGCCTCAGGTACGTTCACGACGCAGCCGACGACGGCGATTCTCTATATTCGCGGCGTCGCCGGAGGTGGGCAGGGCGGTGGTGTTACGGGGGCGGCTGGATCGGTCCTCGGATCGGCGGGCGGCGGTGGGTCTGGTGGCTATCTCGAAAAGACGATCACGGTTGGTGTCACAGGCAACCAAGGCATTGCGTTCGTGTCCGGTGCGGGCGGCGTGACAGGAACGATCGGTACAGGTCAAGTCGGTGGGAATTCGATTTTCGGTCCTGTGGGCGGCGTGACGTACACATGCGAGGGGGGTCTTGGGGGACCGGGTCAAACGGCCGTATCTGGTGGATCTGTGGCCATCGGTGGCGCAGGAGGTGCGACGTCGCTCAATGGAGACATTGATTCGAGTGGGGAGCAGGGGGATCCCGGTACGGCTATTTCCATGACGGCATTTATTTCTGGCGGTGGTGGTACTTCGCAGTTCAGTGGCGGTGGTGGTGGCATCAACGTCACGGGTGCCGGCCAAGCGGCGGCGGGGCTCGGTGGCGGTGGTGGTGGTGCGGCTGCGAACTCCGTTGCGAATAGCAAGGCCGGTGGGGCTGGTGCACCGGGCGCATGGATCGTGACCGAGTACAACTAGAAGATGAGGGCCGATGAAAGTCGGCTGCTTCTGATGTTGTCGGTGCACGCGACAGACCGCGATGGCCACGGTGAGCACCGAATTGCCACGCCTTGGCGCGTAGGGTCGTTAGGCGTGGATGGCGCTTGCGAGTTGGAGTGCTTCTTCGAGATCCGCGATGACGAAGCAGGCTTCGCGGTCATCGAGCCCCGCGCTCATGATGAGCTTGCCGCCGTGGAGAAGCATTCCCGCGATGAACTCGATGCCAAGCTGCGGGCGTATAGACCAGGCGTGTGACAGGTGCGTGATCTCGAAGGTCTCGTTGAGGCGAACGAATCGGTGAAAATACCGTCGCTTGTCGTCGAGGGTGCACGTCTCGTGGACGACGACGAGCCATCCGCGATCCGGGATGGCGACGGCGTGCGATCCGCCCTTCAGGTGATCGAGAGCCAGCTTCGTGGCTGCGCGAGAGGAGTCGTGGCAGGTCCCAGAGTCCGGATCGAAGCGGAGCGTGACGGTCGGGTCGAGCGAGTAGATGAACCGGAGCTGGCCGTCGTGAATGAACGGCATCCAGTTCTTCTCGTTGCAGCGTTTTGGAGAGGCCTGGACGTTGTCGCGAACGATGTGGCCGTCTTCCGTGAGTTCGGTGATCGTGATGTCGCACGGCATGTTGGGAGCGTGGTCTCGGACCGTGGCGCTAGCGAATAGTTTGTCTTGGAACGAGATGAGGCGAAGATCTTCGTAGCCTCGAACGAGCGTCGGGAAGCGCTCGCCGCCGGTCGTGTCGACGATGGGTCTCACGTTCGACAGGGAGAAGTCGTCTTCGGAGACATCCGCGAGGTAGTTCTCCGTCTTAACGACGTTCTTATCGGCAGGCGGGATGACGTAGGTACCGCGGTCGTCGATCAGGTAGTTCACGGTGCGAATCGTGGTGATGAGCCGTCCTCGGTGGAGGCAGATCGACGGGTTCATCGCGCGGTAGTTCTCGGACGGATTTGGGATCTGAAAGATGGAGGCGGTCAGAAGGTCCGGGAGCGCCTTGACCCGCCGGCCGATGTCGTTGCGTGCTTCCCACTGTGCCGCCGGGTTGCCGCCCCTCTGGAGAGCGATCTCCTCGGCGGTGCCGCCGTACCTGTGGAACTTGGCCTTCCAGAATTCACGTTCGGCCTCGGCCCTCTCCTCATCCGAATGGAGCGAGAAGCGGAGGATGTCGTACGGGAGTTCGTAGAGAGCCTGGAGGTGTCGAAAACCTGCGCGAGTGTGACTGATTTGGGCGCCTACGTGGTCTCCGACCGCGACGCTCATCCGGGCCCAATAGGAGGCCTTCTCCTTGTTGCCGGCCCGGAAGCTGGCGACAGCCGCGATCCACGCGAGTTCCGCGATCCCAGGGTGGATGGCGAGTCCTCTACCGCAGAGGGCGATGGCCTCCTTGTACCGTTCCGTTTCGAGCAGGATGGACGCCCCACGGTAGCAGGCCCACGCCCCTTCTTCGTCCCATCCGTTCAGTTTCGCGCACTGTGTGAACGCTTCGACGGCCTCCATTTTCTGTCCGAGGCTGCTGAGCGTGTCGGCCATGTAGTACCACCAGCGCGGCTCGCAAGGGTTCTTCTTGGTGTACGCGCGGAGAAGTCGAACGTCGCGCTTGATCTTGGCGCTGTGCTGCTCGGGCGTCTTCTGGAGTTCCCAGAACTTCAACGTCTTGATGTTGCCGCGTGGATCGGAGTTGTTGCAGGCCTCGTGCGTCGGACCCGCGTATATCGCTTGCGTCGGTAGACGAAACGCGCGCTCTTTGGTGTAGAAGTCGGTGGTGTCGTAGGCCATCCCCGTGTTGAACTCAGCCAGTTCGAGTTCTAGCCGTGTGGCTTGAGCGTTCGGGCAGACGAGTCGCTCATCACTGTCGAGCACTACTCCCCAGGTCAGCTCTTCGCCGGAGATGCACCGGGTAGCGATGGCGTTGAGGGCGTTCCTTGCCTTCGAAAAATCGTCTTGCCACGCCCAGGGGTGGACGACGACCTTGGGGCCGAGGCGCTCGGCCACCTGGCGGACTTCGGGACGATCCGGTGAAGTGTCGACAACGAGATGGGTGTCGGCGAAGTGGGCGCTGCGGATGGCCTCCTCGATTCTGGACGCGTCGCTCGCGCTCGACAGAGTCATGGTGACGATCTTCACGTGTGGCTCCCGTACGGTGCGCTGAGAAGCCGGCGATAGGTCATCCAGGCCGGCATCCGAATGCGGTTGCGTTGTGGTCGAGGTGTCGACATCAAAGCTCTGGCTCTTGTGGTTCACGGATGCTGCTTGCCGGTCCGCGGATCTGTCAAGCGAGAAAAAGTTAGCTTGCGCTACCGAGACGGTTGCGCTACTCGTGGACGCCGTGGCGAGACGGGCCGTACGCACAGAACAGGTCAACACGCGTCTCAGTACCGCCGAGCTGCGAACGCTGAAGAAGCTGGCGGCTCGCGAACATCTCACCGTGGCGGAAACGATTCGGATCCTGATCGTCCGGGCCGGCTCTCGTCTGGGCACTGTCAAAGCGGGAGGCGTGGTCTAGTCATGGTCATGCGCGTTACTGTGTGCCACAGCCATCAGGATCGCTGCGGCATCCGTGAGTACGGCCAGCAGCTCGACCGTAGTCTTGTCGATGCGGGGGTGTACGTTCGGAAATGCAGCTACGCGTACTTGGGGGAAGTGGTGGCGGAGTTGGAGCCTGGGTCCATCTTCCTCGTGCACTTCGAACCGGGCCTCACGACGCCCTGGTACCTGAACCAGTACCTGGTGTTGGCCAGGAACCGTGGGGCCAAGACGGTCATGTGCTGTCACTGGTACGACCACGAGTACATGAGCCAGTACGAAGACAACGTCGACTGTTTTGTGCTGCACCGTGACTACTCGCCCAAGAGCGAGAAGTCCGTTTTCATCCCGCTCGGCTGCCCCGTGTACAGGGCGACGAAGGAGAATCCGGAGCTACGGACCCAATTTGGGTTGCCCCTGGACGCGACGGTGCTCACGACGATCGGGTTCCTCACCCGGTGGAAATCTATCCCGGAACTGGCCATGGCGATGCTCAACGCGATCGCTGGCCACCCGAAGCTTCACGTGCGCATCCACACGCCGTGGCCCTACGATGACGCGGGAGCAGGCGCCGAGGAGGCGTCCGTGCGTGCCGTGATGAATGCGCACGGCTGCAAGAACATGTCCTTCTCCAAGGAATTTCTACCGGAACACGAGGCTCTGGATCTCGCGCATGCGAGCGACCTCGGCTTCGTGTTCCATGGGTTTCACACTCGCTCGGTGAGCGCTGCGACCAAGCAGTTCGTGTCCGCAGGGCGCCCGCTTGTCGTAACCGGATCCAGCCACGCGAGCGACCTGCGAATGGGCGTCGTCCGAATCGGTTCGTTTGATCCGGCGGAATTTGCGCGAGAGGTCGTGTCGGTGGCGACGAACACGGAGGCCATGGCGGGGCTTCAGAGGGACGCGACGCACGAGTACGACCGCTTGAATATGGATGTCGTGGCGAAGCAGTACGTGGAGCTATTCGAACAGCTCTTGCGTTGATCGGGCCGGCTCAAATCGCATGTGCGTCGTAGCGAAGGCAGGAGGACTCGGATGAACAAGCCCAGTGTGCTAATCGGAGTGCCTACGCTCAACGGGTCGGAGCGGCTGCGCCGATGCCTGGTGTCGATCGAGGAGTGCACGGACTTCGCGGCGTTCGGGAACGTCAAGCTGGTCGTGCGCGACGACGGGTCAACCGAAGAGTACCTGAAAAGGAACACGGACGTCGTTCGCAACCGCGTGAAATTGCACGCGCAGGCGGGTCTGGAGCTTGTGCTCAACGGCCAGCGATGCGGGATTTCGAAGACGTGGAACAAGCTTGTGCGGCATCAGCCCGCCGACGTGGTGGTCCTCCTGAACGACGACTTCGAGGTCGTCGACCGTTGGCTCGACGTTCTCGTGTACTCGCTTCGCGAGAACCCGAAGGTGGGGATGGTGGGCCTCAATTCCTACGTGGCCCTGATCAAGAGCCAATGGAAGCAGCTGTTTCCGAAGACCGTGTATGACGGTACAGAGACGGGGCGGGAGACGCTGTGGCACGAGCTGTCGCCGATGCTCGACTACCGCGAGGCAAAACTCCTCGATGGAGGCGGAAGCCTGCTTTCGGCGCAGGGGCCGGCGTTTGCCTTTCGGCGCGCCGACTTCGATGCGGTCGGTGGCTTCGATGAGCGGTACTTCGTCTTCTACGAAGAGCTGGACTTCGCGATCTCCTTGCGTGGGATTGGCCTGTACCCGTTCATGGCTTCGTACCCGATCGGGTATCATCAGGGCGGTGCGACCAACTCCGATCCGTTCAATCTCAACGCGTCGGAGCACATCGCGAGTTCCAGGAAGGTGTTCCTCGAAAAGTGGGGCAAGACACCTGCAGAGCTTCGCGAGGAATTTCTCGCGTCCTACGTGAGGCCTGTCTTGCGGGAGTGGACGTCGCAAGTCGCCAACTGGAAGTGAACGCGATGGCGGCAAAGATCTCCATCTGCATCCCCAGCTACCGTGGCGCCCACCGCTTGGAGCGTCTCTTCGCGACGTTCCCGGACGATCCCGATCTGGAGCTTCTGCTCTTCGACGATGGGTCCCCGGTGGAGGAGGGCGACGCGATGAAGCGCCTCTTCGATGCGCTGCCACTGGCGCACAAGCGCCGTTTCCGCGAGGTGAACCGCGGTCCGGTGGCGGCGTTGCGGGATCTCGTGGATGCGTCGACAGGGGAGCTGGTGCTGCAGCTGGACGACGACGTGCTCTTGCCCCCGGGGCTCATCGCCACGGTGCGCAAGCTTCTGGGCACCATCGACAACGTGGGCGTGCTGTCCTGGCGGAGCAAGGGCCCACACGCCGGTCAGTCGGACAAGCCGTCGGTGGGGATGCTGCAGCCGGCTACGCAGCTGGCTGGCTACTGCATGGCGTACAGGCGTGCTGTCTACGACGAGGTGGGCGGCATCGACACGCGCTTCCGGATCTACTGCAGCGACAGCGACTTCACGCTCCGCGTCGCGCTCGCCGGCCACCCGTGTTACCGGGTCTGGTGGCCGCTCGTTCCTCACAAGGAGCACGCGGCGTTCAAGGACACGAACGATCTGGACCGCGAGTCCGTCGTGCCGGTGGACCTGAAGGCCTTCCGGGACAAGTGGGGCGCCACGGGCGAGGAGATGGAGAGGCGAGCGATCGCGGGTCTTCTCCACCAGTACACGCTGGGGCGACCGTGATGTCGGACCGCCACGCGGACTTTTGTCGCGCGCATCCTGACGTGCATGCGGACGTGCGAGAGCGCTTCCCGGCCTTCGATTACCGCCATCCGGCTGGTGAGCGGAGCGTCATCTGCGACATGCGGAACCCGGGCAATCACGTAGGCTTTCAGCAGTGGGCGTTCACGTGCTGGTGGGCGATCGAGACGTGCGGCCCGATGGATCTCGGGCTCAACTTCGGCAGCCGGAAGGGGATCACGCCGTACTGCGTCAGCGTCGATCTGCACGGGAACGGGCGCCCTCATCCATCCTACGAAGGCGTGTATTTCGCCGACATCGTCTCCGACGCTTCGGAGGCGACGAAGCTATGTCCTCCGGGAGGCGTTCCGTTCATCAACGCGTGTCACTCGCTGGAGCACATGCCGGTGAGGGGCGATGCCGGGGTCCAGGAGCTTCTCTCCGGGTGGCTGGGGCTACTGCGGCCTGGCGGCATCATGGCTTTGGTGATGCCCGACAACGATCACTTCGACGCCATGGCGTGCGATTCCGACCACAAGCACGCCTGGGGCCATTCAGACTTCTCGCGCAGGGTTCTCGATCCGTTGTTCTTCCGTGTCGGTCTTGAGCTGGTCGAGTACGACACGTTCGACAACCACCATTCGTTCAACGTCGTCCTGAGGAAGCTCGACGACCACCAATCCGAGGCAAAATGATCACGATCGGGATCCCGACCTACAACGGAGCGGAGCGGGTCGACTGGCTTCTCAAGTCCATCTCCCTGCGGACGCCGCTCCTCCAGTCTGGCGACGTCCGGATCGTCCTCGTCGACGACGGCTCACCGCGCGTGGCGGAGACGCGTGTCGTGGCGGAGCGCTGGGCCAAGGAGCTACCGCTTACGTACATCGAGCACGGGTCCAACCGGGGCATCTCGGCCGGGTGGAACACGTGCTCGCGCGCGACCGACTCGGAGATCGTCGTGCTCTCGAACGATGACGTCATCATGCCGACGGGCGGCTGGCTGGAGTCGTTCGTTCACGCCCTGAAGCACTCGCCCGGCGTGGGTGTGGTCGGCGCGAACTGGCACGCCTTCCTCGCGGAGGACGTTCCTGGGCTTCTGGCGGGTCCGGAGTCGGACCTCTCGGTTGTGCCGCGCGATCCCAGCACCAAGGCGCCCACTCCCGAGCGGCGCCCTCTCTACGAGGACACGAGCCCGGGACGCGTCATGTGCCCGACGGGTCAGCTGTTCGCCTTCCGCCGCAAGGACTTCGACGCGGTCGGCGGGTTCGACGAGAGGATGAAGAGCTTCTACGAGGAGTCGACGTTCGGATCCGAGATGGCCGCGCGCGGCCTCATCGGTTTGCAGCTGACGTGGCCGACGAACTGGCACATGTGGTCGGCGACGTTCCGGGAGAACCCGGAGCTGGACTCCGGCGGGCGCATGAACGCTTCCAGGGAGGTCTACCGCCGGAGGTGGGGCGTCCCGGAGGGGGTTCACGAGTTCGACTACGTCAACGAGAAGTACTTCCACGTGCTACCGGACGTGCCCGTGGAGTTTCTCCGCAAAGGCGGAGCTGTCGGGCGTGGCGTTCTCCGAAAAGACGGCGCCTTCGTTGCCACAGAAGGGTGACGGCGATGAGCAAGCAGAGCGAGTTCCGGGCGGCCTTTCCGACCATCTACACGGAGCTGCTCACGTTCTTCCCTGACTTCGACTACCGTTCGTGCGTTGGGGATCGGAACATCGTGTGCCGCATGGACAGCGGAGACGACAACAAGGTGGGTCACCAGCAACGGGCGTTCTCCACGTGGTGGGGGATCGAGATGTGCGGGCCCATCGATCCAGGTCTCGACATTGGATCGCACCGCGGATTGACTCCGTTCTGCATTCACGTCGACAAGTTCTACGACGGCAAGAACCCGCATCCAGTCTACGGCGGGGTCATCAGCACGGATGTCGTCCTGGACGCAACCAAGCTGGAGACGGTCTTTCCGCCCGCAACCTTCCCGTACCTCTGCTCGAATCATTCCCTGGAACACATGCCCGGTGACGACGCGGCGATTGTGGACCTGCTGGCGCGCTGGATGGGGCTTCTTCGGCCTGGTGGGGTCATGGCGTTGATCGTCCCTGACAACGACCACTGGCCGGTGCTGCCCAGCGATCCGGATCACAAGAACGCGTGGGGCCACTCCGATTTCCGACCGCGCATCCTTGATCCGTTTCTGGATCTTGGCGGCCTGGAGCTGGTCGAGTACGACACGCTCGACAACCACTACAGCTTCAACGTCGTCGTCAGGAAGATGCAGGGGACTCCTTGAAGGTCCTCTACATCGACCATCCCGAGGCGGACGTCTTGTCGGCGGTCGTTTTCATGGGCCTATGCCAGGAGCTGGGTGCCGAGAACGTCGTCGACTGGCCATGGAAGCATACCTTCCACGGGGAAGTGTACGAGGGGCCCATCCCCTACGATCCGCCGGGCAGTCGTGGAATCGCGGCGCCATTTCAGTGGATGATCGCGCAGGGAGGCCGCAAGTGGTCTGATGACGAAGTCTTCGCGCGAATGCGCGAATTCGATCTCGTCGTTCTGGCGTCGCCCAGGGCGTACGGCATCGCCGATCTGGATAGACTGATCGCTCGTGTCGGTCGAGGTGCATTGAATCAGCTGGTCCACGTCGATGGGGAAGACTACACGGCCGTCCGCTGGGATCTGGTCGAGAGGTTCTGCCCCAGCGTGTACTTCAAGCTGTCCCTGGTGGAGCATCCGGTAGACGCCTACAGCGCCCACAAGGGCGCCGCATCCAGCGTGGTGCGCCTGATCCCGTTTCCGCTGGCGAGTCCGCTGGAGATCCCGCCTGTCGACAAGGACATCGACGTCGCTTTCCTCGGCGGCGGCAACTGGCAGCCGCGTCGCGTGGAAAACGTGCCCGCTGTCGGGCCGCCCGCAAAGCCCGCGCTCGACGAACGTCTCGCCCGCGAGTTCGGCAGCAAGTTCGTGGGCGGCCATCGCGGGTACGACGCGTTCATTTCCACCATCAATCGCGCCAAGATCGCGGTGAGCGTGGGCGGATCCGGCATGGAGCCCATGCGGACGTACGAGATCCTGTCGTGCCCTGGCACGCTCCTGGCACGAGAACGGATCCAGGTCATCACGCCGTACCCTCTCGTCGACGGCGTCAATCACGCGGCGTTCGACGGGACAAGTCACGACGACATCGTTCGGGTGTTGCGACAGTATCTGGATGACGAGCCAGCACGTGTGCGGGTCGCCGCCGAAGGTAATGCGCTGCTGAAAGCGCATTACACGCCCAGGGCGCGCGCAAGACAGCTGCTAGAGGAGGCGTTTCGATGACGAATGCAGTCCCGAAGATGACGTACGTGTTGCCGCTGCGAAGGCACCTCACGTTTACGACGAACTCGCTGCCGTCGATCATCCTGAATGCATCACGGGAGCACGAAATCATCATCGTGCTCGACAAGTGCCCGATCGAGCATGAGCACGCTCGTCGACCGGAGACGTACCCGGCCGGCGTGACGGAGGCTGGCAGCCGTGAGGACCGTGAAGACCGGGAGGCCGTCTATCGTTGGTTCGATGCGCATCAGCAAGTCTTGAGCGACCATCACGTCAAGGTGCTCGACTTCCACGGGGATGAGCGGTGCTGGACAGGCGGCCTGCGCGCTGCGGCGGCCATGAACATGGGCATGAAGGAGGCGACCGCCGACTACGTCGTGGTCTTCGGTGACGAAGACCTCCTCTTCATGCCGGGGTGGGATCGCGCCATGTGGGGCGCGCTCGACGGCCCAGATCCGCTGGGTCAGGTGGCGGTGCCTGTCATGGTCACGACGGACGTGTACGATCCGTGTCCACCCACCCTGACGGCGCCGTGGATCCATGCGCAGCGCGGCCTGTGCTCTTACAAGCTGGCCTACCCGGTGACGAAAAGTGACGGAAGCTCCCTGTACAGTGGCCGGCTCCCGATCGAAAACTTCTCGCGCTTCGTCGAGATCGGGAAGCAGGCCGGCCGCGTCGAGGAGCGATGCGGCGTGCGAGGCATGTGCCATTGGGTGCCGATGGTCATGCACAGAAAGCTGTTCGACCACATCGGTGGGTACCCGACGAGCGACAACGCAGCGTTCGGGTACGACATCGTTCTCGACGACAAGTTGTACGCCATGAGCGTGAATAGGCGGATGCCGCTCGACCACATGATCCTGCACACAAAGTTCTTCGCCTTCATCTCGGACGAGGTCGATCGCGTCTGGGGGGATCCGGAGAAGCTCGGCAGGATCCAGAAGAGAATGCTCCCGTGAACGTTCTCTACCTAGAGCATCCGGTTCCCGATCTCTTGGCGGCCATCCTCTACAAGGGGTTGTGCGAAGAGATCGGCGCGGAGAACGTCGTCGACCACCCGTGGAAAGCTCTCTACCACGGTGTCACGTTCGATGGTGAAGGCTCGGTGCATTCTCCGTTTCCGTGGCTACCGCCTGTCGATCCGGCCAAGGTGGCGGGAGCCTGGAGCGACGACGCTGTCGCCGATCAGATCCACACGTTCGATCTCGTCGTCCTGGCTTCACCGCGCGTGGACAACGCCGCAGCGCTTCAGAGGATCCTCGATCGTGTGGGACGCGCTGCGCTACGTAGGTTCGTGATCGTCGACGGAGAGGACTACACGACCGTCCGCTGGGACCTCGTGGAGCGGTTTCGTCCCGACGTGTACTTCAAGCTCTCGATGGTGCCAGAGCCGTTCGAGGTCTACCCCGATCTGAAGGCGCGTCTGGCGCCCACGACGCGCGTCGTGCCGTTTCCGCTGGCGAGTCCTACCGAGCCGCTCTCGCCCGTGGCGAAAGAAATCGATGTGGCGTTCCTGGGCGGCAACTACTGGCGGCCGGCTCGCTTGAGGAGCGAGGGGGTCCCATGGGCGGGTCGGCCAGAGAGCGAGTACAAGGCCGGTCTCGACGCGCGCCTGCGCCGGGAGTTCTCGTCCTACGCGGGATCCGTCAAGGAGGTGCCAATCGCGCACGGCGAGTTCATGTCGATCCTCAACCGTTCGAGGGCTGCCGTCTGCGTTGGCGGCTACGGGATCGAGCCCATGCGGACCTACGAGATCCTCTCCTGCTGGGACACGATGCTGGTGCGCGAACGCATCCCCGTCATCGCGCCGCATCCGCTGGTCGAGGGCACGCACTGCGCGATGTTCGACACGAAGGACGGGTTCGACCACGACGAGGTGGTGCGCGTGATCCGCCACTATCTCGACCACGAGGATGAGCGCCAGCGAGTCGCCGCCGCAGGTCACGAGCTACTCGTGGAGCACTACACGCCGCGCGTGCGCGCCAAGCAGCTGCTCACGGAGGCATTCGCATGAGCCTCGTCGACGTCTACCGCAAGGAGTAAGCCCATGTTCGCGTCGACCATCACCATCCCGGTTCTTGGGCAGCCACATTTCTTGGAGGCGGCTCTCGTCGGGCTCGTCAAGAACTCGTTCTACAAGCACAGGATCATCGTCCTCAAGTCGAACCCGGACGCGTTCTCCGATCCAGATCACGCGGGCCAAGTCCGCGACTGGGTCATCGTGGACGGGAAAGCCACTCTTACCCACGAGAGCGTGGACGCCATGTTGGCCAAGCGGAGCGACTGGCTCACGGAGCACAACATCCGAGTCATCGACGTGACCACGGAGGCCGTTGCTTTCCAGGAGCGGTACTGCCGCGGCGAGGTCGTTGCCGGCAAGACGCGCGTGGAGGGCCGCACGGATGTGGCCTTCAAGAACAACCTAGGTCTGGCCGCGACCGACACCGAGTGGACCATCCCCAACTGGGACGCGGACTTCTATCCAGGGCTTCACTGGGACAAGCCGCTCGTCGATTACGCGCGCGCCTCGTCGCCACACAGCAAGCCCATGCTCGTGCCGCAGCACGCGCAGCCGCGATGGTTTTCGGAGTTGCCGGCGTGGGGCGATCCATGGGCAGAGGCGCGCCAGGTGGCGGCCAACGCCCTGACTGTCCCGACGACGCGCAAGCTTGCGGACGGCAAGCCGTGGGTCACCGAGCTGGAGTTCTTCGCGTACTGCGCGCGAATGAGGGCGTCGGATCGGATCCACAGGATCCACGAGCGTCCAGGCGCTCGAACTCGGCTCCACTGGGTGCCGGCGATGTTGCGCACGCAGCAGGTGCGTGACGTCGGAGGCTACGAGCTAACAGGAAGCGGCCACGATCTCCTCTTCGACAACAAGCTGGGTGACCAAGGGTTTCAGAAAACGGGGTTCCTCGACGCGTTCATCCTCCACAAGGGCTACCCGCCCATCGAGCCGTGATGAACTTGGACGGTCTGAGGCTGTTTTTCGTGTTTCTGGCTGTGCACTGCGTGTGCGATTTCGCGCTGCAGAGCGACACGATGGGGCGAGAGAAGAAGCGGGCGAGCGGTACGGCGCTCCAGCTTGTCGTGCCGTGGTACTACTGGATGACCGCCCACGCGCTCATTCATGGCCTTGGCGTCATGGTCGCGACGCAGTCGCTGGTGCTGGGCCTGGCGGAGAGCGCGGCGCACTTCCTCATCGATTTCGGCAAGTGCGAGGGCAAGTACGGCATTCACGTTGACCAGGGGCTGCACGTCGCGTGCAAGGTCGCCTGGTGCCTGCTCGTCCTCCATGGGGGCTTGCCGTGACCATAGGGCTCGTGTGCGGCGCGTTCGACCTGTGCCACGCGGGTCACATCCTTCTGCTGAAGGAAGCCCGCGGCGTCTGCGACACGCTCATCGTGGGTCTGCACGACGATCCGTCGATCGAGGACGACGTGGCCTTCCGGCTGTCGACGGGGGGTGCGCGCAAAAACAAGCCCGTCATGTCCGTCGAGGAGAGGAGCATCATCCTGCGGGCGATCCGCTATGTGGACGACCTCTTCGTCTACCGCGCCGAGGCCGACCTCATCGAGCGGCTTCGGACGATGACGTTCGACATCCGGATCTTCGGCGCCGACTGGCGAGGCAAGCCGTACACGGGCATCGCGCTGGGGCACCCCGTGCACTTCGCGCCGCGGGATCACACCTTCTCGTCTTCAGAGCTACGGCGTCGCGTGCTAGAGGCAGCGGCGCGCACGAGTGACAGGACCATCTGAACGGAGGCAGCGAGTCATGGCCATCGTAGCAACCAACAAGAGCACGTCCCTCCTCGATGGGATCCGCGAACTCGCCCGGTACCGGGACGAGGACCCTGTGGCGACGGCGTTCAACGTGGGCAACTCCTTCTTCGCCACGAACGAGCAGTGGCGGCGGGCGGTCGAGGTAGCGCCACCCGATAGCGACAATTTTGGGTGCGGCGAGTACAGGGCGCCCGGGACACCCGCCGAGATCATGGAGCACTACCGCCGGTGCGTGCCTCAGGTCGAGCAGCAGGTGTTCGCGACCTACGGGATCCCGGGAGAGATTGCGCTCCGGGAGAGGATCGTCGCCATGGTCGAGCCCGGCATGACGGTGCTCGACTTCGGTGCCGGCATCGGGTCGCAGCTGGTGCCGCTGGTGGCGAAGGGCTGCCGGTGTGTGCACGTGGACGTCGGGGGCGTGATGATGGACTACGCCTCGTGGAGGTATCAGCAGCTCCGCCCCGCGCGTGGGCCGACAGGCCCGTCTTGCCCGTCCGATGGCCCGAGCTATACGACGTCGGGTGGGGTCGATCTGATTGCGCTGCGCGACGACTACATGGAGGTCGGCGTCCCTAATCTCAGGGGTCGGACCTTCGACGTCGTCATCTGCACCGAGGTCATCGAGCACGTGACCGAGCCGGAGAAGTTCGTCGAGAAGCTGGCCCAGTGGGTGAAGCCGGGCGGGCTCTGCGTGGCGACGACGTCGTTCGACGACGGGGACGGGATGGTCCCCATGCATCTCAACATCGACAAGTACGACGACGAGTCGTTTGCCGCGGAGGTCTTCCCCCGGTACGGGCTCGTTCCGTTCGAGGAGTCCTTCTACCGAAAGAGATCGTAGGTGCACTCCATCCGGCGGAAGGACGCCGTCGATCGCGGAGACGTGGTCTACTACCTCGGTTGCGACATCGAGGTGATGACGGCACGCATCCCGCCTGGGGGCGTGAGGTCAGCTCACACCCACACCAAGGCCACGGAGGTGAACTACGTGGTGAGTGGCGCGACCGTGGTGGAGACCGAGACGGCGACCGAGACGTTCTCGGCCGGAGACGTCTTCGGTTTTGCTCCCGACGGGCAGATGCATAGCGTTCGCAACGACGGGCTCGTGGAGTGCGTGATCCTCACCGTCAAGACGGTGACTGACGGCGCCGACCACACGCGCGACTTCCAGACGGACAAGGTGCCCAGTGAAGGACGACCGGCGCAGCACGAGCCGTGGCGCAGGTTCTTCGGCGGCGAGGGGGCGCCCTAACGAACGTCGGCGCTGGCGAGCTGGGAGCGACGAAGGATGAGCGGCGGAAGGCCGCCGCTGGCGCCCATGGAGTGCTCGTAGCGGATCCCAGGGGCGCCTGGATTGAACGGGATGTTGAGCTTGGCGCGCACGTCTCGCTCCACTCCGTCGCGCAGCTCCACGATCCGTTCCGCGGTCAGGTGGTCGGTGAAGACGTAGGAGCGGTACCCGCCATCGGGATCGCCCTTGTAGTAGTCCGCCACGGTCGAGAAGTCGATGTCGTGGGAGTGCAGTCTGTCGCCAGACTTCGGGCAAGTGTACGTCCAGACGTTTGGCAGGGAGTCGTGCGGCACCGACTCGTCGTAGTAGGGCGTGCCGGGGTAGGTCGAGATGATCGTGCAGTCGAAGTCCGCGGGCTGTACGTCGAGGAGCCAGTCGCGCACGGCGAGGATCGACTCTTCGGTCTCGCCTGCATGTCCAACGCTCATGAGCGCCTTGACCTTGAGGCCGTAGCGCCGGCAGATGTCGACGACGCGCGCGTTGTCCTCGATCGTGGCGTTCTTCTGGATGTTCTCAAGGATGCGCTTCTGCGCGGCCTCGAAGCCGCAGAGGAGCCACCGGAAGCCGGCGCGGTACATCGACTCGGCCTGCTCCTCGGTGAAGAGTTCGGCCTTGATGAAGCCGCGGAAGCGGAACTCGACGCCCAGTCGCTTCTGGAGGGCGTCGATGGCGTTCATCAGCTCGACGACGCCCTTGTTCACGTTGAGTTCGTCATCGTGGAGCATTTCGGCTGTGAACCCATACGTCGTGTAGAGATGCTCGATCTCATCGACGATGGAGGCGGTCGTCCGCGTGCGGATGCGCCGGAGCATCGGTGAGCTTCGCCCTCCACAAAAAACGCACTTCATGGGGCAGCCAAGCTGCGCGATCATGTTGCCAGCCTTGTGGCCGTCGATGGTGTACTTGTAGCTGTCGACGTCCACCAGGTGTCGCGCCGGCATGGGCGTTTCGTTGTAGAAGGCGCTCGTCATGAAGAGAGGCCCCTTCGGATCGTCGGCGTCGACGATCTTGGGCGGCGACTCTCCCAGGGCCACGAAGATCGCTTCTTCCCCATCGCCGACAACGAGCACGTCGAAAGCCGATTCCAGCCTTGCGAGAGCCGCGTGTCCTCTGGCGACGCGTCCAGCCTTCTTCTCCAGGCGGGCCGCCGCATGGACGAGCGTGACGTGCGGTCCTCCCAAGACGATTCGCACGCCTTCTCGGAGGGAGCGGACCTTCTCGACGATCTTGACGGTGGCCGGGAGCTGCGGGGTCGTGGCGGTCAGGCACACGACGCGCGTCTCCGAAGAGCGCATGTACGCCTCGACGGCGTCCTCGTAGTTGGCGACGCCGGAGAGGTCGAGCATCTCGACGACAAAGCCGGCCTGTTCCAGGACCGCCGCCACGCGGAGAATCCCAAGGCTCATGAAGACGCGCTCGTCGAGCAGGAAGAGCGACGGAGGGATCACGAGCGTCACGCGGGAGAATGCAGACGTGCGCTCCTTGCGGACGAGTGAGCGGGATGAGATCACCGATGCTTGCAGCAAGCGATTGTCGCCTTCTCCGGCCGACCGGACGCTGGGGCATCCACGTCCAGACGGTCCACGGGAGCTTCTCACAGATGGCGGGAGCATCCAAGAGCATCCGAGAGCGAGCTGTGGTCGAGGTACTTCTGCGGCCGAGGTTCCGCGCAAAAACGGACACGGATGGTACTTGGATGGTCTTCCTATCTGTGAGAGGATGCTTCCTATGCGAGAACGAGGCAAGGGCAACTGCGCGGCATTCGTCGAGACGACATGAAGGTGTTCATCTCGGGCGTCGCCGGGTTTCTGGGCAGTCATCTGGCGGACGCATTCCTGGCGCGCGGCGACCAGGTCGTCGGATGCGACACGCTCATCGGTGGCTACATCGAGAACATCCCTGCGGGCGTCGACTTCTATCGCGGGGACTGCAACGAGCTGGAGAAGCTCCGGAAGGCGATGCGCGGTGTCGACGTCGTCTATCACTGCGCGGCCATCGCCACCGAGGGCCTGAGTGTCTTCTCCCCCCACGAGAATGCACGCAACGGTTTTGCGGCCTCGGCGGCGATGTTTTCGGCGGCCTGCTCGAACCGCGTGAAGCGCGTCGTCTTCTGCAGCAGCATGGCGCGCTACGGCACGCAGGACGTGATGCCGTTCACCGAGGAGATGGTCCCCAAGCCGGAGGACCCTTACGGCGTGGGCAAGTGGGCCTCGGAGCTGCTCCTCAAGAACCTCGCCGAGACGCACGGCATCGAGTGGGCTGTGTGCGTGCCGCACAACATCTACGGCCCCAGGCAGAAGTACGACGACTTCGCGCGCAACGTGGTCGCGATCTTCACGAACCGCATGCTCCAGGGTCGCCAGCCGTACATCTACGGCGACGGATCGCAGCAGCGTTGCTTCTCGTACTACACGGACGACATCGAGCCGATGGTTCGGATGGCGGTCGACCCGCGGGCTGTTGGTGAGTGCGTGAACATCGGACCCGACACCGAGGTCACGACGGTCCTCGACGTCGCCAAGATGGTCGCGGAGGTGCTCAATTTTCCGCTCGACCCGATCTTCAAGCCGTCGAGACCTCGGGAGGTCCACCTGGCGCATTGCTCGGCGGACAAGGCTCGCAAGCTCCTGGGCTACGAGCCCAAGGTGAAGCTCGCGGACGGTCTCGAAAAGACGGTCGCGTGGATCCAGGAGAAGGGCCCCAAGCCGTTCAGCTACCACCACCTGGACATCGAGATCGACAGTGCGCTCTTGCCGGAGACGTGGGCAAGGCGGCTTCTCTGATGAAGCGCGCGCTCATCACCGGCGTTTGCGGTCAGGCGGGCTCGTACCTGGCGGAGCTACTTCTCGCCAAGGGCTACGACGTGCACGGCATCGTGCGGCGTTCGTCCTCGGTGTCCACGGCGCGCATCGCCGGGATCTGCGACAAGCTGCACCTCCACGAGGGGGACATGCTCGACGGCGGATCGCTCCGCCAGATCGTGCAGACCGTGAAACCGGAGGAGATCTACAACCTGGCGGCGCAGAGCCACGTGCGGGTCTCGTTCGACCAGCCGGAGTACACGACCGACGTGGGCGCGCTGGGCGTGCTCAGGCTTCTGGAAGCGGTACGGCATGGCGCGCCGGGGGCACGCTTCTACCAGGCGTCGACCTCGGAGATGTTCGGATCGACGCCCGCGCCGCAGTGCGAGACGACGCGCTTCCATCCCCGAAGCCCGTACGGGTGCGCGAAGCTCTACGCGCACCACATCGCGATCAACTACCGCGAGTCGTACCGGATGTTCGTTGCCTCCGGGATCCTCTTCAACATGGAGAGCCAAAGGCGTGGCGAGAACTTCGTGACGAAGAAGATCACGCGCGCGGCCGCCCGCATCCGGCTGGGGCGTCAGGACAAGCTTTTCCTGGGCAACCTGGACGCGCGCCGCGACTGGGGCGCGGTGACCGACTACGTGCGCGCGATGCACCTCATGCTGCAGCAAGAGCGCGGGGACGACTACGTTGTCGCTACGGGCGAGATGCACTCGGTACGGGACTTTCTCGACGCAGCGTTCGGTCGGCTGGATCTCGACTGGAAGAAGCACGTGGTGATCGATCCGGTCCTGTGTCGCCCCGCGGAGGTCAACGAGCTGTGCGGCGACGCCAGCAAAGCCAGGCGGGTGCTTGGCTGGGAGCCGACGGTTCGGTTCGGCGCGCTGGTAGATGCGATGGTGGACGCGGACTACGCGGAGGAGAAGGCCCTGTGCGCCTGACCGTCTTTGGTGCTGGGTACGTGGGCCTCGTGACGGGCGCGGGCCTCGCGGAGCTTGGGCACGACGTTCTCATCGTGGACATCGACGCGGAGCGCGTGCGGAGACTCCAGGACGGCATCATGCCGATCCACGAGCCGGGGCTGGGCGATCTCGTTCGGCGAAATGAACGGGCCGACCGGCTTCACTTCGCCACGGAAGTGGCCGCACCCGACAACGCCGATGCGTACTTCATCGCTGTGGGTACGCCTCCCAGGCCGGACGGTTCGGCGAACGTCGATGCGGTCTTCGCGGTGATGTACCGCATCATGAATCTCGCGCGGGATCGCAAGGCGCTCGTCGTCGTGAAGAGCACGGTCCCGGTGGGGACGTGCGATGCGTTGCAGAACAACGTTGCCGCGCGAAACCACCGCAATGCTCTGGAGGTCGTGAGCAACCCGGAGTTTCTCAAGGAGGGGATGGCTCTGGCGGACTTCTTCCGGCCCGATCGTGTCGTGCTGGGTACGCGGAGCGAGGAGGCCGCGGCGACCATGCGCGCGCTCTACGCTCCGCTGCAGATCTCGGGTGAGTGTGTGGTCGTTTGCGACCGTCGTTCGAGCGAGCTGACGAAGTACGCCGCCAACGCGATGCTGGCGATGCGTGTGTCGATGATGAACGAGCTATCCAGGCTGTGCCACGCGACGGGAGCCGACATCCGCGCGGTGCGCCTTGGCGTTGGGAGCGACGCGCGCATCGGCAAAAAGTTTCTCTACGCGGGCCCCGGCTATGGCGGAAGCTGTTTCCCGAAGGACGTCCAGGCGCTGGCCCATCTCGGTCGCCAGCATGGGGTGACGATGCGTCTGGCCGAAGCCACGCACACGGCCAACGAGGAGCAGGGCGAGTTCCTGGCGAAGCTCGTCGAGGAGGCGGTTGGGCCTCTCGCTGGGAAGGCGATCGCCATGTGGGGTCTCGCCTTCAAGCCGGAGACGGACGACGTGCGTGAAGCCCCCGCGCTCAAGCTGGCGCGGGCCCTCTTCGGCAAGGGGATCGCGAAGCTGACATTTCATGATCCCGAGGCCCGTCGGAACTTCGAGGCGGCGGCAGCTGGGAGCACCCCGGACTGCGCTGCCATCATCCAGACGGACCATGGACAGGTCGCCAAGGGGTTCGACCGGGAGTACGACGCGCTCGACGGCGCCGACGCGCTCGTCCTGATGACGGAGTGGCGCTGTTACCTGGCGCCGGACTTCAAGGAGATCGCGCGCCGAATGGGTGGCGACGTGGTCGTGGACGCGCGCAACGTCTGGCCGCAGGCGGAGGTCGTGCGTGCAGGGCTACGGTACCGAGGCATCGGTACGCCGGAGGTGAGCCGCGATGATCGCCCCTGAAGTCACGGACGTGCGGTACGGCGACGTCCGTTACGACGTCATCTTCAGGACGGACGAGGCGCACCTCTCGGACGTGCTGCCGTGGGACGGTCGAGGCGCCACGGGGCCCACAGGTCCGAAGCCATGAGCGACGCAACGCTTTGGAACGTCGTTCTCATCGTGGCCGGATCCGGCGTGGCAGTGGGCGGGATCTTCGGTGAGGGGTACGACCGGACCGAGTTTGCCGCCACCGCGTGGTGGAAGGTCTGGAAGTACGTCACCACCCGAGGGTGGGTGATGCTGACGCTGACGATCCTGATGGTGTTCGCGAGCGTCTGGAAGTACCAACACGACTTTTCGGATGCCGCCACCAAAGAGCAGCAGCTCTCCACCGAGCGCGACGGATGGAAGAAGAAGTCGGACGAGCGCGACGCATCGACGCAGGGAAAGCTGGACGCGCTTTCTGGCGAGAACGTGGCTCTGAAGGCGCAGATGAAGGAGCAGGGGGAGGACTTCGTTCGGAAGCTCATGACGCTCAAGGAGCAGAACGACAGTCTGGCGGGACGCGCAGAGGCGCTCCGCAAGCAGCTGGAGGAGCTGAAGAAGGACTCCGAGGGGATGGTGCTGGCGACGGCGATGGCTGGGAGCACGACCTCGGCCAACGTGCTCAAGGCGCGTGACGATCTGCAGAGCGAGATCAAGTCGAGCGCCGACGTGCTCAGTACGGCCGTGACGCAGTACGACGACCAGCTTTTTCACGTGGTGAGCGACATGCGCGAGAAGTACGTCGTGCCGACGCACAACGCGGTCAACGGTCGTGGCCACGCGGATGAGGATCTGCCGACCATCCGGAACATCAAGGACGAGTGCGCGAGCCCGGCGGAGATCGAGGCCGTGCTGAAGAGTCCTGCGGCGCGCGCGCTCTGCCCGGCGTGCAACTGCACGTGCAGCGCGCCCGCGTCTGTGGCCACGTCGACGGCGTCGCCCAGCGCCAGCGTGCCCCAGGCGACGCCGGAGCCCTAGGCGCCCCAGATGGGCCCATCCGGTGTGGGCTCCGATGTGGGATCGGGGCAGCCGCAGATGTCCGTGTAGTTGCCGTGGTCCTCACAAATCACCCGGCCACGGGCATTGGGCGTGCGGCGCCGCTGCCACCTGGCCTGGTAGGCCGCGTGGTACTTGCACAGCGCTCGGTCAGGCTCTGCTGGGTCCATGCAGGAGACGCAGAAGCCAAGCTGCCTCTTGATGCGCATGAACGCGCGGTACGCCAGGGCGATCTGCTTCTTGAATTGGGCGTGAGCCTCGGCAAGCTCGGGGGGTGGCGGGACGACTCGACGGCGCACGCATCCAACGTGAACGCTGCAGTCGTCATCCGCAAGAGGACAAATTGTCCGCTGTACTTGCGGGTAGTGGCAGCTCGCGACGCATGCAATGGCCCGTCTCTGGTACACTTCATGGGCATGGGGACTACGCTCGAAGCCGACTACAACGACGACGAGTTCCCGATCACCCTGGTCGTGAACAAGACGGATATTGGCGGAGTGCCAGGTCTCTTTCCGACCGTGGCCATACGGCTATTTCCAAGCCTCACGCTCTACCTCGACTGGTTCGATCTGACCTTCAAGGCAGCCGGGTGGGTCATTCTGAACGAGCCCATGACCGACTGCGGCGGGGGCTGGTACCAGGCCATCCTCAACGTGGCCGGGCTGGGGTTCACGCCGCTGACGGGTCTGCCGCAGAAGCTCATCGCGCAGTACACGACGACCGGCGTGGGGACGGGAGGAGTGGACGAGGACGTCGTCATCGTGTCGGAGCTGCGGCCCGACTCGAAGCTGTCGCGCCAGATCGCCACGAACCGGCTGGAGGCGCTGGGCGGGTTCCCGGGCACGCTGACGCTCTACGAGGACGACGCGGTGACGGTGCAGTCCGTCCAGCCTCTCCTCGACTACTCCGGAGGCGCAGTCATCAACACGTCCGGAACGCCGGCCAAGCGAGGCGCTGTCTAGGGCGCACGCGGCATCGCCCTCTGGCGCACGAGCCTGGGGTGCGCTACCACGAGGATGTGGTCGGCGGCAGGAGTCGCTGCCTGCTCCTTGACAGCTTGCGCCTAATTCCCACGCCATCGCGTGGATGCCCCCTCCTTTCACTGTGGGACTGTCTCGTTCTCGTTCTCCACGCGTGTCGCGCGGATGCCCCGCCCGTGTGTGGTGAACCGACACTCGGTCGTCGTTATCCGCGCCCGCGCGGATGAACCGCAGCACATCCGGCTGCGCGAGCCGCTGCTCGCTAGTCTACCGCGCCCGCGCGGATGAACCTTGGATGTCGAGAACATTCCGGTCGCGTCGTCGTCGGTCGGCATGTTGTCCACTGCCCGCGTGAGCGTGGATGCCCCGAGATTGGCCGGAGACCATTGCTTCGCCTGTTTTCCTGAACCAACCAGAGCCTCGTTCGCGCGGATGTCCCTGTCTGCACGGTCCACGCGGACTTGGCCACGTCGCCGCGCCCTGCGCGGATGGTCCGGTTGTTCTTGGCGTTCGCGGATGAATCGGCAGCAACGGGCAGCCGATGGCGGTGCGGATCGTAACGCCCGCGTGCGCGCGGATGCTCCCTACGGAGACAAGCTGGATGTGCTTCGTCGGCACAGCCGCGCTCCCGCGCGGATGAACCGCCCAGCACCTCGACGGCGCCGCCCGGGTTACGTGGCACGCGTCGCCCGCGCACGCGCGGATGGTTCGGATTGCGATGGGCCGGCGATCCTGGCGGCTTCCTGGCTATGTGAAGGGTGACGGTGACGAACCGCGTGCTCGCGCGGATGGACCGCAGATGACGTCCGAAACGGCGCTGGCACTCCTGCTCCGCGCGTCCGCGCGGATGGACCCATGGATCTGCCGCCTCTCACCTTGCCGACGTTCGACCGCGCAAGCGCGGATGGCCCAACAACGACCGCGTTCATGTCGGAGCTTGCGTCGCAGCCGCGTTTGCGCGGATGCATCGTGAAAGCGTCCACCGGAGCGAGCGTGTCATCGGGACGGCCGCGCATGCGCGGATGAACCTGAGCTTGCGTCGAAGCCGCGCGTGCGCGGCGGTCGTGCGCCGCGCACAGCGTGGATGCTTGCACAAATGTCCGACGCAGTGTATTACACGCGGTGCATGACCCGAGCGAGGCGCGTAGCGACCCACGTGAAGGTGGGCGGTCGTGAAGTCCGTCGTGTCGGGTACTTCGACCACTGGCAGGACCGGGCGATCGAGCGCCTGCGAGGCAAGAGGCTCTGGGCGATCTCGGCGCCCACGGGATCGGGCAAGAGCGCCGTGCAGACGAGTCTCCTCTCGATGTACGCGGGCAAGAGTCTGCTGGTGGCGCCGCAGTCGTTGATCCTTGGTTCGCTCTGCCGTCCGATGGATCTGAAGCTTCGTAGCGGCGAGCGTGTCGTGTGGAGCCCGGCGCTGACGGTCATCGAGCAGAATAGCTCGGTCGACCGTGTGACGGCGTTCCTGGAGCAGAAGACGGACGGTTCGGCGACGTGCGTGTGCACGACGGCGACGCTGTCGGCGGTCTACAAGCACCTGGTGGCGACGGAGCGCCTGGGTCTCTTGCGTGACGTGGGGGTGTCCTTCGACGAGGCGCACCACGCGGAGAACGATCTCCACGAGCGAAATCGTCAGGGCGAGGTGCTGGAGTGGCTGGTGAGGCACGGGCGCGGGCCCGTGGGGGCGAGCACGGCGACATGGTTCCGGACGAATCTCAACGAGATCTTGCCGGAGCGCGGGACGTGGACCTGGTACCGCCACGCGATGCAGGACTACCTGGCGGGGCTACGGTACCTGCGTGACATCACGGTGGGGTTTGTGGTGGGCGAGCCCGAGCGGGCGCTCCACGAGATGCTCGCCGACGGTCTTTACCGCAGCATCGTGTACGTGCCACCGCCGGGGACCCGGTACGGTCGCGGGACGAAGGCCGAGCAGCTGGAGAGGCTTCTCCAGGTCTGCGGTCCGTTTCAGGAGGCGCATCCGTTTCGGGTGCACAAGCGCCGGCAGGGCGGCCGCACGGTGTCTTTCCGATCGTCGGATCTGGTGACGATTGACGGTCGAGACGGCAAGGACGGCCGCAAGCGCGGGCACATCGACCGGGTGCGAGCGGATCCGCCGGAGATCATCTTCGCGCTCTACCTGGGCATGGAGGGCTACGACGATCCATCCCTTCAGCGGGGGCTGCTGATCGGAGCGCGCAACAGCAGCGTGATGAGGCTGCAGGCGCTGGGGCGGCTGCTCCGGGACGTGCCTGGGAAGACGTGGGCGGAGTTTCTCATCACGATCCCGCCGCTGGTCGGGATCCTGGACGCGCGCACGTACCTGACGGAGATCGTGGCCATCCTGGCGGACATGGACTGGCGGATCCGTCCGGCGCGAGTGGAGTACGACGTGCGGGACGAAGAGGAGCGGGAGCGCTTCGACATGCAGCGGGCGATGGAGGCGCTGCTGGGGGAAGTGCTCAAGCACCCGGCGATCGCCGAGAGGGACTTGAAGGCCCTGGCGGCGTCGGTCGTCCGCGACCAGAAGGTCGCCGACGAGGGAGCCTACGTGGACGATGTTCTGGAGCGCTTGCAGCGCATCGGTCAGTCGGTGTCGGCGAGCGAGCTGCCGGGAGTGTCGATGGCCCACGAGGCGCTTGGCGCGCTGGAGAGGCTATCAACGACGTTGACCCAGAAGTCGCTTCTCCAGATGCGGGCGGCGTGCGGGTACGAGTTGAATCTGTCGACGACGGAGATCCGGGCGGCGGTCCGCCGGTACAAGGAAGAGTGTGGACGATGGCCGAATCGAAAAACAGGCGAGCCCGTACCGGGGCTAGAGGGCGTCAGCTGGCTGCAGATGCACGGAGCCGCGTGCAGCCGGGGAAGCAGCCTCGATCTCGTGGTGGACGAAGTACGCGAGGAAGGACGTCACTACCGCGCTTCGGGTTGAGCCCGGCGCAGCTGCGGCTTGTCCAGCGGATCCCGCGGTACCGGCTGGCGATGAGGATCCTGCAGGCTGTGGAGGAGGTCGGCGTCGGCGGCATGACTGCCGACGACGCACGCTTGAAGGTGGGCGGACTGCAGGCGACGGTCGACCGGGTCATGGGCGAGCTGTACGCCATCGGGTGCCTGCGCCGTGTCGCCATGCGTCTGGGCAAGAGCGTGTACGAGACGGGCAAGGGTCGGTTCTCCGTGTACCTGGCGACGCACGCGGTGCGGATGCGGCCCACGGGCAAGCTGGCGGCGGTGGAGAAGGCAGCGCTGACGGCGTCGATGCAGTTCGTGAGGGCGTGGCCCAAGGCGAAGGACATTGGCCGGCAGCAGACGGTCGTGAAACGCCTCTTGCGTCACCTGATGCGTCTGCGTGCTTCGTGAGGAGTCGCGCCGCGCGGGCGCGGATGAGCCGACGCCGACGTTCAGCTATCTCACGGTGGACGGCGTCACGCCGCGCGGAGCGCGGATGAACCGACGCAGTTGAGGACCCGAGGGCTCAGGTGTGAGGCGTGGCCACCGCGCAAGCGCGGATGAACCGAACAGCTTCGACGTCGTGCCGTTGGCGCCACAGCCATCTCCCGCGCGCGCGCGGATGAACCGTGCTCCACGGGTCGCCCGAGATCCGAGCTGTCGTTCGCAGCCGCGTGCGCGCGGATGAACCGATGACGTAGTCCCCTTCGTTCGGAGAGAACGCGTCCACCATCCACCACGCGCGTCAGCGTGGATGAACTACGCCCCGATGTCGACAGCCTGGCCGCGCTCCGCGTGTTCGGTGTTCGGGAACCCACGCGCGCGCGTGGATGAAGACGCCGATGGCCGGGAGCAGGCACGCCCACGATCTTGTCGAACAACGTCTGCGCTTAGCGCGGATGAACTGCGCGCAGCGATAGTCTCATCTTCGTTATTTCCGTCGTGCCGTGCACTTCGCGGATGATCCATGCGTCGACTGTCGCCACGCGAGGCGATAGTGCTCCGCCATTTCGTTCCGCGCACCGAGCGCGGATGTACCCTCGTGGGAGGTCGGGAAGCGTCAGCTCCACTTCACACTACCACCCTGCGCGCGTGCGCGGATGCGCCAGACTCGCCTGGGCTCAACGTCGGCACCGCGTTCGGACCGCGTCCAGCGCCTTCGCGCGGATGAACCACACTGTGGAAGCTTGGGGCCTCCCACAGGAGGTGCTTGGTCCGTCGGTCCCGCGCCACCGCGCGGATGCGCCACACAACGGGCCGTGCAATGGCATTATCGAAACAATGGCCGCGCAGCGCGCGGAGGTGCCGGTTAGTAACCACGTTGTGAAACTGTCCGACGCGGTGTATAACATGGTCGACAATGACGCCGCGTGCACGCAGAGCTACGGAGATGGTGCGAGCCGTCCTCGACTGCACCGTGCTTGGCGACAGGCTCTCGCATGCCGGCCAGTGCCCGCTGGAGGACTCGCATCGTGAGTGGCTAGCGGTCCTGGCGGCGTTTCACGACGTCGGCTCTCTGGGCGGGATGGAGCGCGAGACCGCGCGCGCGTATGCGGGTCTCGTCAACGTGCTCTCTGGCCGTGACCGACGGCAGGTGCTCCGAGAGCGTCTCGTGGCGCGTCTAGGTGAGGACGTGGATGGCGCGGTGGCGTGCTTGAGGGTGCTGACGGCGTTCGACGGGAGCGTCTGCGAGGAGAACTCCCGCGCGAGGCTCCCTGCGGACTTCGACAAGGAATGTGCGTCGTTGGACGACGAGCTGCGGGAGATCTTCCCGAAAGCGTGCCCGTGGCCGGGGATGCGGCAGTACCCCGCGGCACGTCTGGTGGCGGGTCTCGTGGCCATGGCGGTGCAGTTGTGCGACGGCTGGTCGGGAGAGGGGCCCGAGTGGGCTCACGAGCGACTTCGGGCTCTTGGGATGGACAAGAGGCGGGTGGGGTGGCCGCCGTCCCGCAGCGCACACGTGGGTGTCGACGGGCCGTCGGTGGTGGTGTTCGAGGGGCCCGTGTCGGAGTCCAGCCTGCGTGCGGTGCTCGACTACGGCTTCGATCTCGTTGGGCGAGGCCTGGTCGACAACATCATCCTGGCGTGCCGGAGGCGCGTAGGCGCGCTCCACACCTACGAGTGCGTGCGCCGCTGGGTGGATACGGTGCCTGTGGTGCGTGGTCTCCCTCTCGACGTGGAGTCCGAGGAGAGCTGGTGGACGGAGCGGACGTGGCGTTATCTCCTCGCGCCCATCGTCGTGACGACGCAGGAGCAGACCTTCAACTCCGTGCGGATCGAGCGGCACGCGTATCTACGGAGTGCTGCGCTCTCTCGCGCGCTGGTCGTGATGGACGACGTCTACGCCTCCTCGCCCAGGGAGATGGAGATGGCGAAGGCGGTGGTGCAGCACCAGGTGGGTCTGGTGGCGGGGCGCGCGGCGGTGACCTCGACCGTGCTCCATCGCCGCGCGCGGGAGGAGCTTTTCCTGGAGCGATACGCCCATCAGCCGCCAGAAAATGAGTTCGAGCGCGTGACGGGCGACGATTCGTCGGAAAACCAGTCGGAGGCGATCGAGAGCCCCTACCCGGCGCGGTGGACGGGCGGCCGCAACGCGGATGGCGTGGTCTGCGCCCGCGTCCGGAAGACTTCGAGTGAGTTCGTTCCGATCACGCTGCTCCATCCGGAGGAGGTTGTAGGGACGGCCGAGATGCACGCCCAGCGTGGGGCGAGGGTGCTGGTCGTCATGAACACCCATGCGGACGCGCTGTCGACCGCGCAGGCGATCGTCGCCAGCTCCGGGAGCCGGTTCCTCCTGCACGTGCATGGTCGCCCTGTGGTCTACCACCCGAACTACACGGCCGAGGACCGTCACGCGATCGATGACGCGGCGATCCGTGCGTTCGAGTCGCCGCCCACGATCGTGGTGGCGACGTCCCAGGTGGACAGCGGGATGCGCTTCGACGCGGACGTGCTGGTGACGGATCTGTGCCCGGTGGACGTGATGGCTCGCCGACTGTGGCGGGTGCATGCGCGTCCCTCCCGCGCAGCGCCCGTCGGCTACGCGGCGCCCGTGGTCTACGTGGTGAGGCCTCCGGTGGGGATGTTCGTGGAGGCGGTGGGCCCCAAGGGGGAGGCACGCCGGCTCTCGCATGGGGTGGGCACGGTGTACAAGGACATGGCGGTCCTTCACCGTACCTGGGAGAACCTGCAGCGGCGCGGCGGCATGGACCGCGGTCAGCCCCGACTGGACATCGAGGAGGCGATGCACCCCTACCACATGCGGTGGTTGGCGGAGGCGGGCACGCGGTGGGTCGAGCACCGGCGATGGCTGGCTCGTCGAGAGGAGCGCGTGTCGGTGGTGGCGGCGAGCCTTCGGTGGAGCGGAGCGGGTGGGGCGTTCGGGACGCGCGATGCCGATGTCCGGACGAGTAGTCCGGCCCACAGGCCGCGCGAGGTCTACATCGAGGACAACCTTATTCGTGTGTACTTCTCCGGGATCGAGTCCCCGATCGGTACGACGATGCGTCAGCTGTACGTGAGGCCATACGGGGACTTGAAGCCAGGGCAGGTCGTAGAGGTGCACAAGAGCGAACGCCATGGCTGGTTGTTTGGTTGGGGGCACGTCTACGACAGCTACGGCTATCGTTGGACGGGTAGCGAAGACGACGAGTGATAGCCAGCCATACACGCGCCAACGCGCGGATGCCTCTCGCTGAACGGCATGCTCCTATCGTGAGCGCATCATGCACCCGCGCCAAGCGCGGATGTTTCTGCACGTAGCAGGACCATGTCGTTGTCGTCGTGCTTGCCCGCGCCCTCCGCGCGGATGGTCCATGCGGACATCGAGGACAGGCCACGGCGTCTACGCACCAGCGCTTCGCGCGGATGGACCGATGCTGCCCGTGACAAGTCGACGTCGCGTGACTCAGCGCCTGCGCCTTGTGCGCGGATGGATCGTGGGACAACGATGGTCCGACGCCAACACGACTGATGGAACGTTGACGGCCGCGCCACACGCGCGGATGCGCCCTACTCGTCCACCTTGAACGGCGGTGGTCGTTCCGACGCCGTGCTTCGCGCGGACGGCCTGGATGCCTGGTGACAAGAGGCTAGCTACACGTGTTCATTGCGGATCCAATTTGGTATGTCGAGGCATGCGTTTTCATGAGACTCTTGTCGGCATGATGCGTTTTCTGCCGCTTCTCCTCGCTCTCGTTTGCGTGTCCTGCGCCAAGTGCCAGCCCCCGACACCCCCACAGGAGGCCGGTCAGGAGGCGAGCGTGGACTCGGGAGTCGTCACGCGCGTCATCATCTCCAACACGACCAAGACGGCCACCACCGTGAACGTGAGCTTCGGCGCGGACTCGGCGGTCACGACCTTCGCGTTCTGTTCGTGGGTGGGCGGCCAGTGTACCTTCCCGCTCGCGGCGAGCGCATCCCAGGAGCTACCGCTGGCAGGCGCCTACCTCAACGCGACCTTCGCCTTCGGTGGGGCCGTCGCGTGCGGTAACACCATCAGTGAGATCACGGCCAACAACGCGAACGGCTACGGCACGGCCGACGTGTCGCTCGTGAACGGCTACTCGAACAACATCAGCGTCACGATCGTGCCTGGACCCGATGGCGGTCCGCTGGTCCTGGGTCCGCCGGCCGGGGCGTCTGGCAACGCGCAGGTGTTCGGTGTCTACCCACTCGCGTGCGACATCTGCGTTGCGCGCTCGCAGCCGCCGTGCGGGTTCGACGCGGGTGGTTGCACGACGCCGGCCTCGTGCGGTTGCAAGTCCGGCACGCAGTACAACCCGACCGTGCCGTGTCAGGCGACCTACCAGCAGTCGACGACGGGCTCGATCGTGACCATGTCGCTCACGCCGTAGGCGAAATGTCTGCGGTCGCAGCCCGCGCGCCATGCGCGGATGGCTCGTGCTGAGGACAGCGATCGACGATCCGCTGTGTCGCCGTGCGTAGCGCGGATGGAGCGTTCATCGACCCGGAGCGCGACCTGTGTGTCGTCTCACGATCGCCGCGCTGCTTGCGCGGATGTCCCTCTGCCAAAGCTGCGCCGCATGTCAGCGAGTCGAGTCGCCGCGCTTCCGGCGCGGATGGTCCCAACCCGCAGTTGACCGTGACGTTGAGGGTGCTCCCGCGCGTCTGGCGCGGATGATCTGGACGCGCGCGACTACATCTTGCGGATGCGTGGCGAGTACGTGGCGAGTACGTGGCGAGTTTTCCCGCGTAGCGCGCGGATGTCCCGGTGTACGCGGCCCTCATGTGATCAGCGAGTGGGTCCGCGTTGGGCGCGGATGGGCCACGAGGTACCGCAACGTCCAAGGACGTGGCGTTCTTCCGCGCACCGCGCGGATGCGACGAAAAACACGGATGCACGCGTGTCAGACCGGCGGTCTAACAAAAAAGCTTGCGCGCTCCAGTGAGGTGTCGTAAGCCTGTCATTCGACACCGCGTATGACAGCGTGTATAACGTCGGAGGCCGATGTGAACGGAGCCGAGTACGATCTGCTGGTGGAGCCGACCTTCACCGTGCGCGTGGGAAGTCAGCCGGCCGCACAGAGAGACCTTCCTCAGGTGCTGTCGTTTCTGGGTGCGGGCAAGCGGGACCAGCCGGAGACCGAGGTGGAATTTCAGGCGCTGCAGCCGCACCAGCGGCACGCGTGGTACTCGCTCCTGGTGCATCTGGGGGCGCTGGCGCTGCGGGAGATCGGCGAGACGGATCCACTCCAGGGGGAAGCGAGGTACCGCCAGGGGCTCCTGAAGCTCTCGGGCGGGAGGCCGTGGTGGCTCATCGAGCCGGACGTATCGAAGCCAGGGTTCCTGCAGGTACCGACGGACGGGCGGCTGCTCTCCGAGGAGAACCTCAAGAATCGCCTGCTGACGCCGGACGAGCTGGACGTCATCCCGCAGGGAGCCAACCACAGCCGGAAGCGCCGGTCGATCGTCGATTCGCGGCCCGAGCACTGGGTGTACGCGATGGCAAGCGTGCAGGGCCAGGGTGTGGCGGTGGCGAAGTACCGCGCTTGCGTGCGCTCGACGGGATCGGGCCGCATCTGCGTCACGCTGGCCGAGGCGCTCTCGCTCTCCGCTCGGTACGTCCGGGATGTGAGGATCGCTCTCGACGAGCGGCAGGAGATCGCGCGCACCCACAAGTTGACGGGCAAGAGACTCCTCCTGTGGCTGGAGTCGTGGGACGGGGAGACAGCGCTCGGGGCCGAGGACGTGGCGCCGCTCTTCGTGGACTCGCCACGCATCCTGCGGGTGCTCCGGGAGAAGGGCAAGCTCGTGGCGTACTGCCGGATGACGGCAGCGTCGCGCGTGCTCTTGGGGACGTCGGGCGGGGACCTGTGGACGCCCATCAGTCGGGCGGAGAAGTCCAAGGGGAGGAGCCTTGGCTTCGGGGGCGGGGAGACCGAGGACCGTCTGCGGCACACGGACGTGGTCGGGCAGACGGGCTACGCGAAGCTCCACAGCCTGGTCTTCGGCGAGGACACGATCAAGCCGGCGTCGGTGCGTCACCCGATCGATGGATCGGGCTACCTCATCGTGAGCGGTCTCATCACGAACAAGGGCAAGACGCTGGGCTACCACGAGCGGACGATCCCCATCCAGAGCAAGTTCGTGTCGGATCTGGGGCTCGACAACGCTCAGTCCCGGATGGCGGCGCTGTCGCGCGAGCACGTGCAGATCGCCGCCGACATCGAGGAGGTACTGGGTCAGGCGCTCTACACGCTGATGCTTGGCGAGGAGGCCCCTAGGAAGTCGCTGAAAAAGCGGAACGAGAAGCAGCACGGGCGCATCCTGTCGGTATTCGAGAGCGCGCTGGACGACGAGTTCTTCGAGCACCTCTTCCAGAGGCTGGAGACGGACACGCCGGAGCCGTGGTTTCGATTCGTGATGGGCGCGGCGCGCGCGGTGATCGAGAGCGCCAGCCGGACGTCGGTTCACTGGGCGGGCAAGTTTTTCAAGGGGGTCGCGCACGCGTCGCTCGTGCTCGACCGGTACGAAACTGCGCAGCGCGCAGCCAATGAGCGACTGGGAGGCGCGGAAGAAGTCATGGTACAGACGCCGGAGACGTACAAGAAGCTCAGCGAAACGATCGGCAAAATCCACAACTACGTCGTCGCGCTGTCCCACCGGGACCGCGGAGCGATTGCGAAGCTGCGGCGGATGGACCCGGAGCGGCCGGTGGAGCCGGAGCTATTCGACATGGAGGCGGCGTACATCGACCGCTCGGGGCTCCCGGAGATCAGCCACTCGCAGCGCGAGCAAGACCGCCGGTGGACGACGGTGGTCAAGTGGAACGCGGAGGCGGTGGGTCTCCATGGTGGCTCGACGTCGACCGGGCGTGCGCTGGCGGAGGCGGGGCTTTCCAGCCAGCGCTTCGAGCGGCTTCTCACGGCCGACGACAGCAGCACGGCGGACGCCGTGATCGACAACACGGTGCGGTTTCTCCGGCACAAGCGGCAGCGCTTCTCGATGACGGACCTGGCGATGCTCTACCTCTACCCGATGACGGTGGAGGCGAACGACGTGCGCCGCAAGATGGCCAAGGAGTACTACCCGGCGGCGAGGCACTGAGATGGGCGCGATCCTGACCGACGACGAGCTGGAGGAGCAGCTTGCGCACTCCGCGGCGGGCGCGAAGCACGCGACCCTCCATGGCGTCGTTGGGTCGCTGATGGCGCGAGCGGGGGATCTCTTCGCGATGGGGCATGACCAGCTGGCCACCGAGGTGCGCGCTCTTGCCAACAGGTTCGACAAGGAACGGAAGGAAGCGGCGACGGTGCTGGACGGGCACATCGCGCGTTCGATCAGCCAGAGCGCGCGGAACGAACCGTCTGGAGGCCGGTGAGCGCATGAAAACACCCTGGAACGTCCAGCTAAAAGTGGGCGACCCGTGTTACGCGACGGTTGCCGTCGAGGTGAGCGGGCGACCCATCCCGCAGTGGTACCCGAGCGAGGTCGTCGACTTCGATCCGTCGACGTCGATGTTCACCGTCAAGCTGGCCACCGGAGAGACTGCGCAGGTGCACGCGCACCACGTGCTCGACGGACGCACGATGCCGAGGCTGTTCAGCCTGTGTGGGTCCTAGATGAACGACGATCGGAACGAGTTAAGGCTGACGGAAGCGCAACGAACCTCGCTGCAGGCTTGGTCGCAGAGGCAGGACGAGCGCGACGTGTCGGACGACGCGCACTGGTGGTCGGACACTCCAACGTCCTTCGTGACGATGCCGGAGAGCCTCGGTGAGATGAAGGCGATGGTGGCGGCGGCCTTTGATGCCGGGCAGGAGGCGATGAAGCTGCGGCTGCGGGAGATCGGCCGCCGAGCTATCGAGCGAGGAGCGCCGGACACGTCGGAATCGGCCATCCCGAAGATCCTGAAGATCCAGTACAGCGAGTGGCAGATCAGCGTGGGTACTACGTGCCACGTCTTCTACGTGGCCGAGGACGTGCGCGCGTTTCTGGGGACTCTCGATCTGGCCCGCGACGCCGTCATTGTCCGTAGCCGGAAGGTGGTGAGACACGGAGAGCCTCCTTACGCGGCAGCGATGCTGCAGCGTGCCGCCGTGGCGAAGGAGGGTGCGTGACCGCCGTTGCCACGAAGAGTGGCCGGCCGTTCACGCTGCCGAAGAAGCCGATCGACCGCTACGAAGTGACCTACTTCTACGTTGGTGGCTACGGTGAAGATCCGTACATCAGGCACGTGCGCTGCGTGTACCACGAGAACTCCACCTGGGCGGAGGTGTGTCCTTCGCGCGCGAAGGAGGACGGGGGCGCTTTCGTAACTCAGTGGCAAATCTTCATCGACGGTCGGTTCGACGGACGCACCGGTAAAGGCTGGCACGCTGTGCTTCCTGGCGAATGCTGCTTTGGGACGTGGGAGGAAGCGAAGGCGTGCGCCGTGAACCAGCTGCGCGACTCGCTCGCCCTGCACCGCGATTATGTAAACCAGATCGAGCGCCGTCGGACGGCGATGCAACATCGGACGGAAGAAAGCGTGAAGAAATGAGCGCCTCCAGGTGCTGCTACAGCTGCCGCTTCCACCTGTGGCACAGCCATGGCGTCGTCGTGGCGGCCGCGCGGGAGATGCTCAGCCGCGAAGCCAGGAGCAAGGCCAAGTGGGTACCGCACATCCTTCTCGAAGGGGCGAGGTTCCACGTCGTGTCGTGGGACGGGTACGGGCCCCGATGTTCGGAGCCCCGCTGCGAGATCAACAAGGAGTACGAGCGCAACAAGCGTGAGGCGAAGCGCTCGCCATGGAAACGACGGGCGCGCCAGGGGCGCATGGAGACGGCGACATGAATGCGAAGACGATGGTCGATGTGTTGAAGGCGTCGTGCAGTCGGTACATCCAGCTGCACTGGCTGGTGAACCGCTGGGCGGCCAACCGGAACGAGGACGGGACGCTGAAGAGCGTGACGTTCGGGGGGGTGGCGCGCCTGCGCACCAGCTCTCAGAGCCAGAAGGCGACGTGGCGCTACTGCGACGATCCGGAGCTGGGGATCCGTACGATCCGTCTGTCCAGCAACAGCGCCGTATCGCAGAGCAATCCCAGTCGCGTCCACTTCGAGCGCGTCATGTCGCGCTTGCCCAAGGACGGGATCGACGAGTCGACGCGGCGTCTGGTGGTCAAGGCGGTCTACGACACGGTGGTCGGCCTGAAGGGCGCGGAGGGCAAGGCGGACAAGAAGCTCATCGACGCGCAGGCCCGGATGACGAAGGCGGAGGAGAAGGTCGTCGAGGCCGAGAAGGAGTACACGGCGGCGCCCGACGACAAGGCGAAGAAGGTGCTGGAGAAGAAGATCGTCAAGCTCAAGGAGGCGGTCGAGCGCGCGGGCGTCGAGGTGCACAACGCGGGCGGCGACGTCGAGCTGGACGACGATCAGACGCAGGCGGTGCAGGACAAGAGCGCGAAGGGCACCGACCAGGTGATGATCCTCTCCGAGCACGAGACGGACCTCTTGGTGGAGCTGACGGTGGCTTCGCTGGAGGATCTCGCCAAGGGTGAAGAGAAGTCCCACTACAAGGTGGTCCAGGATCGGGTGCGCCGCTGGAAGTCGGATCACGGCGAGGAGTTCCGGTCGATGCAGCTGGGGTGCGGCATCCAGTCGGCGGTGTTTGGCCGTCCGGTGTACGGCGGGGGGCTCTTCCAGCAGTCGCCCGCGGCGGTGGGCGTGGCGCACGAGATCAGCGTGCACGAGCAGAAGATCACGTACGACACGTTCACGGCGATCGACGTGTTCAAGAAGGACGAGATGGGGGCCGGGATGCTGGGGGAGCTTCCTCTGGCCTCGGGTCTCTTCTACGGCTACGCGTTCATCGACACGCACGTGCTCATCGAGAACATCGAGCGCGGCCTCGTCGACTCGGCGGTGGCCGCCGAGGTCGTGCGTCGGCTCATCCTCATGTCGGCGCGCGTCAGCAGCAACGTGAAGCACGGCAGCCTGGCCAGCAAGAACAAGTCGCTGGTGACGCTGATCGAGGTCGGCGACGACCAGCCGGCGACGTTCGCGGAGGCGTTCATCCAGCCGGTGACGGTGGACCGGGACAGCCCGGACATGCTGGTCAACGCGTTCGATCGGATGGCGAGGTTCATCCGGGCGATCGACAGCGCGCATCCGACGACCAACAAGCGCGCGATGGCGATCGTGGACATCAGTCAGACGACGGCGCTGCCCGAGGCGGTGCCGACGATCCTGGGTGACAAGGCGCTGGCGGAGTGGACGCTGCAGGTGGCCAACCACCAGGAGCCCGCCGTGACGGCGGCGGCTTCGGCCCACACCCCGGCCAAGAACGGCCACAAGACCGCAGCGGCGCCCCCGCCGGGCGAGTAAGGAGCGGCCCCATGCGTCGAGTGCTGCTGGTGAGGCTGCGGTCGCCCCTGATGTCGTTCGGGGCGCCCGCGGTGGACGACGTGAGCCCGGCGGGCGACTGGCCCACGCGCTCGATGCTGACGGGTCTCTTTGGGTGCGCGCTGGGCTACCGCAAGCACCACACCAAGCCGCTGACGAGGCTGCAGGAGCGGCTGGTGTACGCCGCTCGCTGCGACCGGGTACCCAAGCGCATGGTGGACCTCCAGACCGCGCGGGTGGGTCAAGGAGACATGGCCGAGGAGCAGTACACGCCCTACGGCTGGATGTCGTTTCGCGATGCGCAGTGGTTGCGCACGAACCCGGTGATGCGTCGCCGGGAGTACCTGGTCGACGGTGACTTCCTGGTCGCCGTCGCCCTCCATCCGGCGGACGAGTCCCCCACGGTGGACGAGCTGGCGGCCAAGCTTGACCGGCCGGAAGGGGTGCTCTCCATCGGTCGCCGGCCGTGCGTCCCCAGCACCCGCCTGAACGCGGGGATTGTCGAGGCCGAGTCGCTGCTGGCGGCGCTCATGACCAGTCTTCCGGCCAAGGTCGATGCGGTGATGGCGATCTGGCCCGAGTCTGAGCGGGCTGGCGGTCGCGTGGTCGAGGTCGTCGAGGACCGCGACTGGGCCAACGATCTGCACGGGGGGCGCCGCCGGATGCACGAGGGACGCCTCTCCATGAAGGGAGCCTGAGGAGTCATGCCTGGACACGTCGTACGCCTGGAGCTGGACAAGAAGCTCCTGCTCAACTACGCGCGCCGAGTGAACAAGCCTTCCTACGACGAGGGCTACCTGGTGAAGGGGGCTCTTCGCGCCGCGGTGGCGGACGACGACAGCTACCGCCCGCGCCCCTACTCGATGGAGCCCGAGCGTGGGGGGCGCATCCCCATCCTGGGTTACTGCCTGCGGCCGGCCGAGGAGATCCTGGAGCGCATGCGGAACTTCGGCGATCCGGAGGGCTGCAACATCGTGGCGATGGACACGGTGTTCTCGAAGCCGCTTCCGGAGGAGTGGCCCGAGCACGTGGGGTTCTCGGTGCGGGTCTACCCGTACATCAACAGCACGGTGGAAGTGAAGCGGGCGCGCGAGCGTCCGCCGCAGCGGCGGGTGCCGTCTCCGCCTGCACCACGGGTGATCCGGCGAGAGCCGGAGAGCCACAGCCGGGACGTCGACTACTTCGACTACGCGGCGTCCAAGCGACCGGACATCTCGCGTGACGAGGCGTACAGCGAGTGGCTGAAGTGGTCCTTCGCGTGCGCGGCGGGCATGATGTACGGTCGGCACCACGACGTCGCTGTGGCCGAAGTCGAGGCCATCGCCGTCGAGAATTCGGGCGCGGAGATCATCGAGGCGCAGATGATCGACTACTCCCGGGTCTGCAGCTACCGGCACGAGCGCATGGTGCGCATGACGTCGGTGAAGATGGCCGGTGTCCTCCGCATCGCGGACCAGCAGAAGTTCGGCGGGTTTCTGACGAACGGCGTGGGCCGGCAGAAGTTCGCGGGGTATGGGATGCTCAAGCTGCACCCGCTGCCGCAGTAGAGTACGGCGGCGGAGAGGACGGACATGCGAGCCTACGGAGAACGGCCAGGCGACTGGGCGACCCGCGACAGCCGCAGGTGGTCGGGTCGTTCGAGTCGCGGCGAGCCGTCGCCACACGGCCGCATGTCGCTATCCGAATGGAAGCGGCTCAAGCGGCAGCCGAAGCGGCGAGAACGGCAAGAGGCACGACGCGCACTGCGTCACGACGCGCTATCGCTCGGAAGTGGAGGGACGACGTGAACATTGAGGACAGCGCAAAGCAAGGAGATGAAGATGAAGAAGGTTCTCGTGATCGGTCTCGTTCTCTTGTCGTGCGATCAGCCCCGCGCTCACGCCGACGTCTACCGCGCTCCGGGGTTCCACGTCGTGGAGGGCGACAACGACCACGGCTACGAGGGGGTCATGCACGATGGCGAGCGCAACGTCACGTGCTGGTTCGCGCAACGAAACGTGATGGGCACATACCCCGCGGTCGCGCTCTCCTGTATGCCCGACTGGCAGCTCACCCCTCCGAAGTGGTTGTTTCCGGAGCCGCCGGCAGTGGCGCCGGCTGTGGGCTCGGGGCCCGTGCGGATGTTGCCATGAGCGGCGCCGATTGGAGGAAGTCCGAGGTGGAGTTGCCGCCTGGCGCATGCTCCGGATGTGGCGGTGAGGGTCAGATTCACGCCACGTGCGTGCCGACGCCCAGTGTCGAAGACGTTCGGCGACTGCTTGGACGGTTGATTGCCACCGTGGGTGGCCAATGAGTCGGGTCACGTTGACCATCAAGTTGGAGTTGAGCATTCTGGGGCTCCATTCTCAAAACAGCGCGGGACGAAGTAAGGTGCCTGCGCGCCTCTGGAGAACGACCATGAATCTGGACTGTGCCCTCCACGCCATCGACGAGCAGTACGCAGGCGCGTCCCCCTTGGAGAAGCTGCGCGCCACGGTGGGGATGCTGCTGGACATGCTGCCTCGTGGGCGGACGTTCGCCTTATGCGCCGAGTGTGAGCGGGCCGTCCGCGAGTCGGCTGGCGGCCATTTCTTTCGAGTGACTGAGTAGCGTAAAGGCGCGCGACCCTGGAGGAAACAAGATGAGCAGGACGATCACCATCCAAGGCGTCACGGTCGAGACGCACCTGTGCGAGTCGTGTCGAGGCTCGGGGGCAGAGGACACCAGCCCGCGTTTCGCGGGCGACGACGACGGCTACACACCGTACGCCTCCGGCTCGTCGTGCTCGACGTGCTGCGGCACGGGTCGATACCCGGCAATACACGACCCGGACCCGACGACGAAACGCTGTAAGAAGTGCGGCAAGCACACCGGCTGACATGCGCGCGACTCTGGAGGAACGATGAGTTGCAACTGCGAAGAGCTGTGCCCGAGAGGTGGCCTGGGTAAGTGCGATGCTCACTACTGCGCGTGGTGCTGCGGCTGCGCGCTCTGTCGAGCTGTCGATCTGGCTTGGCAGAAGGACCATGCACCGACGAAAGCTGAAGAGAACGGATGACACATGATCGACTTCCAGCGACGTTGCCACATATTCGATGGCGCGCCACACACGACGAAGCGATGCGCGCGATGTGATCATCTTGAGGAGAGGGCGATGAAGCCGATGCGGCTGAACATATCCACAATGGAGTATCGGGTGTGGGTCGCCCTTCGTGCATTCGGCATCCACGGTGCGACCGGACGACAAGTGGCAGAGTCGTTGTCACACGACATCGATTCAACTACGGTGACGGTGTACCACCTGCGAGAGAAGGGGCGCGCTCAACGAGTTGCGCGCGGCATCTATCGGGCCATCGACTTGGATGTGGGCGCTGACTCAGCAAAAGACGGTTGAGCGTGCGCGCTTTGAAGGACGAGATGACTGAGTGGTGGCGACGACTGCAACTGGCTGCGCGGATCTGGTGGGGCGGCCGACCGCACCGCTGCCCGGACCCTGCCCGCCGTGCGTGGAGGATTGCGGGCGAGGAGCTACACCGGAAGTCGTACTACGACGCTCTCTACCGTGGGCGCTAGCCTGCGCGCTTTGGAGAACGAGACGATGCGTAAGCAGGTCAAGATACCGCGGTGCCGCAGCAAGGATGCGGTTGGCTGTCAGTGCGTGCGCCGTCAAAAACACGTAGGAGCGCATACATCCAAGCCAGGCGACAAGCGCTATGAGTGGCCGCGTGGACGTAAAAAGTAGTGCGCGCTTTGGAGGAGGAAACGATGGGCAAGGATGGCGTGGTGAACCAAGAGGAGTTCATGCGCCGATGGGCGCTGGAGTTCGCCGAGTGGAGAGCCATCGGAGATCGAGTTCAAGACGTTCGCTCAGTGTGCAACGGAAGGAGACGGTCATGGCTGAGGACGTAGCGACGGAGATCATGTACTGGCTCAGGTCGGATGGTGCGGCAGGAATGACGCGCTTCCAGATGGCCGACTACATCGACGCGCACTGGCGCTTCACGGCGGCACCCACCACCCCGGAGCCCGCGACGATCCCGGTGACGGATCTGGTCGACCCTCGCGGCGGCTTCCTGTGTGGACCCGTGGGGCACGGCATCGACAAGGACCCGATGGCGAAGGAATGGTCGGGCAAGGTCACGAAGCCGAAGGCGACGTGAGGGCAGAGTGGGATCAAAACGGTGCGTAGCGTGCGCGCCAAGCGCGACGAGGCGTGGAAGGAGTAGAGAACTATGAACGAATCGAAGTTGATCTGGTCCAACGTGGAGAGCGCCGTGCGCAACGCGGACACCATCATGTCGGGTAGAGACGTCGGTCACAAGATGACCGCTGTAGTCCGCCTCCAGTCACTTCTGGAGGACATGCAACATGCACTCGAACGTGAGGACGAAGGCGACGATTGAACGGCGCCCAAGTGCGCGCTTTTGACGACAACACGCGAGAAAGGAAACGAGATGGGAGCGCATCTGATCGAAGGCGAGTTCCAGAGCGACAAGTACCCGACCACGCCGCGGGGTAAGGTCCCGCTCTCCGTGAAGGACACCACGGCGCAGGATCTCCTCTGGGAGTACGCGCAGAGGCGGCGTGTGGTCGACGCGGAGTTCAGCGACGACCTGGAGGCGGCTTTGCTGCGGGCCGGGTACAGGCCGAGGTGTTCCGTGGTCCAGAGGTGTCCCGAGCCCGCACGCTGGGGCGGCCTGTGTGAAGCTCACCACGCCGAGGTCAAGGTAAGTAACGGTAGGGCGTAACCTGCCGAAAGGCTGCGCGCGAATCGAAGGAGGCTGACGTGAAGGTGCTGGTATGCGGCGGTCGCGACTTCAACAACCCCGACTGGCTTAGCTGCACGCTGGGCGAGCTATCCCGTGGTGCCGGGTGGACGACCATCATCGAAGGTGGGTCGCGCGGAGCAGACCGCCAGGCGCAAGAGTGGGCCATCGCCAACGGGCTCGACGTGCAGACCTTCGACGCGGACTGGCGTCACCACGGACGCAGGGCCGGGCCGATTCGGAATCAGCGTATGCTCGACGAGGGACAGCCTGACCTCGTGGTCGCGTGCGACCGCGTGCGCAGTTGAACAAGGAAAGGCGCGGACTGTAGTGCGCGCTTAGGAGGACGAGACGATGGCGGAGCAAGAGAAGTGGCGGAGTCCGGCTACGATCCCCAACACGGAGGGGACCTGGATCGTGTGTCTGCTCAAGAGCGGCCACTTGCGTCTCGATACGGTCGTGAAGGTGGACGGCCTGCACTCGCTCGCCGCGACCCCGATCACGGAGGTGGAAGGATGGCGACCCCACACTTTGGGGGCATTCACGCCGCGCTCGTAGTGCGCGCGAGAGGAGAGTAGACGCGGTGAAGAGGCTCGTGTGTTGGTTGATGGGTCACAGATTCGTACGGTTCGACACATGGGACTCAAACTACCGTTGTCGGCGATGCGGCAGGTGTAGAGGACGATGAGCTGCGCGCTTTGGAGGACGAGACAATGGCGATGAAGTGGATCGTGATTGCGGCGATGACGTTCGCGCCCCGCCCTTGACAAGCGCTCGACGGGGACTGAACGTGCGCGCGCCGGAGGCTCTATAGGCCATCCACCTTCCACGACCAGTTCGTCATGAACTCGTGCGCCCAGCCCTGGACGACGCGACCACCGGCCTTGCGGACCCACCCGTCCGTCGTGGCGACGAGGTCGACCTGCTCGTCGCCATCGCCGTGCGTGAACGGGTGCATGTATCCGCACGCCTGATAGGCGTTGAGGCTCGCCACCTGGTCGGTGGTCCACGGGGCGTCGGTTCGCGGGAGCGTCACGGTGTCGAGTGTCGCGCGAACGTGAAGCTGACGTGCGCAGGTGACGTTTGCCGTCCGGTCATCGGCGGAGATTCCAGCACGATCCCAGGACCATGGCGAGCATGATGGCCGCGGGGATGTTCAGGGGAAGGCCCGAAGGCCGTCTGGATGTCACCGAGGGCTTTTGTGCGCCGGCCGCCGTCCGCAAGCATGAGTCTACCAATGTATGACAGGCTGTCAAACACGCCGATGGCGTGGTAGTTTGGCCATCATGTACCGTGGTCCTGGTCCGCGTGACAACTGGCTGTGGCTTGGGTTGGGCGTGCTCGTGGTGGTCCTGTGGATCGTGGGTGTCTGCTTGTGGCAACCTCCTCGCTAGGCGATGGAGTTCACGTTCACCAGCGACGTGGCGGCATCTCGCGCCGACGAGATCGTCGACTACTTGCGAGGCCCGCGCCTCTGGGTCCCGTCGATCGACTACCCGGACTTCGAACGCTGGGCGACCAAGGTCCACCAGCAGCTGAAGAGCGAGTGCAAGCGTGCGCTCGTCGCGCTCTCGTACGGCGGCGTGGTGGGCGCCGTCATCTACCAGCGGCACGAGGTCGAAGCGGACGCTCTGGAGATCCGGAACATCACGGTGCGTCCTGACGTGCGCGGTCGCTACGTGGCGCGCTTCCTTCTCCGGAACGCGGAGATCGAGGGGGCGCACGACTTCGGAGCGCGCGTGGTCTTCTGCGACGCGAAGGTCAAGAACGTGGCGATCCGATCTCACCTCCTGCAGAGCGGGTACCGCGTGCGGCGCGTGGAGGATCTCTACGGCTTGGGAGCTGGAGAGGACGTCGTCTACGCGAAGCGCCTGGGGCCATCGAGGCCGCTTCTCGGAGTGAGGTGACGTCCGTGGCCTCGACGCCCTATCGCGCGGTGGGCCGGCCGCCGGACATCGAGGAGGACGTGCAGGAGAACCACGTCACCAACGCAGCGGACTCGATCCAGGGCCCACGCGATCAACCGAGCCCGTGGTGGTCGACCAAGGAATGGCGAGGATCGCATGTGCGATTGACGTTCAGGCGCCCCGCGAAAAAAAGAAGTTGCACGACTTCCGGAGCGCTGCTACCGTCGTCATGTGATGAAACGCTGGCCCTTCGCACCAAGAACACTCTCGCTTCGCGGTGAAACCGCGATGGCGGCGACGTGCGTCTGTGGCGCGGATGCGGCGTTTGGACGCGATCACCAGCAGCCTAGGATTTCAAGCGCCTCGCCCTCGCTGAAGTCCAATCCGGTGGAGACGGGTACGTAGGGGCGGTCCGAAGACTTGACGCAAGAGCGTCGTCAGAAGGCCGCCCCGGAGAAGACCCGGTGGCGGCTTTCGGCATTTCAGGGTCCGAGAGTCAGGCAAGCAAGCAATCCAGCAGTGAGGCCGTCATGTACACGATCCGAAAACCGAAGAGCGCGCGCGGGGCGAGCCGCGCGAGAGGAGCATCGAGGAGGGCTCTTAGCTCAGTCAGGTAGAGCTGCCGCCTTTTAAGCGGTCGGTCGCGGGTTCGAATCCCGCCGGGCCCACTCGGATCGCCGGTCGTCACCGGGGATCCGTGAAGAAGGGCCCGTAGCTCAAATTGGTAGAGCACCCGACTCTTAATCGGGTGGTTGGGGGTTCGATGCCCCCCGGTCCCACGACCAACATGTAGTTTCCAAGATTCCGGGTTCGTCTAACGGCAGGACGCGAGTTTCTGGCGCTCGCTATCGGGGTTCGAATCCCTGACCCGGAGCTACACAGCCGAGGTGTGCCTTGCGCACGTCCGAGGCCCCGCTCATTGACAACCGAGGTTACGAAGTGTCGGCGCGCACGAGGGAGCCTGGACCGCTCCCTCGTGCGCACCGTTTGGTGCTTTAGCTCAGTGGTAGAGCAGCTGCCTGTTAGTCAGCCGCGCGCAGGTTCGAACCCTGCAGGCACCGCATAGCGAGCTAAGCTAACGCATGAGCATCACGGGGGCTGGCGATGGTGCAGAAGAAGCTTTTCTGCAGGATCACTGGCGCAACGCGGCTGGTGCGTGGCGCGCGCGCTGACGCTCTCCTCGCCGGATGGCGATTCGAGATCAAGAAGGCCAGCCACGAGACGGTGAGCCAAGTGCGACCCGTGCGCTTCCTGACCATCGTGGTCTGGGAGCGGCCTCGCTGGTACGTGATCCCGGCGGAGCGGACAATCGCGTACGCCGCCAGACGTGATCGGGGCCAGCACACGGAGAACCCGCTCGACTGCGTGGTCCTAGCGTTGAATAGCTTTGCGGATTGCGTTGTCGACGACACGGGGCTTGGTGTGCGGTCTGTCGCGGTGGCATCTGCCTCCGATACGCTGACGAGGCTCAAGCTGGCGATGCAGGAGTCGATGCACGAATCGAAAGCGCTAGCATCCGCGCAGCGGCGACGAGCAATCGAGATTCTCGAAGCGGAGGCTCCGCAAGCGCGCCTCTTCAAGTAACTGCCCGGGTAGCTCAGTGGGAGAGCACCGCTTTCGTAAGGCGGGGGTCGCGGGTTCAATCCTCGCACCGGGCTCCGCATCATGTCCCGTTCGTCTAGTGGCCCAGGACAGCCGGCCCTCGCCCGGCCAACACGCGTTCGAGTCGCGTACGGGACGCCACGCGCCCATCGTCTAGTGGCAGGACCGCCGCTTTTCACGTGGTCAACGCGGGTTCAAATCCCGCTGGGCGCGCCATGATCGATCTGGTCGGGTAGCTCAGTCCGGTAGAGCGGCTGGTTGAAAACTAGCGCGTCGCAGGTTCAAATCCTGCTCCGACCACGAAGTCACGGAGGTGTTGTTTCGGGGTGTAGCTCAGTCTGGTAGAGCACTCGGCTGGGGGTCGAGTGGTCGCAGGTTCGAATCCTGTCGCCCCGACGGATGGACGTACGGAAGAGTGGCTGAGTGGCCGAAGGCGTCGGTTTCGAAAACCGGAGCACCGCAAGGTGTCGTGCGTTCGAATCGCACCTCTTCCTCTGCAACGGAGAGATGGCTGAGTGGACGAAGGCGCACGTTTGGAGAACGTGAGCACCGCAAGGTGTCGTGAGTTCGAATCTCACTCTTTCCGCGAAGTGTCCGGAGTGGTGGCTGAGCGGTCGAAGGCTCTTGTTTTGAAAACAGGCGTGGGTGCAAGCCCACCGGTGGTTCGAATCCATCCCACTCCGCGAAGGACAACGATGAAACACATGGAGAGGTGGCCGAGTGGCTGAAGGCGCGCGCTTGCTAAGCGCGTGGCGGTAACACGCTCGTGAGTTCGAATCTCACCCTCTCCGCTGCGTGGAAAGGAGGTCGACATGAAGAAGGAGAAGGTCTGGCGCGTGCTCTACACGTCGATCGCCAGGGTGCACGCTCGGTCAGCGGCGGAAGCCATCGACCGGACCCACCGGGCGGCTGGCGCGGCCTTGAAGAGGGCGCACGCGGTCACGCCGTCGCTCGCAGCGCACGTGGACATCGAGAACATCGACATGGTCTCCGCGGAGTTCTGCGGGACCGAAGAGATCCCAACAGCCATCGCGGCGTGAGCCGCCAAGAAAGGAGCAAGGAGATGGATCCGCCAGACGACGAGTACTGGCCCTATAGTCGAGTGGCTAAGACGCCTGCCTGTCACGTAGGTAGCACGGGTTCGATTCCCGTTGGGGCCGCTGTGTCACGAGGGAGTATCGGTTCAACTGGATAAGCCTCCTGATTCCAAATCAGGCAACTGCAGGTTCGAGTCCTGCTGCTCCCGCGAATGTGACGTGTGTTTCTGGGGCTGTAGCTCAGTTGGGAGAGCGTCTGCGTGGCACGCAGAAGGTCCGCGGTTCGATCCCGCGCAGCTCCACGATGGCTCACTTCCGGGGCTGGACCCATCTCTCGGTACCTCGTCCAGGGGGCCAGGAGATCGGCCCGGCGGTGAGCCCACGATGTTCACGGGGACGTAGCTCAGCTGGGAGAGCGCGCCGTTCGCAATGGCGAGGTCGGGAGTTCGATCCTCCCCGTCTCCACCGTGCACGTGTCGGTTGTGTCTGGGGCTGTAGCTCAGTTGGGAGAGCACTGGCTTTGCAAGCCGGGGGTCGCAAGTTCGAACCTTGTCAGCTCCACGAAGTGTGTGTCGCCGGTGTAGCTCAGTCGGTAGAGCGCTTCCTTGGTAAGGAAGAGGTCACGCGTTCGATCCGCGTCGCTGGCTCCGTGTTCGTTGTCGTTCTGCTGGCGTAGCTCAATGGTAGAGCACCTGTTTTGTAAACAGGCGGTTGGGGGTTCAACTCCCTTCGTCAGCTCCACCGGGTCCGGGGGTGGTGGACGCGTGCTCACGCGCGCGAGCCTCCACTGCGGGTCCGGGACGTGCGGGTGTAGCTCAGTTGGTAGAGCGTCTGCCTTCCAAGCAGACTGTCGTCGGTTCGAGCCCGTCCATCCGCTCCTCGTTGCAAAGTGCTCCCAACGGCCGGTCGCCGCTGCAGCGGTCCGGGAATTCGAGGAAGGTCCAGGCCGACCTCGGGAGACCGTGATGGTCTGGGTACGTCGTCTCGCGGATGTAGCTCAGTTGGTAGAGCGCCTGCTTGCCAAGTAGGAGGTTCGCCGGTTCAAATCCGGTCATCCGCTCCGGGTGAAGCGCGTGGATGCGGCCTGGCCCGCCCTCCACGCGCGGATCCTGCAAACGTGGTGGGGTAGCCAAGTGGGAAGGCACTGGATTGCAAATCCGGCATGCGCGAGTTCAACCCTCGCCCTCACCTCCATGCCCTTGTAGCTCAGCCCGGATAGAGCGGCGGCCTTCGAAGCCGCGGGTCGCGCGTTCGAATCGCGCTGAGGGCACCGAGGAGTTTCCTCAAAAAGAACGCGAAGTCGAACGCCCTCGTAGCTCAGTCGGATAGAGCAGCGGGTTTCTATTGGCGCACATGCTAAAGACGGGGGATAGTTGCGTACTGTGCGGCACCACACGAAGGACAAGGGCGATCTAGGCGTGGGTCACGTTGTGGCAGACCTGTTGAAGGCTGGCATTCAGCCTGCGCTCTTGCTTAGCGAGCATCTGCCGTTTGACCTAATCGCGATTGCTCCTGACAACACGCTGCGGACTGTCTCCGTGAAGTTTCGTGCGGCGAAGCGCGGGGCCGTTACCGTCGAGCTGTGGAGTGTGTGGAGTGATCGGCACGGTGTGCACAAGGTTTGGCACGGGCGTGGTCTGTACGATGCTCTCGCTGTCTATTGCCCGGACACTGGTCGCGTATACTACATCCGTGCAGATGAACTTCCGAGTGATATAAAACGTGTCACGCTCCGGGTTCAGCCAAGTCGAAACAACCAGTCGGAAGGCGTGAGGCACGCGGAGGAATACGCAGATCCGAAGCGTCTGTTTGCACGGCGTCGAAAGCACATGCCCTCGTAGCTCAGCTGGATAGAGCAGCGGACCTCTAACCCGTTGGTCGCCCGTTCGAGTCGGGCCGAGGGCACGGATGGGAAGCACGTCCCTGTAGCTCAGCCCGGATAGAGCGACGGCCTCCGGAGCCGTAGGTCGCTCGTTCGAATCGCGCCGGGGGCACCACCGCATCAGCGTCCTCATAGCTCAGTCTGGACAGAGCACTCGCCTCCGGAGCGAGGGGTCGCGCGTTCGAATCGCGCTGAGGACACGAAAGTGTGCTACGGATTCTTGCGTGTCGGTTCGTAGTCGGAAGACCAAGGTGTGCCCTTGCTGTCGGAGGAAACCGGTAGCCGCTTTCGCGAAGAACGCGTCTCGGCCGGACGGCCTTCAGAGGGTCTGCCGAAAGTGCCAGGCCGAGTACACCAGCGGCCACTACGCTAGGAACACGCCCTACTACCTCGCAAAGGCCCGGCGACACCGTCGAGCGGCGGCGGCAAAGATGCGCGCCTTGATGGTCGAGCGGAAGAGCGTTCCGTGCGGGGACTGCGGGCATCGCTTCCCGCCGTACGTGATGGACTTCGACCACGTCCGTGGGGCCAAGGTGAGTGACGTGTCGGCCATGGCTCGCGACGGCCGGCCGTACGAGGTGGTGCTTGCGGAGATCGAGAAGTGCGACGTGGTCTGCGCGAACTGTCATCGGATACGAACGCACGACCGCGAGGTCGGCAAGAAGGTCACGCCCCAGTAGCTCAGTGGACAGAGCGCCGGATTACGGATCCGGATGTCGAAGGTTCGACTCCTTCTTGGGGTACTACGCCTGCGTAGCTCCAGCGGCCAGAGCGCCTCTTTCATACGGAGGGCGTCGGGGGTTCGAGTCCCTCCGCAGGCACGGATCGAGAGGGCCGGTAGCTCAGTTGCGTAGAGCGTCTGTTCCACACTCAGAAGGTCGCGAGTTCGAGTCTCGCTCGGCCCACCTCTCGGGGGAGTAGCTCAGTTGGTAGAGCGTCTGCATGACTCGCAGAAGGTCGCCGGTTCGACCCCGGCTTTCCCCACGGAGTAAAGGATGTGAAGGGCCGCTAGCTCAGCCCGGTGAGAGCGTTCGCCTGATAAGCGAGAGGTCGATGGTTCAAATCCATTGCGGCCCACGGAGGTAAACGAAGGACAAGGAGAAATGGTAGGTGCGTCATGAATTCTCAGACTCTCGTGCTCACTCAGAGTGAGCAGCCGCACAGGATCGTGGGCTGGAAGCGCGCTGTGTGCATGATCGTCAAGTCGAAGGTCGACGTTCTGCGCCAGTACGAGGAGTACATCCACTTCGGGATGGACAAGCTCCACGTTCCGTCGGTCGTGAAGCTTCGCCGTGAGGTCCCCCGGGTGCGTCGGAGCATCCGGTTTGGCCGGATGTCGGTGTACCTCCGGGACGGGTTCCGTTGCTGCTACTGCGGCAAGCGTCACCCGCCCGCGGATCTGACCTACGACCACGTCATCCCTCGCGACCAGTGGGATGGTGACAAGGCGAAGATGACGGACTGGGAGAACATCGTGACGTGCTGCTGGGACGACAACCAGCGGAAGCGGAACAGGACTCCGGCGGAGGCCGGGATGAAGCTCCTGCGGAGGCCTTTCCGGCCGACGTCGCTTCCGCCGATGCCGCTGTTCGTGCCGGCGGACGCCCCCGAGTCGTGGAAGGACTGGCTGGGCGGGTTGGACTTGCTGTCGGCGGTCGCGTAGTGGTGGTGAACGGGGTGGCGTCGGAGCGAAAGCTCTGACGCCCTCATCTTCTCTTCATCGGTGTGTAGCTCAGCCTGGTAGAGCACTGCGTTCGGGACGCAGGGGCCGCTGGTTCAAATCCAGTCGCACCGACTCAGGTTCTTTGCGGACGCGCGATCCGGCGCGTCCATCTTCGGTAGGCAATTCTCAGGGCGTCGCACAGTCCGGTAGTGCACGAGCTTTGGGTGCTCGTTGTCGGGGGTTCAAATCCCTCCGCCCTGACCAACGACCAACGCAAGAAAAGAGGCAGCGACCATGCGCTGCAACTTCTGCGGCGGCGCGGCGCATCCTGCGACGGGCTGCCAGTACGGGCAGAGAGTGATTGCGTGCCGGTCGTGCACGGAGTCATTCTGGAGGTGGGTGGACAAGCACACGGCGTCGCGCAGGACGAAGGCGCGCCGAGAAACGGTGGAGGGCATGAAGGTGTTCGAGTTGACGCAGGACGAGTACGAGCGGCAGAGCGTGGCCATCGCGGGCACGGCCGGCACGCTGGTCATCGTTCGGCAGAGGAACGGCGAGCGACGCATCATCCGGTTCCCGCAGGGGCGCCCGATGCCCAGCAAGTCGTTCTACGAGGCAGCAGCAACGTAACGAGGAGCGCGCGCGAGTGTGCGCTCCGCACGGTGGGCGTCGTCTAGCGGTTAGGACCCGAGATTGTGGTTCTCGGTACGGGAGTTCGATCCTCCTCGCTCACCCCCAAGGCCGGCACCGGCTGGCCCTTGTCCCTGTAGCTCAGTCGGATAGAGCATCTGTTTCCTAAACAGAAGGTCGCCCGTTCGAGTCGGGCCGGGGACGCTCTTCACACACTTCACATGCAGTACGACAACGGATCGTCCCTGGAGCTGGAACTCGTCCGGCGGGGCGCAACCTCGGTAGGTAGGAAGGGTCTGGCAAGCCCAAGGTAAGGCAACATGAAGACGCACGTGAACGTCGGGACCATCGGCCACGTCGACCATGGCAAGACGACGCTGACGGCCGCCATCCTGGCGGTGCAGGCTCACGCGGGGCTCGCGAAGGTGAAGAGCTACGCCGACATCGCCAAGGGCGGGACGGTCCGGGACGAGACCAAGACCGTCACGATCATCATCTCGCACGTCGAGTACGAGACGGCGAGCCGCCACTACGCGCACATCGACTGCCCGGGGCACGCCGACTACATCAAGAACATGATCACGGGGGCCGCGCAGATGGACGGCGCGATCCTCCTGGTCGACGGCAGCCAGGGCCCGCAGCATCAGACCAAGGAGCACGTGCTGCTCGCCCGCCAGGTGGGCGTCGAGCGGATCGTGGTCTTCATCAACAAGGTCGACGTGGCGGATCCGGAGCTTCTGGAGCTGGTCGTCACGGAGGCCACCGAGTGCCTGGAGCTTCACGGCTACAAGGGCTCGCCGGTCGTCCAGGGCTCGGCGCGGAAGGCTCTGCTGGACCCCGGGAAGGAGGGGGCCTGCATCCAGGCGCTGCTGGAGGCGATGAACGCGCACTTCCCGGATCCCGTGCGGGACTACGAGGCGCCGTTCATGATGCCCATCGAGGGCGTGCACACCATCCAGGGTCGCGGCACGGTGGTCACCGGGCGGATCGCGCGCGGTGTCCTTCAGGCCGGCGCGACGGTGGAGATCATCGGCCTGGTCGACGCGGAGGCCAAGCCGCGCCAGGTCGTCGTGACGAGCATCCAGATGTTTTTCAAGGACCAGCCGGAGGCTCGTGCCGGCGAGAACTGCGGGCTGCTGCTTCGCGGCGTGGCGCGCGAGGAAGTGGTCCGGGGCCAGGTGCTCATCGCGCCGGGCTCGGTGAAGTCGCACACGAAGGCGACGGCGGAGATCGTCCTCATCCCCCACAAGGAGGGCGGTCGTCACACGGCGATCCGCGCGGGGTACACGCCGCAGTTCTTCTTGGGGACGACGGACGTCACGGGGACTCTCGTGGCGCTGGGTGGCAAGGAGACTCTCAACCCTGGCGATCACGGAGAGGTCTCGCTGGAGCTTCTCAAGCCGGTGGGGATGGAGGCCGGGATGCGGTTCGCCGTCCGTGAGGGAAGCAAGACGGTCGGCGCCGGGGTGATCCTCAGCGTCGAGTAGTACACGCAGCGTTCTGGCGCCCGGGCGGGCCGATGGCTCGCCTGGGCGACGGAGCCCTCTTGACGATCTCGGGCTCTCCGGGTAGAACACTCCTGCGGCGTGGAGCAGCCCGGTAGCTCGCTAGGCTCATAACCTAGAGGTCGTGGGTTCAAATCCCACCGCTCGCAACCACTTCGGACCACCTCGGTTGTCCGACACTCCAACGACGGAGGATCGCCATGATGATCACCATCGTCCTTTGCGCGTGACGGTTGTTCACGCGGAAGCACACGTCACGCGCTCCGTGAGTAGGCCCGTTCCGCGGGCGTACTCGGGGCTGGATGCTCGCCGCGAGGTCTAGCTCCTCCGCCCGCTCCGCCGTGCTCCAGAAGCGGCTGTGGTGGGTCCCATGGCAGGACGACAGAAGCGTCTCGACGCGCGCAAGCGTCGAAGGGCGAAGAAGGTGGCTCGGAAGGCGGCCAAGAGGCTGCTCTACGAGCAGTGGAAGAGGGAAGGTCGGAACACCAAGAGCAAACGCGTGAAGCTCCGGGCGAAGGCTCTTCGCAAGAAGGCCATTCGTCTGGCGCGGCATCGCGAGGGACCGTGCGGGAACATCGGGTGCAAACGCTGCAACCCGGTCCTGCAGAACCTCATGACGCCCACGCAGCTGCACTGAAAGTACGGGTGTGAGCGTTGGCGCCCTGGTGGCGCCGACGCTTGCGTCCACTCGCCCGCTCGGTTTCTTTCCGGTATTCTTCGGGCAGTGATGCTGACGATGTGGTCGTTTCACTCGATTCGTGGGGGCGCAGGTCGTTCGACGGCGGCGTGCGCTGCGGCGTCGACGGCCGCTCGCAGCGGGAGATCGGTCTACCTCATCGAGCTGGAGCTGTCGGGCGGCACGAGCATCGTGGACCGCGGGTGCGTGGAGGCTCCTCGGTGGTCCGGCAAGCAGGAGGTGACGCGCGATTGCCTGGAGGGCGCCGCGCCGACGGGCTTCTGGTCGGTCGAGGATTCGATGCGTCGGCTACGGCAGCGCGCGCAGCTGAAGAAGATCGATCCGGAGACCGAGCGCTTCGTGCCCATGCTGAACGACTACGTGCTGCACGCGACCAGCGACTGGGACGCGCGGCGCGACGTGCAGCTGGAGGCGCTTCTGTGGCGCCACGCCGACGAAGGCGCGAGGTTTTCGGTCATTCCCGCGAGCCCGCTGCCAACGGACGCGTACTACATCGAGCAGGTGCTGATGGACGAGAGCCACAGCGGCTTCGTCGAGGGGCGCCTGGAGAGACTTCTGGCGGAGATCGCGACCAAGGACAGCGAGGCAGTCGTGGTCTTCGACTGCCCGCGTGGGTTTCACGGCCTCTCGCGAACGGTCCTGTCGCTGGGCATCCGGCTGTCGCAGGAGCCCAAGGTGTCCCTGGCGGAGGACAGCTACGTTCCCACCCCGCTCGACACGATGCCCGTGAGCTGGGAGGCGACGATGCTCTACCGAGGCTCGCAGGAGAAGGTGGGGCTCGATCGGTGGGTCTCGTGTTTCACGGGGCCCGAGCGCGCGCATGTGACGTGCGTCGACACGGCGGCGGTCGTCACGTCGAGGGGCGAGGCTAGCGCTCCGTCTCCGTAGGCCGGTACACGTCCGGGTGCATGGCCTCCATGTGCTTGACGTAGCAGGTCGTCGTGGCGTTTCGGCCGACGGACAAGGGCATGTTGCAGATGTCGGCGCTGCAGTGGTTGCAGGTCCAGCAGTCCCACCAGTCGAGGAACTCGCCCCAGCCGTCGGGCTTGGGCGGAGGGTGCTTCTGGTGGCAGGTCGGGCAGTGGCCCCGCCGGTCCGGCGGCCCGGGGACGATCGGACCGAAGCGCACGGTCTAGCGCGCCCAGGGATGGGGCCGAGTGGGATCGAGCAGCGGCATCGTCGTTCCCGTTTTACCACCGGCCGCCGGACTTGTGGTACCTTCCGAAACAGCCATGCCGAACCTCATCGGGATCAACTTGAGCGCCGGGCACACGGGCAACGGAAACCCGCGCCGTTTGTTTCTGGTGATCGAGGTGGGCGACAAGTACCCGCAGATCATCGACGCGATCGACGAGGGGCACGAGGGGCAGGGCCGGGCGAAGCGGCAGTACCCAAGCATACGGATCGTGAACGAGCGCATCGAGACGACGCCGGCCGAGTACCGCGAGTACTTGCGTCGGTTCACGGAGCTGGCCAAGAGGAAGGCGAAGCCTTCCGGCGCCAAGCGTTCGAGTCGCAGCAAGGGTCGCCGCTCGCGCTGACGTTGCCAGCTCGCCCTCGGGACAGTAGCTCAACTGGTCTCAGAGCCCCCGGCTCATAACCGGGCTTGTATCGGTTCGAACCCGATCTGTCCCACGGTTTTGGCGTGCGCAAGGCACTTCGTTGCCTCGTATGGGGTGGCGTGGTTGGCTTGGGTGGTGGTGGATTTTCACCAGGCCGACCAGCGCGTGCCGGACCACGGCGTGCGTCCTACTCCGCTGACGTGGGACTACGCGAAGCGGTACCGGAAGCACCGCATCGCCGACAACGATCTCGTGCTCTCGACGTGCGCTGGGGGGCACACCTGCCGCATCGTGAGCACGGTGCACGCGATCGCGGCGGATGGGACGCTGACGCCCAGCTACGACTGCCCTGTCTCCGGGTGCCCGTTCCACACGTTGGTACGATTCGTAGGCTGGGACCCGGCCCACACGTTCGAGTACTACGACGCGGAGCGCCCGTGAGCGTTCAATCGTCGATGGACCATCCGGACTTCGCTGTCGCCGCGAACACCGGCCATGACCGCAGCCTCGCTGAGGCCGCCCAGCTGCACGATGAATTCCCGCGTGGTTCGCGGCTCAGCGAAAGCGCCAGAGATCGTCGGATACGCGTGTAGCCCTTCTCGAACTCTTTCTTGTTCAGCATGACTACTCTCCCTCTCGGACGTGTTCGGGGTGCACGGCATCCCGGATGCGTTCGGCGCGGAGTCTCACGATCTCCCCGCGACTGCGCGCGGTCTCCGCCTCAGGTCCGTACGAGAAGCAAATCTCGACGCACACACGATTCGTGTAGATCATCGAGACCGTCCCGCGGTGACTCCCGTTGTGCGGGTGGAAGCTGTGGTACCAGCCGTAGTAGGGCCCGTTGGTGTCGAGCACCAGCCGCACAAGCGCGATCGGGTGGTTTCCGCACATGCGGACCTGGATGGTGCTTCCGTAGAAGTGCTCGAAGCCGCCGTCGCGCTCCTCGGCGAAGAGCTGCCAGCTGCGGTCCTTGGGCCTGAGTGCGCGCCTCGGCGGCCAGCATAGCCTCGCGGCATGCCTGGCAAAGACCATCCTTGGCGCCTTGGTCGGCCCCGTGGCTGTCCTTGAAGCCGTAGCCCTGGCTGCCGGCGCATCGTTCCCACGTCACTGAACAGGGCCTTTCAAGGTGGTCCACCAGGTGTGACCGCAGTCGAGGCAGGTCATGTGCGTGAGCGTCCGCACGACCGCGCCGCGTCGGCTGTGGCCGGCGCGCATGGCCTCGCGGGTGGCCATGCCAGGGGTGCGCTCGACGCCCCTGAGCTGTCTCGGCCGATCGTGTTGCCCCATCCGGCACTTTGGGCACTTGATGGAGTGGGGTCGCCCTTTCATGAGGGGCCTTGCCCCCGGCCGGCTCCGTACGCGTACGAAACGCGTGGTGCTCGACGGACGCCTTGCTTGGCCATGCTCACCAATCTCCTCCGTCCCAGTGCCCACCGATGACCGAGTCGACGCTCGCGTCCTGGTCCATGCCATCGCCCTGCAGCCGCTCGATGGGCCGCATCTTGTGGTCGTTCGCCATGACGTTGACGCGGGAGCTGGCGACGTAGACCCAGACCTCGGGCATCTCCTGGGCGATCTTGCGGAAGCGCTTGATCCAGCGCTGGACGTGCGGGAGAGCGCGGACGAACGCGGCGCGCTCGGATGCCTGGCTCATGACGAGGCCTCCTTGGGCTCCTGGATGGAGACGGGGCCTCGCACGGTGTGCTCTCCACCGGGGCAATCCGGCAGACTCGTTTCCAGCTCGCTGGGCGTCTCGAAGACGCCACCCATGCGAAGGCAACCGCGATGGGTCACGTGCTTCGCGTCGGACAGGGCGTCCCCTTGGTTGTGGTACGGGTAGCGCCGGACGCGCCCGTCGGGGCAGACGATCTCGTAGCCAAGGCGGCTTCTCACGGCCGCGCCCACTGCTGCGCGATGTCGCCGGAGAAGTTCTCTCGGAGCCCTGGGATGACCCTCATGACTTCGGCCATCATCGGATCGCGCCTCACTTCGGCGGCGGTGTTGACGACGGCGTTCTTCTTCGTCTTCATCGCAGATCTCCAGGTATGAGTTGGGGTGAAATGAGCGCGGAGACCGGCACCAACTTGGGCAGGTCGGAGCTGGCGCTGTTCTTCCGTACGGCGTCCGAGACGCAGTACTCGTGGGCGGCGTCACGCTCGCCCTCGATGCCGCGCCATGCGCGCCGGTCGAGAAAGTGCCGGCCGTGCAGGCTGGCGAGCGTGACGCGTTCGCCAGAATCGGCCGCGCGGTACCAGCGCCCGGCGGCGTTGGCGCGCCAGACGTTGGCGAACACGAGGCGTTGCCTATCGGTGAGTTCCACGGGAACCCTACGAGTACCGGACTTCGCCAAGGAGGCTCAGCTGGACGACGGTGTCCTCGCGGTCGACGTCGACCTCCTCGTACCACTCGACGCCCCAGCGCTTGACGCCTTCGCACCAGGCGCGGATGGCAGCGTCGCGATCGAGGAGATGCCATCCCTTGGGCAGCGCCTCTCCGGTCTTCCAGCAGTCCAGCGCGCGTGCGATGTTCTTCTCGGAGGGCATGCCGCTGGAGCTACGCAGGCACTCGAAGACGAGCCATCCGGCGTGCGCTGCGCCAACGGTCGCGTCGCGCTTCGGCAGTGCGTGACCGAACGCCCAGTAGCCGGCCCGACTCGTCATGAAGATGTCGTTGTACTGCGTGAGGTAGTCGACGAAGTCGGCGTCGACATCGACCTCGAAGGTCAGCGTGTGGCGGATCGGTGTTGGCTTCTTCGTGGCGGTGTTCATGGTCAGCGGCCTTTCGTGAGGAGTCCGAGGGTGCGGCACGTCTCCAGGAGAACGTGCGCCTGCTCGTGCGTGAGTCCGCCCTTGATCTGCAGGCCGAGCCCGTGCTTCGTGGCCGTGAGCTGCACGGGCTCGTCCGGCTTGGGCTCGACGAACGGGATCTTGAGGAAGTAGTCGGCGTCGTGGCGTTCGCGCTGCACAGGGTCCGAGTAGTACTCGGCGACCAGCACGTTGCGGGTCTCGATGGCGGCGACCTCGGCGGCGCGGTTTGCGCGTGAGTCGACGTCGACAGCCTTGTCGCGCGCGAAGCACTGCTCGATGTGCGCGACGAGGTTCTCGATGTCGACGGAGCCGTTCTTGCGGAGCGGGAACACCTTGCGGTGCGGGTAGTTCCCCGCGGTGACGTGTGCGCGGCCGGTGGCGCTCCCTCCGATGAAGCGTTCGTAGTCCTCGGCGTAGGTCACCTGGACGAAGATCCCGTCGATGGTGATCGACTTGGTCCTGCCCAACGTGTGGCCGTTGGCGACGAGGCGAGCCTCGACGTCGTTGCGGGCGTTCGACAGGTGCGTCTGGATGGCGGACGGTTGCTTGGTGTCGTTCGGATCGTCCATGGGTGTGTTCTCCGCGAGCTTGGTCTTCGGTCCGATCCACTCGTAGATGCGCGTGAGGTGGGCGTCGCCTTCGTAGCGCGCGTAGAGGTTGTCCTCGTCCCAGTCCGCCAGGTTGGCGCGCTTCCAGTTCTTGGTGTCGTGGAACGTGGCGTCGATGACGTCGGTGATCTCGTCGTCCGTCGCACGGTCGAGCGTCTTGAGGTTCTTGGCCTCCAGGATGCCGACGTAGCGCCGGGCGCTCGTGTCGGTCATCTCGGCGATGTAGAAGACGGCGCCGTCGGAGAAGACCTCCGCGTGGCAGAGAACTGCGTCTGTGTGTGAGGTCACTTGGTGCTCGCTCGGTTGGGGAAGCGGACGTTCTGGGTGAGGCGATAGGCCTCGTCTTCGTCGACCTTGCGTCCAAGCTCGATGAACAGCGCCTGGAGCTGGCGTCGTAGATGTGCGCCCAGGATCTTGATCTGCGAGCGCGGGCGTTCTCCGTCGGCGGCGAGGTTCTCGGGGGACAGGCGCGAGTAGGTGCTGGCGATGTCGAGGAGGATGTCCATGTCCGGCCGGATGGGTCGTGCCTGGAGCTTCGTCATCACCGGGCTGCTCTCCGGCGCCGTGGAGCAGAGCGTGTGCGGGACCGTCCACATCGTGCCGATCTCGTGGCCACCGCGTTCTTCGAGCTGCTTGATGCGGTAGGAGCGCGGGTTCACTTTGGTGATTTCGCCGCGGGTCTTCTCGCCGTTGGGTCGGCCGAAGTAGACCGAGGAACCGACCGAAAAGAGCCTGGTGGAAGAGTCGTCCATGAGCCTTGTTATACGGTCGGTATAACACGTGCGCAAGTACATTTCGACGGGTCAGGAATCCCGCGTGTTTTCGGGACTATGGGTGTGCGTCGCGTGGACATGGGGCCCGGTTTCCGGTAGGAATGTGGGGCATGGTCCACGTTGCTTTTCCCGACGTCCCCATCCTCCGCGCGCGCCTGGCGGGCGCGGAGGAAAGGCTGCGACCGTGGACAAGCGAGAGGATCGAAGGGACCGGACGGTCCGGTACGGGGAGCGTGCGCGTCGGGAGCATCTGCGGCTAGTCCATCCCAGCGGGGTGGTCGACTGCGTCTGCGAGCGGAGCGCGTGGTTCTTCGCGAAGGGGAAGTCGGTGGGGTGCCGCTGTCGTCGAGTCGGTCGGCGCACGGGACCGAAGGTGGCCGGATCGCTGTGCCATGGCGGCGGCTACCACCCCTGTGTGCGTGAGCGCATCGAGGGCAAGCGCCTGACGAAAGGGTGGCTGGTGGCCCTTCGTGGTGAGGCGCCGGACGAGGTGGAGTTGTAAGCCGACGGGCGGCCCGTGGTACTCTCGAAGTGCGAGGAGCCCATGGTGGATCTCTACAAGGTGGCGGAGCGCGTTGCTCGCTCGATGAGCGGACCGAAGCCGTACTTCGAGGAGCGCCAGATGGCTGGCGGCATCGGGCTGTGGTTCGACACGTACCCGGCGGTGCTGCTGGTCGAGCGCCTGCGGAGCGGCCGGTACCTGGTGCAGTTCTCGTGGTCGTACAACACGGCGTTCGACGAGAAGGAGAGCGCCGAGGTCGAGCTGGGCTCCTACAAGACGGCTCTCGCGGCCGTCACGCACGCGATGGCGGCCGCGAAGATGTCGGCGCAGGAGATCCGCCAGCTCTTCGAGCATCGGCCGAAGGCGCGGCCCGGGCGTTCTCGGCGGGAGCACCCATGGCGGAGTTCGGACGAGGCGCTGGTCTCGGTCCGGCACCACGGCGACACTCGCGGGTGACGGTCGACTTCTGGGCTCTCTAGGCGCGCGCGCGTCGGTCGGCGCTTGGCTTGGTGCCCCAGTAGGCCTTGGCGAAGTCCTCTCGCGTGGGTCGGTACTCCGGGTAGTACTGGTGAATGAGGTGTACGCCTGCGTGGTCCCGGGAGTGCTTGATCGGATCGCGGTTGGAGTCGCTGATCATCGAAGAGGCGTTCCACTGCTCTGCCGTGGCGCTCGGGTTTCTGTACATGCCTCGGAAGTAGCCAAGCACCTGGTGAATCCAGTCCTGGATCTCGGGCGAGTGGAGCGGCGGCCGTTCCTTCTTCCACGCGTTCAGCAGCGCTCGTGCGGCGGCGCGTGTGGAGCCGTCCAGCCAGCTGGCCTCCTTGGCCGCGTAGGTCAGCGACATGGAGCCGCGATTCTCGGGTCGACGTCGGAGATCGGTCTCGACCGAGAAGTGGTGGGTCGGGTACCCGGGCGGATCGAGAAAGCTCCCGGTGCTGCCCTTGACGATGCGGCCTTTCTCTGTGCCCATGGCTTGTGAGAATACCATCGATCACTTGTCTCCGTGCGTGGGTTGCGGTTCTGTCGAGCCTGGCCGTGCGAGTTTCTCCGTTTCGGCGCGCAGCGTGGCCACGACGGCGACGTGGGTCTGGCGATGCCCTGGTGTGGGCAGCTGCCAGTCTCTGGCAGCCTGGTAGCGGGCGGTCTCGGGCGAGGGATGCGGGCGGTAGAGGAGCTGTCCTCCCTGGGGCAGAGCGAGGCTCACGGACCATGCGCCCATCAGGGGGCCGTCGGTGCGTCCGCAGATGCCGTGCGGCACGATGATGCCCTTGTGGGGGCGGTGCATCTGCCTGGCGGAGAGATCCAGGAGGAAGTGTTCCCGTCCGGTCTTGCCCACGATGACCAGGTGCCCTGACAGCCCGGGCCCGGGGGATTGGGCGTCGATCGCGACGGCCCACGCCCGACCCGGCGTGCGGTCGCCTGCGGCCCACGGTGCGTTGAACGCCTCCGCTTCGCAGAGCGTGGGGCGAGCCTTGATCTTCCAGCTGGCGAGCACCTCCAGCCCGGCGCGTGTCGCGGCGACGCAGCAGTCTGGGCGCAAGCCGTGCGCCTCGAACACGGTGGGCGCGATGCGTGCGAGGACGGCCAGCAGGCGAGGTGTGTTCACGGGGCTTCGGGCTCGTGACCGACGCGGTAGGTGTGGACGAGGATGGGCGCTTCGATGGGGCCACGCCAGTAGGGCTTGATCCAGATGTGCTTCCGGCCGGTCCGTCCGACGCCGCAGACCTGGTGCGTGTAGTGGCCGCGGACGAGGTGCTGGACGGACGGCGCGCCGTGCCGGCGCCCCTCGACGTAGTCGCGGACGGCGGGTCGGCAGTCGACGTCGATGGGCCCGCCCAGCAGGAACGTGCGGTGGTTTGGGGGGCCATCACGGCGCTTGCTCGTCGGCGCGACCGGCCGATCGGTGGCGCCGCCAAACTTCGGGTGCGCCTGCAGCATGATGAGGAGACCCAGCACATAGCGCTGCGCCAGGACGAGGATGCGGGCGGCGGCGTCCTTGAGATCGGGCCCCAGGGGTTCGCGGCCGTGGTCGCCGATGGAGAGGCTGTTGTCAGAGTCGGCATCGGCTGTCAGGAGCGCGTGGAGCGACGCGTTGTACACATGGAGGCGAGCCGCGTCATTGGAGTGCGGGTACAGCTCCATGACCCACACGACGGGCGGATCGTCATCGTCGTGGGTCTTCTTCCCGGGCGTGGGAACGATCATGGAGGTGGGGACGACGCGCCGGGAGATCATGATCCGGTCGATGGGCTTGCCGTCGATGTGAAGGAGGCCGTCGGGCACGATGCACCGGAAGGCGAGCCACGGGACGTGGATGTCTTCCATCGAGTCGACGTGCGCGCGGGTCGACATGAGCGCGGCGGCATATTTGTGACCCGCCATCAGGCTGGGGTAGCCGTAGTGGGCCCACTGCGCGGCGGTGAGGCCGGCGATGCTGGCGGTCTCGACCTGATGGAGAGGCATGCCGGCCTTGATGAACGTTCCGAAGAGGTGCCGCCGTGCGCTGACGATGTCCTCGGTCTTCGCGAAGGTGTGCGGCCAGAGGCGCATGCCCAAGAGGGCGAGTTCGTCGTCGGTGGCGCTGGAGGCGTCCGGCAAGTAGACGACGGTGGGGGCCTGGGAGTCGGTCACGGGACGCTCCCTTCGGTCACCGGCACGGACAGATCGCCGATGTGGATCCACGCGTCGATGCCGCGCGCGGCGTTGACGATGCGGGCGTGGTAGCCGGCGGCGACGGCCACTGTGCAGCGAACGCCGGTGCCGTGGGCGAGGGCGCCCTCTCGCTCCTCGACGGGGCAGAAACGGGCGTAGGGGGCGAGGACGACCATCCCCTCGTCCACGAAGCGAACCGGCTCGAACTTGCGCCTGTCCATCACCAGGCCCTCCCGCCACGCGTAGGCGTGTGCTCGACCTGGCTGGGGAGCACCAAGATGAACATGCATCGAAGGCCGCCGGGCGTCATGTGCGGCTTGAGGTAGCCCTTCTTCGTGATGGCCACGCGCTCACGACCGCATCCTTTGCACTTGATGTGGGCGGGCGTCACTCTCGCAGTGGGTCGCATGCACATGTTATACAACACGTCATACACGCGCGCAAGTACGTGCCTGCAGGGCCCGCTTGGGTGGCCTTGGCGATTTACAACTTGACGCAACTTGCAGCAAGTTGCATGCTTCCTCCCGACCCTCGTAGCTCAGTTGGATAGAGCGCCAGTTTCGGAACTGGAGGCCAGCCGTTCGAATCGGTTCGATGGGTCCCACGCATCAACGACCTGGGAGAGAACATGCAGACGGCGTCCACCACGGCGTTCGAGTCACGCGAAGACGACGACTACGCGGCGTTGCTCAAGCACATGCACGAGGCGGCGCTGATGACGTCGCATCCCCTCTTCACGACCGACGCCCAGGGCCTCTACGATCTCTTCCTGGCGTCGTTGCCCGTCGACCGTCGGTCGCACTACGTCTGCCGCACGTGCCGGCACTTCGTCGAGCGTTTCGGGGGTCTTGTGGCGATCGATGAGTCGGGCACGGCGACGTCGCCGCTCTGGGACGGGTGGGTGCTGCCGCCGTTCTTTTCGGAGGCGGTACGCGCGCTGTCGCGCGCGGTCAGCAAGGCGCGCGTGACCGGGGTCTTTCTGACGGCCGACGACGTCCTCGGCAACCCGTCGAACGCGAGCCCGAAGAGCCCCACGGGGACGTGGCGTCACATGCACACGGTGGTGCAGCCGAAGACGAAGAAGAGCGCGCTCTTGACGGCCGACCAGATGGCCGCGGAGAAGCGTGAGGACTACGGCACGCTGTGTCGAGGGCTCGCGGAATACCCGGCAGATCTGGTGCGCCGTGCCCACGCGCTCCTGACGACCGGTGGTCTCTACCGCTCGGAGAAGTGCATCGGGACGGCGAAGTGGCTGCTCGACCTGCACGAGTCGCGGGAGGCGACGAAGCACGCGCGGTCCCGCGAGCACATCACGTGGAGGACCGTCGCGCTGGCGCCGCCGGGGTTCTGCCACGTGCGCTCGACGATGATCGGGACGCTCCTCGAAGACCTCGCGAACGGGAAGGAGTTCGAGGAGATCAAGCGGTCGTTCGACGGCAAGATGCACCCGCTCCAGTACCAGCGTCCGCAGGCGCCGCCGACCGACGGGCAGCTCGCTGCGGCCGAGAAGGTCATCGAGAAGCTGGCCTCGGCGGGCTCGCTCGCGCGCCGGTTCGCCACGCTGGCGGACATCGCCGATGACGCGGTGTGGATGCCGAAGGAGCCGACCGTGGAGAAGGCCGGCGGCAGCGTCTTCGGGCACCTGAAGTCGGGTCGCGAAGAGGCTCCGCTCGACGTTCCGGTGCAGATCATCACGTGGGACAAATTCTGGCGGACGGTGCTTCCCCAGGCGGAGCGCATCGAGTGCCTGGTGCCCGGCCACGGGAATTTCTTCGCCTTCGTGACGGCGGCCAATCTCGATGCTCCGCCCATCCTCCAGTGGGACAGCGAGGCCTCGCGCAACCCGGTGAGCTGGTACGTGCACGCGAGCCGCGACCGTCAGCAGACCGGGTCGCCCGCGGCGGTGTGGGGGCTGTCTGCCGGGCAGTTCGTGCCGGTGGCAGCCATCACGACGCAGCCGTCCTCGTGGGGAGGCGGCGGCGACCACGGCGGCAACGGAGTCTACATCGTGATCGACGGTGCCCGCGAGAGTCAGAATTGCGGCCTCTGCCTCTTCCCCGAGATCCTGAAGTCCGAGTACCACGGCATCCGTGCCGCCATGGAGGCCTACTCGCGGTCGCGCGCCATTGAGGTGGTCGGCGTTCCCGCGTGTGGGCTGGCGCTCCAGAAGAGTGGAGGCCTGTGGGACGGCACCCTGCGCGTCACGTCCAAGGGTACCCGCGTCGTCTACAAGCTCGACAGGTGGGACTGATGGATCTCGACCGGCCAACGATCATGCGGATCGCGCTGGAGGCGCAGCTCGATCCGCGCACCGTGAAGCGCGCCATCGAGCACGGCATCGAATCCATGCAGAGCGCCTACTCGAAGGCGCGCCTACGCATCGCGCTGAAGAACATGAAGCGCGAGGATCTCATCAAGTAGAACGTCATGTACGATAGGACGACATGAAGAACGAGTCCGCTCCGACCCGCACCTGGAAGCGGCCTGGCCGCAAGGAGATCAGCCAGTGGTTGGACGGGTGGGTCGAGCGCTACCGAACGCTGGGCGATCCGTTCGCGATCTCGCCGGAGAAGCTCTTCATGATCGTCTGTTCCAACATCGGCTGGTGCTGGGACGTCGACGATGTGGGTCGCGCCCCGGATCCGGCGTACGGAAAGAAGGGAAGCGCCATCGGGGGCTTCTACAACTTTCTGGAGGAGACGATGGCGGCCAAGAAGCGCAAGCGGGAGCAACATGCCCGAGACTGAGGCTGACGGGCTGCGCGGACCCGTGATCGTGTGGGGCGCGCCCGACCTTTACGCGATCGGTTGTGCGGTCAAGGCTCGCGCGGCGTCCGTGGCGTACGCGGGCGGTCTGGATCTCGGAATCGTCGTCGCGTACGTGGCTGCGGCGGCGTTTCACCAGGCGCACTGGATGTACTGGAGGCCGCGGTCGACGGTGTGGCCGTACGCGTGAGCCTAGCGCGGCAGCTGGGCTCGCCGCGCGAGGTTCTTGGCAGTGCCGCTCTTCTCGCGACCGGCTCGGACCCAGGCGATGTCGGTGGTGGAGGCTTTGGTCATGGCCTTGTCGCGGTCGCCGTCGGAGAGGTACCCGCCGACCTTGGGGAAGCCCGCGTTGTTTCGAGGCGTCGTGAGCATGTGGTAGACCGTCACGTGCGGGTAGAGGGCCGCCTTGAGGTAGCGCTGCGCCATGGTGTCGGCGCCGCTGGCGTCCCCGACGATGAAGGAAGCGCCCTCCTGGATGGCCGCGCGGATCTTCGGGACGTAGTGTTCCTCGAACTCTTCGCTGGTGAGGTCCAGGTGGCCCGAGACAAACGCGACGGTCGTCATTGTTGGTCCCGTGCTTCTCCGGTTCATACACTTGCCCAGCCGCTAGCCGCAAGCGCATCGCGGCCCGCGTCGGTAAGCGTCAGTGTCGTACCGCGCCGGGATGACACTCGTTCGACCCAGCCGGCTCCCGCAAGTCGGCGGCCCATGCCGCGGCTGCAACAACAGTCACGCTCGCCGATCCGAGCGTTCCCAACAAGAGCGACACGCCGCAAGATGACAAGCTGCTTCGCTGTTGGCGTCATTGGTTCCACTGGGTGTGTCAATCGGCGTCCGTCGACCAGAGGCTCTCCGCGTCGTAGCCCAGGAGCGCGTGCGCGGTGGCGTTCAGGTAGCCTTCCGCTCGGCCGTACGTGAGCCACGCGTTGGCGACGGTCGCAGCGTTCCCGCTGTCCGGCGGGAAGGCGAGCGGCACGCGGTGTCCCACCCATGCCGTAGCTTCGGGCGTCCGCGAGACGCGCGTGATGCGCCGCAGCTCCGAGGCGGCGTGTTGCCACGCGCCGTAGTTCATGACGAGTGAGAAGAGCGTCGAGATGAAGACGGCGCCCTCGTGCTCGTTGGCAGGCTCGATGTCCTTGCCCGCGTAGAACGCCTGGAGGAAGCGACGGCCGATGGCCGTGCGGTCCTCGAAAGAGAGCGAGGTCCCGTCGGTGTGGACGATGGTGCTCTTCAGGACGTACTCGTCGCGTCCGTGCTTGACGCACCGAGGTGCTCTGTAGTGCGAGTAGTTGGTGGTCATGACGCCGGCCTCGCCGCAGAAGTCGCTGGTCGTCCCGCTTTCGTCGTTACGGTCGCGGGCTGTGCAACGCCCTGACTCGACGAGGGAGCGTTCGCGCTGCTTGGAGTCCTCTTGCTTTGCCTTCCAGTCCTTCTCCGCCTGGGCGTCTGCGGCGTAGGGCTCGGCCTCGCCGATCTCCTCGCGCGATAGCGCCATGTACTCGCCCACGCGGGGCGGGATCGTGAAGGTACCGAAGAGCGTTCGCAGGCAGGCTTCGCAGATCGAGAAGCGGTATGTTCTCGTATCCGAGAGGTGAGGAGAGCTGTAGCCGCCTTCGACCTTTGCTTCGACGAGGCCGTGCGGGACGTCGTGGTTCATGTCCGTCGTCGGGCAGAGTCCTCCGCCGCAGCGGTTGCACCTCCAGCTCTCGCGCGTGCGCCGGATGCCCTTCCCGTCGCAGTTGCGGCAGGCGAGGGCTTCGGCGTAGCGCCCCGCGGCGCGGTCCTCCTTGCAGGTGCCGCAAGCCTGGTGCATGGGGGCGTCGTCGACCGCGCCTGCCACATCGCTCGTCATAGGTGGCCACTCTAGCAGCGGCCGTTGGGGACGTCACGCGTCGGCGTCAACCTGCGTGGCGCGTCGCTGGTTGTAGGCGCGCAGAAAGTAGCTGCCACGGACATCCTCGAAGGCCGCGAGCCTCGTCATCGGGCCAAGTCCGCAGGCTCTGCCCGACCGAAAGCGCCACCGGAACAGCGTGGAGTTGTTCCCGTAGTCGTCGCTGCCGAAGATCTCCGACATCACGGCATGGAAGCGGCGCCACCACGATGCGCGCGGCGCGCTCCATGGGGCGAGGGAGTGTTTGTTCATCCACGGCACCGTAGCACGCGCTTGCTGCGCTGTCCGACGTACGGTATAACGACAAGCCATGGAGCCGAAGCCGACGGTCGCGTGTCTGGTGTGCGGTTGCGCGGTCAGGCTGATGCACTTCCGTGGGCGAGGTCCGGCATGCGGCTCGGTCTCGCTGGGCGGTGTGACGGTCCGGCTCCAGCGCAGCCAGGACGTCTCCGCGATGTGCGACCAGTGCTTCGCCTTCTGTCTGTCGTCGCCTCTGGCGCAGGCGTTCGTGTACGAGACGGGGGTGCGTTGGATCGGAATGTCGCGCGTGAGCTTCGGGCTCGTGGCGAGGTACGTAGGCGTCCCGGCGTTGCATCTCAAGAAGCTGCTCGTTCGATCGCGCCAGAACGAGCAGCGGCTCCAGCGCCGGAAGCGGAACGCCCACGACGTCGCGGTCGAGAAGGGCCGTGTTGAGCTGGCGAGGATCTGGCACGAGAAGAATCCGTGGGGCAGGTACGTGATCGGTACCGTGCCGTACATGCTGGGCATGTTCGCGTGGATGGGTCGGGCGGCGTAGGCGTGGGTGATGCGCGGGAGACGCTACATGACGGCCGACGTGCGCGGGGTGACGCCGGCCTTTCTCATGGCGTACATCGAGAAGTGCGCGCAAGGCGCGGACCCGCGTCAGCGCGTGGCGGACGACGCCTGGATCCATGGCGCTAGCGGCGTCCGTTGGCGCAAGGGCGACAAGCTCTACTGCGACGACGGGACGGAGTTCTGCCCGCCGTGTGCGGAGAAGCGTCTGGCCGCGATCCTGAAGAGGTACCCGAAGTACAAGAACGAGCTGACGATCGGGATCAGCAACTGCCAGGAGCACGATGGGCCGCCCCTCTGTTCGGTGTGCGGTACGAAGCTGATGTGCACGCTCACCGACTACGGCTTCGAGTCGGAGCTGGAGGCGCTGACGACGTACGCTGTGCCGACGACCGCGAACGAGTGGAAGTGGATGGCGGAGGTGCTCGACCACGTGAGGGCGACGGACGAGCCGCTGTCGTCGCTCGTCGAGCGGCCGATCCCGGAGGGTCACAAGCCCGGGTGGCATCACGTGCCCGGGGGGCTGGAGGCCACCATGCACAACCGGGCGGTCCGATCATGGCGCGCGGTCGCGAAGGCGATTCTGTGAAGCACACCAAGCACGTCAGTCGGGCCAGGGTGGTCATGTACGCCTTCGGAGAGGGCGTAAACGAGGCGAGTGGAATGCTCGACTGCGAGTGTGTTCTCGCGTCCGCGAAAGCCGCTGGTGTCATCATCAACTACGACGACGGGCGTGACCGTGATCCATGGTTCGAGGGGCCACCGGGCGCGTCGCTGCGCGGTCTGCGTGATCAGTTCATCGCGGCGGGCTACAGACTGAAGAAGCTCGTCTGCAAGTGAAGGAGACGTGACGATGTCCGGGACCATGACCGAGAGGCAACGACGAGAGGCTACGCAGCTGGTGCTCGTGTGGCTGGAGGAGACGTGCGGCGCCGATGTCGCCCATGACTGGTACTGGGAGCACACGCCGCTACCTTGCGGGCTCCCTCTTGACGATCAGCTCGACCAGGGCCTTCAGTGGGCCGCGATGGGCCGGAAGGCCGCGCTGCCGCTCATGGCCAACGACCGCGCGGCGTACCATCGGGAGATGGCGGAGATCATGGCGCACCGTGCACCTGCCGTGGTGGCCTGAGGCCCGATGACCCAACGACTCTAACTTCTTCGGGATGAACTTCTAAGGCGGTGGATGCGATGGAACGAACGGTCGTGAAGCCCCTGGATGAGAGCGAACTGCGTCGCATTCGTGTGCAGACGGAAGACCGCTCGCCCGAGCACACGGTGGTCCGTCTCTTGGCCACCTTGGACGAACGGCAAGCGCGTGTGGTCGCCTACCTTCGCGGATGGGAGGACGGTCCGGGCTTCGGCTACCCGGACGGGATGTGTGACGTCCTACGAACGGTCGCCGACCAGATCGAGCGAGGGGACCATCTGCGGGGGCGCTTGGTGAGGTCGCCGACATGAACGCGCCCTCGGGCGGCGGCGACCAGGAAGGCGCGCGCGCGGCGAGGGCGTAAGATGCCGGGAGAGGCAAGGCCCATCGTACGGGCGGCGCGGGCGCGCGTCGAGGTCGATCGTCAGCGAATCGTGATGGCGCGCCGGCCGAAGATGGTCCACCCGGATTCGTTGTGGTAGGTGACCTCGACGTCGACGACGCGGCCCAGGTACTTGCGGAGGTGGCGCAGCGTGCGGCGGGTGGGGCTGAGCGGGCCTGTCCAGTCGCTGCCAGGGCGTCGGAACGGGATACGGTGGTCGCGCCCGCGCAGGCGGAGGGTGACGAAGGCCGCGAGGGGGTCGACCTCGATGAGGCTGGCTGTGATGCCTTCGCGATGCAGATGCATCGGCCGAGCGCCATCCGGGAAGGATCCGGCGGTCGGTTGTCGGCGCGTGGCGAAATGCATGGCGTGGGCCGAGAGTTTCTAGCACACCGGACGACGGGTTGTGCTCTTTCTCTGGACAGCTACGACCGGTAGTGCTCATCTCGCTGACGCCTCGCGCGTTGGTGTGGGGCGCAGCTCACTCGGACGAGGCGTCCGAGTGCACATGGAGAGATGAACGATGACGACCGACGTCGCGGGTGGGTTCGCGGAGCCGCGGGGCTTGCATGGTTCTCCGGGGGCGCCCGCGGAGTCGGCAGGGCTGCAGGTGACGCGGCGGTTCACGGTGGCCGGCAAGGACCCTCTCGACGACGTCGTGTACGAGCAGCGTTCCTGCACGATCGGCAACCAGGACGGCAGCGTCGTCTTCAGCATGGAGGGGGCGGAGATCCCGAAGAGCTGGAGCCAGCTGGCGAGCGACATCCTCATCTCCAAATACTTCCGCAAGGCGGGGCTGCACGGCGACAAGAACCGGGGTGAGACGAGCGTCCGCCAGGTCGTCCGTCGCCTGGCGCACACGGTCCGCATCGAGGGCGAGAAGTTCGGGGGGTACTTCGCCACGAAGGAAGACGCGGACGCGTTCGAGGCGGAGCTGTCGTACATGCTGGTGCACCAGCACGGGGCGTTCAACTCACCCGTGTGGTTCAACCTGGGGCTCTGGCACGAGTACGAGATCGTCGGCCAGGGAGGCAACTGGGCGTGGGACGGGAGCCCGGCGATTCATTCTCCCGATGGCGAGCTGCTGACGCCTCCGGCGGTGCAGACGAGGCAGGCGTACGAGCGGCCGCAGTGCTCGGCGTGCTTCATCCAAAAGGTGGACGACGATCTCATGTCGATCTACGACCTACTGAAGAGCGAGGCGCGGCTCTTCAAGTATGGATCGGGGACGGGCAGCAACTTCTCCTCGATTCGAGGTCGGCAGGAGAAGCTCTCGGGCGGAGGGACAAGCTCCGGCCTTCTGTCGTTTCTGGAGGTGTTCGATCGCGCGGCTGGGTCAACGAAGAGTGGGGGGACGACGAGACGCGCGGCGAAGATGGTTTGCCTGGACATGGACCATCCGGAGATCGTGGACTTCATCAACTGGAAGAAGCGCGAGGAGAAGAAGGCGCACGCGCTCATCGCGATGGGCTACCCGTCGGACTTCAACGGCGACGCGTACCACACGATCAGCGGCCAGAACTCGAACAACAGCGTGCGCGTGACCGACGCGTTCATGCAGGCCGTGAAGTCGGACGGGAAGTGGTCGACACGTGCTCGCACGACGGGCGACGTCGTCGAGACGTTCGACGCCAAGAACCTGTGGCGTCAGATCGCCGAGGCGGCGTGGTCCTGCGCGGACCCTGGCGTGCAGTACGACTCGACGATCAACCGGTGGCACACGTGCCCGGTCACGGGTCGGATCGAGGCGTCCAACCCGTGCTCGGAGTACATGTTCCTCGACGACACGGCGTGCAATCTGGCGAGCATCAACCTGACGAAGTACCTGAAGGACGACGGGACGTTCGACATCGAGGGCTACCGTCACGCGTGCCGTGTCTTCTTCATGGCGCAGGAGATCCTGGTCGATCTGTCGAGCTACCCGACGGAGAGCATCGCGCGCAACAGCCACGACTTCCGGCCGCTGGGCCTGGGCTACGCCAACCTGGGAAGCCTGCTCATGTCGTGGGGCGTGCCCTACGACAGCCACAAGGGTCGCGCGGTCGCGGCAGGTCTGACGGCGATCATGTGCGGGCAAGCGTACAAGACGAGCGCCGAGATGGCGGCGAGCAAGGGCCCGTTCAACGGGTTCGCCAAGAACCGCCAGCCCATGCTGGATGTCATGAACATGCACCTGGCGGCGGCCGACAAGATCGGAACGCAGTACGGTGGGCAAGAGCTTCGCGACGCGGCGGTCCAGGACTGGATGGACGCCGTGGATCTCGGCACCAAGCATGGCTACCGAAACGCGCAGGCGACGGTCTTGGCTCCGACTGGGACCATCGGCCTTCTGATGGACTGCGACACGACGGGCGTGGAGCCGGACTTCGCGCTCGTGAAGTTCAAGAAGCTGGCTGGCGGCGGTCACTTCAAGATCGTCAACCAGACGGTGCCCGCGGCGCTGCGTCATCTGCGCTACAGCGAGACGCAGGTGCTGGACATCGTCGCGTACATCTCGGGGACGAACAGCCTGTCGACGGGCGTGCACGTCAACCGGCGCACGCTGAAGGAGAAGGGCTTGACCGATGCGGAGATCGGCAAGGTCGAAGCTGCGCTCCCCAGCGTGTTCGATCTCGACAGCGCGTTCGCCGCGTGGATCGTGGGCGAGGAGGCGTACGCCCGTCTGGGAGGGCCTGCGGACAAGAAGCTGCTGGAGCACCTGGGGTTCACCCGGGCGCAGATCGACGATGCCAACGCCGTCATCGTCGGGCGGATGACCATCGAGGGGGCTCCGCACCTGCAGCAGGAGCACTACGCGATCTTCGACTGCGCCAACCGATGCGGCAAGACGGGCAAGCGCTTCCTTGCGCCCATGTCGCACGTGCACATGATGGCGGCGGTGCAGCCGTTCCTGTCGGGCGCGATCTCGAAGTGCCTCGTTGGAGAGACTCTTGTACCAACGAACCGCGGGCTCGTGCGTCTAGGCTCGCTGTACGCCGGCCGCCAAGCGGCAAACACATTTTGCGCTGTGTCGCTACGAGTGCCGACGCGTATAGGCACCGAGACCGCGACGGAATTCTACTACAACGGCGTTCAGCCGACGATTAGGGTGACGCTGGCGGATGGCCGAATCGAGCAGGGCACGTCGCCACACAAGCTGTTGGTTGCTACCGGGACAGGGCTGGAGTGGAAGCAGATCGGAGCCATCGAGCCGGGTGACTGGCTGGCATCGAAGCTCGGGTCGGACACATGGGGCGACGACGCAGAGATCCAGTTTGCGCCGTCGCCATCCTACGGAAGTCAGCACAAGGATGTGACCTTCCCAACGAGGATGAGCCCGCGCCTTGGTCTATTCCTAGGGATGCTGACCGCTGACGGTCACATCACCCGTGAGAACTACACGGTTGGCCTCACGAAGGGCGACGCGACAGTCTTGGATGCCTTCGCAGAGCTGACGACGGAGCTGTTCAACATTGCGTCGATTCCCTCTGAGGACCCGCGTAGCCATGCGAAGGGGATGGCGATCCACGCGAAGGCCGTCATCGAGTTTCTCGACGCGATCGGATTCACGAAGGACCAGATACCGGACTGCGTGCTGACTGCGTCACGGGCGACGGTGCTCGCGTACATGAGCGGCATCTACCTGGACGGGTGGGTTACGCAGAGCATCTCGATTTCGCAGCGCCGCGTTGGTCTCACGCGCGACCTCCAGCATGTGTGGGCCAACCTTGGTGTCCACACGTACTTCAACGACAATGTCATCGACGGGCAGAATTATCCTGTGCTGAACGTGAGCGGAGGGTACCGCAAGCGCGCGGCGGAGTTGCTCGTGTTTATCGAGAGGCACAAGGCGGAGCGTGCGTTGGCCCTCACCGACGGCGAAAACAGGGAGAAGTTCCCGTTCAACGGCGTCCGCGCCCAGCTCTGTCAGAGGCTTCGAGATGCGCACCAGACGCAGACGTTTCGCAGCGTAATGGATCCACGAACGCAGTTTCTGCGGATGGATACGATGAGAGATCCGAAGCTGCGGTCGCTCATCGACGTAGACCCGGAAGTGTTCGAGTACGTCTATACGCAGGTAGCCTCTGTCGAAGACGGTGGTCTGCACCCGGTCTTCGATCTGTCGGTCCCTGGCAGTCACTCCTACGTCGCGAACGGCGTCGTGTCGCACAATACAGTGAACATGCCCAGCGAGTCGACGGTGGAGGAGGTGCAGGCCGTCTACGAGGAGGGCTGGCGTCTTGGGTTGAAGGCGGTGGCGCTCTACCGTGACGGTTGCAAGGCGAGCCAGCCGCTCTCGACGGGTGGGGACAAGAAGGACGAGAAGGCGTCTACGGAGATGCTCTCGCCCATGCCGGCGACGTCGGGCACGCAGCCACCGCAGCTCTCGCTGGCGATCGCGCCCACGGGCACACGGATCTACGGCGAGCGCGCTCGGTTGCCGCACAGGCGTCGCGGGTTCACGCAGGAGGCGAAGATCGGCAGCCACAAGATCTACATCCGGACGGGGGAGTACGAGGACGGGCAGCTGGGTGAGATCTTCATCGACATGCACAAGGAGGGCGCGGCGTTCCGCAGCGTCATGAATTGCCTGGCGATGAGCGTGAGCCTGGGCCTCCAGTACGGTGTGCCGCTGGCGAAGTACGTCGACCAGTTCACGTTCACGCGGTTCGAGCCGTCGGGTCCGGTCATTGGTCACCCGCACGTGAAGTTCGCGACGTCGCTGGTCGACTACATCTTCCGGACGCTGGGGATCGAGTACCTGAAGCGCCACGATCTGGCGCATGTGAAGCCGGAGATCGAGGAGGAGGGGCCGACCGGGATGGGGGTGTCGCGGGATCAGGATCCGTCGAGGAACCCTCCGCCGCAGCTGGTGGGCTCGGAGGCGCGCGGCCGTCCGGAGTCGGCCATGGACGCGCAGCTGGACGGGATGATGGGTGACGCGCCGTTGTGTGACGGGTGCGGGTACATCACGGTCCGCAACGGGTCCTGCTACAAGTGCATGAATTGTGGCAACTCGATGGGGTGCAGCTGATGGACGTGCTGGAAGCGCGCCAGAAGTCGCTGAAGGGGAGATAATGCTCCGCTGCGAGTCGTTTCGCCGCGAGGTCGCCGATCTGCGGGACAGGCTGAGTCTTCAGGAGTTGATAGATCATCTGCACAACGAGTGGAGGCCGCGAACACAGGCGCCAATGCGGATCCCGGCAACGGCGAAATGGTACGCTCCTGGCTGCCATCGTGTGCAGCTGATGACGGCGGCGCATTCCGTGGACGCGCACGAGGAATACACACGGGAGCACGCGCGGCGAACGTGCGAAGTCTCCATACCTGCCACAAGGTCTCGCGGCGCGCGGCCATGATACGGCTCATAGCGACGCTCTATCTGTCGGTCGGCGCGATGTGTCTCGCGTGGGGCTGGTCGCAGCCAGGGGTCCTGGAACTGATGCGACGGCGCAACGACAAGTTGCCACCTGTCGGGCGCTGGGTTTCGTGGATTGTGGCCATCCTGGTCGGTCTTCTGTCGTGGCCGATCCGGATCGCCGCTATCCTGAACCCGCAGGGTGCGTGGCGGGAGAAGATACTGTCGAATTTTCGTCGGGAATTTCTGGACCGCGACGATCTTCTCAAACCGAAGATACCGGTGCGTTCGTGCGAGAAGCATGGTCGACCATTGCGATGCGTGCACGTCGACTGCGCGAAGTGCGGCCAGGTCATTCACTGGCCGGTGTGCGACGACTGCCCGCAACCAATCGCCTCGGCGTCGTGGGTATGCGGGCGGTGCGGGTGCTGATGGCTCGCGGCTGGAAGGACGGTGATGGAATGCTGCTCATGTTCCACGACGATGGCTGTGGCGAGCTACTGGACGACGAGGGCAAGTGCCCAACCTGCGGATTTCATCCCGACATGCAGAGCACTTCTTTCAGGGATGTCCCCGTCGAGGAGCTTCTGACGATGCGCGGGCGCACTTTTCTTGGAGAACATCGCGCGCAAGTACGCGGCGGAACGAATGTCGAGGAGTGACGCCGTGGGGCGAAACATCTGTCGAACATGCGGGGAGTACGAGGACGACTGCGTGTGCGGGGACGCGGCGGCCAAGCTCGCGAAGTGGGAGGCGTACCCGCAGAGGTTCATCTGCCCCGACTGCGGCTTCGGGGTGAAAGCCGACGAGGACGGCTGCTGCGCCACCTGCGGAAGAGACTGCGCCCTGGTCGCGGTCCTCGTCGAGCCGGAGGAGATGTCGCCAAGCGTCGTGTCGACATCAGAGCAGGAGAAGCTCTTTGGATGAGCTGATGTCAGCTGCTCTGGGCGTGCCTGTCGTTGTGTCCGACGAGGCGCCGCCGAAGCCCGTGGGCTACATGCGGCGGGCCGTAGCCGGGCCCCGCGATCCGGACGACGTGGCCGTATTCCTCAAGGGCCACAAGGGGCTCGATGTCGAACTCGTGCGGTACGGGTCGCGCGGGTACGCCGTGCGGGAACGCGGCGGCGGAGCGCACTTCGTGGTCGACGCCAGCGGCGCGATCTGGCGTCTGAAAGCAGAATGAAGCGAGAAGACGTTCCCCTAGCGGTCTCGCGCCTGATGGGCGATCGGCCCGTGCGCTGGGCCAAAGCCGGCACGTTCATCCCCGCGTACGACGGTCACGACCGCACGTTGGAGGTCTTCAACGCCGAGGCCAAGGACCAGCTCGATCTGGTGAAGTCCATGCGGTCGAAGAAGAAGGCGCTGGAGGCGGCGGCCGAGGGTCCGCTCACCATCATCTTCCACTCCGTCAAGCCGTCGGCCGAGAAGCACGGAGACTTCCTGCTCGAATTCGGGGCGCGCGCCCGTGTGCCTGGTGTGCCGGAGGTGCAGCGGGCCGCAGGCCGGACCGAGATGTACATCTTCCCGATGGTCGCGGAGATCAAGGCGGTGGGGACGCCACAGAGCTTCGACGTGTCGACCACGATGAACATGGTTGGGTGCTTTCGTGCGACGCGAGCAATGACGGTCGTCACGAAGCCCGGCGTGGTGTTCTTCGACGGCATCTCGTTTGCTGGGCAACCACAGCTACTCGTGGAGTTCGATGCGTACTGGTGGTCCCACGACTACTACGAGAAGACGCTGAAGTCCTTGATGCGCGAGTACAAGTGCAAGACGCACGACGCGCTGTACCGCTACTTCGACCGGCGTGACTGGGATCTGCCCGATCCGCGAAAAGTTCTCCTTCCGACACTTGTGAGCGGCGAGTCGGTGCGCATGATGGGTCGGTACACCGGACAGGCTGCTGGCGTCCCCGGCGACAAGAATCCAGGCGAGCCATTCCAGTTCGCGCTGGCGTTCACAGGGCCAGGGTCATCCAGAACGTGACCGGGTCCTTGTCGCTTGCGAACGTCGGTGGTACGTAAGACACCGTGTCGGACACGTCGCAAGAGGAACCGCAGTTCTGCATCCGCGTCGTGCGACCGGACGGTTCCAGCGAGTACGCGCTGCGGCTGAGCGGGCCGTTGGAGCTTTGGCGCGGCTCCAAGCAAGAGGCGGAGTTGTACGCCGCAGAACGGCTTCGACTACACGGTCCGCGAAGGTTTCGTTACGTCGTCGAGCCACTTCCGCCGCGCTTCCACCATGCGGCCGACGGAGAGAAGACGGCGAGCGAGGTCTGAATGGGACACATCGGCGAACTCCTGGTGGTCCTCATCGTCAGCACGCTCGCGCTGGGCGGTCTGGTCTGGTGGATGCTGCATCCTGGTCCGGCCATCCGATGGCTACCGCTCGCTCCCAGCTACACGTTTGTCGCCATGTTCGGAGCTGCGTACAACGCCATCGTGGAGCGCTGCTGGTGGGCAAGCGCGTTCTGTCTGTGCCTCGCCGTCGTCTTTCGGAGCGGCCGCTGGTTGCAGTCCGACAAGGGCGTGCCTCAGGAGGTGCTCGTCGTGGGCACAATGGTCGCCCTCATGCTCGCCAACGGCGTCTGGCTTCTGGCCGGTCACCCGGGCGTCCCATGATGGCGGACCGCAGAGACGCCGTGTCGGACGCGTCGCAACAGGAGATCGGGCACTCGTCGACTGAGATAGCTCGGGCCGAAGCCGCGGAGACCGCGCAGGCATGGGTACGCGCCGTGGATCTGGTCGATCGGATCGTCGCCGACTTGCGGGCGGAAGCGGACAAGTGGGACAAGAAGTCCATGGTGCCCGGGACCGCGGACGATCTGCGACGCCGCTACATGAAGCTGCACGAAGAGCTACGCCGATTGGCCAACAAGTACGAGAAGCTGGCCGACAAGATGGATGACGACGGAAGGTGAGGACCGATTGAGCGAAGAAGAAGTAGTGGACCCATGGGCGAAATGGATACCGCGCCTCACCGTTCTGGGCGTGCTCGCGGGCATCCTGTTGTTCTCGTCCCTCGTGTTCCGTGGCTGCTGCGTAACCTTCGTGGACAGCTACGAGGTGGGCTACAGCTACGACCTTCGAAGCGGGCAGCTGAGCCACCTGGATCGCACGGGCTACATCCTTCACTCCCCGCTCGTCGACATCCACACGGTGGATCTGCGTCCCATGCAGGTGTGCATCAACGCGAACGCGCGGGTGCTCAACTGCAAGCTGGTGCAGTTCAATCCGGCGGGGCTCGATCTCTTCCTCTCTTGGCACGGGCGGGCCAACTACGAGGCAACAGCTCTCAACCCGAACTACGAGGCAACAGCTCTCAACCCGATCCTGATGAGCTACGCGTACGACGGCTCGGGCAAGAACTACCCGTTCCTGACGGTGATCCGTGAGCTGAAGCCGGAGGAGGCGGTGGCGCCCGCTGTGAGCGCCAGGTGAAGCCGCGGTGGGCAGCGCGTGCCTGGCGTCTGCGTCGGCTTGCTGTGCGTGCCAGCCCGGTGCTGGCGCTCGGCATCGTCTACCTGTCGAGCGTCAACTACGTCGATTCGTACGAGGTCGGCATCGCCTGGGACCGCGCAGCCGGTACCTGTGTGCTGCAGGGGCCTGGTGTGCACTGGACAGCGCCATGGGTGTCGGTCTCGTGCGTGGACACGAGGCCGCAGCGCGTGTGCGTGTCGACGACGGGCAAAGGCTTCAGCTGCAAGCTGGTGGCGTTCGTGCCGGGGGCGTACCGGGAGTTCGTGGCGGTGGAGGGGCACCGTTACTACTGGCTGTCGAACCGCGTGTCCTTCAACCTGGGCTACGACGAGGAGTACCGCGGGATGAAGGACTTGCTGCGTGGCTACGCGTACGGCGCGACGGCGTACCCGTTCGTGGTGACGCTGAGGGACCTGTCGGCCCCATGAGCCGCTTATCCCGCATAGTCTGGCGCACGTTGAAGCCGATCCGGAGCGAGTTCCGGCCGGATGTGGTGCACCCGGCTGGCAGCGAAGGATGGCCGGTGACGCCGATCGATGCGAAACTCGGCGTGTGTCTCTTCGAGATCCGCGTGCCGGACGACCAGCTCGTGGGCGGGGCATCCTACGACGTCGTGACGGTTGACGTCTCCGATCTGGAAGTCGACGACTCCGCCCCATGGGCGATGGCTCCAGCGCGACAGGCGGGGGAGGCGTTCAAGTCGTTCGACGGTCAGGCGGCCAAGAGCGTGGGGGTGCGCATCGTTCTCTCTCGGATGATGGCGCCTCTCGATCAGTACGACGTGAAGGACGCGGCCTGCGCCAAGGCGTTCGCGGCGCGGACGCCGGAGGAGTACGAGGCGGCGCATGTGGCGATGCGCGCGGCGTTCCCGGAGATCGCGAAGAGCTACGCGTGCGACTGCACGGCATGCCGCAGGACTGACGCGAGCTGAGGTTGCTCACGTCACTTCTGCTTGCGCTGGCGGCTGGGGGCGAGCGAACCGGCGCTCGCTGCCTTACGGCCCGTTTCGCAGTTTGAGCACGTGGGGATGTTGAATACCCCTGCAGGTACGCACGTCCCCTCTCCGCCGCCATCGTCGAGCAGGACGGTGCACGGGGCGTCTGGCGTGCACCGGCAGCGTGGGCACGGTCGCGCACCGGGCAGCCAGGTGGACTGCGGGAGCTGGGCGGGTACGGCGTCCCACGTGAGAGTGTTTCGTGTGTGCATGTTGGCACCCTCGCCGTCCTCGCTGATCGACACCGTCGCGCCGCCGCGAGTGACGTAGGCGCAGCGCGCGGCGAGGTCGCGTACGGCCTCGTTCTGGATCAGACGGTAGTGGACGAGCTTTCTGCCATCGCGCGTCTCGTTGGCGACGACGGATACGAGACCGAGGGAGGCCACCCGCGCGCCGATGTGGCGCGCGGAGCCGCGCGCTGCGAAGAGCCCCTTGAAGTGGTGAGCCATGGCCAGGAACTCGACGACCCCCTTGCGGATGCGAGCTGGCCGATGTCCTGTGAAGCTCAGTGGTGTGACCAGGTGGCCATTGAGCGCGAGCCAGCGTCGTCCATTGGCGAGTGTGACGGTCGACTGGACGAGGCGGTCCGACGTTGCAGGCGGCATTGCTTGAGGAAGAGGGCGCGCGCGTTGCGCGTTACGCGCTGGTCTTCAGTGCGCGGCCCGACAAGAGGCGCCGGGCTGCGTCGGCCGCTTCCTTCGTAGGGCAGCTGGCGATAATTTCCGGGCATCCGGGGTTGCCTCGGTAGACGTGGTGAACCTCCACGACGGTACGCTTTCGTCGCCGCGTCTCCGTGAACTGATGCAGCCTCTCTACCATTTGCGGCTCCCTCCGAGTGTTTGCGAGCACCTATTCTGCCTTCGTCTCCTGCGCCGCCGCGCGCACGTCACGTCGCCGATCAGCGCAGACATGCCCCGGCCGCATGACGAAATCGCACAACGGGCACGCGGGTACGCCCAGCAGTTGAGCGGCCAACCGGAGAGCGGCCGGGTTCTCAGCTGCCACACGCGCGAGCGCGCGCACAATCTCGACGTCGTGTTGTTGCTTGGTCTCGAACATTGTCACGTACTCCGTCTGTCGTGTGGCTCCGCGCCCAGGGCCGCGGGCGCGTTACCGCTTCTTGCTCAACTCCTCCGTCTCTCCCATGGTCAGGTTCATCGACACGATGTCGAGCACGTTGCTCGGGTAGTCTGGGTCTTGCTTGTTGTAGATGCGGTTCGCCTCGCGTCCGAGCATGCCGGCGATTTCTCGTCGCTCGTGCTCGCGTCCCTTGATGAACATGGGGTCGTGGTCGCGTTCCCATGTCTGACACGTCGGGCAGATCAGTTCGGGAGGTGGCGGCATGGGACCGACGTACGTCGTGCGAGGGAACGCGTCGTTGGCCGAGCGTTTCGATTCCTTGTCGCCGCACACGGGCAGAAGGTTATGACCTTCGTAGGCGTGCAGCGGCTTCCCCGCGTGTACCTGCTCCCATCCGAGCATCGTCGTCACCGCTTCACCGTGACCATGGTTCCTCCGTTGTCAGTAGGCGTTCAAGCCTACGTCAGCCTTCATCGAGCGATCCGCGCTTCGACAACCTTGCAGCCCTCTTCGACCAACATCTTGATCACGGCGGCGCGCGGGATCTTGACGCCGGTCTGCTTCACCAGGGCCACGCGGATCTTCTCCAGGCGGGCTTTGGTGCCTTTTTCGAACCGGATGCTGAGGATGTCGGTCGCCGCCATCGCTACATGGTAGCTCATAGGGCTTCGATGGGTAAGCTTGTGGCTGGATCGCCAGAACCGTGCCAGAATGGGCTGGGTACAGCGCACGTTCCTTGAAAACCCCCGCGTCGTGGTCCGCTCCTGACGATAGCGCCCACGCTCCCCTCGCTTGCGAGGATGCCACGCTACCTTGCTACCGCGCGTGCGTGGATGGGCCGCAGTTCGACCGGAGTCACGATCTGAAGGACAGGTCGTGCCCGCGCGTGCGCGGATGTGCCGCAGAGGCAGTAGCGTCGGCTGGATGGGCACACGTCAAGCCCGCGCGTGCGCGGATGTGCCGTCTCTCGCGCAGTCGCTTCTTCCGCTCCGGCAGTCGAAACCGTGCGAGCGCGGATGAACCGAAGCGAGCCACCAGAGGACGTCTGAGACATCCGGGCTCATTTGCCAGGAAAGATGAGTAGTTTCGAAGTGTCGTGCCCGCGCGTGCGCGGATGGACCGGCCCCTCACGACCGACCCCCACGGTTCTTCGGGTCGTGCCCGCGCGTGCGCGGATGGACCGGCAGCGCCCAACGGTCGCGAGGTTACGTGTCGCGTCGTGCCCGCGCGTGCGCGGATGGACCGTCGGGCCGATTCGCCAGGTCATCGATCCCGTTGTCGTGCCCGCGCGTGCGCGGATGGACCGTCCAGACTGTCGTTCCTGTCAGACCTGTTGAGCGTCGTGCCCGCGCGTGCGCGGATGACCGCGCGGGTACCTGGATACCACGGGCTCCTCCCTTTGAGGCGCCGGGCCGCCTAGGATGCTACGGTCGTGGTGTGGGAGACATCGTCGAGTCGTTGCCCGAGGGCTCGGACGTTGCCGTGATCGTCGCGGCTGGTGACGAAGCCTTCGCCGCCTTCGACATCGACGAACAACAAGTGGCAGAGCTTCTTGCCTCGATCGAAGAGGCGGATTGCGGCGAGTTTGTTTCCCTGGATGATGTGCTGAAGTCGAGGTGACGACGCGCTCGCGGTCGTTAGTCGTTCCGCGTGCGCGCGATGGATCGTCGAGCAACTGGAGGATGAGCGTCGCCTCGTGCTCCTGCCTCGCACGCGCGGATGAACCACCGCGCAGGCGGCTCTCCATGTCGGGGTCGGTGTCGTTCCCGCGCACGGCGCGGATGTTTCGGGCCCATTGGGGAAGAGCGCGCGATGGCGTCGTGCCCGCGCGTGCGCGGATGGACCGGCGTACCTCGTGCACGAGCGCGTGAACCGGATCGTCGTGCCCGCGCGTGCGCGGATGGACCGAGGAGGTCACGTGGGAGGAACTCCCCGACGACGTCGTGCCCGCGCGTACGCGGATGGCCATGTCCATGGTGCCTTGCCGTATGGGCCCAGCCACACGTCGTTCCCGCGCTCGCGCGGATGGGCCGTACCCTCGTGATTGGCGTGCGACGAACACGTGGCCCCGCGCTTGCGCGGATGAACCGTTCCAGACGAAGGTGCTCGAACACCTTGGGCTCATCGGTCGTCGGTGTCCCGCGCACGCGCGGATGAGCCTGACTTTCCGCTGATCGTTGGGACGGACAGACACACGCCATTCCGCGCGAGCGCGGATGAACCGAGCCAGCCTGCCTTCGTACGAACGCATCGGTCTCGACGTTGCTCCCGCGCGTGCGCGGATGAGCCGAACTCACATCGGGCGGCGACGAGTGAACAACGGCCGCGCGTGCGCGGGTCGGTCGGCGTTCCCGCGCGAGCGCGGATGGATCGGACCACCCGAACGACATCGACGGGCAGCTGTGTAGGACGCCGCGCGAGTGTGGATGGGCCTTGCCGGTGGTCGTTGTCGCTCAGGACGATGGTCGTCGCTCCCGCGCGTGCGCGGATGGGCCGCAACAGTGAAACTGAGCGTGCGGCGTTGGCTCGCGTCGTTCCAGCGCGAGCGCGGATGAACCGTCGTCGCGGAGATGCGCGATGGTCACGGCGATGTTACTGCCGCGCGAGTGCGGATGGGACTAGGCCACCTCGCCAAGGCTCCGCACTTCAACATGGCCTCTCCCGCGTCCTCGTGGATGAACCGCCAAGCTCGCCTCGATGCGCGATGATGTCGATGAAGTGGCTCCCCGCGCCAGCGCGGATGAGCCGCGCGGGATGGACATCGCCCATCGTGTGAGTAGCGTGTCTCCCGCGCCAAGCGCGGATGAGCCAAACGCCGATCGCGAGATGGTCGAGCTTCTTCACGCGCGAGCGCGGATGCGCCGCTTCGACTATGCGACTATGCGACCGAGGGTGCCTGCATTGCCTCCTCTTCCGCGCGTACGCGCGGATGAACCGGCCTCCGGACCGATGGGGCCACGTGCTCCAGAGAGCCCTCGCTCCGCGCGGATGGACCGGACGATGTGGTCTACACGCCGCCACGCTATCGTCACCGCGCTTCGCGCGGATAGACCGGCTCACGAGGTGCCTGGCGGATTCAAGTCGCTCGTCACCACCGCGCTTACGCGGATGAACCGATGCTCTGCCACCTCTGGGCCGAGACGCGATCCTTCGTCTCGTCGGCACTGATACCCAAAGCGACCATCGCGTCGAAGCGTCGAACACGTGACGTGACGACGTGACGGTGGTGGCTCAGTGGCGTGGCCGCGCGCGCGCGGATGGACCGACGACCTTGTCAGGAAGCCAGCAGCCGATACCGTCTCTCCCGCGTGCGCGTGGATGTACCGAAGTAGCCGAAGTCGACGAGTTCGGTCTCGACGCCGTTCGTGTCTACCGCGCCCGTGCGGATGAACCGTACCGCCGCATGTTCTTCGCGGCCCAAGCCTACAAGCCGCCTAGCTCCCGCGCTCGCGCGGATGTGTCGCGCGGCGCGTTCAGCGGGCGGACCGGATACTGGTCACCTGTCGTGGCCGCGCTCCGCGCGGATGGATCGTGGGCAGGGCGAGTTATCTGGCCGGACTCACGTGACCACCGCCCGCGTCAGCGTGGATGCGCCCTCGGGGATCTAGCAGGTCGTGCACAACGGTCGTGCCGCGCGCGCAGCGCGGATGGACCGCCGAGTACCCACCAGGCCGTACGATCCGCCGTTCCGCGGCACGGCCCACCTTCAGCGCCACCGATTGGGAGCGTTTTTTCCGCGCTCCGCGCGGATGGACCGTACCGCGTGTTGAGGTAGTTGCTGATGGATGGACCGTCCGACAGGACGTGCAGGCAGTTGTGTGACGGTCTCCGCGCGTCGCGCGGATGAACCAGTGAACCGGTGGAGCGTTCTCAGTGCCCGTCGCCTATGGTCTGCGTTGCCGGCCGGCGTCCCCGTGCGCGCGCGGACTACCTTGGTGGAGCAGCTGTTTTGAGCCCCATGCCCCCATGCCCATGACGACGTTTGGTCGCACGCCTCGTACCTGCGCCCGAGCGCGCGGATGGACCGAACAGCGGGCAGAAGACCGCGTCGCAGCTCGTGTCACTCCCGCGCGTGCGCGGATGGTCCGTGGTTCCGACGTCCCAGGCGGCTTGATCCAGTCCCTCCCCGCGCGAGCGCGGATGATGACCGTGTGGGCGATCAGGTCCATGGGTACCTTGGTCGCCGCCGCGCGGTGCGCGGCCCCTCGGGCAGCCGGAGCACGGCGCGGTCGAAGTCGCGGGTCGCACTCCGGTACGCGAGCAGGCCGCGGTCGAACTCTTCGTCGGACGCGAGCCATGCGGCCTCGCGTGGCACGCGCTCGGCGGCGACGTCGGCTGAGCGAAGCTCGGTGAGCGCGGCGCGAACGTCCGGTGGCATTCGCTCGATGACCTCTCCTGGCTGTCCCTGGTAGCGTCGGTAGCGGCGAGACGAGACGAGCGACGGGTGTCCGCCGCGGACGATGGTGTAGTCGAGAGCGCTCGCTGGAGTCATGGGTCGTAGCCTACCACTGGATCGGCTTTACGCCGCACCGCTTCCAGGCCGCGTCGACAGTCTCCGCGCGGGCGCGGATAAGCCAAAGCGACCCAAGGTGGTGTGAGCGACGCATGACCGTCATCCCCGCGCGCGAGCGCGGATGAACCGCTGACGAAGTCCGCCCATGTTCGAGGTAGGTCATTGCTCCCGCGTGCGCGCGGATGGGCCGACAGGAGTTCACGTGGTGCCACGTTCAGGCGTTCAGGCTGTTCACTCCCGCGCGAGCGCGGATGGATCTCCGGCCGTGTTGACCGCTGGCCACGTGTCGTCGTCACGAGTAGCTCTTGGCTGCCAGCGTAGTGCGCGGATGGCTCACGGTACATGGCGCCCACATGCGGGGCATGCGGCATGCGGAGTCGGAATGTGCCAGCGCGATTGCGCGGATGGACCTCGGTACCTCGACGGATGGCAGGCATTCAAGAGGGTAACCGCGCGCCTGCGCGGATGATCCGTCGGCGTGTGACGCCTCGTCGGTAAGGCCGAACCTCCACCCAGCGCGAGCGCGGATGTGCCAAACGGCTGGACGGTGTTGATGCGGAGGATGAGGATGACCGCCATGCCCGCGCAAGCGCGGATGGTTCGTGGTCGCCAGTCGAGCGAGTAGCGATGTGATGGACCGAAGCGCAAGACGCCAAGGCCCAAGTCGCCAGTCGCCGTACATGCGTGCGGATGAGCCGCGGAATGGATTCGGCCCGATCATGGGAGCGAGCCGCGTCGTTGCGCGGATGAACCGGCCGGAGAGGTGCTTACCGAGAGCGAGTACGTCGTCTCCGCGCAAGCGCGGATGGAGCACGTTTGCGCAGCCGGTCAGACTCTCGATTGCTGTTCGTGGGTCCGCGCGTAGCGCGGATGAACCGTCGCCACAACTGCGGGCGGGTGTAGCCAAGCGGTCCGCGTGTGCCGCGGATGCGCCTTGCCCAAACTCGTGGGCCACGATGCCCAAGACTCCGCGCCACGCGCGGATGGTTTACGCGTGCGTCGGTGAGGGCTTACGTTACGCCGGTGGTCGACCGCGCGTGCGCGGAGGTGCGGGTATCGCAGTACTGCTTGATACTGGCCGGCGATCAACGTTTCGCTGACGCCATGATGGCGGTAGGCTAGAAGCAGCCATGGGATGCAAGGTCTTGCTGCTACACTTGGACGGGAAGCTGCCCAATGTGGCCCTGATGCGCATCGCGGCCCACCATCGCGCGCTGGGCGACGAGGTGGAGCTGCGGCACGCGCCCACGGTGGCCTCGGTGGAGCCGGAGATCCTCGACAGGCACGATCGGGTCTACGCCTCCTGCATCTTCGAGCGGACGCGCCCCGTTGCGGAGCGAGTGCTGCAGGCCCATCCAGGCGCCATGGTCGGCGGTACGGGTTTTGACGTTGTTCGAGGCTTGGAAGACGTGGGCATCGAGACCGACGTGCAGGACTACGCGATCTACCCGCGCTTCCGGCAGTCGATCGGCTTCACGCAGCGTGGCTGCAGGCTGAAGTGCTCCTTCTGTGTCGTACCGCGCAAGGAGGGGCGCGTGCGAGGTGTCCAGACCGTCGAGCAGCTCTGGCGCGGGGCGCCGTGGCCTCGCGAGCTTCTTCTGCTGGACAACGACTTCTTCGGCCAGGACGACTGGCGCGAGCGCGTGCGTGAGATGCGCGACGGCGGCTTCAAGGTGTGCTTCTCGCAAGGGATCAACGCGCGGGCGTTGACGGAGGAGACGGCGGAGGCGATCGGCGCGCTCGACTACCGCGACGATTCGATGAAGACCAAGCGGATCTACACGGCCTGGGACAACAAGAAGGACGAAGCGCGACTTTTCCGTGGGCTCGACCTCCTTGTGAAGGCTGGCGTCAAGCCGGACCACATCATGGTCTACATCCTGGTCGGGTACTGGGCGGGTGAGACGGCCGAGGACCGCGACTACAGGCGGCAGCGACTGAGGGACTTCGGGGCGCGTCCGTACCCCATGCCCTTCGTGCGGACGCAGGAGCTGGTGTCCTTCCAGCGATGGGTCATTGGCGCCTACGACAAGAGCGTCCCCTGGGCGGACTGGTGTGCGGCCCGCGGTTCGCCGCGGAACCTGACTGTGGGCTCGCAGCAGCGGTCACTTCCTCTCTACTGAGCACCCGCGTACGCGCGGATGGACTCGACGTGAGCAAGCGCATCGCTCCACGCAAGCGAGGATGCCTCGCACCTTCACGCCGTCGCAACCGTGATCGCGTGATCGCTGCGACCGTGTAAGCCACCGTGCATGCGCGGATGACCCGTCGGTCGCTCAGCTGCGGCTGGCCGCTACACGTGAGGGCCGCCGCGCGTCGCGCGGATGGCCCACCTGGTTTTAGTTACGCGTCTCCGAACTCGTCGCTCGAACACGCGCACCCGCGCTCTGCGCGGATGACCCGTGAGTAGGCGGCCCATTATTCCCAGGGATGCTTGGACACCGCGCCATCGCGCGGATGCCTCGTTCGATGACCGCGCGACATTCGAGAGTCCCGTGTTACTGCCGCGTGCGCGCGGATGGCCCGTAGTTTGGCTGCATGGTCGCGTCAAAGACGAGTGCGCTGCCGCGCCAAGCGCGGAGGAACGAGTGCTGGCACGCATTCGCAGCGCGGTCTGCTAGATTGCGTTCGGTGAGCCTACGGAGACTGCAGGCGATGGTCCAAGGCTGGCTGGGAGGCAGATTGACATGTCCGAGCATGACTGGATGGTCGTCCTGAACGCGAAGAGCAAGGTCAACGCGACCAACGAAGCCCGAAAACGGCGCGAGCGTGGCGAAAATTCCAGGGCCCGAAGCATAGACGGCTACTGGGTCGTGGAAGTCTGGACGGACGCCTACGGGCCGGACCATCTAATGCGCGGATGAACGCGCTCTGTTTGACCGACGGTCATACAATGGTAGGATCCGCCCATGGCGATGGACTTCCAGTCGTTTCTCACGCGTGTGGTCCAAGACGGCATCGCTTCGGCGAAGACGGACTCGCAGTTGCAGTCGCATCCCAAGCGGTTGCGGGGGTCCATCAGCGGCTTCGAGTCCTGCCTGGGCAAGAATGCCGCGCAGCTGTGGGAACTCCTTGCGGACGCGAACCGCAAGGCATGGGACGTTCGTGTCGAGCAGGAAGACGACAAGGACAATACGTACGACATCGAGGACTACTGGGAAGCTCGGTACGTAGCAATCCAGGTTGAGTGGGTGTGCAACACCGTGTCGGCCGCGATGGCGAGCCAAGGCCACACGATCGTGCCACCGACGGCGCGCGGGTACATGAACGCCGCCCGTATCCTCGGTGTCGAAGGCGCAAACTAGGCGGTCCCGCGCGAGCGCGGATGACCCGCGCGTGTGCGAGTTCGACGTCTTCTCCACTCAGCGCAGCACCAAGCGCGTAAGCGCGGATGAACCCGACACGTTCGACGGGTTACGCGTGGTGTGTCTCCGCGCGTTCGCGCGGATGAATCGGTCGACGGGATCGGCGCATGGTTCGATCCAACGCTTCCGCGCCAGCGCGGATGTACCGGCCAGGCGTCGCACCGTAGGACCGTCCCTGTTCAGCGGCCGCGTGTGCGCGGATGGTCCTTGGGTCAAGCGGCCGGCAGCCGCGGAGGGCCTCAGGTAGCCCGCGCTACGCGCGGATGAACCTTGAACTCGGCCTATGAGGTGGAAGTCGGGCCGTACTCGCCGCGCTACGCGTGGATGAAACGTAAGCCCATGAGCGCGAGCATCGAGACATGGTACGCTCGGGACCATGCCGAAGGACGTTTTGTACGGCCCGATCCAGGCGCGTGGCTACGACGACATCACGCTCGTCGTCGAGCACGAGGCCTTCTTTCCCGACGGGACTTCGATGAAGATCCCGGCTGGAACGAAGCTCGTCATGACGTGCTTGGCTGGCGGTGGCGGTCCGACCGTCGAGTACCGGGGCGGTTGCGTCGAGAGAGCGGATGTGAAGCGGTCACCCGCTGCGTAGGTTCCGCGCGTTCGCGTGGATGGACCGTTCGATAGAGTCACGGTGGTGCGACCCACCTTCCGCGCATCGCGCGGATGGACTGGTTTCAGCCCGCACGGCTACCAAGATCATCGGCGATGTCCCGTGCGATGCGCGGATGTCCCTTACTCAGGCATCCTCGGTGCGGCGTAGCGAGTTCGCCCGCGCTTGGCGCGGAGGCAGTCTCAGGCCGAGATGGTCGATGCGAAGCGCTGCAACGCGGCCTTGGCCTCACTGACGTTGTTGCGGCCCCAGAGTGGCTCGATGCGTGAGATCGGGCTGCCGTCGTTCACGCGCAGGTGGACGATGTGCCCGTCGAGAATCGCGTCCTTGAACTTCTCGACCCATTCGGTCTCGAAGTAGTTACGCATGTCGTTCGCCATGTCCGAGAGATCGCACTCGGACTCGTTGCCGTTCGTCCACACGGCTTGCACCATGGCGATGATCGGGCCTGGCTTCGGCCCGCGACCCGTCTTGTAGTCCCTCGACTTGTCGACGCGCTCGTAGACCACGAAGGCCTTGAGGACGCGACACGTGCCTGACTCGCACTCGATGGGGTACTCGGCCGAGTCTTTTCTCGACCGATAGAGGTCGACGTACATGCCCGGCGTGAGCGTTCGGTACTGCGTCATGAGCGCGGCCAGGCATTCCTTCGAGCAGGCCATAGTGTTGGCCTGGTAGCCATGCACCCACACCCAGTCGTCCGGTGGAGGTCCGCCCTTGTGTTTGCGTCCTACGCGGTCGCAATGGGCGCATAGGCAGTCGACCATCGGGCCGAGATTCGTGTGCTTGGTGCAATCATGTGTGCAGTTCATGGTGTTCCTTCAAGCTGGGAGGTTGTCGCCACCTTCACGCGGGCAGCGTCGAGCGAAACTCACCGAACGCGTTGACGGCGGTTCCCAGTAGCTCGCCCCGCAGGCACAGCTCGTCGCAGAGCATCATCCGGCGGTAGCCGACGTCGTGGAGCCATTGAAGCTCCAGGAAGTCGGCGCAGGACGGGACGGGCCCTTCGACGATGGAGAGGAGGAGGCGCGAGGCGACGCAGGCCTTGGGGTCCTTGTCGACGATGAGCCGGAGGGCCTGGGCGATCCGGTGGGGCCGGTCGATCTCGACGTAAAGGTCTCCGCGCGCGGCGACGAGGACGAGGTTGTCCCTCTTCTTGAACGTGTCGGCCACGTACGAGAGGCCACGCATGCTCTCGATCTTGAGCCAGACCTCGCTGTCTTTGCCTGCGAGTTCCAGGAACTGGTCGATGTCGCGCTCCTCCTCGACGTAGGAGAGAAACCACTGCTTGAAGCCGGCCTTGCGGCACTTCTCGATCTTGAGCTTCTCCTCGGGGATGAAGAGATCGCCCAGGATGCGGAGGTTGGGGTCCCGGAGGTAGAGCGACTCACCGGCCTTGACCTTGTACCGGGGGCCGCCCTGGAAGACGAGGCGCTGGCCGCCTTCCTCCAGGTGGTCGAGCATGGCGTGGTCCGCCCCGCCCTTGAAGATGACGACGCTGGGCGTGGCCACCTCGACGGCGTGGTTCAGGCGGAGATCGAGGTGGTCGTCGTTCGGGATGACCTCGATGACGCGCGGCTGTCGGGCCTTCACGTCGAAGTAGAGGTCGACCTTCTGGATCTTCTTCTGCTCCTCGATGACCTTCAGCTCGTGGTCCAGCTCGGGATTGCTCATCATTGCGCTGTTCAGGCGGATGCCGCTCAAGCGGTCGTCCTGCACGAATCGCTCGTAGTGAGGGAAGCTTGGCCAGAGGGTGGCCAGGAGATCGACGCCCACGGCCTACTTCCCCAGCAGGCCCTTGGCGGGCTTGGCATCGGGCAGGTGCATGACGGATTTGCCCTTGGCGGACTTGTGGGGCGGGAGCGTGCCGTGGACGGTCTTCAGGGAGGTGTAGACGGTGTCGACCTGGCCTGGGTCCTGGCGGCCTTCCAGCTCCTTGCGGAAGTAGTCGATGCGGTTGGTCTCCTTGGCGAGGATGCCGAAGATGACGTCGACGACGCGCTCGGGCGCCTGGAGGGCGACGACGTGGTCTTCGCCCAGTAGGCCAACCCACTGACGGTGGATGGGGCCGTCGTCCACGGCGTACGCCTTGCGCACGACGTAGACGGAGTACTTGCGTCGCAGCTCCTCGAAGATGTCGGTCGTGTCGATCCTGGACGTGGTGTTGACGTGGTTGGCGACGGCGTGAGCTTTCTCGACGTAGGGGTGCAGGCCTTCGTCGCCGATGAAGACGATGATGGGCTTGATGGCTTTGGGCATGGAGACGTTGCGGGCGTAGTAGAGCGCGGCCAGCTCGTAGCTTTCGCACTGGTCGCTGCCGCCGCCGCGCTCGATGACGAGCGCCTTGAGGTGCTCGGCGAGCTTGGTTCCCCTGTCGAAGGTACGGACCTGGAGCGGGTACTTGTCGCCCTGCGTGGCGTCGCCCACGGCGGCGAAGCTGATCTCCATCTCCTCGCCCAGGTACTGTTTTCCCTCGATGTCGAGGTAGGGCAACTTCGAGAAGATGACGGCGGGCCACTCGCCCATCGAGCCGGTGACGTCGCAGACGACGACCAGGGGCGAAGGGCTGCTGGTGGACAGGGCCTCGGGCACGAGGTCCGCGGCCTTCACGCCTGTGGTCTTGGCGTCGCTGTAGCTACGCCCGGCGTGGGCGTCGTAGCTCGTGCGGGCCGCGGTGAAGTCGTGGCCCTTCCATTCGCCCGGATCGTAGTCAGACGTTTCGGCCATGGGCGTCTCCCTCGGTCATGGGTGCGTACGGAACCTCCCATGGTCTTGGCTGGTCGTCGAAGTATTGGTCCTTGATGGGGAACCCGTTCTCCAGATCCCGCATGGCGTCGAGCGGCACCCATAGGATCTGACCGTCGGAAGTCTCGCAGCGGTAGCGCATGCTCTCGACGTGATTGTGGTAGCCCTCCCGCTGGTTGACCTCGACCTTGAACCGCAGGGTCCATCCTTCACGCTTCTTGAGGTAGTGCTCGTTCTCGGAGTCCGGTAGGACAACGAGGTACACGCTGCGAGTGTGCATGAGGCGAGTCTCCTTCAGAGCCCTGGGATGGGCTTCATGCCGGTCCAGGTGCGTCCGAATGCTTTCTGTCTGATGTCGCGGAACATGTTGAAGAGGTCACCTCGTGGTCGCGCGAGGATGTCGTGAGCGATGAGGCTCTTGACGAAGTCGCTGATGGGACCAGGGACGCTTGCCGGGACCTTGAGCTGTTCGACGGCCTTCATGTTGCCGCTGAGCGCGTAGATCATGAGCATGCCCAGGCTGTAGAAGTCGCTTTCTGGCAGGAGGGTCTTGCCGGCGAGCTGCTCGGGCGGTGCGAAGAATGGCGTGTAGCCCATGGCTTTGGCCTTGGGGGCGGGCTTGACCATCGACAGGCCGAAGTCGACGAGCACGACCGCGTGGATGTCGGGTTGGACGATGATGTTCTGAGGCTTGATGTCGCCGTGGACGACGCCGTGGTGGTGCAGGTAGAGAAGGGCGTTGAGGATGCGGTCGACGATCCAGGCGACGGACTCGGGCTCGATCTTGCCGACCTTCTCGACCAGCTGCTCCAGCGTGAGCCCGGGGATGTAGCTCATGATGAGCGCCAGGCTTCCGTCTTCCAGCCGGTGCATGTCGCGCATGGCTGGGAGCGCGTGGTGGCGAAGATCCCAGATGGCCTTCGCCTCGGCGATGAGGACGGCGTCGTGGGCGGCTGAGACCTGCGAGCAGTGCTTGATGCACACGGGCTCGTCGTTGATAGTCTGCTCGCCCTTGTACGTCGATCCGAAGCCTCCCTCGGCGATGAGGTCGAGCACGCGGTAGTTGCCCAGGATGGTACCTGCGGTTTTCGAGCGGGCGGCGAGATCGTACTTCTCGCGCTCCGCCGGGCTGGAGAGCACCTTGTAGGCCTTCGTGATGGCGTCGAAGGCGTCCTTGTCGCCGCCCTTGTCGGGGTGGTGGACGCCTGCGAGGGCATGGTACGCGGCCCTGATGACGACCTGGCTGGCCTGCGGGCTCACTTCGAGGATGCGGTAGTGCGGAAGCACGAGGGCCATGTCGTCGTTGTCTCGGTGACCGTTATACCGCGTGTAAAACATGGTGGTCAAGCGACGCGTCCCCGAGAAAGCTGCGGCTGTTCATAGGGTCATCCTGCGCCGAGACAAGCGCGAGAGGCGCCGTTGGCCTGGGTACGCGACCGCGTGTAGAGTGTGGGCCCCGCGCGTTGCGGGTGTTCCTTGAAAACTCCCGCGTCGTGGTCCGCTCCGTGACGACAGCGGCCACGTCCACCTCGCTTGCGAGGATGCCCCAACGTCGACGATTACCGCGCTGTTCGGTGATGGTGACCGCGCCGTGCGCGGATAGGCCAAACCTCGGCTCGTGAGCCATCGGTATGATGGTCGTGGTGCCCGCGCGTGCGCGGATGTTCCTGCACATTGCCAGGCGGCGCAGGAGTTCATGCGTGGTCCCCAGCGCCTTCGCGCGGATGAGCCGAGGTTGGCGCTCCAGGCCGTGACGACCGTGGTCCGGCGCACGTTCACGCCCGAGCGATCCTGCGCGAGCGCGGATGGAGCGAAGACGCCAGCCGAGATGAGGGCGGAACAGGTCGTCGTCCGCGCGCGCGCGGATGCGCCGTACCCGCTTGTGCCGCCGACGTTGTTCACGTTCCGCGCCGCGCGTTGCGCGGATGGTCCGGTGCTGGACCTGACACGTGGAAGGCCCATGAGAGAGCCCGCGCTTGGCGCGGATGGCTCCGACTTTGGCGGCCACTAGGAGGTGCACATCGACTGCCCGTGCTCCACGTCTTGCGTGGATGATCCGAACCGGTGCAGAGCGTACGGCTGGCCGTGGTCGCGCCGCGCCATGCGCGGATGGTCCGATGTACGGGCTGGAGATGGTGGGGCGTTCGGACGTTATGGCCCGCGCGTTGCGCGGACAGGGTGTCTGGTCACGCGAAAACGCGGACGCACTCCCGCATGGTGTTGTCGTGGATCTCCAGCACCTTGGGGATGCTTCCGTCTCGTTCGACCTGGTAGCCGCCTGCGAGGTTCCACGCGACGGGGACCTTGCTTCCGGCCAGCGTCTCGAAGACGATGGCGTCACGCTGGCGTAGCTGGTCGGTCGTGAGCCAGCCACCTTGTGGATCGTCCACGTGTGGATCGGCCCCCGCCTGGTAGAGGACGACGTCGCAGCTCTTCATGGAGGCGAGCACTTCGGGCAGTCGTTCGAAGAATGCAGGCGCGTGACCCGGATGAAAGAAGTGGCGCCCTCCAGTGAAATGGCAGACCCAGTCTTCCGCGCCACGCGCTCGGATGATGTGGTCGGTGCCGTTGCCGTAGTGCATATCGATGTCGAGGATGCCGATGCGGTCGGCACCGTCGTGCTTCAGCGCGCAGGCGGTGACCATCAGGCCGTTGAAGGTGCAGAAGCCCTGGGCCTTGGCAAACTCCGCGTGGTGAAACCCGGAGCAAGGAGCTGCCGCCGCGCCACCGGACGAGAGGACGTGCCTGGCGGCGGAGAGCATCGCGCCCGATGTGTGCAGGAGCGAACGCGCGATGGTGAGCGACATGTTGCCGAACCCGTTGGGCTTCCTGCACTCCAGGATGTCCATCACGAACTGCCGGTCATGGGCCCTGGCGATGTCGTCGACGGTGACGGGCGTGGGCTCGATGAGGGCGACGGGGAACTGCTTCTGCCACGAGGCGACAACCTGTGCAGGCTTTGCGGCGCTTGGCGAGTAGGACTCGGAGTCCGCAACCATCTTGGGCGTGTAGAAGACGGGAATGGTGGCTGCAGGCATCGGGCCGGAGTCTACTTCCGGCGGTTTGTCTGGACCACGGATTTCTCTCCGCCTCTCGCCCGTTGATGGTATCGACGCATCCCATCGGAGCGGCTCATGTTGTCCCCGAAAGCCCGCGCGGCGATCCTGGGCACGTAGTGTCCGATCGCGCTGTTGCTGTCGATCTCCATGTCGAGGACGTTGAACACGGGAACGAGATCGTCGAGGCCAAGCTCCCGCGCATCGATCGCGTCGGGAACGTACGTGCCCTTGCTCCCGCCGTTCCAGTCACTGCTGCAGAAATAGTAGGTGCCGTTGCCGGACAAGAACTCCAGGCCGTGTTTCTGGCAGGCCGGGACGACCAGATCGCGGCGGACTTCGTCTGCCAGGCTCTGGACCTCGCGCTCGAAGGTGTCGCGCGCTTTCTTGAGGCGGCGTTCGTACTGGTTCGTGTCGATGGCGCCCATGAGGACTCTTCTAGCAGTGGCATTTCCTGTGGTCGAGGTAAAAACGGTGTTGACGGTACACTATCGACGGTGTACGTTCGACACAGATGCCGTACACGTACGAATTCCCGCGCCCGTCGGTGACCGTGGACAGCGTTGTCTTCGGCATCGGCGAGGACGACGCGGAGCGCCCGGAGCTTCAGGTGCTCCTGGTGGAGCGCGGCATGGAGCCCTTCAAGGGCTACCCGGCGCTTCCAGGCGGCTTCGTGAACGTGAGCGACGAGGGAGACCAAGGCGAAGATCTGGAAGCTGCGGCTCGTCGCGAGCTGGAGGAGGAGACCCACGCGAAGGTCGAGTACATGGAGCAGCTGTGCACGGTGGGGACGCCGGGTCGCGACCCACGTGGGCGGATCATCACGGTGGCTTACTTCGCGCTCGTGCGGTCCAGGGACCACGTGGTGCGGGGTGGCGATGACGCCAAGGAGGCGCGTTGGGCGTCGGTGCGTAACACGCTCGTGCACCGCAACACACTGGCGTTCGACCACGACAAGACGCTGGGACTCGCGTACGACCGGCTTCGCGCGAAGGTCCGGTACGCGCCCATCGGCTTCAACCTGCTACCGACCAAGTTCACGCTGACGGAACTGCAGCAGGTCTACGAAGCGATCCTGATGCGGCCGCTGGACAAGCGGAACTTTCGCAAGCGCATCCTGGCCATGGACATCCTGGTCGCGAGCGGGGCGCAGTCGCCCGTCGGCCGTACGGGCCCGCTCGCCAGGCTCTATCGCTTCGACAAGCGGGCGTACGACCGTGCCGTCCGAGACGGCTTCAACTTCGATCTCTGAGCGAGGACGACCATGGAAAACCCGATCCACGCATACGCCACGCACGACGCCCAGCACCGGATCACGGGCTTCGCCAGGCTGGAGGACAATCCCATCACGGACACCGACTCGTACAAGCCCAGCCACGCGTACCAGTACGTGCCTGGCATGCAGTCGATGGTGGGGTACTTCGAGTCGCGCGGAGGCCGCTACAGGAACACGTGTTTCAACGGGCTGCAGCCGCTGATGTTGCAGTACCTGGCGGTCGAGATCACAAGCGCCCACGTGCGCGAGGCGGCGCAGCTGTTCGAGGAGCACGGCGAGCCATTCAACAAGGCCGGCTGGTCCCACATCGTGAACCGCTACGGCGGGCGCTTGCCCATCCGCATCCGGGCGGTGCCCGAGGGGACGGTCGTTACGGTGAGCAACGTGCTCTTCGACGTCGAGCTGACGACGCCGGATCCCGAGGTGGCTTGGCTCCCCAGCTGGCTGGAGACGAAGCTCGTGCGGCTCTGGTACCCGACGACGGTCGCCACGCGCGGCTTCTACATGAAGGAGAAGATCCTGGAGGCGCTGGTGAAGTCGTCGGACGATCCGCTGTCGGAGATCGACCACAAGCTCCACTGCTTCGGCGGTCGCGGAGGGTCCAGCATGGAGACCATCCGCGTGGGCGGGTGCGCGCACCTCATCAACTTCAAGGGGACGGACACCGTGGAAGCGCTGCGGTACGCGCGGCACTACTACGGCGCGCAGATGGCGGGCGTCAGCATTCCGGCGGCGGAGCACTCGACGGTGACCTCGTGGGGTCGGGAGCGCGAGGAGGACTTCTACGCGAACTTCGTCGAGCAGTTCCTGCTTGGCAAATGCGGCAAGAAGTTCCCGATGGCCGCGTGCGTGTCGGACACGTGGAACTTCTACAACGCGGTCGAGAACCTCTGGTGCGGCGAGCGGCTGCACTCGATGGTGCGCGACTCGGGCGGCACGCTGGTCATTCGTCCGGATTCTGGCAAGCCGCAGGAGGTCGACTGCAAGGGGCTGGCGATCCTCGAACGGAAGCTGGGCATGCGGAAGAACACGAAGGACTACAAGGTGCTGCCGCCCTACTACCGGATGATCCAGGGCGACGGGGTCAACGACGAGAGCGTCCCGGAGATCCTGCACGAGGTGATGTCGCGCGGCTACTCGGCCTCGAACCTGGCCTTCGGGATGGGCGGCGGCGGCTTGCAGGACATGACGCGCGACACGCAGAAGTTCGCGTTCAAGTGCTCGGCGGTGCTGCAGGACGGCACGTGGCACGACGTGTCGAAAGATCCCGTCACCGATCCGGGCAAGCGATCGAAAATGGGGCACCTGGCCCTCGTGCACGAAGGCGGGCAGTTCAAGACGGTGCGCGCGCCGCGCAAGGACGACATGCTCGTGCCGGTCTACGAGGACGGCCGGGTGTTGAAGACGTACACGCTGGACGAGGTCCGCGCGAACGCGATGAAGGGGCTGGTGTAGCGATGTCGCTGTTTCAGATGGTGCTGCTGCTGGGGTCACTCGCCTTCGTGGGGGTGGTCGTTGGGGTGCATTACGGAGCGCACTGGGGAGTGGCTGCGAGCGCTGCGCTGTACGTGCTCATGCCGTACCGCCCGCAGATCCTCAAGGGAGATAAGTGAACATCATGGACGGGTACCCGAACGAGCCGAACGAGATGCGGGACGAGATGCTGGCGAAGATCATCGACCGGCCCATCCGGCTCTACGTGGTCGCCACGGGGGCGGGAGCGGGCATCCAGCAGGAGATCTGGCGGGTACCTGGGTGCTCGGCCATCCTCTGCGGGTCGAGCTTCCCGTACTCGAAGGAGGAGGTGGCAGCCTTCGCCGGCCTGACGCCGGAGAAGTTCGCGTCCGAGGAGTTCGCGATCGATCTCGCGTGCGCGGCGTACCTGCGAGCTGTGGATCCGAGCCAGCCCGACGTCGAGCCCGTGGGTCTGGCCGTGACGGCCTCGGTGTCGACGGTGAAGGCCCATCGTGGCGAGCATCGGGCGCACATCGTCTGCGTGACGCGCGACCGCATCGTGGGACGCACGGTCATCCTGACGAAGACGGCCGGAGCGGATGCCCAGCATGCTCGATTGGTCGACGGCGCCGAGGTGGACGGTGCCGCGATCTGCGTCCTTCTTGCGGCGTTGAATCCCGAGAGCGAGTTTCTCAACAGCGTCTGCGAGGACTTCGAGGCGAAGGCGCGCGAGCGGTTCTTCAAGCACCCGGTTTTCCGCCCCGACGGAACGCGCCAAGGAGTGGACGGGCTCAACCCGAACCGGCCCCTGTTCCCGGGTGCCTTCGATCCACCGCACGAAGGGCACGACGAGATCGCCCGGGCCGTGACGAACTTGAGCGGCGATCCGCGACAAGGGGCCGACTGGTTGGAACCGGTCTTCGCGATCTGCTCGACGTCGCCACACAAGGCGAATATCAGCGTCCAGGAGATGCTGCGGCGTGCCAAGGTGCTGAAGCGCAGGATCGTGCTCTTCACCCGGGACGATCCTTTCTACATCGACAAGGCGCGGGCGTTCGAGGGAACGCCGCTGGTGATCGGCGCCGACGCGCTCGTGCGGATGCTCGATCCGAAGTGGGGGACGGATCCGAAGGCCATGTTCGAAGAGTTCCATCAGCTGGGCACGACGTTCTACGTCTTCGGCAGGGAGATCGACGGCGTCTTCGTGACAGCGCGGGATGCCATCACGAGGTTCGCCTCGTCGATGACGTCACCGGATGTGCCGCTGGGTTCGTGGAGCATGTTCGTCGCCATCCCGGGCCGCTGGGACGTCAGCTCGACGGCGGTGCGCACGGACCAGCAGCACGCGTCGCCGGTGAACGAGGAGGTCTCTCATGCCTGAGGAGATGCACGTGCGTGTCGGCGTCGCTGCGGTCCTCTGGCGGCCGTCCATCGTCGCGCTGCGTCCGGACCGACGCCAGGTGCTCATGGGCCGTCGGAAGGGCTCGCACGGTGCCGGGACGTGGGCGTTTCCGGGTGGAAAGCCTGACCTTTACGAGAGCATCGTCGCCACGGCGGCTCGCGAGCTAGTGGAGGAGGCCGGCGTGGTGGTTGCCGCGACGCGGTTCAAGAAGAAGACCTTCACGAACGACGTGTTCGTGACCGAGGGCAAGCACTTCGTCACGCTCTACGTCGAGGCGCTGTGGCGGCCGTCGGACGGCGAGCCGCGGGTGATGGAGCCCGAGAAGTGCGAGGAGTGGCGGTGGTTCGACGAAGCGCCGTCGCCGCTCTTTCCACCCGTCCAGAACCTCATGAAGGACGGGTTCGATCCGTGGGCGGTCCGCGAGGCGCTGACGGTGGAAGCCGTCGAAGCGCTGCTGGGGTAGGCGATGCTGAGCGACCTCGAAGCCGTCCAAGCGGTCCTCGCGAAAGCGCGGTGCCCGGAGGACGTGTTCGGCGTGCTGCATGGTGGCGGCGTGGCGGAGTTGCACGCGGCGCTCAAGAAGTCCTACCATCAGGTCGCTCGGGTCGTGCACCCGGACAAGTACGCCGATCAGCCGGTGGCGTTCAAGCTGGCGACGGGGCTCTTCGGTCACGTGACGGAGTGGTTTCAGAAGGCGCGATCGAAGGTCGACGCCAAGACCTACGGCGACAACGCGCCGCACGTGGAGGCGCCGCCCAAGCCTGCGATCTCGCCGCAGATCATCCAGACGCCCAAGGGCAAGTACATCGTGACGGAGCTTCTGGCCCACGGGGACCTGGCCGATCTCTACCGGTGCTCTTACACCGACGAGGACGGCCGCGAGCAGCGGGCCGTGTTCAAGATCGCGCAGAGCGCGGCGGACAACGATCTCTTGGAGAACGAGCAGAAGACGCTCCGCGCGATGTACGCGCCAGCGCAGGCGGAGGAGAAGTTCTACCGGTACCTGCCGAAGCTCCACGACTCGTTCCTGTTGCGGCAGGAGCGCGGAGCGAACCGTCGCGTGAACGTCCTGCAGCTGGCGGATGGGTACGTGTCGCTCGCCGAGGTGATGGAGGCGTTTCCATCGGGGATCGACGTGGCCGACGCCGCGTGGATGTTCAAGCGCGCGCTGGCGTGTCTCTGGTACGTGCACGAGAGGAAGGGCGTCGTGCACGGGGCGGTGCTGCCCGAGCACGTGCTGGTGCACCCGAAGAGGCACGGCGCGAAGCTCGTCGACTGGTGCTACGCAGTTTCCGACTGGAAGACGACCGACGGGAAGGTGAAGGCGATCTCGAAGGCGCGCCGCGCGTACTACGCGCCGGAGGTGCTGTCGAAGGGGCGGGTGACGCCGCAGACGGACATCTACATGCTTGGAAAATGCATGGTGGCGCTGCTGGGCGGGAGCGCGGAGGGCCGCGAGACGCCAGACACCGTGCACGTGGGGATGAAGAGCTTCTTGCGGAGCTGCCTCATCGAGGCGCAGCCGATGCGCCCCGACGACGCGGGCAAGCTTCACGAGGATCTGGACGAGCTATTGCTGCGCATCGTGGGGCCACGGGAGTACCGCGAACTGACGATGCCGGCCAAGGTGTGAAAGAGAGGACGGTTTCTCATGGGGTATTCAAGTTACAGTGACGAGTTCTACAAGGGCCGAGTGGCCAGCAGGAAGGCCACCGGGACGGCCACGTTCATTCACGACGCCACTGTGCGGTCGGGGAAGGTCAAGGCGGGCGTGCATGCCTCGCTGAACATCCACGGCAAGATCCGCGAGGCGCGCGACAGCAAGGAGCACCCGAACTCGACGCCCGTCGCGATCGTGTTCGACCAGACGGGATCCATGCACAGCGTGCCCAGGATCATGCAGGACAAGTTGCCGCAGTTCATGGGGCTGGTCCTCCGCAAGGGGTACATCGAGGACCCGGCGGTGCTCTTCGGCGCCATCGGGGACTACAACAACCACGAGGATGCGCCGCTGCAGATCGGGCAGTTCGAGTCCGGCATCGAGATGGACGACAACATCACGCACATCTACCTGGAGGGTGGCGGCGGCGGTTCGTACGAGGAGTCGTACCAGAACGCCCTCTACTTCTTCGCGCACCGCACCCGCTGCGACGCGTTCGAGAAGCGCGGCAAGAAGGGGTACCTCTTCATCATCGGTGACGAGAAGGCCTACTCGCGCTCGACGAAGTCGGAGCTGCAGACGCTCATCGGCGACGGCGCGCAGGCGGATGCGTCGCTCGACGAGATCGTGGCGGCGGTGAAGGAGAAGTGGGAGGTGTTCTTCATCATCCCCAGCGGGACGTCGCACTACGACGACCCTGTGCTGGAGAACTTCTGGAAGAAGTACCTGGGCCAGAACGTCATCAAGCTGGAGGATCCGAACGCGATCTGCGAGACCATCGGCCTCGCGATCGGTCTCATGGAGGGGACGGCCTCGGCGGACGGCATGGCGGGGGATCTGAAGGACGTCGGAGCGAGCGACGCGATCGTGCACGCGGCTTCGACGAGCGTGGGCGGCATCGCGAGGGACCGGGCGATGACGAAGGTCGGCACGGGCGGCTCGCTGCCGTCGAAGGCGGGCCGCTCCGAGAAGATCGAGCGGCTGTAGGGGGAGCGGCGGACGAGGCACGGTAGCGCCTCCCGGGGTGGCCCCGTTCCGGATACGGGGCGCGAATGCGCGCGCGGAGGAAAAGGAGAAAGAATGACTGAAGAGGAATCGTCTGAAGGCCAGACGTGGATGGACTACGTCCATCGGTGCCACGAGTACGAGTACGACCAGCGGCAGCGTCGGACGGCGAACGAAGCCGACGCCAGAAAGAAGCAACCCGTGAAACAACGTACGGCACGTACGGCCACGCGAACAATGACAGGGTGGGTGCTGCTGCATCCCGGCGGAACGGTGGAGACGGACTACTTCCAGCAAACGTCGTGGGTCAGCAAGGGCAAGAGGGTAAGCCGCGAGACGTGGCGGAAAACCTACCGGCCGAAGTGCGTCATGGTCCGCGCGACGCTTTCCTACGAGGTCTAGGATGATCGACGAAGCGAAGTGGACCGTCGACGAGCTACAAGAGTACCTCGACATCGAGCTGTCTCGCGTAGTCGACGCGGCGAAGGCTCGCGCGGGTCTCGATGCCGTTACCTTCAGCGGGACCGTGTCTGGTTTTCTCATCAAGACGGGGCTTGCGCTGGCTGTTCATGGTGGGGCGCCGCGCAACGTCGTAGAGAACGCCATGAGCGCATCCATCGCGGACGCCTATGGTCCACGACATGGAATGAATCGGGCTGCGCGTCGCATGGCTGAGGCCGAGGACAAGAAGCGAAGGCGATCGTAAGGAGGCAGGTCATGCAGGACGGAGGGATGCCGAACGAAGAGAGGTGCACGCACGGGGGGACGCCCATGACGTGCGGGGAGTGCACGGACGCCGTGGTGATGAGCGATCCGGTCGCACGACAGGCGTATCGCGCCAACCTGTCCGCGCGTGTACGTCGCGAGACGCTCGCCGAAGCCGCCCACGTGTGCGCCATCTACGCGCAGGACGTCACTGGCCCGCGGGAGTACCAGCCGACGTCCGACGAGTACGCGAAGAGGGCGGGCGGCCTGGAGTGCGAGCGGCGCATCCGTGCGTTGATGTCGAGCACATGACCAAAGAAAGGGCCCCTCGCTTTTTCACTCCGCTGGGGGTCTACATGACCACGGATGGTGGCGAGTGGCTCCTTCGCAAGATGGCGAACGGCGTTCACGTCATCGGCCCATGGACAACCGATAGCATGGGGTACTGGCCTGCAGCGGATGCCGCGCGAAATGCGCTGGTCAACATGGCCGGATCGGGCGCGTGGGTTGAGGGCTACGAGGTGCTCGGGTGAAGGACGACAGCGTCGTGATGGTGAATGCCGTGCGCAACGTGCTCGTTCTGCTGGTGCTTGCTGCGACCGTCGTCGCGTGCGACGGGGAGCCCGATGGCGCCACTGGGAGGTCCAGTTCCCCGGCGGAGGCCGGAGCGCGGCTTCCACCTATCGACGAGCTGTGCGCGCCAGTGTGCGACCTGCGTGACTCGCGGCGTGAACTCCGCGAGACGCTCGCCCAGCGCGAGGAGCTTCTCGCGAGGCGCTTCGAGTTGCAGATGGACATAGAGCGCATGCAACGTCAGCTTGAGGCTGGAGTTCGTCGTTGACGATGGAGATGACGATGGCGATCCCGCAAGTGGCGTTCCCTGTACCGTTCGACCAGATCCCAGCCGAGCTGAAGCGGCTTGGAGACCATGCGCGCGGGCTGGAGGCAGAGAAGCGTGTCTGTCACGCGCTCATCGAGGCGGTGCAGGATGGTTGCCCGCACCCGGACGGAAAGATGAAGCGCGGCACCGACTACGGTGGGACGGGTTGGGTGCGGTGCGCGCACTGCGACAAGGAATGGTGACGACGTGAGCGATCCGACCGAGGCCTGCCGCATCTGCGGGGAACCGCGGCGGGCGCACGTAGGGCCCAACGAGACGCATCCAAGGGAGGCGCGCGGCGAGGGCACGTACAAGCTCGTCGGAGCCGGTACGATGAGCGCGGGCGTGTGGTGCTCGGAGTGCAGAGGGCCATGCAACGGGCATGGGTGGGAGCGGTACGAGTTCGTGGCGTCCGTGAAAACCGTCGCCGATGGCCCCGAGGAGCGTGTGACATGAGCAAGGATCCGCTGGTACGTCGAAGCAAGCACCTGAGTCTCGTGCTCCGTCACGATCCCGGAAGCGTCGGCATCGCGCTGGACGCTGCCGGCTGGGTGGATGTTGCTGTGCTCTTGCCGGCGATGAAGCTCACGGGCGAACAGTTGGAAGAGCTGGTCGCCAAGAACGAGAAGAAGCGCTTCGAGTTCAACGAGAACAGGACGCGGATCCGCGCATCGCAGGGGCACTCGGTGGACGTGGAGCTTGGCTACGAGGAGAAGGTCCCGCCTGCGAAGCTCTACCACGGGACGTCCATGGATCTCCTGGGCGTCATCCGCGCCGACGGGTTGAAGCCCATGGCACGTCACGACGTGCACCTGTCGGACAGCATCGATACGGCGATCCTGGTAGCCAGGCGTCGGTCGAAGCCGTGCGTGCTGTCGGTGCGTTCCGATCTCATGTCGTTCGACGGGCTGAAGTTCCAGCTCTCGACGAACGGCGTGTGGCTGACGGCGCACGTGGCGCCCTCATACCTCGGAGCGCACGTGTGGTTTGCCGGGGAGTGGATCGAGGCCAGCCCGTGAGCGCCTTCGCCTACAACTACGAGACGTCGCCGAAGGCCATCCGTCGCGAAAGGGCTGCGATGCGTCGTGTTGGCGCCGAGGTGCGGCGGTGGCGCGAGAACTACGGCATGACCGGCATCGCGTTCGCGAAGCTGCTTGGGATCAGCAGCAACCACCTGTCCAACATCGAGCAAGGAGTCCGCAAGCTGCCGCTCGACATCTTTTGCAAGGCGACGGGAGCCAAACCCGGGCGGATGCATGCGGTCGCCGGCCACTGCGCCAGCTGCCATGGGACGGGGTATCGATGACCGACGTTACCATCGTGGCGGGTCTTGGCTTCGGTGACGAGGGCAAGGGCACGATCGTCGACGCGTTGACCCGGCGGCACGACGCGAAGCTCGTCGTCCGGTTCAACGGTGGCAGTCAGGCTGGCCACAACGTCGTGACGCCGGATGGCAGACACCATTGCTTCTCTCAGTGGGGCTCCGGCACGTTTGCGGGGACGCGGACGCTGCTCTCTCGCCACATGCTGATCAACCCGATCTTCGCGCTGAGTGAGGCGAAGCACCTGGAAGAGGTGGGCGTGATCGATCCACTGTCGCTCCTGGTGATGGAGGCGGACGCGATCGTGACGACACCGTTCCATGTGGCGGCCAACCGGCTTCGGGAGCTGTCGCGGAGCTTCTTGTCGGGCAGCGTGCACGGGAGCTGCGGGATGGGCATCGGCGAAACGCGCATGGATGCGGATGGCGGCGGCCAGGATCTCATTCGCGCGTGGATGCTTGTGGGCACGGACATGGTTCGGACGCGGCTGAAGCAGTGCCAGGAGCGCAAGCGCGCCCAGCTGGCGGATTTGCCGCTCGATCCGACCAACGCCCAGGTTCTCATCGAGCAGGGCATCCTTTCCGACCCGAAGGTCGTCGACCAGACGGTGGAGGCCTACCTGGCTTTTGCCAGGAAAGTGGAGAACGGCGAGGTGAGGAGCGCGGTCTGGCTGAACAGCCAGAGGGCGCAAGGGAAGCTTGGGCACGTCATCTTCGAGGGCGCGCAGGGCGTGCTGCTCGACGAGAACTATGGCTTCCATCCGCACACGACCTGGAGCGACTGCACGTTCGGCAACGCGATGGAGCTGCTCGGGCGCGAGCACTTGGGATCTGTGAAGCGACTTGGTGTCTTGCGCGTGTACCACACGCGCCACGGCGCGGGGCCGTTCCCCAGCGAGGCCCCGGAGTTCGATGAGTTTTCGAAGGACGACCACAACAAGCGTCACGCGTGGCAGGGGAGCTTCCGCTCGGGCGCGTTCGATATGGTGCTGGCGCGGTACGCGCTGGACGTGGTGGGCGGCTGCGACGGGCTGGCGTTGACACACCTGGACAAACTGCACGACATCCAGTCCGTACCGGTTTGCTGGGGGCATCAGGCCGCGGACGGGAGGGTCGCGCAGATCATCGAGCCGTCCAAGAAGCCGGACCTCGCGTACCAGGAGGAGCTAGGACGCATCCTGAAGGGCTCGAAGGCGCTCTGCAACCGGGTGACGGTGGACGGCGAGGACGGCGCGCTTAGGCACGCCAAGCGTCTCGGCGAGGCCCTGAAGGTCCCGGTGACGGTGGTGTCGAGCGGCCCGACGGCGGAGAGCAAGCGTTTCATCGAGTCCGGCTCGGAGGCCGCATGACACCTGTCACGAAGGAAATCATGGAGCGCGTTTATCGCGACCGTGGCTACATCACGCTCACGGCGCACCTGTCGTTGGCGTCGATGCAGTGGATCGAAGAGCGGCGCAAGGATCCGCGTCCATACACAGCGGCCGAGCGGCAACTAGAGATCGTAGCGCTCGCGCACATCGAGGCCTACAAGATCATCGCGGAGCGGGCCTGAGCGCGAACCAGTGCCTTCAGCTCAAGTTGGCACGAAGCCCCAGGCCGGGGCAATGCCGCCACCTGGCTGCGTGCATCCGCGGCCATAGACCCAGTAGCCGTCACGCGTTCGGACGATGGGCTCACCGGTCGAAATGTCGACCTGTCCTGCCGCTGCGGCAGTCGGATGGGGCGGCAAGAGAGGCACTGTGAAGCCATCCGAGTTGCCGTCCCCGCGTGCGTTGAACGAGATGCGCCCTGCGGTCATCCCAGCACGCACCTCGTCGAGCAAGCGGCGGTACATGTCCATCGCCTGAGGGTCGGCGCTGATGCCGATGGACTGTGCGTAGGCCTGGGCCAAGACGGGATCGCGAGCCATCGGGATGAAGCTGGCCAGGAGGGCGTCACGTACGATCCGCGCGCCCCACCTTTCGCTGAAGTACGCTGTCACGATCGCGCCAATGGCGGCCCACACGAGCGGCATGGCCAAAATATCTCACATGTCCTGTGATCTGGCAAACCGGCGGCACCGCGTCATCGGTTCCGAGAATGTTCGGAACCGGAAGTGACATCCGCGCACGCGCGGGCACGACACGCCTGCTCCAGAATCGTTCGGGAGGCTCGCCCGGTACATCCGCGCACGCGCGGGTACGACCTCGAACTCGTGCTGGACGGTGTACGCGCTCACTGGTTCATCCGCGCACGCGCGGGTACGACGTCGGGGGGCTTCTGGGCAGCGCCGTTGAGGTGCGGTTCATCCGCGCTCACGCGGGCACGACTCGACATGATGACTCGCAGAACATCCGCGCATGCACGGGCACGACATCACGGCGGCGGTGCTCTAGTGGACGAAGGCCGGTCAATCCGCGCACGCGCGGGCACGACGCGCCAGCCGAGCCTCGGGGGCAGGCGTCGGTTCGGTCCATCCGCGCACGCGCGGGCACGACTGCGACGTTTGGCGAATCGGCTTGAGCGGCACACGGTCCATCCGCGCACGCGCGGGCACGACGCTGCTTAAGGTTGACTTTCTGAGGGACGAGTCGGTCCATCCGCGCACGCGCGGGCACGACGCTTTCCAGCCCGGACAGATTC